>Ga0182024_10006431_pt1 | contig 25809 bp, 26 predicted proteins | sample P32metaG_FD_120480 | JGI IMG/M metagenome (GOLD analysis project Ga0182024, IMG submission 120480) | Permafrost microbial communities from Stordalen Mire, Sweden - P3-2 metaG (Illumina Assembly) | ecosystem: Environmental > Terrestrial > Soil > Wetlands > Permafrost | place: Sweden: Stordalen... | reverse complement strand
CCGTTCTGTGGCTGCCCTCGAACAGGCGCTTGGCGAAACTCTCCCTGCGGTTACCCCCAGCCACATCTCCGCCTACTTCCGTCATTGCGGATACAATCTACATTAACTATGAAAATGCTCTAGTCAGTTTTTCCGTGGGAGTCTGGTCCGCGTGATCGACGACCAGCATGTCGAGCGTTAGTTTGCGCGATTCGAGTTTGAGTCCGAGTTGTTCCTGCAGGGCGAACGCCAGATCCGTTTCGGCATCGCCCGGTGCGGAGTGCGGGTTGCCACTGAACTCCAGGGTGAAATCGTAATCCCCGGTTAGGTCGGTACCGTCCAGCACTGGTTGCTTCAACGTTCTGATCAGCAGATCTATCAGGGCGGAGAGGGGCCGATCTCTGGCTGCGATCTGGGCAATGATCCCTGTGTCGCCGAAGCGAAATGACATGACCAGGCCCGGGCGGTCCAGGCGTGACTCCGCAGTTTCGGAGTTGTGCTTGGCGGACTCCTGCAGCTTCGAACGGCTTTTACTCACCGACTGTTCGTAGCCCTGAAACCGGTGTGGTTCGTGGTGCAAGGTGAGATGGAAGCGCTCCTCCAGCAGGTGCTGGAGCATCACTTAATATTGTTCTTTCGTCGTTTCCGGAGGGATTTTCAGGGCCAGGGTATACCGCGCGGAATCGAGCCACGCAGGACCCGTGAGCTGGTACCGGCGGACGCCGTACGCGATCGCGAGGATGTTATTCAGCGACACATTGGTGAAGGTTGCGAGGCCGGGAACAGACGTCCCTGGGCCTCCCGCCATGGGGAAAGATCGTCCCGCGAGTTTGGGATCTGCCGGCTTAACGGAAGCTGCGTCGAAGGCGGGCGTGGCGGCGGACTGGGCGAACACGCCTGCGCATGAAATCACCGCCAGGGCGACGATGCGGACGACGCCAGGCCTTGGACCTTTAGACATGAAAAGAAGTATACGCCAGCGTCTCGCCGTTCAGTGCACAGGTTTCCGTGTGGGCGCGATCCAGTCCAGCCGGAGTCCGGCGCGCGCGGATACATCGCGGATTTCGGGGTCGCCGGTAACCAGGGAAGCTTCGGCTTCGAGTGCCGCCTGCATGGTGAACGCGTCGGCGTATGAGATGGGAAACCGCGCCTTCCAGTCACGCTATCACCGCCCAGGCATCAAGAATTTCTTAGGTCACGCGCGATGTCTTCGCGGCGCGACGCGGTTAACGCTTCAATCAGGCCGGCTCCGGCAAACCGACCTGCTCATTTCCGCCCGCTGTCTTTAGGGGCCTTACGGAGGACGACCGTATCGCCCTGAATCTGCACGATCATGTCCGATCCGCGCGAAAGTCCAGGCTTGTCGCGAATCTTTTTTGGAATCGCGATCTCACCCCTGGAGGAACCCGGACAGTCTGTACTTCCGATTTCATAGCCTTATTCCATAGTAGGACTCTTTGTACCGGGTTCCGCATTTTTATATTCATGCACTCTGAATCATATGTCTTTCGTGTCATACTACAAGAGTGAGATGGGCGGTTTCTCTTGGCGATGAATTTGAATCGGAATTCCGCGCGCTGGGCGAAGAAGTGCGGCTTGAGCTGCTGGCAATTGCCCGACTGTTGCAACAACTCGGGCCGCAGTTGGGACGGCCTCGCGCCGACACATTGAAGGGTTCACGCCACGCGAATATGAAGGAATTTCGGTTCAGCGCCGGTGGTGGCGAATGGCGAGTCGCCTTCGCCTTCGATGTGAAACGTGAGGCGATTCTGCTTGTGGCCGGAGATAAATCGGGCGGCAGCGAGAAGCGATTCTATCGCGAACTGATCCGGAAGGCCGATGATCGTTTCGACGCTCATCTGGCCAGGCTCAGCCAGGAGACGACATAAATCATGCCCAGAAGTGTGGACGACATCATCGGCAAGCTAAGCCCCGCGAAACGGAAAAAAGTAGAGGCCCGCACCGCTCAGTTAATTGCGGAGGAAATGACACTGCGGCAACTCAGACAAGCCCGCAAGCTCACGCAGGTCCGTGTTGCCAGAACTCTCGGCATCACGCAGGACAGTGTTTCACGGCTTGAGAAACGCAGCGATCTCCTCCTCTCCACCCTCCGGAAAACGGTGGAGGCGATGGGCGGAAGCCTCTCGCTCGTTGCGGAGTTTTCCGACCGAGCGCCGGTGATTTTGTCCAGCCTCGCGGGGGACGGCCTGAAACCGCGCCCCCCCCGCAGGAAAAAAGCTGCCTGAGCCAGGCTGCTACAGATATCGTTCACGCAGGATGGCCATATGGTGCGCGACGTGGCCCGGAATAATATACGCCAGAGCGCCAACAATAACGAAATTTTCGCTCGCGATCCCGCCACGGGTCCAGCCTTCGGGCGGCATGTTTTGAAACAGCGAGATCGTCGAAAGTCGCACGCTCCGAAATTCGCCGACATGCGCAACCCATGAAACTTTATCGGCATCCGCGCCGCTGGCCGCGATGTCCTGATCATAGCCAGGCAGCGGCGCATCGAAGCCGCGCGCGAACCACAGCATGCGAAATGCAAACGCCCGTTCGGTGTCGGTGACGTGATTCAAAAGCTGCCGGATGCTCCACTTTTCCGGCGAATACCTGTGCAGCGAAGTCTCTTCGGAAATTTCCGCGAACAATTTCAGCGCTTCGTCCAGTTGGGTTTCGGTGACAGCAACGGGGTCGTTGCCCGCGACACGATTAATATAGGTGAAATAGAATGGCGCCGCGTCGGCCTCGGTCGGGCGTTCGATCATGGAAATGAGTTTAGCGCGTCTCTATGAATGATCCATACGATTTGCACCGCTTCGTGGATGCCCAGGCGCCGCTCTACGGTGACGTGTGCGACGAACTCCGCGCGGGTTGCAAGACATCGCATTGGATGTGGTTCGTCTTCCCGCAAATGAGAGGTCTGGGGCAAAGCACGATGGCCCACAAATACGGCATCTCCTGCCAGGCGGAAGCGGAAGCCTATCTCGCGCATCCGATTCTCGGGCCAAGGCTGAGGGAATGTGCGGACCTTGTCAATCGGACCGAAGAGCGCTCCATCGACGACATCTTCGGTTCTCCCGACAACCTGAAGTTTCGGTCCTGCATGACGCTTTTCGCCGCCGCTACCCCTGACAATGGCGTCTTCCTGCGCGCTCTGGCGAAATATTTCCCCGAAAACTAACATTGGAAAATTCCTCCGGACCGGCGATATGAAAAGACAGAGGAGTTTGTTCAGATGCTAAATATTGCGGATCCGCACGCCGGCGGGACCGTCGAACTCGGCACGCATGAAAAGGCGCTCAAAATTAACCTCGATTCGCTGCGCTACGGAACGTTCGCGGAAATAGGCGCCGGGCAGGAAGTGGCGCGCTGGTTCTTCCGCGTAGGCGCGGCTGCGGGCTCTATTTCGAAATCTATTTCTGCTTATGACATGGCGGTCAGCGATGCGATCTACGGCCGCTGCAAGCGCTATGTTTCCCGCGAGCGCCTGCAAAGCATGCTCGATCACGAGCACGAGCTCAATCTGGAACGCCTCCGCCCCCAGCGCGGCGATACGACCGCGTTTTTCGTTTTTGCCGATACCGTTTCGGCCCGTAATTTCCAGGGAACGAACGAATGCCACGGCTGGATGGGCGTCAAATATCAGGCGCACCCGCGCGACGAAGACAGCCAGATTCTGATTCACGTTCGCATGCTGGATCATGAAAACAGTCTGCAACAGGAGGCGCGCGGCATAGTAGGCGTCAACCTGCTTTACGCGGCTTGCTTCCTGCATCACAAGCCGGAGCAAATGCTGGAGTCGCTGCTCGATAACCTGACCACGAATCGCATTGAGATCGACATGGTGGAATTCTCCGGCATCGAATTCCGTCATGTGGATAACCGCGTGATGAGTCTGCGCCTCGTGCAGCTTGGCCTGAGCCGCGCCGCGATGTTCGGCCCTTCCGGTGAAGTCCTGCAGCCATCGGAAGTTCTGCGCAAACACCCGGTGCTGGTAGAGCGTGGCAGTTTCCGCCCCGTCACCCGCGTCAATATCGATATGCTCGACAGCGCCCACGCCCGCTTCGCTGCTGAGTTGACGCATGAGCGTGCCCACGAACCAGGTGCGCCGCCCGTTCAGATTCTGGACCTGATGGAAATCACGATGCGCAATCTTCTCGTGACAGGGAAGATCGATCTCGGTGACTTCCTCGCCCGCGTCGACATGCTGGCGGCTGCAGGCAAGACGGTCCTGATCTCCGACTATTTCGAGTACTATCGTCTCGCGGCGTGGTTAACACGCTACACGACTGAGCCGATCGCGTTAACGATGGGCGTCTCCAGCCTCCTGGATCTCTTCAAAGATGAATTCTACGCGCATCTGGAGGGCGGAATTCTCGAAGCTTTCGGCAAGCTGTTCACAAGAGACCTTCGGATCTACGTGTATCCTTTACGCGACTCAGCAACCGGAATTCTCCACACTGTCGACAACGTGGAAATGCCTGCGAACGTACAGGGGCTCTATCGCCACATCGTGCAGGGTGGCAGCATCCGGCAACTCGATAATTTCGACGAGAGCGTGCTTCACATTTTCTCCCGCGACATTTTGAAGCGAATCAAAGCAGGAGATGCGTCATGGGATTCGATGGTGCCTGCGGAAATCGCGGACGTCATCCGGAACCGCCATTTCTTCGGGTATCGCGAAGCGGAATCTATACCCGCCTGATCCGAATATTCTGAAACCAGGTTTCCGATGAATGATTCTGCAGGCTGATCGGTCCTTCTTCCTGCACGGTGCCTTTCTCGTCCGTCGACATGTTGGAGCGGAGCAATTTCTCCACTTCCGGCGCGTCCGTTTCGAACGATACGACTTTCTGCCCGTTCAGCCAGTGCTCGACATGCTTGCCGGTCACAACGATTCTCGACTCGTTGAACTCGGGCACGCCAATCCGCGGATGAACTCGCGGCGAAGGCGCAATCAGCGAATACAGCGAGCCCGCCACACGCCGCGGATCGGACGCGGCATCCGGGTCTTTATCGTCCGCCAGTTGGTATTCCAGACCGCGCGCCCGCGCCTGCCTGCCTTCCGCGTTCACCCATTCATCCACTTTCTGGATCTTGTACTTCACGCCGGAATTGCCGCGCTCCAGCAATTTCCAGTCGAAACGCAGATCGAAGGACCGGAACGTTTCCACCGTGCGGATGTCCTGAAAACCATCGGTGCGCACGAGCGCTTTCAGGCAGCCGTTTTCGAGCGTCCAGGAATTCGAAGGGAACGGCTTGCCGGTGATCTCCTGCCAGCCCTGCGTTGTCGAACCGTCGAACAACAGCGTCCAGCCCTCGCGCCGCTCCTGATCGGTCAGCCGGTTGCCCACGCTCTGAGAAAACGCAGGGCGGGCGATGAATCCCGTCAGGCCCGCGCATGCGATGCCAAAGCGTCGTCTGGTCACCCTGATATAGTACCCACCATGAATCGGCGCGACTTCCTGAACACCACGCTCACTGCTGCCGCCGGCGCGCTCTTCACCGGCCCCTTCGCACACGCTGCCGCAGCCCTCCGCAAGAAGATCAAAATCACTGACGTCAAGTGCATGATCGTGCGCGGCACCTGGGACTGGAATCTCATCAAAGTCGAAACCGATTCCGGACTCTACGGCATCGGCGAGGCCTACTGGGGCTGGGGCGTGAAAGATCTGGTCGTCAACAAAATGAAGGGCATTATTGTTGGCGAAGATCCCCTCAATGCCGACAAGCTGTATACGAAAATGCTGATGCAGAGCGCGGGTGCGGGAGCCATCGGAGGCGTCACCGTCTCGGCCGCCAGCGGTATTGAAATCGCGCTGTGGGATCTGTGCGGACGCATTCTCGAAACGCCGGTCTGCAACCTGCTCGGCGGCCGTTTCCGCGACCGCATCCGTTTCTACCGCACCCTGCAGACGCCGCCCGTCGTTACAGATCCTGCCTCATGGCGCGAGCAGGCACTGGCCGCGCGCGCGGAAAAATGGGGCTGGACGGCGTTCAAATTTCAGGGCGATGGCATCCCCACCAAAACCGATCCCGAATTCAAAGAACCGGGGCACGATCCGTACGGCCGTGCGCTCACGAATAAAGACTACGGCCGGATCGTGACCACCATGCAGGCCGTGCGCGAAACGCTTGGCCCGGACACCGATATGGCCATCGAGTGCCACTGGCGTTACGACACGCAGGACGTGATTCGACTTGGCCGCGAACTGGAACCGGTGAAGCCGATGTGGCTGGAAGATCCCGTCCCACCCGACAATATCGAGGCGATGGCGCGCGTCACGCATTCGATTAACATCCCGGTTTGCACGGGTGAAAACCTCTATGGCCGCCAGGGATTCCGGCGCCTGATCGAAGAGCAGGCGTGTTCCGGCGTGCATATCGACATTCCGAAATCCGGCGGTTTGCTCGAATCGAAGAAGATTTCGGACGACGCCGATCTGTACTACATCTGGACGGCGTGCCACAATCCCGCAAGCCCGCTGGGGACAATCGCCTCCTGCCACGCGGCTTCGGCGATGCGCGATTTCCGGATTCACGAACTGGCGAACTGGGTGGATTGGTGGCCGGACCTGGTTGTCCGCGAAGGCCCGTTCTGGAAAGATGGGTATTTCACGATTGAGGACAAGCCGGGCTACGGCGTGGAGCTGAATCCGGACGTCGCGAAAGCCCATCTGGCGCCGGGCGAGGTCTGGTGGGGCTAAAGAGCGTTACTCCAACTCGCCGAGAACGACGCGGATGTCCGGGTTTTGAGTGGTCAGCACGCCATCGCGCACATCCTGAATGCCGGCGGAAGTGTGGATATATACGCGCGGCGCGTCTGAGGATCGATCACCCAGACGTATCGGGCACCGAAGGACAGATAATCGTCGATCCGGTCCTGCATTTCTGTCAGACGATCACTGGGCGAAAGAATTTCGATGCAAAGAAACGGCGGCTCGGTGAATATCTGTCCCACAGGGGCGTTCCCGGCTACGACGGTAATCTCGGGCACTCGAAAACGGCGTGCTTTGACCTGTACGCGTTGCTCCGGAAAAACGACGATGCCTCACTGTTTTTCGCGACCCATCAAATAATGGCCCATAGGCCCTGCAACCGGCTATGATCCCGTTCACCCCCATTTCTCTCCAGGAGTTCGCCATCCAGGTAGTCGCAGTCCGGGCGATAGCTTGTGTTCAGATATTCGCTGAGCGAGACGGCGGTGGCGGTTGACATAGCGACGCTTCCTGCTAACTATTACGTATGCGCCAGGAACACACCCACCCGCGCGATGACCTGAGCCACCACTTCCGCGTCGTCCCCAAACCCCCTCACCACCTCAAGCCCAGGCTCCTGCCGAAACCACGTCATTTGCCGCTTCGCATACTGCCGCGTATCCCGCTTCGAATAAAAAATCGCATCCTTCACAGATAACTGCCCGCGAACCACCTGCAACGCCTGCTTATACCCGATCGATTCAAACGGTTTCGCGCTCGCCGCCACGCCCCGCGCCAAAATCGATTCCACCTCCGCCACCAGCCCGCCCGCAAACATCGCCTCCACACGAGCCTCCAGCCGCGCCACCAGCTTCTCCCGATCCGGAAACAGGCCAATCTTCAGCACGCGGTATCCGGTCAGTGCGTCCCTGCCACCGGCAAAAACCTCCGCCGCCGGACGCCGAGCCTGCAGGCAAATCTCCAGCGCCCGCATCGACTTTGGCACGTCGTTCGGATGCAACCGCGCCGCCGTAGCCGCATCGAATCGCCGCAACAACCGGTGAACGGCTCCCGGCCGCCGGGCTTCCTTCGCCGCGAGCCGTTCGCGCAACCCGGCATCCCGCGCCGGACCCGGCGCCAGCCCCTCCACCAGCGCCCGCAAATAGAATCCAGTCCCACCCACCACGACCGGCAGCCGCCCCCGCCCTGTAATTTCGTGTAAAACCTCCCGGCCAGCCCTGGCAAAATCGCCTGCGGTGAATACCTGATCGGGTTCCAGTGCGTCCATCAGGTGGTGAGGGATTCCACGCCATGCGTGTTCCGGAAGTTTGGCCGCGCCGATGTTGAAGTATTTAAAGACCTGAACCGAGTCACAATTGACAATTTCTCCGCCAAAACGTTCGGCCAGCTGCAACGCGAGTTCGCTTTTGCCGGAGCCCGTCGGGCCAGCCACGGCGACGAGCGATGCGGCGGGCACCGGATGTGACGCGGATAACAATGTTTCGGTCATTTCTATCTTTGGCGTTATACAATGATGACAATAAGGCCTGTGCGTTGCGGAACCGAGCGCGTATCTCCGTATTTGCCGGGCAAGGAAGGCGATATTTCGATATGAACGGCCGCACGCATACCGCGTTGGCGATTTTCGGCTTGGCGTGCCTCGCCGCCGCGATTCCCGCTTACTCACAGACACCGGGCAATCGCCCCGCGCCGTCATCGTCCCCCAGTGCCGTCTCCGGTACAAGTCCTGCTTCCGGCAGCCAGGCTGACGCCTACTACAACTACGCCATGGCCCATCTCTTCGCCGAAGAAGCCGCGAAGTTTGGCGGCCGCGCGGAGTACGTCAATAAAGCGATCGATTACTACAGCAAAGCGATAGCGCTCGATCCTTCCGCCACCGTAATCAGCGAGGAACTGGCCGAGTTTTATCTGCGGGCCGGTAATGCCGAAAAAGCCGTCGATCTTGCCAATAAGCTCATTCAGGCGAACCCGAACGACGCCGACGCGCACAAGATCCTCGCCCGCATTTACGCCGCTCAGCTCGATCCCGATCAGGGCAAAGTGGATGACACCGCGCTTCGTAACGCCATCGAACACTACCAGAAGGCCGCCGATATCGATCCGACCGACGCGGAGAGCCTCTCTTCGCTCGCCCACCTCTATCGTCTCGCCAAGAACGATGCAGCCGCCGAAAAGGCATACAAAGCCGTCATCGGCCTCGACGCTTCCGATGACGACGCGCTCACCGGTCTCGCCGAACTCTACGGGGGGCGCGGTGATTTCGCCGCCGCCATCGCGCTGCTGGAGCCGGTTACAGGCGAAGACGCCGACCCCAATACGGTCCAGATTCTCGCCGAGCTTTACGAAGACAGCCACGATTTCGCAAAGGCCGCCGATACCTGGAAGCGCCTCATCCCCCGCGCCAACGGTCTGCAGGTGCGCAAGCACTATTGCGACGATCTGGTGAAAGCCAACCGCACCGATGAAGCCATCACAGCCTGGACGGATCTGGCCGCCGCCGAACCGCAAAACGTCGACGACCTGATCGAACTCACGGACCTTTGGAGCATGAAACGCAATTTCGCCAAAGCTCACGAGACTCTCAATAAGGCCAAAGCCATCGACAATAACCTGGGCGTGCGCATGGAGGAAGCCGAGTTGATGGATGCCGAGGGCAAAACTCCGGACGGCATCGCCGCGGTGGAACAGATTCTGAAGGATGCGAAGAAGACGGTTTACACCGATACCGAACGCGTGGAGCGCATCGGAATCCTGAGCTCTCTGGCGAACATGCAGAAGAACGCGGACAAGGCTGCCGATGCCGTTGTCTCATACCGTCAGATTGCCGACCTCGACCCTCAGAAAGCGCCTGCGTGGGAAACGGAAGTGATCGAGACTCTGGCGGAGGCCAAAGATTTCAAGGCCGCGCGCGCAGCGGCGGATGCGGCGCTGAAGAAATTTACCGGCGATAAGGGCATTCAGGTGGAGCATGCCTCGCTGCTCGCCACGCTGGGTGAGTACGATAAGGCCATCGGCGAGATCAAGGGGTTGCCGGGTGCGGACAAAGATCCGCAACTCCTCATCAGCCTCGCCGAGATTCAGGAAAAGGCCAAACGATATAAGGACGCGCTCGCCACGCTGGACTCTGCGGACCTGGCCTCCAATACGGCGCAGCAAAAGCAGGGCATCGTCTATCTGCGGGGCGCGCTGTACGAGCATCAGAAGGATTACGATGAGGCTGAAAAGGAGTTCCGCGCTGTCCTGAAGACGGACCCCGATAACGCCCTCGCCCTGAACTATCTGGGCTACATGCTGGCTGATCGCAACGTACGTCTCGATGAAGCCCAGCAGCTGATTTCGAAAGCCGTGGACCTCGAACCCGACAACGGCGCTTATCTCGACAGCCTCGGCTGGGTGCATTACCGCCAGAACCACCTCGATCAGGCCGCCGACGAGCTTCGGCAGGCTCTCGATTCGCGTGAAGATCGCAGCATCCGCAAGGATCCGACCGTCCACGACCATCTGGGCGAAGTCTACTTCAAGCAGGGCAAATTCAAAGAAGCTGCCGAGGAGTGGGAACTCTCCGTATCGGAGATGAAGACGGCGTCGCCTTCCGAAATGGACGCGGCCGAACTGAAGCGCATCTCGCAGCGCCTCGAAGACGCCCGCGCCAAAGTCAACTCGAAAGCCCAGAAATAACGGAGCTTGGCCCTTTTTCAGCCATTGTCTGATCTTGACCAGCAAGTCCGTGTGGGGCAGGCGGTTCCGCCTGCCCTCTGTCGAGCGAAGCTCGCGCTACCCGTAATCACGGCCGCAAATTAACACTCACGCTCTGGCCTGCCGTCACCTCAAACGAATCGGCCCTGCCAAGTTTGGGGCCGAGCAGAGTCATATCGTGATCCTGCTTCCGGTCGTCGCCAGTCAGCGCAACAGCCTTGTATCGCCCCGGTGCGAGCCCGCCGATCGAAAACGCGCCCAGGCTATCGTTCTTCACCACGCGAATCGCGCGGAAATCGAAGTTGGCTGGTAAAGGATCGGGCAGGAGCTCAACCTTCGCAGGAACCGGCTTCTGCTGCCCATCCACAATCGATCCCGCAACCGCTCCAGGCTGATCGCTCAACACGATGATCAGCGAGGTGTCAGACGTATTCCCCGTCATCGGAATCAGCGCGTTCAGATAATTCGCGCCGCCGTAGCGAACCTCCGTGACGGCATAACCGGCGGGAACCAAAGGCTGCACGGAGTACGTGCCTGGCTCACCGCCAAGCCAGAAGGTCCCGGTAGGAGCCGCCGGTATCGAATCGGGTGGCGGACCGGGCAAAGAATATGCATACTGCACCGATAGTCCCGCAGGCAATGGTGAACCGCTGTTCGCCATTCGGAAGGCGCCATCCACAGCCATCTCCTCCCGAAAGCGGGGGACAAGCTTCAGACCATCCACATCGTGGTCGGTAATCGCAAACGAGACACTCGCGGATTGGCCCGCCGCCACAGGAACGGCATCCGCCCGAGCGGTGTATTGGCCGGCAGGCAAGCCCCCGACAACGAATGCGCCGGAAACGCGGGGCGCGAATGTCGACAGCGCCGAGAACGGCGAGCCGTTCGTTTGGTCCAGTAAAAAAAACACCTGACCACTCTCGACGCCGGGAATTTCGATCTCGCCCGAAACCCGAGACAGCGGTCGCCTCGCTACCAGGAAATCCGCGACGCGCGTCTCTCCCGTCGCCAGTGTGAACGGAAGGGCATCGGCGAATTCCGTCGTGCCCGGATAGTAGGTCGAAACGTATCCCTCGGTCGGGTATTCCGCCAGCGGTTCTTTCCTGTCGCGCGGCCGGACTTCGGATCCGACCGGCTCGGCACGCAGGATATACCTGCCCGGCGCCAGCCCGGTGAATCGGAACGATCCATCCAGCCCCGCCGAAGACATGTCGGCCTCGATCGATTTCTCTGTCTCGCCGCCCACTACAAATCGTTTGACGCCGTCGATGAAGTCTTCGCAAAGCAGGGTCACGAGCATGGCCTCGCGGGGAGCGCCTTCCTGGCCAGCGATCCTGCCGGTAATCGTGGCCCCGGGCGCCAACTTGAAGTTGTGTTCGGCATGATCGGATGCGATTTGAATGGTTGTGTCGTCGGAATTCGTCTTTTGAAACGCGACAAAACCCTCTGCCGTGATCTCCACCCGACCCGCGCCAGGCACTGCGTCGTCAAACGAATAATTGCCATTCGCATCCGTGAAACTGGTTTGTCCGAAGTCGCTTGAACTCCCGGCAACGAGTTTGACAATAGCGTTTTCGACAGGCAGTCCCGTCGCCACGTTCGTAATTCTGCCAGACAACGTGACGCCGTTTTGCGCCCACATCGAGCCCGCGGCCAGTGTCGCGAGAATTGCGCGCCGAACATGCATCTTAGGGCCGCAGCGCCACACTCACGCTCTGTCCAGCCGTCACCTCAAACGAGTCGGCCCTGCCAAGCTTGGGGCCGAGCAGAGTCATATCGTGATCCTGCTTCCGGTCGTCGCCAGTCAGCGCAACAGCCTTGTATCGCCCCGGTGCAAGCCCGCCGATTGAAAACGCGCCCTGGCTATCGTTCTTCGCCACGCGAATCGCGCGAAAGTCGACGTTGGCGGGTAAAGGATCGGGGAGCAACGCAATCTTCGCGGCCACGGGCTTCTGTTCGCTATCCACAATCGATCCCGCAACCGATCCCGGCTGATTGCTCAGGACAATCGTCAGCGAAGTATCCTGCGTGTCTCCCTTCATCGGAATCAGCGAGTTCAGGTAATTCGCGCCGCCATATAGAACTTCCGTCACGGCATAGCCGGCGGGAACCACGGGCTGAACGGAGTATTCTCCCGGCGCGCCGCCGAGCCAGAATTCTCCAGTCGGAGCTGCTGGAATGGCATCGGATTCCCCGCCGGGGTTCGCATAGGAATATTGAACGGACAGACCTGCCGGCAGCGCGGTGCCGGCATTCGCCATCCGGAAAGTACCGGCCACCTGCAACTGTCCCAGGCTCTCAGGCTCTCTGTTGATACGGAGGCCTTCCACATTGTGGTCCGTAATCGCGAAAGAGAGACTCACCGGCATCCGCCTCATCGAGAAAGAAAATCCGCTGCCCTCAGGATTTGGGATCGCAGGGCTGGCCACCGTTATCCCCGTTGCCGCGTACTGTCCCGCGGGCAGCCCTTCAACGACGAACGACCCGGGAACGGAAGCCGAACCTGAATACGTGCGTTGGATCGGACCGTTGCCCGTCGAAGTGATCGCCAACGATCCTAACCAGGGTTCCGTCTCGGACGTATTCACCTCGCCCGAGGCGCGGAAAAACGGCCGCTTCGCCACATTGAAATCCGCCGTGCGCGTTTCCCCGGCGGCAACTGAAATCAGAAGAGCGGCATCGAACTCGGTTGTGCCGGGATAGTACGTTTGAACGTAACCCTCCGCCGGATGTTCTTCCTGAGAGACTTTCCCGGTGATCACGCTCATAACGACACGCGTGTCAGGCCTCGGCCCTGCGCCGACGATGTAACGGCCTGGCTCCAGCCCGTTGAATTCGAACGAGCCATCCTGTTTGACCGAGGAAAAGGCGGTTGTGGCCGCAGACCCCGCCACGAAGTGGCGGACGCCGTCGGTGAAGTCCTCGCGGAACAAAGTCACCACAACATTTCTGCCCGGCTCGTCGGCTCCCTCGCCGCCGATCCTGCCGGTAATCGAAGCCGCTGGCGTCAGCTTGAAATTGAACTGGGCATGGTCCCCTGCGACCTGAATGGAAACTTCGTCCGGATTCGTCTTCTGGTATGGAAGAAAGCCCGTGGCTCCGATTTCAACGCTGCACGCGCCGGATGCTACGCTGTCAAACGAATAGTTGCCACCCGCGTCCGCATATTCCATTCGTCTGGTCGCCAGAGAACCGCCCTGCACCAGCGCGATCGAGGCGCCTTCAACCGGCAACCCCGTTGCCACGTCCGTAATTCTTCCGGACATCGTAACGGTGTTCTGCGCCCACACCGGGTACACAGCCAGGATCGCGAGCATCGCGCGCGCAGCATTCATAAGACTGTCATTTCGAGACGAAGCACACCGCATCGCGGTTTCGCGATTTTGCCCCGCGCCACATCTACAGCACGTCACAGCACGTCCGCGAACCCCTTCTTCATCTGCCGGAAGAACAACCCGCCGCAAACGAAAGTCACCACCGCGAACCCGGCCGCCGCAGCCACCGCACGCCACGACGGCGGGCCGTGCCCGAGCAGCATAATCCGATACGCCTGCACCACGTAAGCCATCGGATTCCAGTGCAGCACCCATCGAGCCCCCGGAGGAAATTTTTCCGCCTGGATGAAAATCGGCGTCAACCAGAACCAGAACGTCATGATCACCACGATCACCTGCACCGTATCCCGCAAATAAACCTGCAGCGCCGCCGCAATCCATCCCACTCCGATTGCGAAAAGCCCCACAATCGCTATATAGACCGGCAGCAGCAACAGCGCGGGATTCACGTTCTTCTGCATCACGCACGCGATGACGATAGCGACAACCGCCACCAGAACATGGCTCGCGAGCGATGAAAGGAAAATCGATACCGGCAGGATCTCGGAGGGAAACATCGTCTTGGTAATGAGATTCGCCTGCTCCACGATCGAACCTGCCGATCGAAGCACCGTTTCGCTGAATAGAAACCACGGCAACATCCCGACGAACAGGTTGAGCGGATAGTTGGTAGTCAAGCCGCCTTCGAGCGTATTGTGAAGGCAATAGACAAAGATGAAAACGTAGCTTGCCCAGAGCACCAGGGGGTGAATAATGCTCCAGACCCAGCCCGCCGCCGACCCCACATACCGCTGATGAAAATCCCTCTTAACTAACTGAAAAAGAAGACTTTTACTCCTGATGAGATTGCGCGCGAAATAACTTCCGGGAATACGGGTGGGCAAGCCGGGATGGTACCAATCAAATGGGTTGACTTGCAACCTTAAAGAGTGTTAACCTGAGTTTCTTGATTTAGGCAGTGTCGTGGAACGCCCCCGTGGGCTAAGTACTTCTATCCGCGAAAGCATTCAAAAAACTCACCCCCGCAGGCGCCGCCTTTGAACCGCGTTTGTACAAGCGAAGGGCGTCAGGAGAAGGTATTTGAAGCAGGATTATTTCATCGTTGTTCTGGCGCATTCCCTCCACGGACGTCTCCGTCGTGTTCACGTGCCCCATCGTTTTCTCTATGGCACGTTCGGCGTCCTGGGTTTTGCCATGCTTTGCCTCTTCGGAGTCGCGGGCAGCTATGCCAGAATGGCACTGAAAGTCTCCAACTACAATTCCCTCCAGCGCGAAACCGAACTGCTGCGCCATCGTTACGATAATCTTCAGAAACAGGTTCAGCAGACCAACCAGCAACTGGCCAGTCTGCAGGTTCTTGCCACGGAAGTTTCCGCCGCTTATGGCATTCGCAACCAGATCGCTGGTTCGCCCGATCTGATCGGTGAAGCCCCGCTGATTCCGTCCATGGGCGAGACCCTCGCCGAATACAACTATCTTGAGACGACGAATTTCACGCGTCGCGGTCGAACCATTTTTGAGCGCGAGGATACGAATGTCCTCCCCGGCGTCTGGCCTGTTGTGGGCCGCTTGGGTGGTGGCTTCGGCGAGCGAACGGATCCGTTCTCGGGTGAAGGCGCGCGCCACACAGGTATCGATATCGACGCTCCCATCGGTACCCCGGTGAAAGCGACCGCTGATGGTGTGGTCATTTCCGCCGGCTGGAACGGCGGCTACGGACGTTGTGTCATTATCGATCACGGCAACGGCTACCAGACATGGTACGGTCATCTTTCGAAAATAGATGTGATGCAGGGCGAGGAAATTCGCCAGGGTGAAGCGCTCGGTGAGGTTGGGATGACCGGCCGTGCTACAGGTCCGCATCTGCATTACGAAGTCCGCATCCACTCGACGCCGGTCAATCCGTACCGGTTTCTGTCGCACGCGTCGATTGCGACAACGGCTTCTCCCACCAGGTACTCGCCCTTCTGACGGGCGCGTTCTGCTTGCTACAATCAACCTCTTGTTGAGCTTCCGGCACCGTGCTGTCCCCTACGTACTTCCGTTCGCCGTATTCATCGCGCTGCTGGTAATCCAGTCGGTCGTTCCCGTACCCGTCTCCCTCCGCTTCATCGTCTCGATGGGCGTCATCCTCGCCGTCTCGCTTCCGGCCCTGCGCGGCAGCGCTTCGCAACCGATCCTCAGCATCCTCCTCGGGCTGGCGGTTTTCTTTATCTGGATCGGGCCCGATCTCATCTCGCCGAACTGGCATCACTTCATACTTTTCGATAACGCCATCATGGGCCACCCGGCCGGCAGTACGCCTCCGGCCTCGAAAAGCGATCCGGTATTCCTCGTTTTCCGGATCGCCATCAGCGTGATCGCCGTCCCCATTCTCGAAGAGCTTTTCTGGCGCGGCTGGCTCATGCGCTGGCTCTCCATCAGAGATCATCATCGGGAGTATTTTACAGATTTCGCTCCTGGCCACTGCACGCCGGTGGCGTTCTGGGCCGTTGCCGTTCTTTTCGCAGTTGAGCACGGATCGTACTGGGACGTCGGTCTCGTCACCGGCGTCGTCTTCAACTGGTGGATGATGCGAACGCGCAATCTTTGGGACTGTATCCTGATGCACGCGGCCACCAACGCCGCGCTGGCGGCATACGTCGTCATCGGCGGCCACTGGCAATACTGGCTGTAAAAGCCCGTTATCCCCATCTACCGATTCAGCGAAAAAGCACGATGCAGGACCTCCAGCCATAATGTCTGATCGGAGTCCGAGAGTTTGCCAATCCGGCGCACGATCCCGCTCTTTGACAGAACGGTGAGTTTGTGAACGCGGATTGCAGAAGCTACGTTCAAACCCGCGTCACGTCATTCGCGAATCGCCACGTCAACGCAAGTTGCCGCCGGCGGTCTGGTCACCGGAGTTGAGCGTCATGGAACAGGGCTATGGTCGCCCAGAAGCTCATATACCGAGTCGTCCGCGTCATATGCCGCCTCGAAGAACCTTCTCGCCTGGCGGAACCTGCGATGCGACGTCTCGCGGTACGGCAATCTGGCCATCAGGCGCAAGTTCAGCTATGAAGTCGGCGATCATCTCAATGTTCTCTGCCCTTATCATCTCACCTTTACGCAGCGCTCATCCGTGACAGCCCCTCGCTATAATTGCTTTGTAGCACCTCCGCAAAGACCCAAATGATTCAGCTTTCCGAAGCCGGGAAACGCTTCGGCCCCCGCATCCTGTTTGAAGACCTGAACTGGCTCATCACGCCAAAAGAGCACGTCGGAATCGTCGGCGGCAACGGCACAGGCAAATCCACCCTCCTCAAAGTTCTCGCGGGCATCGAACACCTCGATTACGGAAGCGTCAACTCCGCCAAAGACATCCGCGCCGGCTATCTCCCGCAGGACGGCATCAACCTCACCGGCCGCTCCGTCTTCGCCGAATGCATGACCGTTTTCGATTCTCTCCGCGCCCTCGAACAGGAACAAAAAGATCTTGCGCACCGCATGGCCGAGCTCGACCACGAGAGTTTCGAATACCGCCAGATCGCCGAACGCTACCACCAGGCACAGGATGAGTTCACCGCGCGCGATGGCTACAACGTCGAATCCCGCGTGGGCGCTGTCCTCACCGGTCTCGGCTTCGCCCGCACCGATTGGGAACGCCGCGTCGAAGAATTTTCCGGCGGCTGGCAAATGCGCATCGCGCTCGCTAAGCTCCTCCTCGAAGAGCCTAACCTGCTCCTGCTCGACGAGCCCACCAATCATCTCGATATCGAAGCGCGCGACTGGCTGGAACACTATCTTGCCAACTATCCCCACGCGTTCATCCTGATCTCGCACGACCGCTATTTCCTCGACGTCACCGTCTCGAAGATTGCCGAGATCTGGAACAAGCGCGTCTACTTCTACACCGGCGGCTACTCCAAATACGAGACGCAGAAGACCGAGCGCCGTCTCCAACTCGAAGCCGCATACAAGAACCAGCGCGAACGCATCGAAGCCCTCGAAGCCTTCATCAATCGGTTCCGCGCGCAGGCGACAAAAGCAAAGCAGGTGCAGAGCCGCATCAAGGAACTCGAAAAGATCGAGCGCATCGAAGTTCCACCCGACGAAAAGACCATTCACTTCCGCTTCCCGCAGCCCAAACCCAGCGGCCGCATCGTCGCCGAATTCCGCGGCGTCTCGAAAAGCTACGGCGAAAAGCACGTTTTCTCAGGAGCGACCTTCAATATCGAGCGCGGCGACCGCATTGCGCTCGTCGGCGTCAATGGAGCGGGAAAGTCCACGCTGATTAAGCTCCTCTCGGGGGAAGAACCCGTATCGACAGGCGAATACGTGCTCGGCTACAACGTCGAGACCGACTATTTCGCGCAGGATCAATACAAGGCGCTGAACCCGGAATCCACGATTCTGGACGACCTGGGCGCCGTCGCTCCCCGGGCTTCGAACACCGAACTACGGACCATTCTCGGGTCGTTTCTTTTCTCCGAGGACGACGTTTTCAAGCGAATCGGCGTGCTCTCGGGCGGCGAACGCAACCGTTACGCTCTCGCGCGCATGCTGATGCAGCCGGGGAACTTCATGCTCCTCGATGAACCGACCAATCACCTGGATATGCGCGCCAAGGACGTACTGCTGACAGCGCTGCGCGCCTATACGGGAACTGTGGTCTTCGTGTCGCACGACCGCTATTTTCTGGATGAGTTGGCCACGCGGGTGATCGAGGTCGCCGATGGCGCTGTCACCAACTATCAGGAGAATTACGAAGGCTACATCTGGCGCAAAAACGGCGGAGGCGCCCTGGTCGTGGCCCCGCCCAATCCGGCGAAGCACCACCCGAAACAGCACGCGAAGCCCCAATCGCAGCCCCAGGCTCAGCCCCAGCCCAAACCGAAGGCTGCACAACCAGCTGGCCGCCTCAATCCCATCAAGCTCCGTCAGATGAAGGAACGCCAGCGTTCGATTGAGGATGAGGTGACGCGTCTTGAGGTGGAAATTGCGGATTTTGAACAGGCGCTTTCCAGCTACCAGAGCGCGGATCAGAGCATCGAGATCGCAAGCCTGCTCGAATCCCGCAGATCCGATATGACGCAATTGCTTGCGGAGTGGGAAGAAGTCTCGTCGACTATCGACGCGAACCGCTGAGCCTCTGGCTCCCGTATTTTTCCCGTACTATTTCTATTGCAGGCCAGGACATATGTAGAGTTTTACGCCCTACTGCCGATACGATCTTCAGGAGCGCCGCTCTCTTTGGAGTTGTTCAATGAATGCTGAGATCCTCATCGTCGAAGACGAAGGCCTGATTGCGCTTGACCTCAAAAAGAAGCTGGAACAGGTTGGCTACACCATACTCGGGATCGTCGACAATGCCGAGGATGCCCTCCTGAACGCCGAACGCCTTCGGCCATCGCTGATTCTCATGGATATCCGGTTGCGCGGGCTCATGGACGGAGTGGAAACGGCGGATCAGATCCGGAAACGTTTTCACATCCCCGTTATATTCGTGACTGCACACGCCGATCGTGAGACGCTCAACCGCGCCAGAATTACGGAACCCTTCGGCTATATCGTCAAACCTTTCCATGGCGTCGATTTTCGCGTTCAGATCGAAATAGCGCTGTGGAAGCACAAGATGGAGCAGAAGCTGCGGGTGAGCGAAGCGTGGCTATCGGCGACGTTCCAGAACGTCGCTGACGCGCTGGTCGCGACCGATGACGCCGGCAACATCGCCCTCATGAATAAGCCGGCAGGTCTGTTAACCGGCTGGGACGTGGCGGAAGCGAAAGGGCGTCCGCTCGCCGAGGTATTTCGGGCCTCCGACGAAAAGACTGGCGTTCTCGTCTCGCGGTACACGTTGAATTCCGGGGACGCAGAAAGCGGAAGCACCGGTCCGCGCACCTTTATCCTCACCCCGCGGGGCAGTTCGGATCCAGTCGTTGTAGAGGCCGAAATCTCCGCCAATCGCGATGAAGGCAAGACTTTCGGCGTCATCATGGCCTTTCGCGATATCACGGAACGGCGAAGAGCCGAACGGCGGGATCGCCAGCTCCAGAAGATGAACGCCCTCACCCTGATGGCTACCGGTCTCGGACGGGAGCTGGCTGAGTCGCAGGGCCGCATGGATGAGTCGATCAAGTTCCTGATCGAGCAGTCCGAAGGCGAAACGGCCCGCATGCTCTGGGACGTCTACGAGCATTCGGCGCACCAGCAGGCGATCGTCCAGCAACTGATCACGCTCGGCAGGACCGATGCCGGCCAGACGGTCGCAGTGGATCTGAATGCTGTGCTGGAGGAATTGCGGGAACCGTTGAAAAAGACGCTCGGCGTCAACCGCTATCTGAGCCTGCATTTGCAGCCAGGCATTCCCGTGATCCACACCGATCCCCGGTACCTGCGGGAGAATCTGATTCGGCTGGTGTCCGACTCGCGGCAGGCGATCGCAAAGGGCGGCTTCGTGGAGATCTCAACGACGACGGTCAGAACGAAGGACGATAAGGTTGCCGTGCAAGTCGTGATTCGGGATAACCGGAAGGCGGGAGCCAGTTCAAAGGAACGCGCGTTCGATCCGTACTACCAGTCTGTTCCGGGCAAACGCAATCCCGGTTTTTCGCTCGCGTTAGTCTGTCAGTTCGTGGCGCTGAACGGCGGCTCCATCGAAGTCGAAACCACCCAGGGCGAGGGTTCTGCATACTTCCTGACGTTCCCGGTCATCGATAGTCTGGCGCAATTTCCGGAGACGGACCACGAGTCCGTCTTACGCTGGCTCCCGGCACTTGGGCGCACGGTACCGGTCTGATCGGAGCTCAGACGCCGGTCAACTGCCCCACACCCCGGCGTTGTCTCTTCGCGTGGTACATGGCGGAATCAGCCTCGCGCATCACGTCGTGGGCGCTGTCGCCGTCGTTAGGGAAGATGGCAATTCCGCAGCTGGCATGTACAGTCTCGGCAGCATCCCCGGGAATTCTCTCGGTTTCGACGGCAGCCTTCAGGCGCGCCGCGAGAACCGCGAGGTCGGTCCGGCTCCGTACGTCTTCCACGACCACCACGAACTCATCGCCGCCGGCGCGCGCCAGGCAATCGCCCGGATTCAGGATCGGCGTCATCGCGGCGCTGACATTCCTGAGCAATTCGTCTCCCGCCTCGTGACCCAGGGTGTCGTTGACGAGCTTGAAGCCGTCCAGGTCCAGGTAGATCACGCCAACCTGCCAGCCGGTTTCAATGGCTCGGAGTTCGGCCTCAAGAAGGCGGTCCACCAGCATGCGCCGATTGGGAAGATTGGTAAGGGGGTCGAACAGCGCCATCTTCTCGGCGGCGTCCCGCATCTTCATATTCGATCCCAGGAGCATCCCGAAGGCGCACGCGACGAATGCGACGTCGGCGCAGAGCGATAACGGAATTTCGATGGGAACCGGTGCCAGAAAGTCCGCGCCGTAGTGGCCCGTAAACGCCGCGACGGTTCGAATACCGAGAAAGGCGGCGGTGAAACCGAGCGCCATCGCCGTTGGCCAGTAAGTGAGGCGCTCATTCGGGGGCACGCGTTTCATCATCGACCACGTCGCGTCGCCGGCCATCAGCGTCATGGCGAGAGAAATCACACCGACTCGCCTGCCGAAGTCGTTATGGATAAACATCCAGTAGCAGAAGGCCCCGGCAACCAGCGCCGCAGAAGTGGCCACGACCTTGGGAGGCGGCGAGGGAAACCCGCGGAATTCCCGAATCCCGCGAACCAGGCTGAGCATGCCTCCGACCATGAGAATGTTGCCCGCAATCACGATGGCATCGCCCGGTATCACTAGCCGCGAAATGCCCATCACGGACCCGGCACAGATCGACAACAGGCCCAGCGCGAACAGGCGCATCCCCGCCACGGGGCGGTTGACTTTCCACGCGAGCAGCGTAGAAAGGCTCACCACCAGCACCGTCACGAGCGTCACCGCCTTAACCGTAAACAAGTCAAGATGCGGCAATGGAGACGTGTGCAACGGGATCACCTCTTCATTCCATATCGACCGGATGTTGGCATTTGAATAGTCGATTCTTTCAGCCGATCCTCAAAACCACAGCGGGCAGAACTGGCAGTTATCCCGACAGATCGCACGCGCCGACGAGAGCCTGACCTTGGCCATGCGAAGCGCCGCCCAGGCACCTTCGATTGCGTCGTCAGAACCCGAGAAGACCGATTTCAGCAGGAGTCCCGACGATGCCTCCAGTTCGGCAACCGCGACATCCAGGCGGGCCCTGTGTTCGCAATTCGCGTCACAGACGTGAGCCATACATCCTCACTGATTAATGTAACAACTGGGCACCCGGCGAGCAAGATGACGAAGGTTAACCTGCGTCGCCCGGGGGTGTGCGGATTCGCCCATAATGGCTATTGGATATATTCGTCAACCGGCGGGGATTTCTCGGCGCGGCGGCCGCCAGCGTCGCGTCGGGCACAACACTGGCAGCGCAGCCGTCTGCGTTTCCCATCATCCCCGTCATCGACACCCATATACACCTCTTCGATCCGACCCGTCCGCAAGGCGTGCCGTGGCCGGCGAAGGACGACAAGGTGCTCTATCAGCCCGCGCTGCCCGATCGCTACCGGAAGATCTCCCGGCCTTTCGGAATTACGGGCGCGATCGAAATCGAGTGCAGCCCCTGGCCGGAGGACAACCAGTGGGTGCTCGACATTGCGGCGAAGGACAACATCATCGTCGGAACCGTTGGCAATCTGGAGCCGGGCAAGCCAGGCTTCCGCGCGGAGTTGGATCGCCTGCACAGGAACCCGTTGTTCCTCGGCATACGGTACGGGAACCTGTGGGGCCGCGACCTCGGTGCAGAGATTGGCAAGCCCGCTTTCGTCGCCGACCTGAAGGCTCTGGCCGACGCCGGCCTGGTGCTCGACACCGCGAACCAGACGCCGGAACTGATTGCCGCCGCGCTGCGAGTGACGGACCGGGTTCCGAACCTGCGCGTTGTCGTCGACCATCTGCCGCAACTCGCTGCGCCAGCCGACGCGAATCTTCGCGAGCTGGGAAGGCGTCCACAGGTCTACGTCAAGATCTCCGAAGTGTTGCGCCGCATCGGGACCGGAGCGGATTCGCGGGTGCCGACGGATCTCGCTTTCTACCGGCCGAAGCTCGACGAGCTCTTCGGCATCTTCGGCGAGGATCGTCTGCTGTTCGGCAGCGACTGGCCGAACAGTGACAACTGGGCCCCGTATTCGCAGGTCTTCGGCATCGTCCACGAATACTTCCGCGGCAAGGGAACGGCGGTCGCCGGGAAATATTTCGTGGACAATGCCTTTGCGGCCTATCGCTGGCGGCAGCGCGTCTGAAGAAAAGGAGACTCTAATGAAAGCTCTGCTGCTCACAGTCGTGCCGGGGCTATTCGCCATCGCCGCTTTCGGCCAGGCAATTCCGCAACCCGGACAGACTGCTCCGGACTTCACCCTGCCCTCGCAGGATGGCAGCCGCATCAGCCTGCACGACTTTCGGGGGAAGTGGGTGGTGCTCTACTTTTACCCCAAAGACGGCACGCCAGGCTGCACGATTGAAGCGCACAACTTCCAGCGCGATATGGCGAAGTACAACCAATTTCACGCCGTGATAGTCGGCGTGAGCGTCGATTCCACCAATAGTCACAAGGCGTTCTGCGCAAAGCAGGGCCTCACGTTCAAGCTGCTCGCCGATACGGAGAAAGCCGTGTCGCGGCAGTACGGTTCGCTCACGAGTCTGCTCGGTTTCAAGATCGCGGCGCGCAACACGTTTCTGGTGGATCCGGAGGGGCGGATCGCGAAAGTGTGGACTGGAGTCAGTCCGGGAAGCCACAGTGGGGAAGTGCTGGCTGCGCTGGGCGGGCTTGCGCGTTAGCCCAGACAGATGCAGATCGGGCGTGGCGTAGCGCCGGTCAATATTCAGTTGAGAAAGAACTATTGGCCGGAGCTCGTTGTCAGAGACGGTCGTCCTACTTCTTTGCGGCTTCGCGGAAAGATCGTTCCACCATGTCGTTTGGGTCGGTGGAAACGGGCGCGTCGCGCCACAGCCAGCGCATCATGTCCGGCATGATCGCACCGCCGTATTTTTGTCCGTGCAGGTTCATGCCCCATGCGTAGTTCACGTCATAACCCTTGTCGGTGAGCGCGTGCATCAGGCGGTTGTTCTGGTAGAACCAGTCGCGATTGGGATTGGCGCTGCGATTGTCGTTGCGGCCGTCGCAGAGGAAGACGCGAATGGGTTTCTTTTCGCTGGCCAGCACGCGCTCGGGATAGACGTAACCGCCGCGGAGATCCACGAAACTGCCGACGTTGCTCAGGACCTTGCGGAAGTCGTTCGGGCGTTCCCAGGCGACCATGAAAGCGGCGATCGCGCCGGAACTGGAGCCGCCGATTCCATGCATATCCGGGTCCTTCGAAATGTTGTAGGCCTTGTAGAGAGCAGGCATCAGCTCTTCGGTCACGACGCGCGGGTACTTATCGTCGGGCGTGTTGTATTCGGTGGGGCGGTTGGTGGTCTGGTCACCCCAATCGCCGTTGGCGGATGGCGGCTCGGGCTGCTCCGGGGTGCGGCCGGGGTTGATGAAGACGCCGAGCATGACGGGGATCTCGCGGCGGTAGATCAGATTGTCCATGACGTTCTGGGCGCGGAGATCGCCGTTGGGATCCTTGAAAGCCTGGCCGTCCTGGAAGACCATGAGCGCGGTGGGAATGGCGGGATCGTATTGAGCGGGGACGTAGACCCAGTAGGTGTGCTGGGTACCGGGGAAAACGTTGCTCTGGATGTGGAACGGACCCTGGATTTCACCTTTGGGGACGCCATCCTGCGGGAGGGAGTCGGGGCCGAGGCGGTATTGGGAGTTGGAGTTGGGTCCGGGAGGGGCTGCGATATTTCCGCCGCCTCGACCGCTACCGCCGCGTCCGCCTCGACCGCTGAATCCACGGCCACCACCACGGCCTGAGCCGCCAAAAGCTCCGGGAGGGCCGCCAGGCTGCGCGGGGGGCTGGGCGAGAACCATTACGGCCGCGCCTGCTATCGCCAAGCCTATGGCGCATGTTGTTAATTTTGTCATTTGATTTTCAAGTCCTGACGGATGATGTTATCACAGAAACGGGGCGATTTCGGAGTCTGACATTTCAGTGGATACACCGGTTGCGTTGCATCGGGCCGGAACCGTTTTTTTGAGGATTTCGGCATTGAATTTATGCGGCGATGGGCGGATCATCCTCCGTTTTGGGGTGGTTTGCGGTAGGGGCGGAGGGTGGGGTTTCCGGTTCGGATTCGTTTTGAAGGAACGAAACCAATTTGTGGTTAAGTGGTTTGGTTGCAATCCCGGAAGTTTCGAGTGCCGCTCCCTCACGGTCGCGGCTCGGTAGGATTTGCGCGGGTTCGAGGGGTTCGGGGTGCGGAGCGACGTCGATTTCCAGGTAAGGCTCTTTGGCTCGTTTGGCGCGGATATCCATGAGCTGCTTCAGCGCGTTCTGGAAATTGCGCTGGGCGGAGTTGATGCGGCGTCCGACGCGGTCGAAGACCTTATCCGATCTTTCGAAGACACGGCCGAGCGAGAGCTCGTCGGTGCTGGTGTCGAGAAAGCCGCGTTCCCAGATGCCGGCGTCGATGCTCATGTAGCGGCGGCTGTGCCATTCGGATTTGATGAGCATGTCGACGAGACAACGCTCTTCGGGGACTGTCGGGTGGAAGCGCTCGTAGTATTCGACGATGAGAGCTTCGTATTCTGGCCGGCTTTCGGCGCGCATGACTTCGGATTTGGAATCGAGGCCGTGCTTGAGCGCGTTCTGGGAAGATTTCGCGAGGCCTGCCGGTGACGTAGGACCCGTACAACGCTTTGCGTTTTCGCGGTTTGCCGCTATTTGTTTATCTGATGCCATCTGAAATATAGTTCTCCTCGCCTGGAACGTAGCACGCGGGTTAAGGGATTTCAGGGGTGTTTTTTTGGAAGTTACTGATTCGACTGGAAATAGAGATTGAAAATTGGCAGGACCCACTTGCAGAACTCGGTGGAAACCGTCTTGACAACGGAGATTGAGTATGGGCGGGTCTTGGTTGGCGGGCAATTTTGATAATTAGACCGGATGCCCACCGGGGAGGCCT
>Ga0182024_10006430_pt1 | contig 25809 bp, 19 predicted proteins | sample P32metaG_FD_120480 | JGI IMG/M metagenome (GOLD analysis project Ga0182024, IMG submission 120480) | Permafrost microbial communities from Stordalen Mire, Sweden - P3-2 metaG (Illumina Assembly) | ecosystem: Environmental > Terrestrial > Soil > Wetlands > Permafrost | place: Sweden: Stordalen... | reverse complement strand
TCCGCGCCACTGCAAGTCGCCGAAACTCCTCCGTGTAAAACCGCTTCCTTCGCATTTGCAGCCCCCCCCATTCGCTGCAAACTGTGTCCTTCTAAACTGTCTCACTTTTGGGGGTCAGTCCAACCGATCCCAGGTCTCAAACGCGAGACCTGGGGCACCCGGCGTTATCCTTCTTGCATCAGCCCATGTCCCCGAAGCCCTCAAGCCGCGCGTCCTCGTCCGCCTCAACCTCCCGCGGCTTCGATAAGGAGCTTGCGGAATTGGAAGCGCTGAGCGAAGCGTTGAAGGCCAGCGCTGGGCCGGATGCTGCGCAGGTCGAACAGCTACGCAAGGCGCTCGGGCATCGCAACAACTTTATCGTGGCCAAGGCGGCAAAGCTGGTTGCGGATGCGGAGCTTTTTGCGCTGTTGCCGGATGTGCTGGCGGCGTTCGACCGGTTCTTCATCGATGCGGCGAAGTCCGATCCGCAGTGCTGGGCGAAGAATGCGCTGGCCAAGACGCTGGTCAAGCTGGAACATCGCGCGAAAGACGTGTATCTGCGCGGCATGAGGCATCATCAACTGGAACCAGTTTGGAACGGGTCGTCCGACACGGCGGGCGCGCTGCGCGGGACATGTACGCACGCGCTGGTGGATTGCCCCGGCATCTCTGACGCCGATCTGCTGACGGCGCTGCTGGAGCCACTCACGGACACCGACAAGACCGTGCGCATGGAGGCGGCACGGGCCATAGCCCAGGTGGGCGGCGCGAGCGCGGCGCTCCTCCTGCGGCTGCGCGCACTGCTGGGAAAGGACGAGCCGGAGGTGCTGGGCGCGGTCTACTCAGCGCTGCTTTCGTTGGAGGGAACACGCGCCATTGAGCTGGTTGCCGCAGCTCTTGAAGAGGGCGACGACCTGGCCGCCGAGGCCGCGTTTGCACTGGCCGACATGCGTACGCTCGAGGCGCTGGCCGCGCTCATCGAGCGTTTGCGTGCCGGGGCCGATGACTGGTTCGGCTCGGTGCTGTTGAGCGCGATCGCGCTGACCCGTCTGCCTGAAGCGATGGATTCTTTAATTGCGCTGATCGCGCGGGATGCACACGAGGCGGCGGCTGCCATTGAGGCCCTTGGGCGCATCGCGCCTTCGGCGGAGTTACGCAGTCGGGTGGAGCAGGCAGTGGAACAGACGGGCAGTCAGCGGCTGGGGCAAGCCTTCCGTAAGCACCTGCCGGCAGCGTAAGCGCGGGATTGGGCAGTGTATGGTGAATCGGCCAAGTGTAAAACCAGCGGAGAAATTTTCCCGCAGCGGCTAAAGCCGGATTCATTTTTCTGGTTTTTCGGCACGACTGAAGTCGTGCCCTGACACAAAACGCGTTGATTTGGCGTTCACCCGACACTGCGTAATCCGCACAGCTTGCGTCGTCGGGCGACCGCTCAGCGCGCTAGCCGCAAAAGGATTCAAACCAGCGGCTGATGTAGACCTGCGCGTGGGCTTCACCGCAATAGTGCCGTGCGTTGGGCGCATCGGCAGCTTCCTTTGTCCACTTGAAGACTGTCAATTGCGTGTTGCTGCAATGGATCACAATCCACCGCGACGGATTGTCGCTCTCGATACCGCAGATCTCACATCGATAACTCGTACCGATCATCGCCCAACCCCCATGGCAAAATCTGCTAACCCACTTACTGTTCCCTATTGACTAGAAGCTGTTTCATCACCAGTTCGGTGCGTTTCCAGCTGTTTCCTCCGGGGCTAAAGCCCTCGATTTTACTTGCTCCGTAGCGGCACGGCTGAAGCCGTGCCCTTTCAAAACCAGGTTATGAAACAGCTTCTGCTATTCCAGCATTTGCAAGTCCAGCGGGTCTTCCAGCAGGCAATCCATGGTGCGCATTCTTGCTATTGCCCTCTTGAGCACCGAAGACTTGCACGGCTCCACGGTGACGACGAAGGGCAGCGCATGCTGCGGATAGCCGGCTTTCTGCATGATGGCGCGAATGTTGATGTTTTCTTTGGCCAGCGCCCCGGTAATCTCGGCCACGATGCCCGGCCGGTCGTCGACCAGGAAGCGGATGAAATGGGGAACCTCAAACTCGCCGCTCACCTGTGCCGGAGCCGCTGGAAGCTCGACCCGCCGCGAACCGTGGGCGAGGGCCAGCAGGTCGCTGACCACGGCCACGGCCGTGGGATGGCCCCCGGCTCCGTGGCCTGAAAACACCACATCGCCGCCATAGTGGCCGCTGAAGATCACCATGTTCTCGGTGTCGCGCGACCAGGCCAGCGGCGAACGCAACGCCACCAGGGTGGGTCCCACCGTGGCCGCGATCTTGCCATCAGCCTGCTCAGCCCGCGCCACCTGGCGGATGGTGCAGCCCAGATCCCGCGCATAACTGAAGTCCACAGCCGTAACCGTGGTGATGGGCCGTGGCACAATCTCTTCCGGGTCAACCTGCACCCGCAGCGCCAGCCGCATGAGAATGGCGAGCTTGGCCCGCGCGTCGAATCCGCCCACATCTTCGGAGGGGTCGGCCTCGGCATAGCCCTTGGCCTGGGCTTCGGCCAGCACCGGCGCGTACTCCGCACCCGCCTCCATCTTGCTCAGAATGAAGTTGCAGGTGCCATTCAGAATCCCTTCGATGCGCTCGATCCGATCCCCGGCCAAGCCCTGTTCGAGGCCCGGGATTACCGGAATGCCGCCCGCGACCGCAGCGCCGTACTTGAGGTGCCCGCCCTTGGCCGCAGCCAGCCGCTCGAGTTCGACGCCGTGAAAGGCGATCAGCTTCTTGTTGGCGGTTACCACGCTCTTGCCGGCGTCGAGCGCCTTGCGCACCCAACTCCCGGCTGGCTCGAGCCCCCCGGCCAGCTCAACCACAACGTCCACATCGGAAGCCAGCACCGCATCGGCGTCGTCGGTCCATGTCACGCTGGATGGAACCCAATCCACGCGCCTGCGCGCCAGGCTGCGGCTATAAACATGGGTCAGTTCCACTCCCTGCGGTTTGGACTCCACCAGAATCCGGGCAACGGAGCTGGCTACCGTGCCAAAACCAAACAATGCTACGCGCAATGGACGCCTATTGCGGGGCTCGGGCGCGACCTGCCCAGAAACATGTTGAGGCAATACGGACACATTGACTTCGGACACAGGTTTTTCCTCTTGTTCGTGAAACGAAACGCTGAATACCCCGATGATACCTGACCACACCGCACCTGATTCTTTGTGGCGGTCCTGACCTTGCCGAGCGGTGGATCAGCAGCAAATCAAGGAGGGTAAATAGGCGGTCGAAGAGAGCTATCTAAAACGGTGTCCGTTTTGACGCATGATGGGGTGGATGACGGCCTTACTCATGCCAGCCCGATAACAGTCGGGCGCTGTTCCAGGCAAAATCTAGGAGCACACCAAACGCACTTGGAGTGTACAAAAAAGATTTTGGTTGTATTTGAATTTCATAAAAACGTGTTACTAAAGTGGTTGAACTTGCGAGCTATTTGTTTATTTTTTTGGCTTGACAATCTCAGTTGAGATAGATCAATCTTTCGGCAACCTTTTTGTCGAGCCGGGCCCCCCGGTTGAATATGCCCGACAACCCCGAGTTATAAATCGTACAAGAGAACGTCACTGATAACTCCCTTTGGAGCCAGAGAATCGTGCCGGGGGAAAGACCGTCCACAAAAAGGCAATAACCCCAAAAAGGAGTAGCCATGATCCCCACAATGGTCTCGCGCATATGTAGCAAGGCGCTGATAGCCCTTGCCATCGGCACTCTGGTGCAGATGGCTGCCCATGCACAAACAACGTTTACCCCTCCTGCTGTAGCGCCCGTCCCCAACCCCTGTCCCCGCGCTGCTGCCGGCAGCCCAGTAATCAACCCAGTCGCCCTCTTCAGCTCGCACGGAATCCTCAGCGTCAATTTCTCTTATCAAACCAGAACGGATGCCGAGGGTCGCACCCTGTTTTGCTTCATGACACCGAGCGGCCTTGAGAATCCGACCCTGCATGTGAGTCCCGGCGATCACCTGGTTATTACGATCACCAACAATACGCCAGCCGGCATGAATCCGATGGAACTGAATCCACCTAACTGCGGCGCCAGGGTGATGGACTCGTCGTCGGTAAATATTCACTACCACGGAACGAATACATCGCCCACTTGCGGTCAAGATGAAGTCATCAAGACCGTGATCAACACTGGCCAGACCTTCCAGTACAACGTGGCTTTCCCTTCGAATGAGCCACCGGGGCTTTACTGGTACCATCCTCACATCCACGGCATTGCGGAAGCCGCCGTGCTCGGGGGCGCATCCGGCGCGATCGTGGTGGATGGAATCCAGAATGTGCAGCCTGCGGTGGCGGGACTTCCCCAACAGATCATCGTGCTTCGTGACCAGCCTCAGCTGAATGGCTTGACCGAAGGGCCCGGTGGTTGCACGAATGGCGTTCCATTCCAGGACATCACCGTAAACAACGCGCCAATCAATTCATTTCAGGCCAATCCGCCGAATGGCCCGGTCACCTTTACTCCAGCCGTACTCAATGTAAACCCTGGAGAAAAGCAGTTTTGGCGCGTGACCAACTCATCGGCAGATACCATCATGGATCTGCAGGTGCAATACAACGGTGTGGCGCAGACGCTGGAGCTGGTGGGAATTGACGGGGTTCCGGTGAACTCGCAAGACGGCACAACGCCGCCGAGCCTGATTCCAGTAACTCACTTCCGCCTGCCGCCTGCTTCACGCGTCGAGTTTATCGTGACGACACCGACTGCCAGCGTTAGGAAGGCTCAATTCGTGACCACTGCCATTGCCACTGGCGTGAACGGCGATTGCGATCCTAACCGTCCCATCTTCAACATCGCCCTGGGCGGCGATAACTCAACGTCCGATCCCACCGCGGATGTTGTTCCTTCCTCAGTTACCGGCGCGGCTGTGCAGCGCTTCGCGGGGCTGGCAACATCGCCCATCGCGCAAACGCGCCTGATTTATTTCTCCGAGAATTCAGACCAGACTCAGTTTTTTATCACCGTGTCGCCACAGACACCAGCTGTGTTCAACCCCAACGCACCCCCAGCTATTACTGCGATGCAAGGAACGGTGGAGCAGTGGACCGTGCAGAACCGGGCACAAGAGAACCACGAATTCCACCTCCACCAGGTTCACTTCCTGGTTCAGTCGCAAAACAACTTCGCGATCAACAACAATGCGCCACAGGCACCGGCTGACGATGGCCAGTATCTGGATATGATCGAAGTGCCGGCATGGGACGGTAACCCCGCTCACCCGTACCCAAGCGTTACGCTTCTTGTCGACTTCCGGGGACAGGACATAGGGACCTTCGTATTCCATTGCCACATCCTTGGCCATGAAGACCTGGGCATGATGAACATCATCCAGGTTGTACCTCAACCAGCTGCCTGGAATCAGAGTCCGGTCCCGGCAGTTGCCGAAGACGCAGCCCCGGTGCGGACTAAATCCCCCGCTGCCAACACCATGCTTATGCCGATGCCTGTTGCGGTTTCGACCAAGCCAGGCGGAGGACAGGAGTAGGGGTCAAACTTCGCCTGGAATAGAGTATTTTCGGGAATTGTGTAGACCGGAAATTTGTAGGTATCCCACTCATTCCGCAGAAAAACGCGGAATGGATGGGGCACGGAAGTCTACAGTTAATCCGAAAATGCTCTAACGGCGGGAATGCCCGAATGAGCCAATGATGCCGGTTTGCGGCTCGTTGAGCGCAGATACCCGCCTCACAACCCGAGTTCCCCCAGCGACAAGTCATCGTCGCTGGGGAAAAGCGGCCGTCCTGTACTATGAGTCCAAGATGCAGCGTGCGCTCTCCATCTTCCTGATCCTGTTTTTTGGCCTGGGGCCGCTTGCGGAAGCCCTCCCGGCCAGCGAAGACGCGCGTCTGCCCCTGTGCTGCCGGCGTCACGGAGCCCACCACTGCGCAATGACTCCGCGCATTGCCGCCATGACGGGCGAAGACACGTCCGGTAAAGCCATCTTCACCGCTCCAGCAACCTGCCCTGATTTTCCCGATTATTTAGCCGCCTCCTTATCAACAATTCATGCCCTGGCCGCCTCTCCTATAAGCCTGCCAGTTCTGCTTGCGCAAGCTCACGCGGCCGCCGCCGGACGCGCTGCTGCCCGCCTCAGACCGATTCGCACCCGCGCCGGCCGCGGGCCTCCCGCTTCTGACCTCGCCTAAGAACTTGTTGAAAGCCAGGTTGATGGTGAGTTTCAGCCCACAGGGGCTAAAGCCCGTATCGATTTTGCGGCATTTGCGGCACGACTAAACAGGCTGCGGAAAAGGGCCATTCGGGAGTGGAATTCGAGCTTGATCGCGGCAGGGGCTAAAGCCCGACGTTGATTTGATTGCCTTTATCGGCCTGGCTAAAGCCATGCCCTTGTTACAAAGCCCTCTATTCGACGCTCCAAAAGAGTTTTTCCGCAACCTGTAAAGTCGTGCCCTGACACAATGCCGGAGCTTCCAACTTTGTGAGGTGCGTACGTTTATGCGTCGTCTTTCTCTTGCCGCGGCACTGTTACTGGCTGCCATCCCTGCCTTCGCTACTGTCTTTGCGACCGTGCATGGCGTGGTCCACGATCCCCAGCACCGGCCCATCGCCGGCGCAACCGTCACCCTGCAAGCCGCCGATTCCGGCTTTGCCCTGCACGCCACGACCGACTCCGATGGCGAATTCGAGCTGCCCCAAACACCGATCGGCGTCTACCGGCTAAAAATCACGGCTTCCGGCTTTGCCGACACGGAGCAGCCGCTCACCGTCGCGTCGGGCACCAACCCTGTGCTGCACATCCCACTGGCGGTGGCCTCGGCTACCCAGACCGTTGTCGTGCGGGGGTTGGGGACTTCGCTCTCCGCCTCCGATTCGGCGACCCCTACGACGCTTATTACCCGCGCCGACATCGACCAAACCCCAGGCGCCAGCCGCACCATCGGCATGGAGATGATCACCGACTACGTTCCCGGCGCCTATATGACTCATGACATGCTGCACATGCGCGGAGGCCACCAGACCAGTTGGCTCATCGACGGCATTGCGATTCCAAACACGAAAATTGCGTCGAACGTGGGTCCGCAGATCGATCCGAAAGACATCGACTCTCTTGAAACCCAGCGGGGCAGCTACGCGTCGGAGGTGGGCGACCGCACCTATGGCGTGTTCAATGTGCTGCCCCGCAATGGCTTCGAGCGCAGCCGCGAAGGCGAGCTGCTGGTCTCGGCAGGGAACCTCTATACAGGCGAGACGCAGCTCTCGCTTGGCGACCACTCTGCCGAAACTGCCTGGTATGCGAGTCTCGCGGGGTCCCGCTCCAACTACGGCCTGGAACCTCCCGTCGTTCAAACCCTGCACGACGCAACAAATTCGGAGAGCGGCTTTGTCTCGCTCATCCGCAACCAGACTTCCAAAGATCAGCTGCGCCTCAATGCGCAGTATCGTGAAGACTACTTTCAGGTTCCTTACGATCCCAACCCGAATGACTGGGAGCAGGAAACCCCACCCGGCGGCAATCCATACTATGTTTCGTATGGCCTGCGTGACGGCCAAACCGAGCGCGATGCATTTGCGATCGCCAACTGGGTTCACACGATTTCGCCTAAGGCGCTGCTTTCCGTCGCGCCCTTCTATCACTTCAATCAGGCAGACTACGACTCACCCGCAACCGATCAGCCTGTGGCCACCACCTGGCATCAACGCTCGAACTACGGCGGCGGCCAGGCCGACGCGCACCTCGACGCCGGTCCCAACAGCTTCTCCGCAGGCGTTTACACCTTCTATCAGGCGGAGAACGATCTCTTCGGCGTCGCAGCTAACGGCCAATGCCTGACCTCGACGCCCCCCTCTCCTTGTGACACTGCGGCCAGCGCTAGCGCCATACTTGGCGAGTTCTACCTCTCTGACCACTTGCGCCTCGGCCGCTATGTCACGCTGCTTGGCGGCGAGCGATTTTCGGTTTATCACGGGGGCTACCAAGGCGGAAGTAACGAATCTGCGATTTACCCCCGCATCGGCGCAACTCTCGAAATCCCGCGCCTGCACTGGGTGCTGCGCGGCTTCTATGGCCACTTCTTCCAACCCGCGCCCCTACTGACGGTTTCGCAATCCGTGCTCAACTATGCCAGCCAGCAGTCTTCGGGCGAAAACACGTTTACTCCCATCCCATCGGAACGCGACGAGGAACACCAGTTCGGCATTCAGATTCCATACAGGGGCTGGCTTCTCGACGTGGATACTGTCAAGAACCGCGTCAATAATTTTCTCGACCACTCATGCATCGGCCCGTCAAACGCATGCATTCCCATTGCCGTCGATGGCGCCTTGATCCGCGCATGGGAGATGACTCTGCGCTCGCCGGAGCTGGCGCATCTTGGCCAGTTCCATCTCACCTACTCCAATCAGATTGCCGAGCAGCGCGGGCCCATCATCGGCGGCTTTACGTGCAGCATTCCCACCGATCCCGCCTGCGACTTCGGATTCAACTACACACCTGTCGACCACGACCAGCGAGACACGCTCAACACCGGCTTCACGTCCAACCTTCCCCTGCACACATGGTTCTCCACCAATGTTTACTATGGCTCCGGTTTTTCCAATGGACTTGAAGGCAGTCCGCAAAGCCCCTACCAGGGTCCTTATCTACCCGTGCACACGACATTCGATGTGTCCGCAGGACACAAGATCGGCGAGCGCTTGAAGCTCTCCGTCTCGGTTCTGAATGTGACCAATCACCGCGTCCTGCAAGACACGTCGATCACGATCGGCGGCTTCCACTATAACGATCCACGCATGTTCTCCGCCGAGCTCCGTTACCGCTTTCACTTCTGACCGTCTGCTGCGGCGGGAAGCTCCAGAGCATGCCTGGAGCTAAGTCAAGGAATCTGCGTTTGCGGGTCTGGAGAATGGGTGCAGAGCGCAAATCGGTAAACGCAATTGGCCCCGGCGCAGTTTCCTCCCAAAGGTGAGCAATACTGCTCATGTATGGGGGGATATTGGGAAAGATGGCGAAATTTTATAGCGAAGAAACCCGCGCCCGGTGCTACTATTGCTATAGTCTCCAGAAACAATGAGGCATAAGGGTGGGCAAGCCGCCACTCTTCGAGGGTCTTCTCCAGAATGGCTTCTGTTATTACCGCACCTTCCCCCGAAATTGGCCTTGCAGGTTCTACAATTTCGATTCCAGCAGTTCCTGGTTCACCCGCTTCCGCGACAAACCATGCAGCCCCTGCCCGCGAAGAGATTCGCATGGGCCGCGCTGTGTCGATCGGCGACGGCATCAACTGGTTGACGCTGGGTGTGATTGTCGCCTTTCACGCGGGTGCTTTGGCAGCACTCTTTTTCTTTAGCTGGCAGCGTCTGGTAGTGATGCTGGTGCTGCACGTGCTGGCCATCAATGTCGGCATTGGCATGTGCTATCACCGGCTGCTGACCCATCGCGGCTACCATGTTCCCAAATGGCTGGAATATGTGATGGCCACCTGCGCCACGCTGGCCCTTGAGGGCGGACCCATCTTCTGGGTATCGACCCATCGCGTTCATCACCAGCTCAGCGACCAGGACGGCGACCCGCATTCCCCCCGCGAGGGCGGATGGTGGGCGCATACGGGTTGGCTACTCTGGGGAAACACATTACACCAGCAGACGGAGGTTCTGGCCCGCTACGTTCCCGACCTGGCCAAGGATCGCTTCCTTGTTTGGTTGAGCAAGTATCACTGGATTCCCCTTGTCACGTGCGGCTTGCTGTTGTTCGGCGGTGGCTGGCTCACCGGCGGACCAACCAACGCTGTCGGCATGCTGCTGTGGGGAATCTTCATGCGTGTGACGCTGGGGTTGCACGCGACATGGTTCGTGAACTCGGCAACCCACTTGTGGGGCAGCAGGCGTTTTCAAACCCGCGACGATTCCCGCAACAACTGGTGGGTCGCCCTGATCAGCGGCGGCGAAGGGTGGCACAACAACCATCACGCTCACCCCGTGTCCGCGCGGCATGGCCTCACCTGGTATGAGGTCGACCCCAACTTCTACGGCATCTGGCTGCTCTCCAAGGTCGGGCTTGCCAGCAAGATCAAGCTGGCTCGATACGACCGCAGGGACCCCAAACCGGCCGGAAACTAAGGCGTCCTTTTACTCTTATCGAAACGTGGGCGCCCGGAATAGTTAGCATCGGCGCTTACCTTAGCAGCTTGGGGTCTAAGAATATTAGTGTTGTACGCGCCCAGGTCATAAACTGCAGCCGACGCCGGGCGTCAGGAACCTCCCTACAATTCCGCTCTCAGAACACCTTCATACGGATCACGAAATATTTTTTGGGGTCTTCGCGGATGGCCTTCACCAACTGCTGGGACTGGTCGAGTGTCTGGTCGGCGTGGTCGTAGAGGGAGCGGTTCTGGGCTAATTGACCGAGCGTGCCTTTGCCCTCATCGATGCCCTTGAGGATCGAGTCGAGGCGGGTCACCGTATCGTCGAGCTTTTGCGCGAAGGCGGGGTCTTTGGCGAGCTTGCCCAGGCTGCCTTTGCCGGCGTTGATCTCGCTCACCAGCTGATTGGCATTGGAGACGGCGGAGTTGAGGTTGTTGTAGAACGAGTCGTCCTTGAGAAACTTGCCGGCGCTGCCCTTGCCCGCGTCCAGATCTGTGGTGATCTTGTCGAGCCGGTCGATGGCGGAGTTGGCGCGGGTGTAGAGCGTGTCGTCGGTGATCAGCTTGCCCAGCGATCCCTTGCCCCCGGCGATCGAGCCAGTGATGGTTTGCAGATCGCTGGCCATGAGGTTGATCTTCTTATAAAGCTCGGGGTCGTTGATGAGTTCGCCGGCCGTTCCCTTCTTGCTATTGAGCGTGTCTACAAGGATTTCCACCTTTTTCATCAGCTCAGTGATTTGCTCGATGGATACCTTGCTGGTGCGGATCACGTCTTGAATGCTTGGCGCGCCGGTGGTTTTGAGCTCAGCGTCGTTGGCTGGGGGTGGGCCGCTGGCGAGAGCCGAGCTAATATCGACGTAGCTATCGCCCAGAACGCCGGCCTGGGCAATCGATGTGGTCGAGTCCACGTGCAGCGCGGGCAGGTACTCGTGGCCGACCTGCATGGTCACTTCAACGGGCGTGGGATGGTGATTGGGGATCACGCGGACATGGATCACATTGCCGATGGTGACGCCTTCGAGCGTGACGGGCGCACCATCCTTGAGGCCCGCGGCATTCTCAAAGTAGGAGCGGAGCAGGAGTTTGCGCGCAAACAGGCCGCCCGTGGAGCCGGACATGAGGAAAATGAGGCCGATGAGGACGAGCATGGCCGCCAGAACCAGCGTGCCCACTCTCAATTGCGACCACTGAATCTCTTTGCGGCTTGGCACGTCACTCCCCTTGCTGAAATGAGCCGGTAGACGCCTTGAGAATAGCAGATACGGCGGGGTTTACCTCTCACTTTCGAGGACAACTGAGGCCATGGCCAGGTCCGCAGTGTGGGTGATGGAAAGAGCGGCGCGGGTCACGCCGAGGCGGGCGGCAATCTGGGCGGCGCGGCCGTGAAATTGCACTGTGGGCCTTCCGCTGGGTTCGCGGACGACCTCAATCTCAAGCCAGCTTACGCCATAGCTGATGCCGGTTCCTAAGGCTTTGGCGGCGGCCTCCTTGGCAGCGAACCGGGCGGCAAAGCTCTCCGCGGACTTGCGTTTGCTCCGGCAGTAGGCCTGTTCCGCGCCAGTGTAAACGCGGTTGAGAAAGCGTCCGCCATAGCGATCCATGGACTGCTGGATGCGCCCGATCTCTGCCAGGTCGATTCCTGAGCCGACGATCATGATGTAAGGCTACAACATTTTGGTTATGTTGCGTTTGCGGATATTCAGACCCGGTGTTTAGGGGGTATGGATGGTGGGTCGACAAAGGGCACCAAACGCGCATCCAATTACCAGCGCAAGGTGCGCCGGACCGTTGCCTGGCAAGGATGTTTCAAAGCCGGTCAAGCGCCGTGCGACTCCTGAACACTGGTTATGCTGTCCGGCCCTGCTCCGATAGGACCGGTATGAGGTCGACCATGCCGGAACACAACGCGGGGCACGCCACAAGCATACCTTGGGCCATGCAGATGAAGGCTGTCTCTATTGAGGAGCCGGCTCGACTTGTGCAGATTCTCACGGGCGCGATTCTCGGCTGTGGAGGCTGGGTTCTAAGCCGGGGCGCCACCGATACGGGTACGGTGAGCATGCTGTTTGAATTTGAGCGGCAGGCCTGCGTGGATATTTACAGCGTGATGATCGCTGCCGGGTTGGAACTGAGCCAGAGCGGGCACGTACGCTTTACCGAGCTCTGCCAATGTACCCGCAGCCGCCAGCAAGACTGCGGCACAGAGATCGCCAGCATCGACCTGGAGATACAGACGTTTCCGGTGGAGATGACGCAGGGACGGATAGCTCCGGAGGCGGTCTGAATCGCAATTGAACGGTCATTTTGGCCCGGCAGATGAGTCAGCCGGCTTCGACCAGCCCATAACGGCGCTGCCATGCCTCTTTGAGCCGGGCCCAGACGCGCGCTCGTTCGGCTTCGGTTACCGCGCTATTTGCTTCTTTATTTGCGGCGGTGGAGGCGTTGGCGAAGCGGGCTGCCTCCATCTTGGCCAGCTCGAGCAACTTCCGGTCGCGCAGCAGATTGGCCACGCGAAAGTCGGGCAGACCGGCTTGGCGGGTGCCGAAGAACTCGCCGGGACCGCGCATGGAAAGATCCAGTTCGGCCAGCTCGAACCCGTCCTGCGTGCGGACCATGGCGTTCAAGCGCTTCTCAGCGAGCGGGGAGACGCGCGAGCCGGTCATCAGAATGCAGAAGCTTTTCGCCGCTCCACGGCCCACGCGGCCACGCAACTGATGCAACTGGGCCAGGCCGAATCGCTCCGCGTGTTCGACCACCATCACGGTGGCGTTGGGAACATCGACTCCTACCTCGATGACGGTGGTTGCCACCAGCACGTCGATCTCGCCGCGCTGAAAGCGGCGCATGACAATCTCCTTTTCGTCCGCGTCGAGGCGTCCATGGAGCAGGGCCAGGCGCAGGCCGGCGAGGGGGCCGGTGCGCAGCTTTTCATGCATCTCGACAGCAGATTTGAGGCCGGATTTTGCGGCAGGATTGGCGTCGGTCGCGGCTTTGGGGAAGAGCAGCTCCGCTGTTTTGGCCTTTCGGAGGGATCTGCTGTGAGTAGACACAGGCGGTTCAAGACCGGCCTCCGGGTCGTCATGCGAAAAGTCCAGCTCTGGCTGGTCTTCTTTGGTCCCCTCGATGACGGGGTAGACGATGTAAGCCTGACGGCCCTTGCCGACCTGTTTGCGGACGAAATCCCAGACCTCCTGAGAGCGTTCGGCGGGAACGCGGCGGGTGGCAATGGGCGTGCGGCCGGGTGGCAGCTCATCCAGGACGCTCAGGTCCAGATCTCCGTAGAGCGAGAGGGCCAGCGTGCGCGGAATCGGCGTCGCGGTCATCACCAATACATCCGGCTCGGCCTGATTCGGCTTCTTCATCAGTTTGAAGCGTTGAAGCACGCCGAAGCGGTGCTGCTCGTCGACCACGACCAGTCCCAGCCGGTCGAACTCGACTTTTTCTTCGATCAGCGCGTGCGTGCCGATCACCAATTGCGCTTCGCCGCGGTTGATCAGGCCTCGTGTGCGCCGCTTGTGGTCTTCGTCGAGCGAGCCGGTGAGCAAAACGATCCGATAGTTGCGGGAAGACCGCTCCAACAGCTTGCGCGCGGCCAAAAAATGCTGCGTGGCCAGGATCTCGGTGTGCGCCATCAGCGCTGCCTGATAGCCGTTTTCCATGGCTACGAGCATGGCCTGGAGGGCCACGATGGTCTTGCCCGAACCAACATCACCTTGAAGTAAGCGGCGCATGGGGCTGGGTTGGCGCATGTCGGTCACAATCTCGCCCAAGGCGCGCTTTTGCGCCTTGGTGGGATGAAAAGGCAGCACCTCGCGGATGGCTTCGCGGACCTTGTCATTGGTTTCAAAGCCGATGCCGGCGCGCTCTCTCATGCGGCGACGCTTGAGTTCCAGTCCCAGCTCCAGAAAGAACAGCTCTTCAAAGATGAGGCGCCGGTGAGCGGCGGTTGCGGAGGCTTGCAACAGGGCAAAGGGAGTGCCCTCGGGCGGAAAATGAACCTCGCGGAGGGCGGTTTCGCGATCCGGCAGATCGAGCCGGGCCAGCATCTCCTTGGGCAGGCACTCCGGGACCGCACCGCGCACGCTCTCCAACAGATTGAAGATCGTCTTGCGCTGCCAACGCGAGGCCAGCCGCGCGCCGCCCAGCGATTCGTAGACCGGCGTGATGCGGCCTACTTCAAGCAATCGCGTCTCGGCGTCGTCGCTGGCATCGGGCAGCACCTCGAATTGGGGCTGGATCATCTTGAGGTTGCTGCTGGAACGCGAAGGCTCGACCTTGCCAAAGACGGCGACGGTCTGGCCGGCGTGGAACTTGCCCTCGAGATAGGTTCCGTTGAACCAGATGCACTTGAGGGCAAAACGGCCCTGGCCGACAGTCATCTCGAAGATGGGCGCCTTGCGGGTGCGCAACAGAGCCGAGCCGCGCACCTCGCCGATGACGCTTGCCATCTCGCCCACTTTCAGTTCGTCGAGGCTGCGGGGGTTCTGGCGGTCCTCATAGCGGAAGGGCAAATGGTAGAGCAGGTCCTCGGCGGTCAGGATTCCTTTCGGCGCGAGCAGCTCCGCTACCCGCGGACCTACACCGCGCACATACATGACAGGAGTATCGAGGCCGGGCACAGTACGGATGCTAAATCAGGAGGCAGGCTGGGGCGAATGGAAGGGCAGTCAGGCGGAAGCGGACTAGGGAATTACGGCTAAGATCCGGGCATAAACAGGTTGCGGAAAAGGGCTAGTAATCGGTCGGGGCTGGCGAAAAACATCCCTCAGGGGCTAAAGCCCTCATTGATCTTGCGGCATTTGCGGCACGACTGAAGTCGTGCCCTGACGCATATCGCGAGTCCAAATGCCTTTTTCCGCAGCCTCTAAAGGCCCTGCAAATAAGCCCACATCCAAAGCTGAAGCTCTCTGCTCCCTCCAGAATATTCGATTCGAGGGTGCTATTCCGCCCTAGTGTGATGCCTCGAAAGTTCGCAGTATTAGCCGGCAACGGAAACGCAGGTCCTTCGACTCCTTTCGCTTCGCTGTGGTCGCTCAGGATGACAGGGTTGATGGAATGAAGTTTAGACTCGGGACACGGCCGCACAAACAAGAACGCGGCGACCGAAGTCGCCGCGTTCAGAGAGCAGTGCAGGTTCGGATTACTTGATAAGGAAGTAAGCCGACACGGCCTGCATGATGGAAGCTTGATCGATATGCGGCTTCTTGCCTTCATAGCGAGCGGACCAAACGATCTGGTTGACAATGTCCCGCGGATAGCATGAACGCAACTCCTGTTTCAAGGAACTGCGGACGTAATCGATGAGAACCATGTGTATGCCTGGATCGCAGTCGACTCCTTTATCCTTCGCAACCCGGCGGAAGATTTCGCCGAACTGTTCGTCTGAACAGGCGCCGATCTTTACCTTGGTTTGAATTCTGCGCAGAAATGCGGCATCCACCAGCGAGGCCGGATCCATGTTGGATGCAAAGACGATGAGCATCTCAAATGGAATCTCGATCTTCTTTCCTCCCGCCATGGTCAGAAAATCGATCCTGCGATCGAGGGGAACGATCCAGCGATTCAGCAACTCTTCCGGGCGAAGCCGCTGGCGGCCGAAATCGTCGATGATCAGCACTCCGTTGTTGGCCTTCATCTGGAGCGGGCCGACATAGAATTTTGTCGTCGTGTTGAACTGCAGGTCGAGCATCTCGCCGGTCAGTTCGCCGCCCACCAGGACTCCGGGGCGCTTACACATTACCCAGCGATCGTCATGGTTCTCAGGTTCCGACTCCTTTACGCGCACGTGAATCGCTGGATCGTAAACGGTAATGACTTGACAATCGACTTCCACGGCGTAGGGGATCCAGACCTCATCCTCGGCAAGGACCCGCGATAAAGTCTCGGCCATGGTGGTCTTTCCAACACCGGCCGGGCCATAGAGAAAGATCGAGGACCCGGAGTTGAGCGCCGTTCCGAACTGCCGCAACGTTTCGTTGTCGACCACCAAATGAGCAAAGCCGCGCTTGACGTCGGCCTCATGCACTTCGACATTCTGGACACTCTGTTTCCGCGTCTGCTGAACGTAGCTCTCCAAGGACACCGGAGCCGGGCCTGAGTAATGACTCTGGGTGAGCAGGTCCGTCGCTCGCGTTCTGCCCTGTGAGGTAATGGCGATCTGAGGGACCGTGCCGGTCATTCCAGTGACCTGGCAGAGCAATTCCGTACGCATCCGGTTAAACAACTCGTTGGCCACGGGGAAGCTGAGGCGCGTTTTCTCGGCAAGCTGAAGAACGGAGAGCGAACCGGAAAGGTAGAGAGTCTTGAGCGCCAGATCCTCGAGGACGCCCTGAGGCACATCAAGTTCCGAAAGTGCCTGGGGTTTGCGCTCTGGACCGACCACTGGCTCCGTCTTGAGAATATCGAGATCGCCATCGTACATTTTCAATAAGGTTGCCATATTGCTTTCCCCTTTTCTGCCCGGACAGGCGCACGAAGATGAATTCTACACGAGAAAAAAAGTTTTGGCAGTAGCCAAAGGTAACTTCCTGAGTTCATGGACCGCCCAATCGATTTGAATCGTTCCGCCCGACCGCGGAACATGGCTTGAATCGCTCTGGGCTTGCCGATCGCTTCAAAAATCCCTGTCAAAAAGCGTTTTATGAGACAAACCGACCTGATTGCCTTTCCGGCAACCGATTGTCTCGCCAATTCTTCTGCCAATATACCCCGTTGACATACAGGTTGAATTCTTCTTTTTGTTGGGTCTCAATCACACTTTCGATTACCATAGTAACACTTTCGTGTTAGTTCCGCCTCCGAACAGGAAAGGGTGAGAAAAGCGGTGCCAAGGGTGCGGAAAGCTGGCGCAAGTGGACTGGTCAGTCCATCCCAGCGACCGGAAACGGGGCAGGCTGAACCGGGGGCAGAGCAGGCTTTCGCGTTTGCCGCCGGAACGTTTGGGCGGCTTCCGGCGTATTCAAAGCGCAGCGCGGTCTGTGCGGAGCGGGCTTTGCTACACTGCACCAGAGTGTTCCTCGGGGTTACCAAGAGCCAAAATGCTGAAAGAGCGCGGCGGGAGAATCCATGCCAGTTGTCGAACTCGCCGGAGTGACCAAGGCCTACGAGAACAAGGTGGCTGTCCACAATCTGAGCCTATCCATTGAGGCGGGCCAGATGTTCGGCCTGCTGGGGCCGAATGGCGCGGGTAAGACAAGCTCCATTCGCATGATGATGGGCATCACGATTCCGGATTCGGGCCGCATTTGCCTCTTTGAAAAGCTTTTCGAGCGCAAGAATCTGGAGCGGGTGGGCTATCTGCCCGAGGAGCGCGGCCTCTATAAAAAGATGAAAGTCGTCGACCAGTTGGTCTTCTTTGGCCAACTGCACGGGCTCGCGGCAGAAGAAGCGCGCAAGCGGGCCGTCGCCTGGGCTAAGCGCATGGAGATCGCCGATTCCCTGAACAAAAAGACGGAAGAGCTCTCCAAAGGGATGCAGCAGAAGATTCAGTTCATTGCCACGCTCCTGCACGATCCTGAACTCATCGTGATGGACGAGCCCTTCTCGGGCCTTGATCCTGTAAATGCGTTGCTGGTGGAGAAGACGCTGCTCGAACTCAAGAGCCAGGGCAAGGCGATTCTGTTCTCGACGCATCGCATGGACCAGGTGGAGAAGCTGTGCGACTCGATTTGCCTGATCAATAACGGCGAGGCGGTACTGGCCGGCAATCTGCGCGAGATCAAGAGCCGTTACGAGCGCAACCGGGTGATCGTCGAGTTCCAGGGGAGTTCCGCCTTCCTAAACAGTGAAGAGATTGCCGAGGCTAAAAACTTCTCGGGCCATGCGGAGATTAAGCTCAAACCTCATGGTGACGCGCAGAAGCTGCTGCATGAAGCCGCGGCCATGGCGACGATCTACCGCTTCGAGCTGGTCGAGCCGTCGCTTGAAGAGATTTTCATTGAGACCGTGGGAGGCAAGGCCGATGCGTAACATTCTCCTCATCGCCAAGCGCGAATACCGGGAGCAGATTCATGGGCGGGCCTTCCTGTTTTCGACGTTGTTGTTGCCCTTGCTGGTTTTTGCCTTGATTGGCGCTTCCTACTTGAACGCCCCCAAACCCGGAATGGGACGTCATGTCGCGATTGCATCGAACAATGCCGACCTGGCGGCCGAAGTTCGCCGTCAGTTGCTCGCGGATGGCTACATCAAGTTCAGCGCGGATGTGATAGCTCCGGCGACACAGGAAGACCGCGCGGCTTTGCTGACGCAGGTCGATACCAAGGCCCTTGACGGGCTGCTTGTCCTCGATACATCCGATGCTTCGTCCGCCGGAGCAATCACTGCCACCTATACCACTAGATCCTCCCTGGACGAGTCCAGTGGCGAAGGGCTGAGGGGCGCCGTGAATCGCGGCGCTGTGCATGAACGTTTGATCGCCGCGGGAATGAAGCAGGCGGACGCCGATGCCACGCAGACGTATGTCGCGATCAAAAACCTCCAGCTGAACAAGAACGGGAAAGCGGATAAAAGGGATGAAACTGGAATCTACGCCAAGGTAACGGCGATGGCCTTCCTGGTTTCAATGCCAATTCTCCTGTACGGAATGAACATGGCCAGGGCGATCATCGAAGAGAAGACCTCACGCATCTTCGAGGTGATGCTGGCCATAGCAAAGCCCGACGACCTGCTGGCGGGCAAGCTGCTGGGAGTAGGAGCGGTGGGCCTGACCCAGATCGCCATCTGGGTTGGCTCGGCGACTCTGTTCATGAGTTCAGCCCTGGCTGCTTCGCTGCTCACAGGAGATTTTGCCATTCATTTCTCCTGGGTTGAAGGCGTTCTTTTTCCGGTCTACTTCGTGCTTGGTTTCGCTTTATTCAGCGCGCTTTTTTCCGGGCTGGCCGCCACCTGCGAGACGTCGCAGGACTTGCAGATGTTTGGGCCGCTTGCCGCCATTCCCGTATGGATCAGCTTTGGGATGCTCACCGTGCTGTTCAGGGATCCCAACTCCGTTTGGGTTGTCGCCGCTTCCATCTTTCCATTCACATCGCCGTATGTGATGGTGCCGCGCCTCGGCATGCAAACGCCGCCGCTATGGCAGATTGCGGCCTCCATCGGACTTTTGGTCCTGACGATATGGGCGGTATTGTGGTTCTCCTCGCGCCTGTACCGCGTGGGCATTCTGATGTATGGTAAGCGCGCGACGCTGCCGGAGCTACTGCGCTGGCTGCGGTACTCCTGAGCGGAGTCGAAGGATCTGCGTTTTGGGTACCTACACTAAAATCATTGGAGTGACCGTCGCGGATCAACCCAGATTCACCCTTGGGCAGCGCGTTGTGCTGGCTGTAGTTCCGCGTGTGGTGTGGGCGCTGCTGTGGATAGTGAGCCGCACCTGGCGGTTTGAGGTGATTGCGGCGGAGGGCGTTACGCCGCTACTCGATGGCCGGGGTGCGGGACCGGAGATTTTTTGCTTTTGGCACCAATGCGTGCTGCCCTGCACCGTTTATTTCCGTACGACACATGGCACGATCCTGATCAGCCGCAGCTTCGATGGCGAGTTGATTACGCGCATTCTGATGCTCTTCGGCTTCAGGGCTGTGCGCGGGTCGAGTTCGCGCGGCGCGCGCGAGGGGCTGCTGGGGCTCAAGCAGGTAATTGAAAACGGCGATCCGGCCATCTTTACAGCCGACGGGCCACGCGGGCCGATTTACCAAACCAAGATGGGGCCCATCAAGCTGGCGCAAATGACCGGCGCGCCTATTGGCGCCTTCCATCTGGAACCTGAGCGCGCGTGGACAATGCGTTCCTGGGATCGGTTTCTGGTGCCCAAGCCGTTCACGCGAATTGTGGTGAGTTGGGGGCCGTGGACGCGGGTTCCAGCAGATTTACCCGCAGAGGAATTTGAACGCAAAAGAGCGGAGCTCACTGCGGCAATCGAATGCGCGCGGCTGCGGGCGCTGGATCACCTCAAAGAAGCCAATTTCAAGAAGGCGCGTGCATGAACTGCGTGCCATTTGATCAGTCCGGCCCTTGGACTAATAATGGGTGCCCCACCCTCGCCGCGTCTTTGTTTTTGCGGCTAGGGTGGGATTGCGGAGAACACTCTTTCGTAACTGGATCAAGAAGGAAGGCGAAGCCGTGAGCGACGAGAAAGTTGCCGTGAGCGGCTTGCGTGTTGCCGACTTCGATTTTGACCTACCGCCGGAGTTGATTGCGCAGCAGCCTCCGGCGGCGCGCGGCGAGAGCCGCATGTTGGTTGTGGATCGTGCGACCGGCGCCTTGCGGGACGCGCAGTTTGTGGATTTTCCTTCGTTGCTTGAACCAGGCGATTTGCTGGTGCTCAATGACAGCCGCGTGATTCCGGCTCGGCTGTATGCGCGAAGGACGATGGTGCGCGACCGGCAGGAACCGAGCGGCGTTGTCGAGGTGCTGCTGACCGAACCGGCTGGCGAGAACTGCTGGCGCGCGCTGGTCAAGCCGGGGAAAAAGGTGGGCGTGGGGGAACGGCTCGCGTTTCCTTCGTCCTCCGGGGACATTGAGCTTGAGGCTGAGGTGTTGGAGCGCGGGGAGTTCGGCGAGCGGCTGCTGCGGTTTGAGCCTGTGGAGGATTTCTTCGCCGTACTCGATCGCATTGGTCATATACCGCTGCCGCCTTACATCCGCCGCGATGATGCAGATGGCGACCGCGAGCGTTACCAGACCGTCTTTGCGCGGGACCCCGGCTCAGTGGCTGCGCCCACGGCGGGGCTGCACTTTACGCCGCAGGTGCTGGAGGCGCTGGCTGCCAGGGGAATCGAAGTTGCGCGGATCACGCTGCACGTTGGCCTGGGCACCTTCGCGTCGCTGCGGGTGGAGAAGCTGGATGAGGTCAGGCTGCATCGAGAGCGCTATACGCTTTCGGCGTCGGCAGCGGATGCGGTGAATCGCGCTGTCGGCGAGAGACGGCGCATAGTCGCCGTAGGCACGACCGTGGTGCGGACCTTAGAGCACTGTGCGATTCAGGCAAAGGGCTGCCGTCTGCAAGACCACTCTGGCGTGACGGAGATTTTCATCTCGCCTGGCTTCGAGTTTCGGCTGGTGGGCGCGCTACTCACCAACTTTCATCTGCCGCAGTCAAGCCTGCTGATGCTGGTGAGTGCCTTTGCGGGGCGCGAGCGGGCGCTAGCTGCGTATGCCCACGCGGTCCAGGAGAAATATCGCTTCTTTAGCTACGGCGATTGCATGTTTCTGGCCTAATCTCTCTTTCCCACGACTTCTCAATGCCCCTCATCTCCAATCCTCCTTTCATTGTCCGGCGCGCCGGCGCAGAAACGAGGGAATATCTCGAGCGCCCTGGGTCACTGCCACGATCTCAATCGTTTTGCTCTGGGCACGATAGATAATCATGTAGGCGCCTACCGGCCAGAAGAGGACAGGATAAGCGGTGAGGTCTTCCCGCTTGTGCCCCATTCCTGGAGTTCCGGCCAGCGCATCGAAGGCGTCGAAAAGCTTTCCTATCCAGCGGTCGGCCGCGTCAATGCTGTCTTGAGCGATGTACTCCCAAATATCGTCGAGGTCCAGTTCGGCTTCGGTACTGAGAACGTACTCCTTCATGCACTGAGCTTTCTGCGCTCCTGGGACTTGCGCCGAATCCGCTCGCGAGCGGCGCCCGGCTGGACGCGCTCGCCCTGGTCAAGGGATGCCAGCCTTGCCCCAAGCTCCTGGTTGAAAACGGCAATCTGCGCGCTCCGGGCCCGGTCGTGTTCTTCAAGCAGGCGCAGGGCTTCGCGGACAACCTCACTGGCCGAGTTGTAGCGGCCGGACTGCACCTTGCCAGCGACGAAACTGTCCAGTTCAGGGGTGAGCGAAACATTCATGGGGCAATCCTCCTGCCAGTCATCCTGAACCTAATGTCAGGCTTTGTCAATCTTCGGCATTGCGATTTTCCAGTGCGCGGTGCTGGGCGGTCGAAGGCAATTGGAAGCATACCGTCACGCGGTCCGGCAGAAGTACCGGTTCTTCAGTTATGGGGATTGTGTGTTTCTGGCGTGATGGATAGATCAGAGATCAAGGGACAGAGATCGGATTTCGTCCGTCGACAGTTGTCTAATAGGTCTCGCGCCGGAGACGAAGAAGGGGTCAGAAGCTGGGCGCCGGAGTTTCGATGCTGTATGCCTCGATACATGGAACCGGCCTCCGATTTCCAAATTCGGTAGCGTGGAACTTCTGGTTTGCCGGTTACCCGCCCTTCAGATGCACCATCCAGGTCTCCTCGTCGCAGAGACAAAGCCAGTTGGGGTTAATCCAACCATCGATCGTCGGCAGAGTGCGAATCATCTCCGGAATGTCGGTGGCAAAGCGAACGAGGCAAATCGTCTTCCAGCCGTGTGGGATACAGTCGAAGGGCTTAGAGAATTGCTGCGTAACGGCGAGAATCTCGCAATCGGTAGGGACAGCCAATTCAGGATGATCCTTCGGGAAAAGAATCTTGTACCGGCGTCCGATTGGAATATCGGCGTAGGCGTAGGAGAGAAACAGGATCGCGCTGTTCTCAGGCCGTCTCGGTGGTAGAGCAGCGCGAGCGTAGTCCAGGCATCTCTCAGATAGATGTCCTTGGACCATCAGAAAGCGTTGGTCCATCTGGACCTTTTCTTCCGGCCACTGAAGTTGGGCTGTCATAGACATCAAGTCCTTCCATCATAAATACGTGGATAGGCAACGCCATCCCTGCCAGCAATAAAACCATTGTGAATGAATGGTCCGTAATCGGGAAGCTGCACAGCTACATTGATCCCTGCCCCCTGATAAACTTTGTAGCGTGACTGACCAAGCCAAGCCGCCTGTTTTTTTGCTCGACACGATGTCGTTCATCTTTCGCGCTTATCACGCGATGCAGCGGTCGCGGCCGATGTCTACGCGGGGCGGGCTGCCCACGGCGGCGATTTATGTTTTCGTCAACATGATCAAGAAGTTGCGGCAGGATTTTGAGCCGAAGTACTTTGCCGCGGTCTTCGATATGAGCGGCGAGGTCTTTCGCGACGAGCGGGCGCGCACCATGGGTCCGCTGCGTAAGTGGAACTCGAAGACGCAGAGCTTCGACGAGGTGAGCTACGAGGGTTACAAGGCCAATCGCGCGGCCATGCCCGAAGACCTGAGGCGGCAGATTCCCTACATCCGCCGCGCCCTTGAGGCTTTGCACATTCCGATACTGGAGGCCGTGGGCTTTGAGGCCGACGACGTGATTGGCACGCTGGCCCGCGAGGCCGCCGAACGGGAACATGAGGTCTTCATCGTCAGTGGCGATAAGGACATGATGCAGTTAGTGACGCCGCAGGTGAAGATTCTCAACCCGCAGAAGGACAACCTGATTCTCGATCCCGCCAAGGTGACGGAGACGCTGGGTGTGCCTCCGGAGAAGGTCGTGGATGTGATGGCTCTGCGGGGCGATGCGGTCGATAACATTCCCGGCGCGCCGGGGATTGGCGACAAGGGCAGCGTGGAGTTGATTCTCGAATTTGGCAGCGTGGAGGCCGTGCTGGAACGGGCGGCGGAGGTGAAGCGCAAGAGCTATCGCGAATCGCTTGAACAAAATCGGGATTCCGTCCTCTTATCCAAGGAGCTTGTCACGATTGATTGCCGCGTGCCGCTGGAGCTGGATCTGACGGCGATGGAGACCCAAGCGCCGGACATCGAAGCCTGCCGCGAACTCTTCACCGAGCTTGAATTTACGTCGATGCTGCGCGAGCTGGAGCCTGCGGCCGGCGGGCCTTTGGTTGAGATCGTGGAAGAACCAACTGCCGAACAGGCAGCCGCGTTCTACGCAGCGGCGCGCGTGCATGGCTTTGCTTTTGCGCTCGATGCAAAGGAACCCGAAGCCGCGGATGAAAATGAAGATGCCCAGCAGCCAATGAACTTCTCGCTGCTTGACGCCGTGGAGGCCGCGGAGAAGAAAACTCGCTCCAGTGTAGGCGTCTGCGCGACGCCGGAGACGGCTCTGTGCCTGGCGCTTACGCCTGAGTTGCGCGCGCTGCTTGAAGACGCGACCGTGCCGAAGCGCGTGCACGATTGGAAGTTGGCGCTCCATGTTCTAAGCGGCCTGGGAGTGAACCTGCAAGGCGCAATCGACGACACCATGCTGCTCTCTTATGCGCTGAATCCGACCCACGCCACGCAGTCGTTGGCGGATGTGGCGGCGCGGCACGGCCAGCCTGCCCCATCGACGCTCGCGGCGGGCGCGGCGGCGATTCATGCGCTGGTTCCCGCGCTGAAGGCCGAAGTTGAAAAGACGGGCGTGGAGCGCGTTTACAAGGAGATCGACCTGCCGCTGGCGCCGGTGCTGTTCCGCATGGAGCACGCTGGGGTGCGTATCGATACAACTGCGTTGAGCGGGCTTTCGGAAAGATTCGGTGGAGAGTTGACACGCGTGGGCGAACGCATCTTCGAGCTGGCGGGGCGCCGCTTTAATATCAACTCCCCCAAGCAGCTTGGAGAGGTGCTCTTTACTCATTTGGGATTGCCCGCGCCGCCAAGCCGGGGCAAGGGCAAGGCTGTTTCCACCGCGCAGGACGTGTTGGAACAGCTTGCGGAAAAGAACGAAGTGCCGCGGCTGGTGCTGGAATACCGTCACTTGTCGAAGCTCAAGTCGAATTACATCGACGCGCTGCCGCTGCTGGCCGATTCCGCTTCGCGGGTCCACACGACGTTTATGGCGGCGGCGACGGCTACGGGGCGGCTCTCTTCGGTGAATCCGAATTTGCAGAACATTCCGATTCGGACGGAGCTGGGGAGGGAGATTCGCGCCGCCTTCACTGCCGCGCCGGGCACACAACTGCTCTCGGCGGATTATTCGCAGATCGAATTGCGGCTGCTGGCGCATTTCAGCGGCGATCCTCTGCTGGTGCGGGCTTACGCGGAGAACATCGATATTCATACCATGACAGCGAGCGAAGTCTTCGGCGTACCGATTGAGAACATGGACAAGGAGACGCGGGGTCGAGCGAAGGCTGTCAACTTCGGCATTGTCTACGGCATTTCTCCCTTTGGGCTGGCCGCGCAACTGGGCATTCCGCAGGCCGAGGCGCGCGCTTATATCGAGCGGTACTTTGCCCGTTACGTGGGCGTGCAGGCGTTCATTGAGAAGACCCTTGAAGCCACGCGGCGGGAAGGCTCGGTGCGCACGCTGTTCGGGCGGGTGCGGCCTATTCCCGACATCGAAAGCCGCAACCCGAATCAGCGCGGCTTTGCCGAGCGAACGGCCATCAATACGCCGCTGCAAGGCACCGCCGCCGATCTCATCAAGCTGGCGATGATCGCCATCGACCGCAAGCTAGTCGAGCGTCAGCTCAAGACGCGCATGGTCTTGCAGGTGCATGACGAGCTGCTCTTCGAGGTTCCAACGGAGGAGACCGCCGAGGTGGAGGCGCTGGTGCGGACGGAGATGGAGAGCGTGGTTAAGCTCAACGTTCCGCTGGTGGCCGACCTAGGATTTGGGATGAACTGGCGGGATCTTTGACAGAGATCAGGTGTCAGGGATCAGAGATCAATAGTCTCCTCGCTGCCAAACTTCTTTGGTAGTGGGCCAGTTTGAAGGGTCTCCCTCAGGGGCTAAAGCCCACGTGGATTTTGATTGGTATTATGTACGGGCTGAAGCCCGTACCCTTCACGCTGAAGCCCCTACCCTTCACGCTGAAGCCCCTACCCTTCACGCTGAAGCCCCTACCCTTC
>Ga0182024_10006429_pt1 | contig 25818 bp, 24 predicted proteins | sample P32metaG_FD_120480 | JGI IMG/M metagenome (GOLD analysis project Ga0182024, IMG submission 120480) | Permafrost microbial communities from Stordalen Mire, Sweden - P3-2 metaG (Illumina Assembly) | ecosystem: Environmental > Terrestrial > Soil > Wetlands > Permafrost | place: Sweden: Stordalen... | reverse complement strand
CGTCCTCTCCGCGGTCCTTGCTCGTCCACAACACACTCCTGCACTCGACCAACGCGCTCACGGCGAACCATCCCCTGATGGAGTCACCGCTCGCTTCCTGCTCACTCAGGTTCTGCAAACAAGCAATGCTGGTTTTGGAATTCGCCCCGGCTGGAATGTTCGAGTATAACCCGCCCCACGACTGCGCTTCCTCAGTCCCTTAGTCCCTGGTTCCCTCGGTCCCTGCCTTACTCATGTTTTCCCCCGCCTCGCCGATGAGAGTTGTGATGGCTAGGCATTTTATTCGTGCCTGGCAAACGAGGCAAGTTGAGATTCACGCAAAGCTCTGCTCAATTTCACGCGCAGCCTTCCGCCTCCGGCCTTGCGCTCGTGGAGTTGGATTCTGCAACTGCCTCTATGCATGTCGTCGGCGTAAGCGCCGCCTGGCGCAAGCTCCTCATGCAGGCCGAAATGGCCGCGCCCCATCTCCAGGTCGCCGCTATTGAGGGCGAGTACGGTTCCGGCAAGCACACGCTTGCCCGATATCTCTTCGACCGCTCACCTCTCGCCGCCAGCCCCTTTGAGCGCCGCGACGCCCGCGAGTGGCTGACCACAGACGCCGACCCTGCAACCCTCGCCGGCTTCACTTATCTCGATCGCGTCGATCTCCTCGCCCCAGTCGGTCAAAGCCTGCTCCTCGGCGTCCTCAAGAGCCTTCAAGATCGTCCTCCCGGGTGCGCCGTCGTGCTCGCCTCTTCGCAAGTATCGCTTCGCCAGATGGCCAGTCAGGGACTGCTGCTCCCCGACCTGGCTTTTCGTCTCACTGCCGTTCGCTTCGCCGTCACTCCTCTGCGCCAGCGCCGCGAAGACATCGCTCCGCTTGTCCACTTTCTCCTCGACCGCATTTGCGCCCGCTATAAGCAGCGCCCGGTCATTCTTGGGCCCGGCACGCTCGCACGCCTGCTCCAGCACGCGTGGCCCGGCAATGTGCGCGAGCTTTCCGGCATCCTCGAGAACGCTCTTCTCCGCGCCGACAATGGCGTCATCCGCGCCTCCGACCTCGCCATGCCCGACGTCCTTCAGCCATTGTTCGACTTGCCGTTCGGCGCCGGCTCCGCGGCCAACCCGCTCGGCAATTCCCTGGCCAATCCCCTGATTGATCCAGCACTCAACCCATCCTTCAATCCCAATCTCCATCCTCAACTCAATTCCCTTCTTAATAAGTGGTCCAGCCCCTCCGCCGGCGCGGCGCAAATGCTTGACCCGCAAACCGTTCGCCTTGCCGACCTCTCTCTCGACGCCATCATCCGCCAGCACGTCCACTTTGTCCTGGATCTCAACCGTGGCAACAAACTCCGCACCGCCCGCCAGCTCGCCATTAGCCGCTCCACGCTCTACCGACTCCTTGCCAACGAGAGCTTTCTCGCCCACTGACTTTTGATCAGCGGCTGTTTTTCGCGAATCACACCAACCACAAACGAATGGGTGCCCCCCACTCGCCACGCTTTTGTTTTTGTGGCAGGGTGGGAAAGCACGAACTCCGACTCACTGGTTCTGTCTCAGGGCGCGAATTCAGTCGATGCAATGCAGCGTCTTTGCCCCGCCGGTCACAGCCGCCGTTACCATCCGGCGGTCGAACGTGGCCAACTTCCCGCCGTGAGCGCGCGCCAACGCCAAAAGATATGTATCGGTCACCTGCTTCGAGTCCAGCAGCCGCGACGTGTCAACGTGCTCAGCATCAAAAAGCGTCACATCGTCCGGCCAGAATTCATGTCCGCCGAGTGCAAGCAGTCCGGCCATCAGCTCAGCCACCGCGGCAGGAGTTCCGGGCGAACTCGGGTAGCGCGGATGCCCCACGATTCGCAGCACTCCATTTTCTGTCAGCGGGCAAGTGGCCCACGCGTCGCGCCCCTTCGCGGCAAACCACTCATGTGCCCTGTCGTGTTGCACGTGCACCGGATCAATCAGTGCGATAAGCACGTTCACGTCCAGCAGAAAGCGCGTCACTGCAACTCTTCCTGAAGCTGCCGCACCAGCTCTGATGTCACCCTCGGCGCGCCTGCACGCACTGGGAGAAGCGGGACTCCGTTTCGACTTTTTCGCCTTGTGGTCGCGGGTCGCAGCGCGTTGCGCGCCAGCTCGCTGATCACTTCACCCACGCTTTTTCCTTCGCTCGAGGCCATCTCCTTGGCCGCGGCCAAAATGTCGTCATCGATTGCCAATGTCGTCCGCACCGAGCCTCTCCTTCCGTGCATCAAACATCAATCATCATACATCACATCACGTTCTAATTCAATTCGGTCCAGCCCAGCGCGGTGTGCTCCTAAGCGCGCACGGGCGCCGAAGAACCTGCGGTTGGCGATTCGTTTCAGAATCGCCTTAGTCCGAGTTCTTACGGCGCGGCCTTTGTTTTTTCGAGATGGATCGAATGATCAGTTTGCCTCTGCCGCTCGCAGGCAACGGCCGCTCACCGTGTTTGATCGCGGCGGCGATAAGTTCCTCAACCTCCGGACGAGTCAGCGTCGCCGCCGATTCGATCCTGATGAACCGGTTTTGGCTGCCGCTCCCGAGAAGCAGTTTATGCGGATCGGATAGCGCTGCGCCGTAATAGAACGACAGTCCAACTCCGTTCGCCCCTGCCGCAATGGAGAGGATGCAATCGGACGGTCGCTCGGTCGAGCAATATCCAATCACGAAGAAGTTGTAATTGTCGTAAACCAACTCATTGGCTGTGGGCAGGCGCTTGCGCAACACTTTGCGCACTGAACGAATCAATGCTGCGTTTTTCGAGTCGAATTTCTCGATAAAACCGGCAAGTTGCTGCTTGCCTGTCGCATCGGCTTGCGAAGCTATTTGTTTGGTGGTCTTCATGTCACCCCGCTACTGCTGTAACACCACTTGGTCGCCTTCCTTCACGCCGCTCGTAATCTCCGTCACCGATCCATTCGACAGCCCCACCGTCACCGGGACCTTGCGCCAGCCCTCTTTCTTGCTGCTGTCCGGAATCTCCACTGATGCGTTCTGCTTGTTGTCGTAGATCACCGCGTCTTCCGGCACTGTCAGCACGCCCTTGTGCTCGTCCAGCAGAATCTCTGCGTTTGCCGTCATATTAGCCTTCAACTCGCCGCCGGGATTGTTAATCGACACGCGAACCTCGAACGTCGTCACGTTGTCCTTCTCCACTCCCATCGGCGCGATCTTGGTCACTCTTCCGTAGAACGTCCGGTCGTGAAAGCTCTCCACCTTGATGCGCGCCTGCTGGCCCATATACACGTGCGCGATGTCCGCCTCGTCCACCTTGCCCTGTACGTAAACCTCCGACGTGTCGCCCTCGGTCATAACCAAAGTGGCCGTCGACCCCAGCACCAGGATCGAGCTGACCGCGTCGCCCATCTCAACGTCGCGCGAAAGAATCACGCCATCCATCGGCGCAACAATGGTTGTGTAAGACAATTGCTCTTCAAGCTGCTTCAAACTTGCTTCGTTCTGCATCACCTGTGCTCGCGCCTGCTTCAGCTTTGCCGTGTCCACTCCGATCTGGGCCTTCGCAGAATCGCGCCTCGTCAGCGCCGCCAGGTAATCCCGGTTCGCGTCGTCCAGCGTCTGCTTGCTGACTATGCCATCCTTATTCATCTCCTCATTGCGGTCGAGAGTCGCCTTGTACATTGGTAGGTCCGGAGCCGCGGCATTCACCCTGTCCTGCTCAATATTGGCCTCGTAAGTGGTCACGTTAGCCTCGGCACTGGCCAGTTGCGCGTGCTGCGCGTCCACCTGCGCCGAAATCTCCTGTTGATCCAGCTGCGCCAGCTCCTGGCCCTTATGAACTCGGTCATTAATATCCACAAACAGCTTTTCCACAATCCCCGAGGCCTTGCTCTTCACCTCAACCTTCGTGATCGGCTGAATGTCGCCAGTGGCCACAACGGACTTGGCCACGTCGCCACGGGTCACCTTGGCCAGCCGATTTGGATCAATCGGGTCTCCCTTCGCGATATGAATCACGGCGAAAACCACCACAATCAACACGAGTCCGCCTAAACTGCCCACCCAAATCCAGAGTTTCTTGTTCTTACGCGACGCTGCCACGGTATCCCCCCAAAAATCGCTGAAGAGCACTTCTCCCCAAGCGTACGTTGCCGGAAAATGACCTTAGAATGTCCGAAACATGAAAATGATCTACAAGTTCAGACGGTACCTGACCACCGTTGTAACCTGCCAGCCTGTACTACGCAAGGCAATGCATCCCGGTTCCATTTCGCTCCATATCGCGGTTCCACAATGACGCAAAGCACCGTCGCGCCGGGTCCAACCGGCCCAATCGCGGGTCTGGCGGAGCCGTTAACGGGATTGAAACGCAGGTTTAAGCCCGCAGCCATCCCCTTCTGCGGGAACCACTCCCCTATATTCGTCGTATCGTTCATATAGAAAGAACAAGCAGGCCGTTTTCGGAAATTAAGGAGCAAGCGAAGCCGTTTCCGGGCCGTCTCACTCTTATGCGCAGTTTTGCTGACACTCTCGGGCAGGTCTACCGCGCCATCATGGCCAACAAGCTGCGGAGCTTTCTCACCATGTTCGGTATCGCATGGGGAGTCGGCTCGCTGCTCGTTCTCGTCGGCCTCGGCGAAGGCTTCCGCTCAGGCCAGCGCAAGCAGCTTTCGCAATTCGGCGTTGACGTCGTGATGGTCATGAATGGCACCATCCCAGCGCTCGCCAATCAGCACACCGGCATGCGCCCTTATGAGCTCACGCTCCGTGACGAGGCAGCCATTGGCGCCCTGCCCGAGGTCCGCGCCGTCACCGCCGAGCTTGCCCGCTCCGATCTCTACGAGGTCAGCCAATGGAGCAACACTTCCGCCCATCTCTCCGGAAATGAGCCCAGTTACACCGTCGTCCGCTATCTTCCCATCGCCTTCGGCCGCTTTCTCGACGATGCGGACGTCCGCGAATCGCGCCGCGTTGTCTTTATCGCGCAAAAATCGGCCTCTATCCTCTTTCAAGGCCACCCCATGGTCGGCCAAACCATCACCGTCAACGGAATTGATTTCACCGTCATCGGCATCGGCGCCAAGGTCGGCCGCGGCAACAATACCTACGACGACGAAAAAATGTACATCCCCATCACCACCATGCAGGAATTGTTTCCTCTCAAGGGCGATAACATTCCTCAGGACGCGGTCAACTCCATCCAGTACAACCCCACCAAAAAGAACGACAATACCGCGGCAGATATTGCTGTGCACCGCGTCATCGCCGAGGCCCACGATTTCGATCCATCGCTCTCCGAAGCCTTCAACGAATTCGACACCATCACTGAAGCCAATATCATCGGCGTCATCTTCACCGCCATGGATATCTTCCTCGGCAGCGTGGGCGTCGTCACGCTCGCCCTCGGAGCCGTGGGCATCATCAACATCATGCTGGTCTCGGTCACCGAGCGCACCCGCGAGATCGGCGTCATGAAGGCCGTCGGCGCCACCAGGCGCAGCATCCTCGCGCAGTTTTTCTGGGAAGGCCTTCTGCTCACCGCCATCAGCGGGCTCATCGGCATCGCCATTTCCTGGGGCTTCATGGCCCTCTTGCAGGCCGCGCTCACTGACAAAATGCCCGGCTTCGATCCGCCTAGAATGGTACCGTGGTCCGCGGCGCTCGCTCTCGTCACCCTCATCCTTCGCGGCATCTCTGCCGGCGTTTACCCCGCCAGCAAGGCCGCCGCCCTTGACCCCATCGAAGCCCTGCGCAAGGAGTAAACCATGCTGAAAGATATTCTCGGCCAGGCCTGGGAGGCGATGCTCTTCAATCGCCGCCGCACCGCCATCACCACCATCGGCATGGCCTGGGGCATTGCCACAGTCGTGCTGCTCCTCGCCTACGGCAACGGCTTCTCTCACGCCATTGAAGCCATCTTTGCCCAATGGGGCACCAACACCATCGGTATCTTCCCCGGCAAAACTACCCAGCAGGCCGGCGGAGAAAAAGCGGGGGTTCAGGTCCGCCTCACCCTCGACGACGTTGACCGCGTCAACGCCGCCGTCCCTGAAATCATCCACATCTCGCCCATGGAGTTTCAGGACGTACCTGTCGAGAACGATCTGCACACTTACACCTGGACCGTCATCGGCTCTCGCCCCTCCTACGCCGACATCATCAAGCTTGATCCCGATCAAGGCCGCTTCTTCAACGGCGCAGAAGACGACCAGCGTGCCCATGTCTGCGTCCTGGGCTCCGATGCCAAGACCAAGCTCTTCTCCGGCGCCTGGGCCGTCGGCGAATCCGTGCGCATCAACGGCGAAAATTTTACCGTCGTCGGCGTTCTCCAGCCCAAAATGCAAGAGACCAACGACAACATCAACGTCTCCGTTTACATTCCCTTCAACACCATGGGCGATCTAAAAGACACCCATTACATTGACGGGGTCTGGATCGGCTATCGCGGCGGCGACTACCAGAAGATCGAATCCACGATCCGCAACAACCTCGCCGCTGCTCACCATTTCCGCTCCACTGATAGGGACGCAATCCACATCGCCAATCTGCGTACCCAGCTCCACCAGTTTGAGATTCTTTCCATGTGTCTCCAGGTTCTTCTCTCCCTGGTCGGCGCGCTGACCCTTGGCATTGCCGGCATCGGCCTCATGAACATCATGCTCGTCTCGGTGCAGCAGCGCACCCGCGAAATCGGCATTGAAAAGGCTCTCGGTGCGCGCCGACATCATATCCTCATTCAGTTCATGGCTGAAGCTCTCGCCATCACCGCTATCGGCGGCGTCGGCGGCATCGCTCTTGCCTATATTGTTTCTCTGTCAGTCGGCCGCATCACCTTTTACAGCGCCCTCGCCAAGCACGCCCAGGCCGCGGACATCCACTTGATCATTTCGCCCATCTCCCTCGTTGTCGCGACCGTGATCCTTGTCATCACCGGCCTAGTCAGCGGCATGATCCCCGCCATCCGCGCCGCCAACCTCGACCCCATCGAGGCCCTTCGCTACGAATAGCCGCCGGACGCGCTACCCTAATGATGTAATCGATGTCCGCGCCCACTGACTTCCATCGCGAATCCGTCAAAGTCTCCGCGGGTCCGCGCCTGCGCATCGCCATGATCCTGGCCGTTGTCGCCGACATTCTCCAGATCGCTGTCTTTCCCTTTGTCCTCGAAGGCGCAGCATCTCCCCCCGACGACGTCATCGACCTCTGTGTCGGCGGTCTGCTCACCTGGCTGCTCGGCTGGCATTGGGAGTTCCTGCCCTCTTTCGCCGCCAAACTGATTCCGGGTGTTGAATTCGTCCCTCTCTGGACCCTCGCCGTCGCCAACGTCTATCGCAAATCCCGCGCGCAGGTCTCCGTTGGCGCAGCCGCTCAAAATCAGCCCACCGAAAGCAATACGCCAAACTCTTAACCAGGAAATTCAGACTGTATCGCGCTACGAACTTGCCTTAATGGCCGCTCTCGCCTGCTTCTGCCACTTCTGCACATTCACGCCCATCGCCAGCAACCAAAGCATCAGCAATCCCTCCGCCGCGACGCCCAGCACTTCAATGCCGATCCCAAAGTGCTTCGCTACGGTGGGAATCAAAAACAACAGCCAGCCCAATCCGGCCAGCAGCATCAACGCGCCCAGAATGTGCGGCAGGAATTTCGACCCCAGAATGAGGATTCCGAGCAGCAGGCAATACGGCGCGAAGAAGTACAGCGCATTCACATGGTAGGTGGGCACATGGAAGACATCGAGCGAACCAACCACGCATCCCGCAAGGCTCACCAGCGCCGCCGCGAGTGATAGACGTTTGTCGACAGGCTTGAACAGGTCGTAAAAGAGCAGCGTGGTGATCGCGTAGAGTACGAACGCCAGCGTGTTGCCGACCTCTCCCGCTGCTTTAGAAATGTGGCTCTGGATTATCGTTGTGATAATCGTCGTCGCAAAGTAAGCGAGGTAGAGGGCGCCCGTCAGCCTCGCTAACGGACTCCGCTCTACCTCACGCGCCTGCTTCGCCATGGCATACAGTCCGGCAGCTCCACTAATCCCGCTGCCGCGCCTGCCTCAGTTGCCGGCCGGCGTTACGGCCACAATGCCGCAATTCACCGAGTTCACGCCCGTCGCGATCGTTCCCGCATTAAATGAACTGAATGTAGCGTTATTGCCGGGGACAAGGGGCGGGTTACTCAGCGTCAAGTTGGTTTGATTTTGCGCGATAACCGCTTGCGCTGCGTTGTATTGGTCGCACTCCAGCACCGCCGTCTGAATGGCGACGTTCGACCCGTTCACCCATTTCCCGTTCTGCACCTGGACCTGCCCGTTGGCCGGCTCTTCCGTGCTGGACCACTGCTGAGCCTGTACCAGCGCCGCGTTCGGTCCACCTGGTCCCGGGCCTCCAGGCTGCACTGGCGCAGCTGGTTGCACCGGTGCGCCGCCGCCGCCTGGTGCGCCGCCGCCGCCCGGCTGTGTAGGCCCGGCGACAGGCTGCGGAGGATTGTTTGTGGGCGTTTGCGTCTGCTGATTATTGTGGTAGTAGTACCACCCGCCAGCCGCCGCGGCGATCGCGATCACTGCCCACATCATATTGTTTTTCTTTGGCGGTGCCGGCGGCGGCACGCCCATCACCGGAATCGGTCCCGGTGCTCCATAGCCCGGAGGCGGAGGAGCCGCATAGGTTTGCGGCGGTGGTGGTGGTGCCGCAACTGGCGCCGGAGCCGCTGCCGGAACCGCGCCTGCCGCCGTCACATCGTGCCCGCACTTCACGCAGAAGCGCTCATTGCCTTCCAACTGTGCGCCACACTTGCTGCAGAAAACTGCCATACGCTCTTTCTCCTCGAGTGTCGTTCCCTGTTCGTCTTCCTTGGCCCTTCGGCTCCAGTCCGGAGTCCCTTAGTCCCTGCCTTTATGCCACCGGCGCCGGTTGCATGGGCGGCCTCACCGTTCCCAGTCCCAGCGTCGCTTCCACATTCGCAAGTGTGCCCTGCAAATGCGCAACCTGCTCGTCCTTCACCTGCTTCAACCCTTGCTGCACCAAGCCGAACAGAACATACCACGTGATCAACCCGGTAACTGCGGGCAGGACGAATGCCGCCAAAATAGTTGGCATCGTTGGAATTAGGATCGACAGATCCCAGGTCGTGTGCATCAGCACCGGAATCGCGAACGCCTTCAGAAACCGCCCGTCCATCAGCATCGCCGGGCTCGCTGGCTTGGCTCCCTTTACCCGCCAGAACGCGCCTGCTGCAATCGCCGTCCAGGCCACATGGCCCAGCGGCGCTTCAACCCCGCGCAGCACCAGGTTTGCGATCATGTTCTCGACCGCTGCCGATATGCCCTCTGCCGTTGGAAATCCGCCGGCCACATTTCCGGCCTGGATAACCTGCGTCAGAGTCGCCAGGATCTGGTCGAATCCGTAGCCGCACGTTTCAAAGCATGCAAACCCCGCGCCCACGGTCGCCCCAAACAGAATTCCGTTCAACTCGTATTTGTAGCGAAGGCTCCGCGCCACAACAATTACGGCAAGCAGCTTCGCACACTCCTCCACGATGCCCGGCACGTTTCCAGCAATCGGGATCATATAGGCCAGCATCGCCGTGGCTAATCCCGTCAGGCCTCCAACGATAAACAACTTCCCTACCATCACCATCGAAACGTTGCGCGGAGTGTTCATCTCGAAAATCAGCACCAGCGTCGACAGTGGCACCGCAAACGCGCCCAGGAACAGGATCGCCGGCACCGTTTTCTCGTTCATGGTGAAGTGGAACAGGATCGCCAGCGCGATGAATCCGATCCCCAGGATTCCCAGCAGGCGGAAGAACATCCATGGATTCGGCCAGCCCGTCTCCACTTGCTCAAGCGGCGGTGTGGTCTTCGACGTGCCCACCATGATGTACTCTTCCACCACATCCACGCCGTGATGCTTGAACACTTGCTTGAACATCTCTTTCAAGCTGAATCCTTCAAGAGCATCCGTCGATGACAGCACCCGGATGCGCGAGCGAAGACCCTCCAACAACCCCGACTGCGCGTGCGGATGCGCCGCCACTGCCGGAACGTAATAAACCTGTTGCGGACCCCCGGGGTACGCCTGGTACACCTGTGCCACCATCCCTGGCGGCGGTTGCTGTGGCAGTCCCGCTGCCGGAGGAGCCGTCACGCCCGGCGGTGGTGGTTGCGGTGGCGCTTGCCACTGGGCAGCCTGCGGAGCCGCAGCCTGAGGAGCCGCTGCCGCGGCGCCCGCCGCACCCAGCGTCGATCCACAACTCTTGCAAAACTTGTTCTCCGGCGTGTTGTCGGCGCCGCAGCGTGGGCAAAACATAGTTATTCTCCTGTCTTCCTGGGGGCGGGGGATGCAGATCAAAGTAGCATCTTTCCGCGCATTAAGTAAAGCGTTCTATAGTGACCCTGTTCCGATTTTCATGCGATCATCGGCCTTGTTGAACTCGCCGTCAAACTCCCGCCTTCGTCCAGCCTCGTCGCCGGCCGATTCACTTCGATAACTCCAGCACGCACGCCGTCTCCGACGCTTCACTTCAACTTCGTCAAGTGCCCCAGCATTCCATCCGGAGGCCCGTCGAGAGAGCCATCATCGCCAATCGTCAACAGCGTCGTGTCTCCCTCGCATACCAGAGACACCTGCTTCCCGCTCTGTGTGTAAGTGCACTGTGATGACATCGGCCCAAGGCTCGTCACAGCCTTCCCGCCCGACTGGAATTCAATCGTCACCCCGCCTCCAGCAGTACCGTAGGTGTGGCCGCTCACGTTGGTCCCACATCCCACTGTGCTCAGGCACAGCAGCGCTGCCACAGTAGCTACCCATCCACTTCGCGCCATTGTCTTCTCCTGTTTCGCCGTTTTCACTTGTCTCGCCTCCTCCTCGACCTGTTCCGTCTGACTTGTTCCGTCACTGGCCCCGCTGATTCGCTCACACGTTGCCCCGCCGGCTAGACACAAATGCCCCGAGCCGCCGCATTGCACGAAAAACCGGTCGCTGACCACTGTTTTTCTGCCGCCGTCTCCGGTGTCAATTGTCCTAGGGGGGAATACCGCTCAACAAACTCTAACCATGCGCTATCACTGTAGGCAAGTTATTTCTTCAAACCGCCGGCCCCAAGCCCATCCGGCTGGGTCTTACTGCCGGCCCTCACAGTCGGCCCGGCGCAACGCAATTCCGACGCGCATCTCCCGGAAAATGCCGCTCGTAGTCACCAGCCCATCTGCCGCATTCTCCCCAGGATCAGCCCGCTGTACCGATCCATCCGCTCGGGCCGCCGCTTCAGCGGAGCCGGTAGAATCGCTGCCAGCCGTGACCCCTCTTCCCGGTCGATATTCCTGGCCGCTGTTCCGTAGTAAGCATGGCTCGCCGCATCCACGCCGTATATTCCCGGACCCCATTCCACCACGTTCAGATAAATCTCCAGAATCCGCTGCTTGCCCAGAACGAACTCCGCCACAGGCACCAGCGTCGTCTCCGCGCCCTTGCGCAGAATCGACCGCCCTGTCCCGAAGAACAGGTTCTTCACCAGCTGCTGCGTAATCGTCGATCCGCCGCGCATGCGGCCGCCTTCCATATCGCCTTCCGCATCAATCTCGATCGCCTGCCAGTCGAACCCGTGATGCTGGTAAAAGCGCGCATCCTCCGCGGCAATCACGGCATGCTGCAGATCGGGCGAAATTTCTCTCAGCGGAATGAACTTGTAGCGCTCGTGATAAGGCTTGCCGTGAATCCATGCCTCCAGACGACGCTCCATGTGTACCGCGGTTGTCGGCGGGTCAATCCACTTCGCCGCCACCAGGGTCAGCGCGCCCAGCAGCCAGAAAGCCAACACCCCCGCCGCCAGCCACTTCACCATCGCTCGCAGCGACATCTTCCGCGACACCGTCTTTCGCGTTTCTTGCGGCTTTTCAGTCACACTCCAGAATAATCGCCTCTTCCCCGCGCGACTGTCCCGCGCGCCCCATCCCAAATACAATCCAATCAACGGCCGCAGTTCCCCAGTCCTCCGGCCGCACACCGACGGAGACTCTCAATGCGCACCATCGCTCTGGTTGCCGGCATCCTCCTCATCGTTACGGTGCTCTTCGACGCCTTCCAGACAATCATTCTTCCCCGCCGCGCTACCGGCCGCTTCCGCCTCACCCGCCTCTTCTACATCTCCACCTGGAAGCCCTGGACCTTCTTCGCCCGCAGCCTCCACCATCCCCGCAAGCGCGAAACCCTCCTCGGCTATTACGGTCCTCTCTCGCTCATTCTTCTTCTCGTTGTCTGGGCCGCCGCCATGGTCCTCGGTTTCGCCCTCATCTACCACGCAATCGGCAGCCCTTTTAGCGATCCCGCGCATCCCTCAGACTTCCGCACCGACATCTACGTCAGCGGAACCACCCTCTTCACCCTCGGCCTCGGCGACGTCACGCCGCACAGCCCGCTCGCGCGCTTCCTCTTGATTCTTGAATGCGGCACTGGCTTCGGTTTCCTCGCCGTCGTCATGGGATATTTCCCGGTCCTTTACGGCGCCTTCTCGCGCCGCGAAGTCAACATCGCACTCCTCGACGCGCGCGCCGGCTCACCGCCCTCCGCCGCCGAGCTCATGCGCCGCCACTCCTACGACGGCGCCGCGCAGGCCTTGTCCGTTCTTCTCATCGAATGGGAACGCTGGTCCGCCGAGCTCCTCGAGAGCCACATCTCCTATCCGCTCCTCTGCTACTTCCGCTCCCAGCACAACAATCAAAGTTGGCTCAGCGCCCTCACCGCCATCCTCGACACTTCATCGCTGCTCATCGCGGGCGTTCGCGGTCAGGAAGCTCGCCAGGCCCAACTCACCTTCGCCATGGCCCGCCACGCGCTCGTCGACCTCTCGCAGATCTTCAATCGCCGCCCCATCACCAACGCTCCCGACCGTCTCCCGCACGAGCGTTGCAAAGAGCTTTACGAAATGCTCACCGCCGGCAGCATCGAGCTTTGCTACAACGATGCATCCCGCGACCGTCTCCGCCAGATGCGCGCCCTCTACGAGCCACACGCCGAAGCTCTCAGCCGCTTCCTCCTCATGCCGTTGCCTGAGTGGTTCTACGATCAGCCGCGCAAAGACAACTGGCAAACCGTCGCCCGCCTCCGCGCCCAAACCGAAGCCCCCGGTGCAGCCAACCCCGACCCCGTCAACCCCTTCCAACCTCCGCTTGCTTCCGATACGCGTGCCGCCAATTCAACGATCGCAGTCCCCACCCTCAGCGACCATCCCCACGACTTCTGAAGCACGCCCGACATCGATCTCACCCTCGCACAGAAGAATGGGTGCCCCATGTCCCGACCTTGGGACATGGGATCGCAAAAAACTATTTTTTGCGGTGTCATCCTGAGCGAGTCGCCGTGGCGACGAGTCGAAGGACCTGCATCTTAAATTTCCTGCGAGTGGTGCAACAACACAAACCCAACCTCGCGGCTATACATCAGGGCACGACCAAATCGCCTAACCCCTCGCCGGCAGCTCGCTCTGCTTCGTAAGCGTCGCCTTCAACCGCTCTTCGGTTCCAGGAATATTCCCTGCGAGCTTGATCTTGTCTCCCTCGAGGGTTCCAGCCAAATCCAGATCGAACTCATTCCGCCCCATCGTGTTCATCAGTCCGGGCGCAATCTGCTTCACGTGGAGTTTAACCTTCACCGCATCTCCCTGCCGATCGTAGGTGCCCGTAAACATCACCGCGCTGTCGCCGCCCAACACGTGGCCGCCAATATAGACCGCAACGCCCGTACCCCACCCCTGCACACCGACAAACTGAACCGTGTAGAAACCTTCCATTCTGTGCCTCAACTTTCCATCACGAAGTATTGAGCGATCCTTTGCCAGACATTCCCCTGAGCGAAACCTTGCAGCCTAATATACCGCTTCTTGCATCCCGTCAAAGTAAATCGCCGACTATTTCGCGATCAGGCGCCTCCCGCACCGCCCGCAGCAGCCCACTCGTCCTCTACGCCCTCATTTTTTCCCGCATTCCTCGGCATCCACGCCGACATTTTGTCACCGAATCCGTCAGGCCTTATAGCCAACTTGCTGATCCGCTAACTTGCTGACTCGCTGCCCTGTTGCTCTAAACTCAACTCAGGGCCATCCCTCCGTAAAGGAATCCTCTCCCGTGAGAAAAACCACCTTCTTTGTTTCGGCTGCCTCGGCGACTCTCTTCGCGACATCGCTCGCGTCCCTGCCCGCGCTCTGCGCGCAAAGCCCCGTGCAAACCGCGGCCCCCGTGCCTGCACCCCAGCTCGGTCCGCCCAATTCCGCGTCGCCCATCGCCTCAATCGCCGACCGCCGCAAGGCGCTCAACGATCTCTTCCACGACTACTGGGAAGATCTGCTCAAGCACGATCCCGAGTTTGCCTCCACCATCGGCGACCTGCGCTACAACGACCAGATCAGCGACTATTCCGTCCAGGCCATCAACGACGGGCTGGCTCGCGAGCAGCGGTTCGAACTGCGCCTCGCCGCCATCGATCCAACCGGTTTTACTGACCAGGAAATAATCAGCCAGGAGCTGCTGCTGCGCGAGTTCGACGAGGACCAGCAGGCCGCCGAGTTCAAAGAGTGGGAGATGCCCCTCACTCAGATGGATGGCATCCACTCCCAATACCCGCGCCTTGTCGCGGAGTTGAGCTTCAACACCGTCAAGGACTACGACGACTGGATCGCCCGCCTGCATGCCCTTCCCCACGCCTTCGATCAGGTCACTACCAATATGTCGATTGGCATGGACGACCATCGCGTGCCGCCCAAATATCTCCTCCAAAAAGCGCTCGAACAGGTAAAGCAGTTGGCCAATCAAAAACCTGAAGACTCCCCGCTGGCACTGCCGCTCAAGAATTTCCCAGCCTCAATCTCGGCCACGGAACAGGCCCGCATCAAAAGCGAAACACTCGACGCAATCTCAAAAGAAGTCCTTCCGGCCTACACGCGATTCGCCCGCTTCCTTGAGGTGAGCTACATCCCGGCCGGACGCGACAAACCCGGCATCGACGCACTTCCGGACGGCGCAAAGTACTACCAGTTCCTCATCAAGCGCACCACCACAACAAATCTGACCGCGGCGCAGATTCACCAGATCGGACTCGACGAGGTCGACAAGGACGAGGCCGAAATGACGGCCATCGCGCAGAAGCTTGGCTTCAAAGATCTAGCCAGCTTCCGGGCTACCCTCAAGGGCAACACCAAATTGCATCCGGCCTCTGCCGACGCTTTGGTCGCGTCCTACAAAAGCTTTCTGACGCCCATGCAGGCCCGTTTGCCCGAGCTTTTCGGCACGCTGCCCAAGGCGCCGTTTGAAGTCGCTCAGGTGCCCGACTACGCCGCCAAGACTTCAGCGCCCGCGTACTACGAATCGGGCACCCCCGACGGCTCCCGCCCCGGCCGTCTATTCATCGACACATACGATGCCACCGACCGCAATCTCTACAGCGTCGAGTCGATCGCCTACCACGAGGGCATTCCCGGCCATCACCTGCAAATTTCCATTCAACAAGAGCTGACAAACGTCCCTGAATTCCGCAAATTCGGCGAATACACGGCCTACACCGAGGGATGGGCGTTTTACTCCGAGCATTTAGCAAAAGACATTGGCCTCTATCAAGACCCTTACTCCGATTACGGCCGCCTGGAAAACGAAACCTGGCGCGCCATCCGCCTTGTCATTGACACCGGCGTTCACTCCGAGGGCTGGACTCGCGACCAGATGGTGCAGTACTTCCGCGCCCACTCCGCCATTGACGAACCGAGCATGCAGGCCGAGGTTGACCGCTACGTCGCATGGCCCAGCCAGGCGCTGGCCTACAAGATCGGCCAGCTCAAGATTCTCGAGCTGCGCGACCGCGCCAAAAAAGCGCTCGGCGATAGATTCGATATTCGCGCTTTCCACGACCAGGTCATCGACTCCGGCGCCTTGCCCCTCGACGTCCTCGAGCGCCGCATCGACGACTGGCTCACCACGCAGACCTCAGCCGCCGCGCCGGCCACCGCCCCCGCAACCCAGAAATGACAGCAGTTCACCTCGAGAAACTCCACCTCTAAGCGAAGTACACGCACGCTACTGGCTTTTCGTTCAGTCGCCTATGCGGGAACTGCATCACTGACACTACCGCCTGTGCGCTTCGAGATCCGGCGGACGCCGTTGGCACAAGCCCAGAAAACCCCGCCGGCATATGACCGCCCTGTAAATCCACCTAAGGTTAGGCACTTCTTTTCGTCGCCTGGATGGAATGGAGAAGCGAAGGGTGGCTCACTGCGGGGCAGGAAGATACAGATCCAGGTTTCTTGCGCGGTTGAGCTTGAGGGTTGCCGCGCGGTCAACCTCGCTCATGGAAATACGCAGGTGCCTCTCGTCGGGGTCGACGAAGTGCAAGCCGTCGTCAGAGGAGAAGACGGAGACGGCGGAGAGGGTTGAACCGTCTTTGAGGACAATGGCAAAGGCCTGTGGCTCGGAGTCTGAGGTTCTGGAGCGCGCGGAGGGAGAAGAAGCCTCGCCTGCGGCAGGCCATTTGTACTCTGTGATCACAGGATGCACCGGCGGGGCGACGACGGGCGGCGCGGGCGGCTGGAGGTACATGAGCGGCTGCTGAACAAAGAAGGCCGGCTGGGGTAGGACCGACTGGGGCGCGTATGGGTATTCGGCGCCGGAGTCATAGGGCAGGTAAGGGTAGCCGAGGCCGTAGGGCGACATGGCCCGGGCGCGGCTGAAACCGAAACCACCCCGGCGGAAGCCAGGCCCCGCTTCGCCGCGGCGTTGGGCGCCCGTATGCTTGGCCGCGATCACAACAAGGAGCGCAAACAAGCCGAGAAGGATCGTCCGCCGCATGGTTGGCCCTCGTGCGAAGGAGTTTAGCATCCGGGCCCGCGATTGTAAATTCTGTTGCGGCCAGCGTGATATTCTTTCGAGTTCGTGTCGACTGCGGTCGAAACCGGCATCAATATTTAGTGTCGATGCGAAATGCTACGGATGGGAGAGCGTCAATGATGAGTGGGAAGCTCGTGTTGATTGTGGCTTGCTTGATTTCATTTGGATTCGGTTGCGACCTTTACGCACAAGCTGGGGCCGCGCCGGCGGCTGCCTCCCAGGCTGCCGGGCCTGTGGATACGACGGTGTGCGATGTGGTGAGGAAACCGCAGGCCTTCGACGGCAAGATTGTGCGCATCAAGGGAACGGTGATCGCCGGATTTGACGAGTTTGTGATCGCGGACTCGACGGATCCCAACTGCGGCTTTATGGTCAATGCGATCTGGCTGGCCTATCCTCCAGGAACCAAGGGCAAAGCTGGCCCCGCGGCCATGGTGGTTATTCAGCCGGCGAAAAACTTCGCGGGAACAGTAGCGCCGCCGACGCGCGACGCGGTGACGCTGGACAAGAGCAAGGACTTCAAGCAGTTCGACTCCCTGCTGGCGCAGAAGCACGAGAAGGGCGCGGACATGTGCCTGGGGTGCACGCGCTACAAAGTAACGGCAACGCTGGTGGGCCGGCTTGACGGCGTGGCCGATGCGACACTGAAGCGCGACAGCTCGGGCAAGATTGTCGGCTTCGGCGGTTTTGGAAACATGAATGTCTATCCTGCGCGACTGGTGCTGGAGTCGGTTTCCGATGTGACGCCGAAGGAGATTGACTATTCAAAAAACGATAGCGAGACCAGTGGTGGCGCCACGGCAGGGGGAAACGGAGCCGATACGTATGGCGCGGGCCCGGGCTGCGGCGGGGGCGGCTGCGCGGGAACGGGAGCGGGAAGCGGAATCGATCTGAATGGCGCAATTGCCGCCGCGCAAAAAGCGGCTAACGCGCTGGCCGCGGGCGCGCCAAAAGATGCTGCAGTCAGGGCCTCAGGGGTATATGGGAAAGCGGGCGACCATTCGACGGGGGTCTTCGTCGCAAATGGGCTCGCAAATGAGGCAGTGCCACAGAATGAGGAGCTGGGGACAAAAGATTCCCCGGACGGTGTGCTGTTCAACTGCACGTTTAACCCGGATCGCGTGCAAGGGGATTCGCTGACGAAGGCCGTGATGCACATGGGCGAGCACATTTCCGAGTTGCGCAATCCGGCGTCGGGAAACGAAGCCGCACCGCCCTACGCTCTTGAGTCTGACGGCTGGGTGGTAACGGCTGTGTCGGCGGTGGTTGGCGGCCAGAAATTCCTGTCGCTGCCTGGCGGCTACGTGATTTGGGATATCAACTGGCCGGCAGACGACCGCAATACCAAGATGGCGAGCTCGCTCAAAGATTTTCTGGTGAACGAGGCAATGCTGAGCCAGTAGGCGAACGCGCTCCAAATTGAGCGAAGTTCCGCGGGCAGTTCGGCTCAAACAGCGACTGTCTGGAATTCGGCCGCCGCGCTCGAGAAATATCTCGAAAAAATCGATTCCGTCGATAGGACGCGGTTTCGCACCCGACGCGAGTATCCTTGATAGATACAGGGAAGATGCAGGGTAGTTGCAGGCCAGACTGTGCGCCAAAAGCTTCACGGGCGCTCAAATCAATTTGAATGAGGGGAAGACAGAGTATGAGCGAGATCGCCGTCGAGGCACCGCAAACCCCTGCGCAGTTGCCTCAGATCCGCGTGGCGGTTCTAGGCGCGGGCAAAATGGGTGGCATTCTGTTGCAGGCATTTCTGAAAGAGAACCTGTTCGCCACCGACAAGATTCGCGCTACCGTAGGACACGCTGAGCGAGCGCTTGCGCTGAGCACGCAATGGGGCGTGGATGTGAGCACCAACAACCTTGAGGCCGTCAAACAGTCGGATCTGATTCTGGTGGGAGTAAAGCCATTCCAGGTTCCGGATCTGATTGCGGAGATCAGGCCCGCGCTTACGCCGGCAAAATTGCTGGTCTCGTTTGCCGCATCGGTAAAGACGCGTTCCATTGAGGAAACTGCGGGAATGCAAATTGCAGTTGTGCGCGCAATGCCGAACACGCCATCGGCATTGGGCGCCGGCGCGGCCGCATTGTGCCGCGGACGCTTTGTGAGCGATGCGCAGATGCAGTTGGCACAACGGCTGTTTGAAACAGTGGGCCGCACGGTGCTCGTCGACGAGAAGCACATGGATGCGGTGACTGGACTATCGGGGTCAGGCCCGGCGTATCTCTACATCATCATCGAGGCTCTGGCTGAGGCCGGAGTGAAAGTAGGCCTGCCCCGCGACGTTGCCACGCAACTGGCCGCGCAGACTGCTTACGGTGCTGCCAAAATGGTGCTCGAGACCGGCTATCACCCGGCGCTGCTCAAGGATGCTGTGACCACGCCTGCGGGATGCACCATCGACGGCATTCTTGAACTAGAAGAAGGCGGCTTGCGCGTGACGCTGATCAAAGCGGTGATGCGGGCGACCGAGCGGGCGCGGCAGTTGGCAGCGGGATGAGACCCCGCTGACTTGGTAACTCTTCGGCGAAATACCTTGCCTATGCAACGCCCATCCTGGCTTCCCAATTACCTGCCGGAACTCGACGGTCTGCGCGGCCTGGCGATTCTGGCGGTGGTCCTTTATCACTGTCATCCGCGCCTCGAGGGAACGTGGCTCTCCTACGCCAGCCTTTGGGGCTGGGCGGGCGTCATCCTCTTTTTTGTGATGAGCGGTTTCCTCATCACCTGCATTCTGCTCGGGACTCGGGATAAGCCGCACTACTTCCATCAATTTCATGCGCGCAGAGCGTTGCGCGTTTGGCCGGTGTATTTGCTGGTTCTGGCGGTTGTCTACTTGAACGCGGATTGGTTCGTGGGCGGCCCCGTCTGGCATGCGATCAAGACCGCGCCTTGGCTTGCGTACATCTTCTGCGTGCAAAACCTGTTTCACCTCGCCTTGCCGCCGGCACTCGGCCCGAGTTGGGCACTGGCCATTGAAGAGCAGTACTACTTTGTGTGGGCGCCGGTTGTTCGATATCTGCGCCAACCGTGGATGTTGGCGGTGGTGTTGGTGGCCGCGCTGGTTGCATCGCCAATGCTGCGCCACGCCAACTTCCACTGGATGACGCCGACCAACACGCTTATTCATCTGGACGGGATCGCACTGGGAAGTTTGCTGGCGCTCGCGTTTTACACGCTCACTCTCAGCCGTCGCGCATGGCTCGTAATCGGTCTCTCCGCACTTGTGCTTGGCATCACGGCGGCGGCTACCATCGCTGGCGGAACATCACTGCTCGATTCCGCTTTGGCGGTGGGTTTTGCCGGCGCAATGGTGGCGGCTATCACATCGACCGGGACACGCAATCCGATCAACTTGATACTGCGGCGTGGGCCACTGCCCTTCTATGGCCGCATCAGCTATGGGCTCTATATGACACACATTGCGGTCTTCATCTACTTCGGACGGTTTGATCGGGCGATGGACCGGTATGGCATCGCGGGAAATCTTGCGGTGGTGGGATTCCGTTTAGTTATGACGACGCTGGTGGCGACGGCGCTCTGGTACGGATTCGAGTCGCAGATTCTGAAGTTGAAGCGATTTTTTTGATTCCTGGGCCAACTAAGCGCAATATTGATGCGGGCCCTGTGCATCCGACGAATCTGCTCAAGAGGGAACGGCGGTTATGGTACGCAATCTAGTCCGGTTCTGTTTATGCATATCGATTTTCGCTCCCTTGTGCACAATCGCCCAATCAACGCCATCGCGGCCGGAGACCAAGCTGCGCACCAGCACCGATTTGGTCGTCGTGGATGTAACAGTGGACGACCGACAGCAGAATCACGTGCACCAACTGGCGGCATCGAACTTTACTGTGCTCGAAGACGGCAAGCCGCAGACGATCAAGATTTTCGAGGAGCACGCGATGAGCGCAGTGGCGCCGTTGCCGCCTGCGCCCCGGCTCGAACCGGGAACATTCACCAATTATTCCCCAGTCCCGGCGAATGGCGCCCTCGTCATTCTTCTCTTTGACGAACTGAACACCCCCATGACGGCGCAGGCGGATGTCCGCAACCAGATTCTGAAGTTTTTGAAAGAGGCTCCGCCGGGCAGGCCCATGGCCATCTTCTCTCTCACGACAGAATTGAAATTGCTGCAAGGCTTTACCTCAGACCCTGAAGTTTTGCGCGCGCTGGTTGCAGGCAGGAAGGCCAATCCGGGCGCGTCGCCTTTGATGAACGATCCGGTTTCAGGAGATGAGTCGGGTACGGCGGAATCGCTGTTCGAATCCGCCGCGGAAGCGCTCGGGAATTCTCCGGATAAACAAACAGTCCTTGCCAACCTGCAACAGTTTGAGGCTGAGGTAAAGTCGTTCCAGCTTCAGCTCCGCGCGCGCTACACTCTGAATGCGCTCAACCTGCTGGCCCGCTATTTGAGCAACATGCCGGGGCGCAAGAACCTGATCTGGTTTTCGGGATCGTTTCCGATCAGCATTCTGCCCGATCCCAGCCTGAAGGATCCCTTTGCGGTGGTGGCCTCAGCCGGGGATGAATTCCGGAGACTGACGATCTGTTCGTGCGCAGCCAAGTCGCAGTCTATCCCATCGATGCCCGGGGACTTATGGTCGGGCCGATGACGGGAGCAAGCAACACCAGCGGAACAGTCCCGAATAACTCGGGCATATTTGCCGTTAACAATAACCTGGACAACCTCTACCAACAGACAGCCGGAGAACACGGCACCATGGAGCAAATGGCGCAGGACACCGGCGGCAAGGCCTTCGAGAATGCCAACGACCTGAAAGCCGCGATCGAAAAAGCAATCGAGGCCGGCTCGACTTACTACACGGTTGCGTACACTCCAACGAACCACGACTGGAACGGCAGCTATCGCAAGATTAAGGTGAAAGTTGACCGGCCGGGAGTGACGCTTGCCTACCGGCGCGGCTACTATGCCGACGACCTTGTTGAGGGCAAACATCAAAAAAAAGAGCAACAAGGCAAGCCCGACCTGGCGCCGTATAGTGCGATTGACGCTGCAATGGAAAGGGGCGCGCCCGATCCGACTGAGATCATCTTTTCCGTCAACGTGCGCCCAAGCACGGCTGATGTGGAGCCTGCGCTGGCCACCGGCAACCAAGTGTCAGGAAAGGTCTCCGGTCCGTTCCGCCGCTACACAGTCCACTTCATGGTCAAGCCAAACCAAGTCGCGTGTCCGGCCACGCCGGAAGGCGAACTTCGTTGCAGCCTGGAACTTCGCACTTTTGTCTACGATATCGATGGCACGCTGATTAACCGACAGGGCAACGGCGTGACATTCAATCTCCAGGCCGCGAGACTTGCCGAACTGTCTGGTCGCTATTTCGGCTACGTCCAGCAGATCAGCGTTCCCGTCAAGGGAGAGTATTTTCTCCGCATCGGGGTACGCGACGGCTCGAACGATCGCGTTGGCGCATTGGAGCTGCCGGTTGCGGCGGTTGTCGGGCTGAAGCCTCTTGAGGCGCCAGAAACTGCGCCCGCTGCTGCAGCTGCGCCCAAGTAAAGGCGCTGGCTTAAGGGCCTCTCCCATTGCAATCGCGGAGTGTGACTCGAATCACCCAAGAAATGGAATGGCTGGTAGGCTTGATCTCAGATCACTCCGTGTGTTACGTGGAGATATCTGACGGTTGTGTGCTGTCTGATGCGGAGACGCTTGAAGGGGATCGACGAATTCCGCCAGCCTCAAGACGACCAATTGATTCCATGATTTGGTACGTTTGCGAGCGGATGTCCTGAAAGGTTCTTTTCTATGCCATCTTTGCCGATTTTGGTTTTGAACAGCGGTTCTTCTTCCATCAAGTTTTCGTTCTATGAGGCTCGCGAAGATGGGCGGAAGCGGCTCTTTGAAGGCGCGGTCGAGGGCATTGGCACCGATCAGGGTAAGTTCTGGATCCAAGACGCGACGGAGAAAAAGCTAATCGATCAGGCCCCATCGCTGCCCAGCCGCGAAGTCGCATTCAAGCTCGTGGCTGACGCGCTCAGTTCCGGCAAGTTTCCCTCTCCAGCGGCGATCGGACATCGCATGGTCAGCGGCGGGCCAACGGTACTCGACAACCAACGCATTACTCCAGCACTGATCGATGAAATGGAGCGCTGCACGGCATTCGCGCCGCTGCACACGCCGATCGCGATCTTTATTATGCGCGAGGCTCAGCGACTCCTGCCCGACGTTCCCAACTTCGTGGTTCTCGATTCCTATTTTCACCGAACAATGCCGGAGGTTGCCCGGCATATGCCGATTCCAGAGGAGTATTCGGCGATGGGTGTGCGGCGCTATGGAGCACACGGCATTTCTTGTGAGTCGATCGTGTACCAACTGCAACCCGACGTGCCGGAGAAGCTGATCGTGGCGCATCTGGGGAACGGTGCGTCGATTACTGCGATTCGTAAGGGCGAAAGCATCGACACGTCCATGGGGCTGACTCCGACAGGAGGCATTATCAGTGCAACGCGAACAGGGGATATCGATCCCGGTGTGCTCCTGTTTATTCTGCGCAAGATCGCGGAGACGACCGGGAACGCAGCGGCAGCGGCCGATCAGCTTGAAGCAATCGTCAACAAAAAATCCGGCTTGCTGGGCATGAGCGATTTATCGAATGACATGCGCGATTTGCGCGAAGCAATCGCGAAAGGCAATGCCAAAGCGCGACTGGCGGTGGACAACTTCTGTCGTACCATCGCGCACTGGATCGGGAGTTATGTGGCGGAGTTGAACGGTCTGGACATGCTGGTCTTCACCGGCGGCATCGGCGAGAACGACATCGCTTCGCGTGCCGAGATCTGCGCCGGCCTGGGAGCGATTGGGATTGTAGTCGACGCGAAGCGAAACAACGCGCGCGGGGCAGCGGTCATTTCGGCGGAGAACTCGCCGGTGGCTGTGCGCGTGCTACCAGCTCTCGAGGACCTGATGATCGTGAATCATGTAGTGCGGCTGCTCGGCGAATAGTATCCCCGCGCGGCAGACACCCTAGGGAGCAGAGGCTAATCATCACCGTCAGCAATTGTTCTACACTGGTGAGTTCGCATCGGAGTTCCGCATGACCACTGTTGCCGCACCTGCGAAAACTCATCGTCTTCCTTCACTAGCGTTGCGGCGATTTGCATGGGGCGTGCTGGCTTACTTCATCGCCGTGATTTTGTGGGGTGGACTGGTGCGCGCCACGGGCTCGGGTGCGGGCTGCGGCGACCACTGGCCGCTCTGCAACGGCACAGTGATCCAGCACTCAGCACGAATCGATACAATGATCGAGTTCACGCATCGCATCACCAGCGGACTATCGTTCTTCTCCGTCGTGGCACTCCTTTGGTGGACGTTTGCGCGCACTGCTCGCGGCCACCTCGCGCGAGTCGCCGCAATCGCCTCTGTTGCGTTCACTTTGATCGAGGCAGCGATTGGAGCCTTTCTCGTCAAGCTCGGGCTCACAGCACAGAGCCAGTCGCCATTGCGCGCACCTTATCTCGCGCTGCACTTAACCAATACACTGCTGCTGCTGGCCGCACTAACGCTCACCGCGCATCTGCTTAGCCGCCAAAATGGGTACCTGCGCAAACAGGTTCACTTCGTCGCGCCATTCGGCGCGATTGCTTCCATCGTCGTTGTGTTGATTGTCGGTGTCACTGGATCGCTGGCTGCGCTGGGCGACACGCTTTTCCCAGCTACTTCACTCGGGGCAGCATTGACGCAGGATTTTTCGGCCACCAGCGGCTGGCTGGTGCGCTGGCGCTGGACGCATCCCACGGTTGCGGTTTTGGCCAGCGTTTTTCTCGTCTGGCTGCTGGTGCGCGCGGCAAAGCAGCGCACTCACTGGGATAATCGTCGTCTCTCAATACTGGTTCTGATTCTCCTGGCGGCTCAGTACTTGCTGGGGGCGCTTGATGTTGTGTTCCTGGCCCCGGTCTGGCTGCAGATCGCTCACCTGCTTGGCGCCGACCTGCTATGGGTTGCGCTTGTGGTGCTAGTGGCGCGACTGACGCTTGAGCCAGCTGAGGGCGTGGAGCGAACCTAATTTTTTCCCGCCGCAGAGTCTGCCTAATCACAGAAAAGGCCCCGTTTGGGGGCCTTTTCCGTTTGCATTTTCCAAAGCTCGGCGAGTATGCGAAGGGGCTATTCTTCGAGCGCAGGGTGATAGTGGCTCTCCCAGCCGAGATAACGCGCGGCCTCGTGCACAGACTTCGACACGTCGCTGAAGTTCGCAGCCACATGATGTTCAAAGCCCTCGCGGCAGATGTACTTCAAAAGCTTTTGCAACTGCGGTATTTCGGCCACGCCTGCGCCCCCGAAGGTTTCGAGTGGGTCGTCGGTGAAGCGGCCAGCGCCGGTGTAGCCGCGGATCACGCCGCGCCGATCGTCTGTGGAATAGCGCGCGAAGCTCATAGCGCCGGGCTTGATGATGCCTTCGCAGGTCCCATAAGTATTTTCCTTGCCCACGGTCCCAGCAATGATCTGCTGGAAATCCATCCTCACTTCCTTGAAGAAGTGCTTGGGCAAATTGGAACAGTGGAAACAGACACACTTGTTGGGGTCGTTGCCGTAGTTGTTGTTCCAGTCGAGCAGCGCCGAGGGCGTGCCGCTGGCGAGCGCCATCATATACATGCTGAGCGTGCCGGGCACATCGACCTCGCAGGCTGAGGGGATAAGCTCGTTCGACATCATGCTCATGATGGTGCACGGCACCACGCCGAAGAACTCCTCCATCGATGTCCAGCACTGCACGGCGCTAATCGTGCAGTGGGTCTGCTTCATCCAGCCGTCGACGACCGCGCCCAGCTTGGCCATCTTGAGCAATGCAGCTTCAGGAATGCCGGCAGTGGTGACATATTTCTTTATTGCAGCCAACTTCGCCTGCGCCGCGTCGTCGTTGTCCTTCATGCGATTGATGCGGCCGAAAATTTCCGAGAGATCGATCGGCTCGACGGAGATGCCGGCCGTCTCGAGAATGCGCTCCGAGTAGCGGACGGTGTTGAAGGCCGCG
>Ga0182024_10006428_pt1 | contig 25820 bp, 17 predicted proteins | sample P32metaG_FD_120480 | JGI IMG/M metagenome (GOLD analysis project Ga0182024, IMG submission 120480) | Permafrost microbial communities from Stordalen Mire, Sweden - P3-2 metaG (Illumina Assembly) | ecosystem: Environmental > Terrestrial > Soil > Wetlands > Permafrost | place: Sweden: Stordalen... | reverse complement strand
CGAAAAATGGCCCAGTTCGTTGTTCGGGTCGTCGTTAGCCATCTTCCGGAATTGTTCGATTCTCGCTTCGAGATTTGCATCCGCCACGTCTTGCTCCTGCCGGTATAAGAATGATCCACCACGGAGACACGGAGAGCACGGAGAGAAGAAGACCCTAAAAAGAGTCGGTCTATCATATCCCCTCGGCAGGAAACGTGTAGTTTCGCGGCATTCAGTTATTCCGTTTCTTCTCAGTGTTCTCAGTGTCTCCGTGGTGAGTCCTGAATTCTCCGACGCTACTGCTCGTCCGACCCGAACTTGCGGATCGGCGGTCCGAGTTGGCCCTTGAGCGCTTCGGGCCGCAGGGCCTGCTGGGCCGTTCCCAGATCGTATAGCGCGTTGTCGCCGCGGTCGAACAGATAAAACCGCCGGGCCGGCTGTTTGTCGCCATAATAGCGGAACAAACCCGCGTTGCGCTCGCCCAGGTCGTGAGCGTGGATGATCGGGGCATCATCCGGCCAGACGCCATCACTATTGTAGATCGGCTCGTCATCGGGGCTGAGGCCGGGCCGATAGCGGAACAGGATGACCGCCGGGACATTCACGGCTTCACGGAGTGGGCCGTGCGCCAAGGTCACAGTCGGCAAGGGGTACGCCTCATCGGAAATGGTTGGGTTTAGCTCCGGCAAGGAACGAACGCAGAGTACCACGAAGACGGCCAGCAATGACGCCGTTGCCATGTTTCGCCAGCCTGGGGCGGTCGTCGCGTTCGAATCGGGCTTGCCGTCGCGAAACGTGGTCAGGATGACATGGAGGCCGAGGGTCGCCAGAAATGCCAGGGGAGGGATCAGGGGGACAGGATAATGGGGCAGATAGAACGGATTGAGCAGATACAGGCCGAAAAACAGAGGGATCGGCGCTGCCAACACCCAGCGACGCATCGACGCGATCTCGGAGTCTTGAGGAGGAGGGGAGCCCGGGCCGGAACGGCCCGGCGTGGGATGGCCGTTCGATCGGATGCGGCTTAGGCCCAGCAATCCGACGGGCAAAAGCGTGAGGAAGAGAACACTGGGCAGGGTGTTGGCGCACGTCTCGGCGAGCCGTTCGCCGAGCCAGTGGCGCAGGCCGAGCTGACGGCCGGCCTGCTCCTGTTGGACCAGGTCGTAGAAATACGCCTGCTTCTGGGGCAGCGTGCTGCCGGGCAACAGTGCCGCCGGTGGTGTCTTCGCAGGGTCGGCAGTGACATTGGGGACCTTTAGTGCCGCCGGTGCCCCCATCGGCGGTTTCGCCGAGTCAGGTAGCATTCCGCCGGTGAGGGCACCGGCGGCACTTGATAAGTTCGACTCGGTCCGCAGTGCGGACCCTACGGGGTCCTTACTGGGCGCTGGGGCCGTTTGTCCCACCGGGACCGAACCGAACGTCGACCCCGGCTGATTCTGCTCCAGGTACTGCACGTATGGCGTCTTGAATGGCCGGCCGGTGACGCCCAGATCGAAGATGAGTTGAAGGGTGAGAAATGGCGCCGCGCCAATGAGCAGGGCGACTGCCGAACGCGCTGAATGGCCGAATGGCATTGTGTGGGTGCCATGGGCAAGTGTACTCGCTTGCCCGTGGCTTGCCGAATCGGCGACCGGCTCCACGGGCAAGCGAGTACGCTTGCCCGTGGCACCCAGTTGAATTGTGAGATTGCCTTTCGCCAATCCGCGCGCGGCCATCACGTCCATCAACATCGCCAACCCCACCGGCAGCGCGAAGGCGGCCGCATCCACTGGCCGGGTGATGGCGGCCCAGCCGGCGAACGCCCCGATGAGCAGTGCCCAGCGCGCCCGGCGGTCTTTGCGCCAGTGCAGCCATGCCCAGACCAGCAGCAGTCCCAGCAACGCCGCCGGGACCTGGGACATTGCCATGGTCGAGAGCACGCGGAACCGGCCAACGCAGATCACCATCAAGGCTGCCAGGAGACCGGCCCGGTCGTCCACCAACTCAGCCGTTACGCGGTAAGTCAACGCCACAACCAGGCCGGCGGCCAGCACCGGCACCACCCATGAGGGCAAGCCAAGCCATATGCCGGAAACGTTCAGCAGTGCCGTCCCGGGAAAGTAGATCGATGTGTAAACCGGCCTGACGAAGATGTGGAACGACTCGAAGAAGTCCGCCAACGGATGTTGCGGCATCCACAGCCGGCCCCGGGCCAGCATGTGGGCCGCTAATGTGTAGCTCTGCTCGTCGTGGAGGCGCGGGAACAGGTCGCGCGCGTGGAACCATGCTGTGCCGGCCAGGTACAGCGTCGCGAAGGCCCAGACGGCAAGCGTGACGCGCCGCCGGGTCGAGGGCGTGAGTGACGCGATGCGCCGAGCCAGCCCCGCGACCCGGTTCGCGATCGGTGGCACCGCTGCGACGCAGGCGGCGGCCAGCGTCAGCCACAGAGTGAGCATCGCAGGCCGGGTGGAAGGCGCGACGGCCATCAGCCCGAACGCCAGCCCCGCTCCAGACAGAAGCAGAAGGAGGATCAGCAGGGCCCTGGCCAAGCGCATGAGGGGAGTTTAACGGAGATTGAACGGGTCAATCAGGCTTGATGTCGAATGGCGACAAAGGCGTATAAACCCCATGCGACTTATTAGCGACGGGCTCGAGGAACTTCTTCCCTTCGCCGTTGGCGAGGTCGATCGTGTAAACCTTCGCATTCGAATTCTTTCTGGAGGAGTCTGCCCCCCGGCCAAAGCTGTCGTCCAGGTCGATCCCCTTGGCCGTCACCAGGAAGATCACTTCAGGCTTGAGGCTGTAGGCCAGCTTAATGGCCGCGGAAACGTCGGTGGCGCCGAACGCCTGGACGTCCTGGAATTTGTTCCGGACGCTCTCCGCCTGCTGCGGCGTGGCATGGGCAAACCCGTTGTCCGGGAATGACCATTGCTTCAGGTCTTTTTCGCCGGGCTTGCCCCAGAAAACCACCGCGAACTCGCGGTCGGGCGTGAGCGAGTCAATCGAGTTGAACATGGCGGCCTTGACGGTATCCAGGGTCTGCTTGGCCGAGTCGCTCCGGTCGATCACATAAACGATCTTGTTGGCTTCAATGGGAATGGTCAAAAAGTGCGGCCCGGCTGGCGCGGGCGGGGATACCGGCGTGCTGGGGGGCGGGTTCACCTGCGAAGGCGCCGGCGTGGGTTGGTTGTTGGGGTTGGGGTTCACCTCATCCGAGGATTTCTTCCCAAATGCCAGCCAGAGGACAACCCCCAGCAAAATCACGATGATCGCGCCGGCGCCGATGAGCAGCGGCGTTCGGTTGGGCGGCACCGCGGCGCCCTTTTTCGCTTCCACTCGTTCGAACCCGCTGACGGGGGGCCTGTCCTTCAAGCTCGAACGTGACAACCCGCTGCTGGCAACGGCATCGGCCAGATCGTAAAGGCCGGTCCCGTCGGCGCGCGTCCCGGTCTTTGCGGCGCCGGCCCCTTGGTAAACGCTCTTGGCTGGCGCACCGGCTGCAACCGCCGATCCCTTCAGGTGCGACGGCACGGTCTGGATCGTGCCGCAATGCTGGCACCGACAGACGCCGCCGGCAAAGGCGTCGTCCATCTCCAGCACCGACTTGCATTGGGTACAGGTCAGTCGGATCATCGCATGTCCATTGTCAACCGGCCAGTTCCGTCGCGCGACCGTCACCTCAAGCTTTGTAGAGGTGGCTTCAGCCGCCGTTCCGCGAGCAGACCACGATCCATCACGGCTCCCAAAGGTAATAAAATCCCCCCGGCAGGAACACCCGTGATTCCGGAAGATCCAGTTTTAATACGTTTGCCTGCGGCTTGGGGGTCGAGGTGCTGGCGTAGATCGACCCGCCATAGCCATAGGGCCGCTCGTACAGGATCGCCGACGCATTGGGTGCCCCGGCCAGCTTGCGGGCCAGGTCCAGGGCATCGGTCAACTGTCCGACCTGGTCAGCCAGACCCAGCTTGACGGCTTGCTCCCCGCTGAAGACGCGCCCGCTGTACACGCCGGCGTAGCCGTCTTTTTCATAGCTGGTCAGGTCTTCGACCGGCTTTTCCGTGACGGGGCGATGGTCGGCCACGATGTGGACAAACCGGTTGAAGTACTCCTCGACCATTTCCTTCATCACCACCCGTTCGTCTTCTTTCATGGCCCGGAAGGGCGAGCCCATGTCCTTGAGCGACCCGCTCTTGATGGCCCCGGCGGTAATTCCCAGCTTTTCCAGCGTGCCCTTGAACTCCATGGTCTCGAAGATAACGCCCACGCTGCCGACCACGCTGGTCGGCGCCGCCACGATCTTGTCCGAAGCGCAGGAAACATAAAACGCTCCGCTGGCGGCCACCTCCTGCGTGCTGGCGACGACCGGCTTGTGGGTCTTTTCCTTGAAGCGCTGCAAAACGGTGTACATCGTGTCCGACGAGGTCACCGTCCCGCCCGGCGAGTTCACCCGCAGCACCACCGCCTTCACCGAGTCGTCCTTTTCCGCCTCTTCCATCTCCTGAACGAACTTGCTGACGGGGTTTTCCGTGGGCTGAAGGAACCCGCCCGATGAAACGTTGGCCAGCATCCCTTCGATGGGGATAATCGCGATCTTCCCCGGTGCCAAACCCTTTCCGGGCTGCACTTCCTCCTCTTCGAGCTTGTAGGAGTTGGAGACCGGCGTGACCAGGAAGCTGGGCGTCCCGCATCCCGTACAGAGCGCGCACGCCAGGATCGCCAGGGGGTAAGCGCCGATTTTCAGGAGGCGCGGGCCTTCGACCCGACCGGGGCGGCACGCCCCGGCTCTGCACCAAACGTAGGTGGAGCGGTTGAAAAAACGCATTCAGTGCCTCGAAAAAAACAGCCCTTTCCCCCGCAACGCACGCTGGTGAAAGGGGGAAGGCTACAATTCCCACGACATCAGGACCTTAAAGAGATTCTAGCGATGCCCTGGCGAGTGAGCAAAGCGAAATTCGGGGAACTGGTCGAGCAGGCCCTGGAGACCGTGCCCGAGCCGTTCCAGCAGTTCCTGGAAGAAGTCCCCATCGAGATCCGCGACCGCTCCACCCCGCACGATCGCAAACTCGCTGGCGTTGGACCCAACGGCCTGCTATTAGGCCTCTACCGCGGCGTTGCCCTGCCCAACCGGAGCGTCGAGCACTCCGGGCGCATCCCTGACGTGATCTACATTTTCCAGGAAGACATCGAACTGGCCAGCGCCAGCGAAGCCCGCCTTATCGAGCAGGTCCGCATCACCGTGCTCCACGAGATCGGACACCACTTCGGAATGAGCGAAGAAGATCTGGACGAGCTCGGCTATGGCTAGCTGCCGCATATGACGCGCAGCAATAGGAGGTCGTGATGGCCCCCACGCCGAGACCGGAGTTTGCGACGGTCCGGATCGACATTGCCAGACGCCTTCACTGTCTGGGGATGCCACGAACCCCGCCGTTCGGCAGACCGTAGGGAAAGGTGGCGGCCCGGATCAAAAGGGGTGCGTGACCATCGCATTGCGACCTTTTCCGGAGCACCCCGGTTCGCGAGTTGTAACACTGAGCCGATGGGTTCGTCCGATAGTGCATGACCCCACTGCCCATTGGGTTGGCGCCGATACGGCTTTGGAGTATTACCGCAAATTTTATTGGACCGGTATTGGTTTCGGCTGGCTTTTCGGAAAGTAATGACTGTATGATATTTACAGCCTAAAGGCCATGGATGGGGCCGGTCGATGGAGCAGGGGGAAACGCTATCTTTTATCGACCCCCGATTGTCTCGTTGGGTACTAATACGCGACGCACTGTTGTTAGATACCATTGAACCATTGCCGTTCTAGGGCCGGCACCTCTTGGAGAGCAGAATCATGACCAAAGCGAATATCCTTCGACGTGCCGTCCTCGGCGCCGCCCTGACCGCCGCAATCGGCTGCGTGGGGCACATGGCACACACAGGCCCAACAGCATCGGCGGCGACGACGCCTTCGGGCTCCGAAGGGTCTCAATTCCGCGGCGTCACCAAGCCGTCGGAAGACAGCAACGTGGTGTTCAGCGGCCCTGGCGTCGTCGATCAGGTGGTGGTGAAGCCCGGAAAGGTCGTGAAAGCCGGGGACGTCCTGGCCAGCGAAGACCCCCGAGAAGAAGCGGCCAAGCTTGCCATTGCCAAGCTCCTGGCCGACTCCACCAAGGAAATCGAGGCGGCCCAGGCGGACCTGGCCTCGAAGCAGGTCGACTTGAAGCGCAAGGAAGACCTCTACTCCGATAAAATCGCCCGCGGCGAGTCCACCAGCGAGTTGGATGAAGCCAGAGTCGCCGTCGAGATCGCCAGGATCGTCGTCGAGTTCCGCAAAGAATCGAAGGTCAAGGCGGGCCTGGACCTCGCCCAACAGCAGGTCATGGTCGAAAAGAAGAAGCTGATCGCCCCCATCGATGGCATCGTCGCCAAGGTTGATATCCATCCCGGAGACGGCGCCGACCTGACCAAGCCGGCAATCGAGATCGTGCAGATCGACCCGCTCTGGGTGGAAGTGGACATTCCTTCGACGCGCACCCATCAACTGAAGGTCAACCAGGAGTTGATGGTCCGCTATCTCGATGAGGACACCTGGCAGAAGGCGACCATCACTTTCTTAACCCCTTACGCCAACGCGGGTAGCAATACCCGGCACGCCCGCTTGACGATGAGCAACCCCAATGGCCGCGAAGCGGGCTTGCCCGTGATGGTGCAGTTGCCTGATAATGAGTCGGCTGCCGCAAAATGACCGCTTTTTTAGGGTATACTGACTGAGTACGATTGTTGTACCCGGCAGTAATGTTGCCGCACCTTTCATCGTCGTCTTAGAAACCGCGGCGTAACATTCAGACGTTCAGTGAGAACTAACAGGCTAAAACTGACGCTCAGGGCTGGCCAGATCAGCCCTGAGCATCGGTGTTGAGCGAGGTCAAAAGTGGCTTCAGGAATTGTTGAAAGCAACGAAAAGGAATCCGAACAGGCCAACCCGGCGCCTTCGCCGCAGGCCAATCGGTCGCAACTCGTTCAGCGGCTGCTCAACAGCTCCAACGACCTGCCGATGTTCGTCAACGACCTGCTGACCACGCAGGCCGTCACCGTCGCCGGCACCGAGGCCGCCGGGTTCCTGCTGGAGCGGGCAGCCGAGAATGGCGTGGCGCTGCGGCTGATCAGCCACATCCGGCCCGACAACTCCAGCCCGGAGACCCGCGCCGCCGCCGTCAACGCTTTCCAGGACCTGATCCGGCCCTGCCTGACTCAGAACCGCGACGGCGCCATCGAGATTGGCGCGCCCGCCGACGGCGGGGAAGCCCAATTCTGCCTGGTGACCCTGCTCCGCGCCGAAGGCGAGGTCGTCGCCGTCAGCGCTGTCGTCACTCGCTGCATCAACACCGAGCGGGCCCGCCAGCGCCTCATGAGCATGCAGCTTGTCGCCGGGTATTTTGAACTATACACCCTCCGGAAAAACTCCGATCAGTCCCGGCTCGTCGCCCAGAGCCACCAGCACGTGCTGCAACTTGCCACCAGCGTCGCCACCGCCGAGGGCTTTGAATCGGCGGCCATGAACCTGTGCAACGAATTGGCCACCCGCTCCGGCGCATCGCGCGTCTCGCTGGGCTGGCTCAAGGGCCGCAACATCAAGATCAAGGCCCTCTCCCACACCGAAGAATTCGACAAGAAGCAGGAGTTGATCGTCATCCTCCAGAAAGTGATGGAGGAATGCGTCGATCAGGAAGACGTCGTGCAGTTCGACCCCAACGGCAAGGGGACGGACAACGTCACGCGTTCCGCCCAGGAGCTTTCGCGGGCCCAGGGCGGGCCCACCGTGCTGTCGCTGCCGCTGCGCCGCCGCGCCGAAATCATTGGCGTGGTCACGCTCGAGTTCCTTTCCAACCACAAGATCACGCCGCAGATCGCCCACGGCCTGAGCGTTGCGGTGGACCTGCTGGCGCCGCAGCTTTACGACCGCTACCAGAATGACCGCTACCTGGTCACCAAGGCCGCCATCAGCACCCGCGAGACGGGCAAGGCAGTGCTCGGGCCCAAGCACATGATCGCCAAGCTGGTGGCGATCGGAGTCGTGGCAGTGATTCTGGTGGTCACCCTCGTCCACCCGATGTACCACGTCACCGGCTCGTTCCAGTTCACGCCAATCACCCGGCTGACCCTGTCGGCCCCGTTTGAAGGACAGTTGGACAAGCTTGCCATCGTCGCAGCCGACGGAACAATCCTGCCTCCCGATAACCGCCCGCTCAAAGAGGGCGAACACCGCCTCAAGCCCGGCGATAAGGTCAAGGCCGGCACGGTCCTGCTCAAGATGAGGACCGCCGAACTGGCGATCAAGCGGAGCGCGGCACAGGCCGACGTGCGCAAGTACCGGGCCATGGCCGAGGCGTATCGCAATGAAGGCAAGGAAGACAGCATTGCCAAGGCCAAGCAGGCTGACGCCGAGGCCGATGCGTCCCAGTCCCAGGTCGTCCTTTACGATACGCAGATCGAACAAGGCAGCATCAAGGCGCCGATCGATGGCGTGGTCCTCAAGGGCGACCTGGAAGACAAGCAGGGCTCGCCGGTCAAGCAGGGCGACGAATTGTTTGAGGTTGGCAATCCCAGTGCTCTGGAGGCAGAGGTCTATGTTCCCGAGCGGGACATCCAGGACGTGCAGGATGGAAGGCACGGGCAACTCGCCACCAAGAGCCTTCCCAACGACAAGTTCGACTTTGTGATCCGGCGCGTGGTTCCCGACGGCCAGCCCAAGGACGGCGAAAACGTCTTCAAGGTCTACGGCACCATCAAAGACGCCAACGCCACCTGGCGCCCAGGTATGGAAGGCGAAGCCCGCATCGACGTGGCCCCCAAGCCCCTCTGGTGGATCGCCTCCCACCGCGTGATCGACTTCCTCAAGCTGAAGTTCTGGACATTGTAAGTCCGTTGTCAGTGGTCAGTCGTCAGTTGTTACGGGTCATTTGTCCTTGGTCCTTTGTCATTTGCTGCCAATGCAGCAGTGTTGAGCACGATTTCGCCGAGCGCAAGCCAAGCACAAAGGACAAATGACCCGTAACAACTGACTACTGACAACTGACTACTGACGAGTAAGGGATCCCACCGTGACTCTCCAATTACGTCCTACATTTTCTGAGTCCTGGTATCGCGTGAAGAACCTGCGGGCGCGGCTTCGGTCGGGTGCGCAGATCTCCCGGCAGTTCTACCGCGGCGAACGCTGGTATGTCGTCCGTGACCCGGCCGGCAACCAGTTCCACCGGCTCTCCGACCCCGCCTATCGCTTCGTCGGCTTGCTCGACGGATCGCGCACGGTGGAAGAGGCGTGGGATCTGGCCGGGGGCATGCTCGAGGACGATGCCCCGACCCAGCCCGAAGTCATCCAGATCCTCAGCCACCTGTATAGCGCCAACCTGATCGACGCCGACGTCACCCCCGACGCGACGGTCCTGCTCCGCCGGCACAAGCAGCTTTCCAAGCGGAAGATGCAGAACCGGCTGATGAACGTGCTGTTCCCGCGCATCCCGCTCTGGGACCCGGACCAGTTCCTCAAACGCTGGATGCCGCTGGTCAAGCTTGGCCTGAGCAAGTTCGGCGTGCTGGTCTGGCTGGCGGTGGTGGGGACGGCCATTTTCTTCGTCGGCTCGATGTGGAACGAGCCCGGACATAGCGTCCGCGAAGCCGCCAACTACGCCATCAACATCAAGAACAACCCGGTTAATGCTATCTACCTCTGGGGCGTGTTCGTTCTGATCAAGCTGATCCACGAGCTTGGCCATGCCTTCTCGTGCCGACGCTTCGGCGGGGAATGTCACGAGCTGGGCATCATGTTCCTGGTGTTCATCCCCACGCCCTATGTCGATGCCTCCACCGCGTGGCAGTTCTCCAACAAATGGCAGCGCATCTTCGTCGGCGCCGGCGGCATGATCGTCGAACTCTTCGTCGCGGCACTGGCGACCTTTGTCTGGGCCAACGTCGACCCCCATCATCTGGTGGGACAACTGGCGTTCAACGTCATGCTGGTGGCCGGCGTCACCACTATCGTCTTCAATGCCAACCCGCTGCTGCGTTACGACGGCTACTACATCCTCAGCGACTTCCTGGAGATCCCCAACCTGCGCCAAAAGAGCAGCGAGTATGCCCTGGGGCTGCTCAAGCGGCACGTGTTCGGCGTCAAGCTCCAGCAACCTCTGCCTCCGCCCCTGCAGCGCTTCTGGCTTTTCACTTACGCGATCGCCTCAACCATTTACCGCACGTTCGTCGGCATCATGATCATTCTGCTGGTGGCCTTCCAGATCCCGATCCTGGGCATTTTGATGGCCATCGGAGGCGTGGTCACCTGGGCGGTCGTGCCGGTCTTCAAAGGGTTCAAATACCTGGCAATCGAGCCGGAACTGCATCGCAAGCGCGGACGGGCGACGGCGTTCAGCGTTGCCGCCCTGGCAACGGTCATCATCGCTATCGGGCTCATCCGCTTCCCGCTGCATTTGGAGGCGATGGGCGTCGTGGAACCGGCCCTACGGCAGGTGGTCCGTGCCGAAATGCGCGGCTTCGTAGACCAAATCGTCGCGCGGGACGGTCAGGACATCAAGCAAGGCGACGTTATCCTCGTCTGCACCTGGCCGGAACTGGATGCCCAGATCAACGAGGCCAAGGCCAAGCTCGACAGCCTGGAGGCCCAGCGCGATCAGGCGCTGGCGGACGGCGAGAGCTCGGAGATTTACCAGGGTTCGATCGACGCAGAAGAAGACGAAATCAAGTCCTTGAGCGAGGACAAGGACAAGCTGACCATCCGGGCGAGGATTCCGGGCAAGCTGATCGCGCCGGATTTGCTTAACCTGCAAGGCAAATTCCTGCCCAACGGCGAGCAGGTGGCCGAGGTCGCCCAGTCCCGCGAGTTGATCGTCCACACTCTGATGGAGCAGAAGGACAAGCAGTTGGTGGTGAACCAGAGCGTGTTCAAAACGGAGATCCGCATGGCCGGCGATATCGGGAGCATCCTGATCGGCGGCCCGGCGTGGGAAATGCCCTCCAGCGACCGGGATGTGCGCAATCCGGTCTTGACCAGCCTGGGGGGCCAAGAGGTCGTTTCCGACCCCAAGGACCCTAAAAAGACGCAGGACCAGGAGTTCGACATCGCCATACCCGTGGACAACCCCAACAGCAGGTACGTCCTGGGCCAGCGCGCTAACGTACGGTTTACTTTGGACCACAAGCCTCTCATCTGGCAATGGACGCGCCGCTTCCTGCAGCTTATTCAGACCAAGAGCGACAGCAGTCAATGGCTTTAATGGGTCAGTGGTCAGTGGCCAGTGGTCAGTTGTAATCGGCTGGGCAGCCGAACTAACAACTGACAACTGACCACTGACAACTGACGACCAACATGACTCAATTAGCCAACAACGAATTGTGGTCGATTTTCGACGCCCGGCGGGTGAAGGCGCCGGAACTGCGCGGGTTGGACGCCACCGTGAACGGGTTCGTGGGGTTCTTTAAGAACCGCCGGCGGGTATTGGCGCGCTTGCGGCACCAGGCGGCGCGGATTGAAAAGCTGGAGCCGGAAATCCACGATCTGGGCTCGACCCGGTTCCAGGAAGAGGTCGCCGACATGCGGGCCGAGGCCCGCCTGGGCCGGCTCAAGGGGCCGGTCATGGACCGCGCGGTGGCGGTCGTACGCGAGGCCGCCCTTCGCGCGACCGGTATGCGTCCGTTCCCGGTGCAGATCATGGGGGCGCTGGCGCTGTGCGAAGGGACCGTGGCCGAGATGGCCACCGGGGAGGGTAAGACCCTGACCGCCAGCCTGGCCGCATCGCTCTGGGCATGGGCGGGACGGCCGGTCAATATCATCACCGTCAACGACTACCTGGTCGGCCGCGACGCCGAGGAAATGGGGCCGGTCTACAAAATGCTCGGCCTGCGCACCGGGCACGTGGTCCACGAGACCACCCCGCAGGAGCGCATCGACCATTATCGCCGCGACGTCATTTACGTCACCAGCAAGGAGCTGGTCGCCGACTTCCTGCGCGACCAGATCGCCCTGGGGAACCTGCGCACCAGCACGCAGACCAGCGTCGGCATGATCCTCAGCGGGTCGGCCAGCCGGCTCCAGGTGCCGGGGCTCTTCCGTGTGATCGTCGATGAGGCCGACAGCCTCCTGATCGACGAGGCGGTGACGCCTCTCATTATCTCCAACAGCCCCGACGAGGAGCCCAACGCCGATCACTACCGCGCCGCCGACGAGCTGGCGCAGCAGTTGGAGCTGCACCGCGATTTCACCCTGGACCGGCAGGTCAAGCAGATCGACCTCACCACCCGCGGCCAGGACCGGCTGGAACAATTGTCGGGCTCGTCGGGCTTCTGGCGCGGCAAACGCCGCCGGGAGGAGTTGGTCACCCAGGCGCTGACCGCCCGGCACTGCTTCGTCCGCGACGAGCAGTACCTGATTGCCGCCGATGAGACAGTTCAGATCATCGACGAGTTCACTGGCCGCATCATGGCCGACCGCTCCTGGCGGCATGGCCTGCACCAGGCGATCGAGGTCAAGGAGAACGTCCCGGTCACCGCCGACAAGGAAAACCTGGCCCGGCTCAGCTTCCAGCGATTTTTCCGCCAGTTCCCCATCATGGCCGGCATGACCGGGACGGCATGGGAATCCGCGCCGGAAATGTGGCAGATCTACCAGCGCACGATCATTCGTATCCCCACCAACAAGCCCTGCATCCGCGCCCACCTGCCCATCCGCATGTTCGACAGCATGGATCAAAAGTGGGAGGCGGTGGTGGAGCGGGTGTGCGAGCTGAACGAGCGCGGCGTGCCCGTGCTGGTGGGCACGCGCAGCGTGCTGGCCAGCGAGGAAGTGAGCCGGCGCCTCGCCGCCAAAGGCAAGGTCCACCGCGTGCTCAACGCCGCCCAGAACGAGCAGGAAGCCAACATCATCGCCGAAGCCGGCCAGCGCGGGCATATCACGGTGGCCACCAACATGGCCGGGCGCGGCACCGACATCAAGCTGGCCAGGGGCGTGGCCGAGCTCGGGGGCCTGCACGTCATCTCCACCGAGCCGCACAGCTCCGGACGAGTCGACCGCCAGCTCTTCGGCCGTGCCGCCCGCCAGGGCGACCCAGGCTGCGCCCAGATGTTCTGCTCGGCCGAGGATGATTTGTTCATCCGCCACGTCCGCATCCTGCGGCAGAGCTGGCGCGCCATCGGGCCCGCCAAGCTCATCAAGATTGCCCAGGCCAAGGCCGAACGCCTCGCCCGTTTCAACCGCAAGCAAGTCCTCAAGAGTGACGACTGGATGGACCAGAGCCTGCCGTTTTAGCTCTTCGGCTTGGGCAGTTGCTGACCGAATGATTCCGTCGGCAACGACAGTCCGGGACAGCCGTAGGGGTACGTCATCACCGGTGGAAGTGGGGCAGGCGTGTGTCGAATTGGGACACCTCTGCGGGTCGCTTCAATCAGCTCTCTGACAGATTGCGCCAGCTCGTAATATCCCTGCCGGTGCATGTGGAACCCATCATCCCAAAGCCAGTCAATGCTGGTTGCCGTATTGACGTCGAGATAAGTCAGATTATCGATCCTCTCGCATTGCTGCGTGATGAGCTCATTGTAGAGCCCCCGAAGATAGCGCTCGTCTGGATTGTTCTCGAGCTTTCTAACGTTTTCCAGCATGACGATTATCCTGGCCCCGGGCTTGGCCATGCCGGCCAAACGCTTCAGAGACTGCCGAACTAAATCCTGTCTCTGGTCGTGCGAGAATTCCACAAAGTTGAAATTCCGCACAAACCAGATCGCCAGGTCCGAGGCGAGGATGGCCTTCACCGCGTCCTCGTCGAGCCGGACCGTCAACCCATCGCGCCCACGGAAATAATTGAACTCCATCATCCGATAGAATGACAGGACGACCGCATCGGCACCCCGAACCGCGTTCTGCAATTCGATCATTTCGTCGGCATTGAAAGCAGGGATCAGCGGCCTGATTTCGCTCTGCCTGACGCGCTCGGGATCGTCGAGGATGAAGAAGGGGTCATCCAACCGCTTAATGAGGCCCCGCATGTCCCGGTTGGTGAACTCCACTGACTCCATCGAGCAATAGGTCGACAGTTGCAGCAGCTCGCAGCCGCCGATCAGGACTAACTTGAACTGCTTCAATCGATTGACGGCCTCTCCCCGAGACCCGACTGTGATCCAGTCGACGGCCGGATGATTCATGATCGGATTGGCGACGGGGTCGGATATTGCGACACTCGGACGGTTCAAATAGTCATACACATACTGTTCGACCCCCATATTCATGACTCTGCAGGAAAAGACGAAGTGCACCAGCTTGTACTCCCTGAGCGTCGCCAGGGTCATGAAGAAACCGACGATGCCGTAATCTGCATATTTGTCTGATAGCCTGACGATCCCGGCATTGAACCCGAAAGCCTTCAGATCGGCCAGGAAAGCCTGCTTTTCTTGCTCCGATTCAATACGGACCTTGGTATAGTTGAGTTGATTGGAGCGGTTCACGAGCTCGATGACCCGATCAATATGCGGCTCGACGGAATCGTCTATGTCGATCCTGATATCGCTCTGGCGCAGAAAGTCCTCATTGCTCAGTCCGGACGTTTGCACTTCGTCATATCGATTGGCGAGCAATCTGTATTGCGCCAGCCTCGTCAGCTCCGGGTCCGCCGAGCCCTGCAGATGTTCGGACCCTAATTGGGCAGCGAGCTGACAAGGGCGCTCCAGACACATCAGACCGGGGCAGTTGAAGGCAGCCTCAGCGAGCACCGATGGATTGTCGTCGATAAAGACAACGTTCGCCGGCCGTAGCTGCAGCGCTTCGACGAGTGCGGCAATCGAGCTGCCCTTGGGCTGAAAGCTGATGCGGGGAAGGACGAAATAGTCCCATACCCCCAATTTCTGCAATTCGTTGATTACAGCTTCCCGGTCGTTTTTCGAGCAGATCGATGAAATGATGCCCCGCGCCGCCAGACGTTTCAGCAGTTCGATATTTTCTGTGACAGGCGTGACAGGTCCCTCGGATAATGTTCCCTTCCAGAAGGTGTCGTCGAGGTCCCAGACTACCAGCTTGACGGCGTTTTTGAGAACGGGATCGGCAGAGTGCGCGTCGTTTACAACGTTCGGCAACTCCTTCCGCTCGGATGGGGCCGCGACCGGTGCAATCCCGGTCTCCAAGCCAACTTGAGCACCCGCATGAGGACCAGCGGCGGCCTCATCCTCCGCCGGCAGGACGCCTCCGTCGGCAGCCAAAAGCGCCGACGCCGCCCCGCCGTGCATCTGTTCGGCGGCAGCGTTTTTATTAGGACGCGCGCGGACCGCGGCGACCTCTTTCGCCGCGATGGCGGGATCGATGCCGGCACGAGCCATCGCCTCGATCATCGAATCTGTCGAGTTGCCCAGCAACACGTTTTCCGTGATCCAACGCCGCCACTCCTCTGAAAGCGGGCTTGCCTGAGGGGACGTACTTGGCGCGGATGCTGGCGGCGAGGCCGGCGCGGCCTCCCCGACATTCATATCGAGGTCGATAGGGCCGACTCCCGGCAGGATTAAAACGTTGCCGAAGAAAGAACCTTGGCTCATAATACCCCATAGCGTCTGCCGACCCCGCGAAAACCCACACTCACAGCTCCTGCGAGGCAATTGTACAACATTTTTTGGCTAAATGCCCGATCGCCTGCCGCCGGGTTTTGGACACATGTAAATTCGACCATGCGACATTCCGCATCGCTGGATTTGCCCAAAAAGTTCGCGCACTTTTCGATTTGCACATCCGCGGGAAAACCGCACAATAATCCACGCGAGTCTGGGTGCGGAACCTTTTCCCCCGCGCCCCGTAGCGCCTGCCTTCATCCGGGTGTCCCGGTTGAGGCGGCGGATCGCCAACGACACCAACCACTTCGGGAAGGACCACGCATATGGCTGGCCAAGCATTCGGCGTCATCGGACTGGAAGTCATGGGGCGCAACCTCGCCCTCAACATCGAGCGCAACGGCTACCCCGTCGCCGTCTTCAACCGCACCTACGCCAAGAGCCTCGAGTTCATCAACGGCGTCGCCAAAGGCAAGAACTTCAAGACCGCCGAGACGTACGCCGACTACGTCAAGCTGCTGGAGCGGCCGCGGCGGATCCTCATGCTGGTCAAGGCCGGCGGACCCACCGACGCCACCATCGACGGCATCAAGCCCTACCTCGAGCCCGGCGATATCCTCATCGACGGCGGCAATGCCCTCTACACCGACACCGAACGCCGTGAGGCCGCTCTGCGGCCCACCGGCATCAAGTTCTTCGGCATGGGCGTCTCCGGCGGCGAGGAAGGCGCCCTCTGGGGCCCCAGCCTCATGCCCGGCGGCGACCGCGAGTCCTACGAGCACCTCAAGCCCGTCCTGGAAAAAGTCTCCGCCAAGGCCCCCAGCGACGGCAAGCCTTGCGTCACCTATTGCGGCGAACGCGGCGCCGGACACTTCGTCAAAATGGTCCACAACGGCATCGAGTACGGCGACATGCAGCTCATCGCCGAGGCCTATGACCTGCTCAAAAACGTCGGCGGGCTCTCCAACCGCGACCTCAAGGGCGTCTTCGAAGAATGGAATGCCAGCGAGCTGAAGAGCTTCCTCATCGAAGTCACCAGCAAGGTGATCGATTTCGACGACCCCGCCAAGCCCGGCACCCCACTGGTCGAGAACATCCGCGATGTGGTCGGCATGAAGGGCACCGGCACCTGGACCATCAAGTCCGCACTGGACCTGCTCGTCCCCGTCCCCACCATGGCCGCCGCCGTCGACTCCCGCGAGATCTCCGGACTCAAGGACCAACGCGTCAAGGCCTCCAAGGTCCTCAGCGGGCCATCCCCCAAGAAGACCACCGGCGACATCAAGACCTTCATCAACGACGTGAAGGGCGCCCTCTACTGTTCCAAGATCTGCTCCTACGCCCAGGGCATGGCCCTCCTGGCCGCCGCCAACCGCCCCATCCCCACCGATGGCAAAGGCGCGCTGGGCTTCGGCTACGGCATGAAGCTCCCCGAGCTGCCCATGATCTGGCGTGCCGGCTGCATCATCCGCGCCGTCTTCCTGGAAGACATCACCCAGGCCTTCATGCAGAACCCCAAGCTGGAAAACCTGCTGATGGACCCGAACTTCAAGGAGAAGGTCAACGCCCGACAGGAATCCTGGCGCCGCGTGGTCAGCCAGGCGATCGCCAACGGCATCGCCACCCCGGCCTTCAGCGGCAGCCTCGCCTACTACGACAGCTATCGCCGCGAGCGCCTGCCCGGCAACATCATCCAGGCCCAGCGCGACTTCTTCGGCGCTCACACCTACGAGCGCAGCGACGCCCCCGGCAAGTTCGTCCATACCCAATGGTCCGACGTCAACGCGGGACACTGAACGGAAGAAATGAAGAATGTTGAATGAAGAATGTTGAATGAAGAATGTTGAATGAAGGAGGTAGCGATTCGGTAGATCCGGTTCCCCATTCTTCATTCACCATTTTTCATTTCCTTCCCTCTCATGCTTGCCATCGACGTCGGCTCGTCTTCGGTCAAGGCCGCCGTGCTCAAGAACGGCCGGATTGCGGGCACGCTGGCCCGCGCGCCGTTCCAGTCACACTTTGAGGGCGTCCGCGCCGAAGTGAGCCCGCCATCCGTACTCCGGGCCGTCGCCGCCGCCATCGCGCAGCTCGGCCCGGCAGGCAAAAAGGTGGACGCCATCGCGCTTTCGGTTATGTCGCCCTCCTGGGTGGCCATGGACAAGGCGGGCAAGCCGCTGACTCCCATCGTCACCCACCAAGACCGGCGCAGCGTCCAGATCGCCCTCGAGATCGAGCAGAAAGTCGGCAAGGAACGCCATCTGCAGATCGCCGGCAACCGCCCCTTCCCCGGCGGGATCAGCTCAACAACCTTCGCTTGGTTCAAACGCAATGAGCCGGCACTTATGCGCCGCGCCGACCTCGTCGGCCACCTCAACACGTTCCTGCACCGCCAGATCACCGGCGCACGGGTCGTCGATCCGTCCAATGCCTCCTTCATGGGAGTCTACCGCACCATCGATCTCGGCGGCTGGAGCGACGAGCTTTGCCAGGCGATCGGCCTGTCGCCCCAGTTACTGCCTGAGGTCGTCGACGCCGGCGAGGTCGGCGGACACGTCACCCGGGCCGCCGCAGCCCGCTTCGGCCTGGCCGAAGGCACGCCGATGCTCGTCGGCCTGGTCGATACCGGCTCAGCCATGCTGTTGGCCGGTGCGCGCCCGGGGCAATTCGTCAACGTCGTCGGCACCACCGACGTTCTGATCGTCTGCACCGACCGGCCCAAGCCCCACGAGCGCCTGCTCACCCGCGCCTTGGGCGTCGGACGCCTCTGGACATCCGTCGCCACGCTGGCATCGGCCGGATCGTCGCTCAATTGGATGAAGGAGCAATTCTTCGCCGACCTCACCGCCCCGGCCTTCTTCAGGCGCGTCGATAAACTCGCGAGAAACCCTCTCAAGACCACCGTGCGCTTCGAGCCCTACCTCGCCGGTGAGCGCACCAGCCTGGAGCAGCGGCAGGGAGCATTCACCGGCCTGACGCTGGCCACGACCCGCGAGCAGATGCTCAGCGCCGTGATCGAATCGCTGGCTGCCGCCAGCGCTTCCCGCCTGCCGCTGCTCCGCGCCCAGTCGCCGCGGGCCCGCCACGACGTCCTCATGTCCGGCGGCGCCGCCGGCGGCCTCGCCCGGCTACTGCATCGCGACTGGCCGGGGAAATGGCGCTTCAGGAGCGAGGACGAGGCCACCTTGAGGGGATTGGCGCTGCTGACGGCCACTCAACGTCGAGACGCAAATACCGCAGAGAAATAACGGTCCGCACTGCGGACCGTTTCCTCCAAATCGCAAATAACGGTCCGCATTGAGCCCGGGAACTTTCCAAGTGCCGCCGGTGGGGGCACCGGCGGCACTAAAAATTCCCGGACTCATTGCGGACCCTACAAGATCGCCAGCGCGTGATTGCTCACATCACTTAGCTCGTCCCTACGACCCCGGCCAGACCATCGCCCCCACATGGTCCATCACCTCCGCGGGCTCCAGCTTGGACAGGTCTTTGGCGACGCACGTTGCCACCCGTTCAACGGCCGGGTCCAGGGCGGCCCGCAGCAGCCCCAGGAAATGGGCCGGCGCTGCGATCAGGATCGACTCGAAATTGCCCTGCGCGTGCGACCGCTTCAAGAGATCGGCGACATGCCGGGCGAAACGCTCGGCTTCCACTTCGTGGGCCGACGTGTGCGGCTCCATCCCCGAGAGGATGCCATGCTTCCCGTGCTCGCTGTACCGGCCGGCCTCGTCGCTGCGAAGGTCCTGCTCCCTGGCACGGCCGGCGGGGTTGTCCTCCGAGTGGAGTAGACGCAAAGGCTCGTGCCGCCCGACGCTCACGAAAAGACGGGCTCGGCTCGGATCGCACACCAGGATCGCACGTTTCATGTCAGTCCTCCATCAATGGCCGCCATGATATCACGGATAGAGCTGGACAAGAACGCCCATTGGCACGCCTTAACGAAGTTCGTGGTTCGGGTTATGCTCCTTCCCCGCAACTGACATGATGCGCGGCCACTGAATCTTCGGAGTTCGTATGCCCGATCGCGATAACAAGTCCTCAAACACGGCCGGCCCCTCGGCCGACGGCCGGGTCATCCTCACCGTCAACGGCGGATCGTCGAGCATCAAGTTCGCCATCTTTGCCTGTGGCGATCCGCCCCAGCGCACCCTCAGCGGCCAGGTTGATCGGATCGGACTGCCCGGCACCCGGCTCACCGCAACGCAAACGGATCAGTCAGCGCCGGACTCCCGCCCGGTTGATGCTTCCACCTTCAGCAACGCTGCCGACGTCATCATCGGTTACCTGCACGAACACCTGGGCGATGCGAAAATCTCGGGGATCGGTCATCGGGTCGTCCACGGCGGGGTCCATCTGCTCGATCATCAGCTTGTAACCGAAGACCTGGTCGATGAGCTTCGCCGGAACCAGCCGCTGGACTTGGCCCACCTTCCCCGGGAGATCTCGCTGATTGAGGCCTTCCGAAAGGCATTCCCGTCGCTGCCGCAGGTGGCGTGCTTCGACACCGCGTTCCATCGCGACCTGCCCAATGTCGCGCGGCTCTTGCCCATTCCCCGGCATTATTTCGACGAGGGAATCCGCCGCTTCGGGTTCCACGGGTTGTCATACACCTACCTCATGAAACGGCTCGCGGAAGTCGCCGGCCCCCAGGCCGCCAATGGCCGGGTCATCCTGGCCCACCTGGGCTCCGGCGCCAGCATGGCGGCGGTCCGCGGCGGCAAGCCGATCGACACCACCATGGCCTTCACGCCCACTGCCGGCCTGGTGATGGGAACGCGCCCCGGCGACCTGGACCCCGGACTGCTGGTTTACATGATGCGCGTCCAGAACATGTCGCCCGACGAGATGGACGCGTTCATCTCGCAAAAGTGCGGCCTGCTGGGCGTTTCCGGTACCAGTTCCGACATGCGCGACCTGGTCGCACACCGCCAAGCCGACCGGCGCGCCGCCGATGCGGTAGACCTGTTCTGCTATCAGGCAAAGAAATTCATCGGCGCGCTGCACGCCGTGCTCGGCGGCCTGGACACGCTGGTCTTTTCCGCCGGGATCGGCGAGCATTCCCCGGAAGTCCGCGCCGGCATCTGCCAAGGCCTGGACTGCTTCGGTATCCGCCTCGACGCCGACCGCAACGCCGCGGGAAAAGACGTAATCTCGAGCGACGCCAGCCGGGTCGTCGTCCGGGTGATCGCCACCGACGAAGAAGTTGTCATCGTGCAGGCCGTTGTCCCATTTATCGGACCGTAAGACTTCGTCTGACGGGGTCAGTTCGAGCCGGGGCGTGTCGCCCCGAGCGATCCCGCGTTCCCCGTCTGTTCCCCGCGACCGCAGGAGAGATTTTGTTCATGCCAATGCAGCGCCGCCACATACCTGTCCTTCCCGATCGGCCCGCCGCCGAGTCCGTCGTGCGCAAGGCCCATCGTTCGTACCCCGTCGGCCGTCACCTCTACTCGCGTGCTTTTGCGGGGAAAGTCCTGGAGCTGACCATCTCCGCCGGCGACCACTTCCCACCTGACGTTCAAGCCCGTCTGGTGACTGCGCTCAATTCCAAGCGGGGAGAAGACCCGATCGAACACCCCTTCGTGCGCAGCGACGACAAGACTTTCACCTGCCGCATCGTCCCGGAGCACGCCGGCTTCTACTGGTTCCGCACCCAGTTCTCCGCCGATGGCGGATCGACCTGGTTCTCCGACCCGGTAGCCGACGCCTGGGTCCTGGTCGATCCGCCCCAGGTGGACGGCCTGCGCCTCTACACCATGGTCCCCGCCGTATCCGGCAGCATCGCCGACTGGGCCGCCGACCTGCCGCGCATCAAGGACATGGGGTTCAATGCCGTCCATTTGCTGCCGCTCACGACCCTGGATGCAACCCTCAGCCCGTATGCCGCCCGAGACCTGTTTGACATCGACCACAGCTACCTGATCAGCGGCCTGCGGACCGACGGCCTTTCCCAACTGGAAGATTTCGTCGAGACCGCCCGGTCGCTCGATATCCGGCTCTGCTTCGACCTGGTCTTGAACCATATCGGCGCCACCAGCACCATTGCCCGGCGCGCTCCCGGCTGGATCGTGCCCGATCACAACAGCCCCGACGGCCTCAAACGCGCCGGCTACTGGTCAGAAAGAGGCTGGCAACACTGGCAAGACCTGGTGCTCATCAACTACGAGCACCCCTCGGTGAGGATCCGAGCCGAGATCTGGGCGTATATGACCGAGTATGCGCTATTTTGGTCCAAGTATGCCAACTACACCAATGGCTTGATTCGTTTCGACAACCTCCACAGCAGCGACACGTCGTTCCTGCATTCGCTCACGAGGACGTTGCATGACGAATACCCGAAACTCGCGGCCTTGGCCGAATACTTCACGGATGAGGACACGTTGCTGGATTCCGTCCCTACCTGGGGACTGAACCTGGTCCTGGCCACGCCCTGGAATTACCGGTTCGTTCCACAGCTTCGCGACTATCTCATCCATCTGCACCGCGTTTCCGAGCACGTGCGGTTCTTCATGCCGATCACGTCGCACGATTCCGGGTCGCCCGCCCAGGAGTTCGCCTCCAGCGAATCGATCGTTCCCCGCTATGTGGCCGCCGCGCTGCTGGGGACGGGCGCCACCGGGATTACCCAGGGGGTGGAGTGGGGAATCCCTGAAAAGATCGAGTTCATCGGACGGCACTCGAAGCTGGCTCGCCCGCCGGAGTCGCGGTTCGCCCCGTTCATTCAAACGGTCAACAGGATACTTTGCGACCACGCCGCCTTCCGCTGCGGCGGCAACTGCCATTTCGTGGACAACGCTCATCACGCCGTAATAGCGGCACACCGCAAAGACAAGGGGTCCGGCTGGTATCTGGTGGTCTGCAACTTCGACATCATGGGCCAGCAGCACTTTGAAACCGACCTTGCGGGCCTGCTGGAGTGCAGCGGCCCGCTGAACTGCGTGGACCTGTTGAGCGGGACAACCTACAGCTTCTCCGGCCCGCGCGTGAGCTTCCTGCTCCCGCCCAGCGGCGCGCTGGTGCTCATGTCCCGGGGGTAGGTCCAATACGCCCGGACGCGCATCGCCGTCAGTAGCCGGTTCCAGGGCACGGATGACCGCTCTCGCTCTACATCGGCATGACTGGTGCTCGCGCAGGTTGCGCAACGGGCGGTTGCGCAACCAGCGTTAAAACCGGCCCAAAAAGCGGCGGTTTTGAGACAGGAACGAAGGTCGCGCAGGTTCGCAGGTTTTTTTGCCACCTCATGCACACGTCACGACCCTCGGCGGCCCAATCGCCGCAAAATCGTTTTTGGCCCACTTTCAACAACCTGGGCTTCCAGATTTTCCGCCGGGAACGGCCGGAGAATGAATGCATTCGTTGCTCATTTTTCGTGATCTTTCGTGAACGCGACGCGGTCGTTTGGCCTTCACCGCCGTCAAAAACCGCGCCTGATTGTGACAGCCTCCTGGGCGCACACTTTGACGACGGCTGAGTGCACAAGTATCTGTCTATATGAATATGTTTTCCCGCGCCGATCGCGTTGCCTCCCTCGCACAATCGGCCTTTCTCAATAAAGATGTTGGGGATGGGGTACACCGAGGTCTTTCGCGATTCGCGCCCCCGCCGCTAGTTTCCGCGCTTGTGCAGACGAGCTACGGCGCCGAGCAGTGGCGTTGGTCAAGCTTGTGGCGGCGCCAGCGGGGCACGGAAAAGGAGCGGTCGGTGCTGTCGCAATGGCCCGTACCCGAGCCGAGCGACTGGGTCGAGCAGGTGAACTGCCCCGAGACCGAGGCGGAGCTGGAGGCCCTGCGGCGCTCCGCCAAGCGCGGAAGCCCTTTCGGGGGAGCCACTTGGGTGACACCGCGCGTGCCTTACGGCTGGAGCGGGCGCTCCGGCCAGCAGGCCGGCCCAGCGTCGGTTGCAAAGAACCGGACGTGCCAACCAGCTAATCGGACCGCGTCCCCCCGGCGGCTGTCCCCCCGGCGTCTGACCCAGTCTCAAGGCCTGACCGACGTCCCTCCCGAAATCGAATGGTTTGCCAACATCGACAACCCCCGCACCCGCCGCGCGTACGAAGCCGACATCGAGGATTTCTCGAGGTTCGTCGGCATCAAGCACCCGGCGGAATTCCGATCCGTTACCCGCGCCCATGTCATCGCCTGGCGGAAGGAGCTGGAGGGCAGGGGGCTACTGGCCGCCACCATCCGCCGCAAGCTGTCGGCGTTGTCATCGCTGTTCGACCATCTATGCGAGTGCAATTCGGTGCCGCACAACGTCGTTGACGGCGTCAAGCGGCCGAGCGAAGGTGCCAACGAAGGAAAGACCCCTGCCATCGGTGACGACCAGGCCAAAGCGCTGCTCAATTCGCCCGACGGGAACACCTTGAAAGGCAAGCGAGACCGAGCGACCCTGGCCGTCTTCCTGTATCACGGCTTACGTTGCGAGGAGCTATCCCGATTGACGGTCCGTGACCTCCAGGACCGCCGAGGCGTCAAACATCTTCGCGTCCACGGCAAACGCGACAAGATCCGCTTCATCCCGGCACACGTCACCGCCCTGGAGCGCATCGCCGAATATCTGGAGGCCGCCGGCCACGCTCTCGACATGGCCGGCCCGTTGTTCCGGCGGGTCAAGAACTCAAAAGGTGCCGCGCCCAGACCGCTCACCGGCTCGGCCCTCTACGCTTGCGTCCTCAAGAAATACACCCGCCAGACCGGCATCGACGCCGACGGCGTCTGCGTTCATTCGCTCCGCGCCACCGCCGCCACCAATGCACTGGAGAACAAGGCCGACATCGCCAAGGTGCAGGAATGGCTGGGGCATTCGTCGATTTCGACCACACGGCTTTACGACAAGCGCCTGAGCCGTCCGGAGGATTCGCCGACTTTTAAGGTGGCCTATTGAGCCAACACCGACACTGGTGACAACATCCTTTACGATGGCTACTCGGCAGGAGCGCATATTGAAAGCCCTTGTGTTTCCCTTTCGCCGTCCATATCGTCAGGAGGTCGCCACGCCCGGACACAAGCATGACCATCGAGCATTTTTCCCCTGAAGCTGCAGACCGCTTGAAATGGTATGTCTATCGCCTGATTGACCCTCGAAATGGCGAGACCTTCTACGTCGGGAAAGGCCGCGGCAATCGTGTGTTTCAGCACGCGAAGGGCGCGCTGGCGCCGGACAATGATGAAGATGCCAGTGATTTGAAGGTTCAGCGCATCAAGGATATCGCCGCCGCCGCGCTAGAGGTGGCGCATCTCATCCATCGTCACGGCATCGACGAGGAAGAGGTCGCGTATCAAATCGAAGCCGCACTGATCGACGCTTATCCGGGCCTCACCAACAGGGTCAGCGGTCACGGAGCTGGTGATTTCGGCGTCAGGCATGTTCGAGAGATCATTGCCGACTACGCCGCCGAACCATTCCTAGCCACAGAACCGCTCATTCTTATTTCCATCTCCCACAGCTACGAAGATGAGGCCAAGGACATCTATAACGCAGTTCGCGGCTGTTGGAAGATCAACCCCGACAAAGCGACCAAGTTTAATCTCGTATTGGCGCATCGCCGTGGCATCGTTCTGGGCGCATTCCGACCCACGAAATGGCTGCCGGCCACCAGGGCCAATTTCCCTTGGCTTGAGGAAGACATTGTCGGCAGATATGGATTTGAAGGAACGCCGGCCGAGGTCGCCGCCATCACCCACTACGTCGGAAAGCGAGTTCCCGACGCCTACCGCGCCAAGGGCGCCGCAAATCCCGTCAGGTTCGTCAAACCAAGTTCGTGATTCAGGTGATGATCTGATGACCCGAACAAGACGCTGATCGACGAAATCGTAATCCATTCGGCCTTGACTCCGGTGAATCGGCAGGCTCTTTTATCGTTTGTGGCGAAGTACCTTGTCGGCCAAATCGAGGCCCTGATTTCTCGCAAATGGCGGATCGAAGGCGAGCATGGCAAAACGCCCGGACTACACGCAGCTTCTCTTGACCGCAAAGAACGCTTACTTCTTCCAGAAGCAGAAGCCGCTCTCAAGAGCACTCGTCGAGCGAATGTTCCATTCGGCCATGCGCAACGCTACGGGCAATGCCCTGCAACGGGTTATCCGCAAGACCGCTAGAGTCGGGGGCAACCCTGTCAGGTATTCCTTCATTCTGTTCCGCGAGGAGTCCGAGCCGGCTTTTCTTGATGGCACGTGACACTTCAGCCGCGTGCAGCAGCTTTCGCTGGCAACGGGGGTAATTTCCCTGTTTGAAGCATCTCCCGCAAGGCGGCGACGATTGTTGTGGTGGGATCGTGGCCTCGCAGCTTCAGG
>Ga0182024_10006427_pt1 | contig 25824 bp, 19 predicted proteins | sample P32metaG_FD_120480 | JGI IMG/M metagenome (GOLD analysis project Ga0182024, IMG submission 120480) | Permafrost microbial communities from Stordalen Mire, Sweden - P3-2 metaG (Illumina Assembly) | ecosystem: Environmental > Terrestrial > Soil > Wetlands > Permafrost | place: Sweden: Stordalen... | reverse complement strand
CGACCAGTTGGAGCAACGTCACGGACGGATACGCCGTTCCGGCAACACCTTCTCCGAAGTCGAGTTCTATCGGATGATCTCGGAGCCGCGCGACGTTGCGTCGCCCAAGGCGCACGATCTTCAACGCGCCCAGCTTCTGGAGCGCAAGCAGACCTTTCTGTCGCAGTTCAAATCTGGCGGTCGCATGGGCCGAAAGATCGAGGACATTGCCGGAGAGACGCGGTTGAGTCCTCAGATATTCGCTCTGGCCAAGGCCCAGGCCACCGGCAACCCGCTTGCGCTCGAAAAGATCAAGTTGGAGTATGAGATCAAGAACCTGACCCTTCTTGCCCGCTCCAACCGGCTTGACCACTACAACAACCGCCAGCAACTGCTCAACGTCGAGTACAAGATCGCGCATCTTCAAGACAGACTGCCCCAACTCAAGAAGGCCAGCGAGACTTTCAAATCGCACGAGCGCCGCGACGACGAAGGGAAGCTCCTCAGTCTCCAGGTGCGCTTCAACGGCCTTGAATTCTCCAAGCTCAAAGACGCCAATGAATATCTGCGAACGGTGACCCTCGACAGTACGACACAGCTCACCGTCAACGGCCTTGACATTCCCCTCGCTGTCAGCGACGCCCTCATCAAGGATGAACTCGGTACCATCACGGACATCACGGCCGTCCGCTACAACCTGGCCGGCGAGTGGTTCGATGTGCCGCGCCCGGATGCCCACATGGGTTTGCCTTCAGCCCAATCCTTGCTTACCTCTGTCCTGCGCCGTGGCGGCGACCTGCCGTCGAAGATCCTCGAAACGGAAGCCACTATCCAGGGAAACGAGGCAACGCTGGCCCGCCTGCACACCGCGCTCGGCTATGAAAGCCCCTACGAAGCCAAGCTCAAAGAGTACGAGCAGCGCCTCGCGGAGATCGACAAGGAACTGCTTGGCAAGACGGAAGAGGTCGAGGAGCTTGTTGATGCTGAGATGGAAGAACTGCCGTCTGCAAAGGCCGCTTCGGTCGAGCTTGAATCCGCGGACAGCGCGGAGCAAGTTTACTCGGAACCCGTTGAAGACCGATCTCCAGCCCAGGTTGCCGTCGATGATCTCCCAGGCGAAGCCCTCGAAATACCCAAGAAGCTCGCCGCGCACTTCAATAGAAAACAAATAGTCGATCGGGGACGCTAGAACGGTCGCGCTCACTTGAAGAGTACGCATTTTCGCCATAACCAATCAACGACAAGCAAAGCTCAGAATCCAAATAGAGCACGTACAGAGCTCAGACGATGTATGTACGACCTTCAGGTCGGAAAGAAATTCGGAATGTTTCCGTACAGGTTCGCCGCCTCGTGTATTGCAATAACCGCCGGGGAAGGCGGTGGGGCCGGACGCATGATAGACAAGAGGTGCTTTCGAGGATCAACTTCGGTGGCTTCGGCATAATGGTGCGGATGATTTGTAAAAATCAGGGCCGCAAAGGGGTAGACACCGCCGTGCTCCCGGTGAATCCTATCTGTGAGAGTCTTCAAAGCCCTCGACGGAACGGGCGGATTTGTCTGTTGAAAAGCATAGAAATGGTCAGCGATTCGCACCGGCAGATTCGTGTCAATGAAGATGACTAGGGGGTGCGCGGGGTTCTTATTCAGGGCATCATTCACGAGGTCACCGTAGCGCAAGTTGACTCTCTCTAAGGGATGTGGTGTCCCCGGATGCCCTAATATACCGGGACGATGTCGGCTCTTGGCTTCTATTGAAAGCGCCTCTCCCGTGCCTTTATGCGTGGCAGTAAACTCCACATGTCGTGTCGTGCGGTCCCGTTCATCCTCGTGCACAATTGTGAAGCCAGCTCTCAAACAAGTAGCTTCCGCAAATAGTTCATGCCTAGCTCCTAGAAACTGATCGGTAATCTTCAATCTTCGAAGCAGCTCCTCGTCCAGACCTCCGTTGTCGGCCACGACATAGAGGTCGAACGCGAACGAGAGGTACGCGCCAAGGAACCCATTCGGTTTAGCCGCGTAAGTATCCTCTCCTATTGCGGGCTGCTGATTCATGAACTTCACTGCTTCTGTTCTCCATTCAAAGACCGGATGCCTTTCACCAGCAAGTTTCGCCAGCTCTGCATCTCCCCACTCTTTTCCGAAAACTGCCGGTACATAATCCCGTAAAAAGTCTGGAAAGAATTTCCATTTATCTGAATAGAACAAGGTCCCGCCCACTACTACCCAGCGTTGTCCGCTCCAAGCGGCGGAAATCTGAGGACGGATTGCGCCGAATCGGGAGGCATCGTCAGGGGCCGCAACAGCCCAGCCCCCACGTTCCGGCTGTTCCAATTTAGATTGAAGCACGGGGGCTTCTTCAATGGGCCTCTCTTCAAGCATAACGATTACATCCCGCATATGCGTCCGCGCTTGTTCCCCGGTAATCACCTCCACCACAACGGCCAGCTTGCCATTCTTCGGGCCACTTGGATAAATGTCCCCTTCCTCAAAGACCGGGTCTGGAGGTCCCCAATCAGACCCGGAAAAGACTGAGCGTCCATCTGGGAGTCGAACATAGTAGGCGTAACTCACGAGTCTGTAAGTCTTGTCGATAAGCTCCCTTCCAGAAAACCGGAACCCGTCAGCAACACCTTGGGTTACAAATGGAAGTGCCTCATCGATTGTGGAAAAGGTGAGCTGTTCCGGTGTGCGAGCTTTCGCGCGCTCGCTTCGTGGCGTGATAGTGCGAGCCGCTCCGAGGCCGGAAACTATGTAATCCATTTCCTTCACGACTGACTTCCTCTTGCATTTTCCATGCCTAGCATTTACCAGCGTATCGGCACCAGAGAAATTCACGACAGATTTCCGAACGCCCGAACCACTTCCTGATCCGTTGCAAATAGCTCACAGAATCTTGTGTCAGTGCTCGCAAGCAAGAGGGAGCGCCGGAGGACGGTCTCAAATCTGTTGTATCGCTCCATCACCTCATCACTCACGTCTGTGTACTTTGGCGCAAGACCGTGCACAAAGACGGAACGGTCGTCATAAAGGACCTCCGCTTCATCAGGCGAGACGGCAAGACCAGCCATCTGAGCCAAAGCCGGTACTCGCAATTTGAACTGTGCCGTCATGTTGTGTCGTTCAACTTTGAGAAGACTCTCAAAGGATGACACAAGTGAAGCCGTCCGTTGGTCGAGATAATAGGCATGGAACGCGTGGTCAATATGGCTCCTTGCTCGCCGGACACGCTCGGGTGGTTGGACGTTGTAGATGGCCATGCCGGTCCGTAGCTGATGCGCTTCCGTTTCGCACAGCCAATCACGCCACTCGTTAGCAACAATCCACACGTGACTCCCGTAGCCTCGATTAGCTGGCACAACGTTTGTCAGCTCGCCGTCCTGAAAGATGAGCCTCGCCGAATAGTGGGGGGCAACCGTTGTGGGATGAATCAAGCGAGACAGGAACAAGGTTCTTCCCAGGAAACCTTCATTGTCCCATTCATAGAATTCGGGACCGTGGCTTGGCGGATTAGCTTTCCGACAGAAAGCGTAGCGATCGCGATACTGACGATAGGGGCGATGGTTGAAGCCCGCAGGCTCGCACGCATCGAATACCACGTCACTGTCTGTGTTGTAAGGGAGTCCGCCAATCCAGAAGTCTGCGCCCAAAGAAAAGTCGCCTTGTGGGGGCGGAAAATGCGCCCAATCCTGATTGCGAGGATCGAAAGAGCCGCTGGTCGTTTGCAACGCTACGTCAAAGAATTCTTCCGTCATTGCTCACCCAGTACTACTTGATTCTCAGCCTATCAAGGACGCCCGTACACGGCGCGTCGTATGAGGATGGTTCTATAACCCCGCTTGTGCATGGACCTGGGGCAGCAGGATCGGCTAGACGCACTTGTCATGGGGACGTGGGCAGCAACGGCCAAGAAGCGAAGACGTTGAGAAGTGCTTGCTAGAAATTGATCGCAGCTTCAGTCTTGATTACAACGGGAGGCCTTAGCAAAGCATGGTTGTTTGAGCATAGAGGTTCATCCTTGCTGATATGAACCTTCTTTATCAAGTCCCCAATCCTGCTTCCTCCGGGCAGGAATATGAGAAGTTGAATGTTTGAGTCGCAATCCGCATGGTCACATCTCAGATACACCCGCTGAAATGAGTTGTTCTCCCACATCAGGGTGTCTAGGCTTGGTTGGCTTAGACCCCATTCAACATCGTTCTTTCCCCGAAGGCTAGTGCTCCCGCACTGGTGACAGACTACGAACGCCTGCCAACCGTCTTGGGGCCAGTCCGGCGGACTGGCAGATGCCTTCAGATGCGGGGGGCATGGGAGGAAGATTGGCCCAGGAAGCGGGCATTGAGGATTGGCACAGCGGACTATCGGTGTCTGGAGATTCATCGCACTGATTGTACATCCGCTCAGTTGATTTGCCCGATGGATCTCACTGTTCATTCAACAGCTCTTTCAGGGGTGTGGGTTCTCCAGGTCGTTCAGCCACTCACGGACACTAGCCGAGTCTTCCCCGCAGAGGAGCTTTTCCTCCGTGCGCAAATTATTTTGCGCAACAGCCACCAAAACAGCCATTCGCGCACAAAAAAGATAACCGCCTTTTGGGGGCGGTTGGTAAATTACTTATTTTATTGATGTTATGGTGGACGCGGTAGGAATCGAACCTACAACCTGTCGGTTAAGAGCCGAATGCTCTGCCAGTTGAGCTACGCGTCCATGCAATCGAGAAGAGCCGTGCTGCGGGAGTCGTTGTACCCAGCATGACTTGAGCGGAAATCGCTGCCATCCTTTGAAAAATATAGCACAGAGTGGGAACAGAATCCAAAGCGTGCGAGGAGAATGAAGGCTGTTAAGGAGCCGGAAGTACAAGCTTCAGAAAGTGAAGGCAAGGCCAGCGCTGAAGCTGCGCTGGTCCTGGGCAAAGATAAGGAGCGATCCATCGTTTAGCAGGTAGGGCCGGTAACCCTCGGCGAATAAATTGCGCAGATCGAGCAGGGCCTCGATGCCGTCTGTTCCATCGCGACGCAGATGGATGGCCTGGCGGAGATGAAGGTTAAGGTAGGGTTCGGCGGCATTCGCCGCAAACGGAGCAACGCCGGTGACGGTATTATCCGGCTGCCAGCTATAGCTGGCCCGCCAGCGTGTGCCAGTGCCATCGAGGGTGCCGGAGAGCGAGATCAAGTACATCTGTGTGCGCCGAGGACGAGCGGAGGCAACTATATCGCTCAATCCCTCCGGCATTGAGGACGACGCGATGGCCGGAATGATCAGGGAATTGCCGTTGGCGTAGCTGATGCGGATCTGGTTGGCTCCCGGCAGACGGCGTTCCACAGTTGCCACCATACCGGCGCTGGAGTAGTTCGGCCCGGCAGCGCGCATGAGTCCGCTGGCTCTGTCGAACAGAGCAGGAATGGCATTGGCCGCGGAATCGCCTACGGCAAAGTGACTCATGGCCTCGATGACCGGGTTGTCGAGGCGGTCGTTGAAGACCAAGACGGTCATACTGGTCTTCTCGGTGCGCCGATCCCAGCCGATTTCCTGGTGCAGGCCATGCTCGATGGCTAGAGCTCCATTGCGAGCACAAAGCTGCGGTAGCCAGACCTGGGCTTCCGTATCATTCGTCACGTGAGGGGCGGGTATGGAGGTGGCCATCCGGTAGCGAACAGTGGAGTCGCCATCGCGCCAGCCCACGGAGGCAAATGGCAGCGCCGCAACCACAGTGTTAGAGGCTCCAACATTGGACGGATGATTGGTAAAGCGCGCCAGCATCTGGGTGGAACCCACTTCAGCCTCGATCTCGTCGCCTAGATGTATCATCTCCGAGGTACGGTTGGCAGCCTCGTCAAGTCCCTCGGCTCCCGCGGCCTCGATCTCCGGGTGAACGGCTATAGCAGCCACTGATTGAACCGAGCCGGCGAAGCCTAAATCCTGACTAAAGCCAAGCATCGATTCCATTCCGGCATCGGTGTTCGGCGCAAAATCGACGCGAGCCAGTAATTCGCGACTGTTCGAGGGCGTTTCTTCCACGGCGGCGGAGAAGCGCTCACCGCTCTCGCCAAATGTTCCTTCCTGACCGGTGGCCATAAGGCGGGCTTTGAGCTTGGGCGCTGCGCCGGAGCCGTCGGAGACGACGACCAACGGTCCGTCTTCAAGCCATCGCAGCAGGGGCCGGTTGGCGGCCGAGCGCAACGTCCAGGCCCAATCATCTTGCTGAGCATTGCCTGTGCGCGGTTCTGAGGGCAGCCACTGCATCACTTCGTACAGGGTGCTCAGTGTGAGGTTAACAACGGTGCCGGTACGGACGCGGACATTCTCGCGCAACGACGGCAAGAAGGAGGTGCCCATCGCCTTGATAGCATAACGGCCGGGCAGCACCGACGGAATAGAATACCGGCCATCGCTGTTGGTATAGACGCTGGCGATCACGATCAGGTCGGGGCTCAGCAACTGGACGACCGCGCCGATCTGCGGCACTCCGCCTGAGTCACACACCAGTCCCGAAACCGACGCCGGGGCAGCTCCGTGGAGAGGAGAGCTTCCCAAGGCAATCAGCGCGGCGAATAAAGCGAGATGGACCCTGCGCATCATCAAGATTGGTGACCGGTGGCGTCCCTGGCAATTCGCTTGCAAATTAAAGTCGCGTAGGTCTCCGAATCTTGAGTCCGGTAACCCTGCATGCACGGCGTACATACTATTCCACGACAAAAGGTGCCGACTGCGCAATCTCTTGTTTCGAGATTATGTCGTTTATTTTGATCGTCACCTGATATTTTCCTGGCTCAAGGCCTGCCATCGGGAGAGTTTTCTCCACCGTCAACTGATCGCTGTGCGCCCCCAGGTCTTTCGACTCCAGTTCCTTTTCAAGAATTACTGCCCCGGTTGCGGTTTGCGTGATTCGGTAAGTCACCGTGGCCTGATTGCTCTTGGTGGCATCGTCGATACCGAGATTGTAGACCTGCATCCAGAAACTGAGCAGTTGACCGCGCTTGAAGCTGACCGGTGTGGCCCGGTTGGGACTGACCCGCGGGCAAATATGCGTGTTGCCGATGACGCAGTCCCCGGCGCCGATCTCGCGCGAGGAGACTGTATTCATCTCATCGGCCAGAATCAGAGAGGAAGTCGCCAGTTTTTCGTCGTGGTAGGTGGGTACTTCCAGGCTGCTGCCATACAGGCCGACATGGTCGGGGTTGTTTACGTCCTTGATGGCAATATCCAGGCGATAGAGGCCAGGAAGCAGAGGAATGGCCTTCCAATATACCGACTTCCGGTCCAGGCTCTTTTCCAGCAATTCGGCAGGCTGTTCGACCTGGACGGTATCTTCAAATGTCTGTACCGTCTTGTGGGTCAAGGTGGTGACCTTGCCCAGAATGTTGACAACGCCCTTGGCCACCCCATCCTTGGTCACGAAAGTGATGTCGCGATTCTTCAATTGCAAGGTCACCGGCACCAACACCGTGTTCTCGGTAACTTTGATGAAGTCGGTGCGGACGTCGAAGGGGAAGACTGGGCCGTTCATCAGCTTGTGCTCGGAGATGAAGTTCTCAAGGTCCGCAAATTTGATAGGCGGCGGAGCAAAAAGCTTTTGGGCCAGCTCGATGCGATCGAATTCCTTGGATTGCTCCACGGTTCCCATACTCTTGCCGAGACCGAGGCTCTCGATTCCTCCCTTGAAGCGGTCTGCTTTCTTGGCCTGGCCCAACTGTTCGGCCATGGTCTGGCCAGCGCCTGGAACGTGGAGAAGGGCATCCTTTTCGCTGCGATCGATGGTGAAATGGTAGTCGCCACACTGGCAGGTATCCACAAACTCGATATCGATGTTCTCGCCGATGCCCTCTAAATAACGATAGTGCCAAATCTCGAACGGGAAGGTCGAAGTCTCGCCGCCGCCTTCCTCCTGGGGTCGCTCGTACTGGCCGCCGGCAGCATGGGAGTCGATGGAGTCGGGCTTGCCGAAAGAGATATAAATGTGTCCGCGGTCGGTCTTCCAGCCGGGCTTGCCTGCGGCAAAGTGCTCATTGGCGTAAGCGATGCGGCGGTAGTGCTCTTCGCGGAATTCGTTGTCGGGCGAGTCTGGATTGGGGTTGCGCCGCAGCCAGAACTGCTCGATGAAGGCTTCGCGCTCCTCATCGTTTCTCAGGGTCTTGAAGGATCTGGCCTCTTCGTCGGAGATGATATAAGGCACATCCTGCTCGAGCCAGGATTTGTAGGCGCCATGCAACTCGCCTTTGTATGCCTTCTGTGCCGCGATCTTTTCCTTGTCGGAACGTTCGCGCTTGAGGGGGTCCACTTCCTGATCCGCCCCCTGATTCTGCCCGGCGGATGGTTGGGCCTGCTGCTGCGCCGGGGAGGATGTATTAGCCGCCTGCTGGGCTAGGAGCCCGGCAGCGGGGATGAAAGTCAGACCGCAACCCAGTGCGGTGAAAATAATGGTACGACCGTTAAGCGTCATTGCCTTCAAAACTCCTGCGAACCTTTATTCTACGGGTCCCGGTAGGGCTGGGCAAGATTCCGTACGGAGCCGGCTGCGGTTTGGACGCGCAAGCACCGCGAAGGTAACCCGGAAAGCTGCCTCAAAAGGCGGGTAACGGGAGACTCGACCGTCTAAAGGGAGAGGTTTTGCGACTGCCAGGCCATTGAACCGTCCAAAAACTGGCATAATCCTTCCGTGGCATCATTTCGCGGAATTTCCGCGGAGCCTGGTTTCACATTGCCCTCTGCGCCGGTTGTAACCCACGATTTTCTGCCAAACTCAACCGGTTTTCGCGGGCAGCCGCCCAGTGGCACTTGAGCGACGGAAGCGGATTTGTCGGCAGGTTGGAACCGTGCCCGGCACAATTGCGTACACTGATTCTGGAGAGGCTTGGGGTTAGAAGCGCTTATGAAAAAAATTCTTTTGATTGCTCTTGCCCTCGTAGTGGTCGCTGGACTTGTATCTGCCTTCATCTACCATCAGCAATCTGGTTACACCAAGGTTCTGACCGCCACGATCGTGCGCCAGGATCTGGCCACAGTTGTCAACGGCACCGGCCAGATCAAGCCGAAGACCTATGTCAATGTCGGGGCCACGGCTCTCGGTCGCGTCACTCGACTTCTCGTCAAAGAGGGCGAGATGGTGAAGAAGGGCGAAACTGTAGCCACCATCGAGCATGTCCAGCAGGAGGCGAACGTTGCCGGCCAGCAGGCTGCCATCGCCGCGGCCAAGACTGACATTGCCTCGTTCATCGCGGCGGAAAAGACCGCTGAAGCCAATGTCGAGCACGCCAAGGCCGATCTGGAACAGAAGCGTCTCGATTGGGAACGCGCACAGGGACTCTACCAGGCCGGAATCATGGCCAAGCAGGATTTCGATGCCAAAAAGGCTGCCTACGACACCGATGTGGCTACCGTAGCACAGGCTGTTGCGGGGCTTAACCAGGCCAAGGCGCAAACCGACTCGGCCCGAGGGCATATGCAGACCGCAGTGGCGACCTTGCGCGGCGACCAGAACGCGCTGGACCTGACTATGGCTGTTGCGCCTTTTGACGGCATCGTCACCAACGAACCCATTCGCGAGGGAGAGACGGTAGTCCCCGGCATTCAGAACACCGATGGTTCCATCCTGATGACCCTTGCCGATATGAGCGTGGTCACCGCCGAAGTCAAAGTGGACGAGACCGACATTGTCAACGTCCAGCTCGGTCAACCGGCTGAGATCACCGTGGATGCCTTGCCCGGCAAGGTCTTCAAGGGACACGTCACCCTGGTTGGGGATCAGGCGTTGCTGCGCTCCACCGGCATGGCTACATCGCAGTCGACAAGCGGCACCGAAGAGGCCAAGGATTTCAAGGTGGTGGTGACGCTTGACTCGCCTTCAAGTGAGCTGCGTCCTGGCTTGTCCACTACAGCAAAGATCACCACGGCTCGCAAGTTCAACGTGCTGTCGTTACCCATCCAGGCGCTGACCATGCACAACCCGGATGACGATAAGACCAAGGGTGAGGGGGGCGTGGAAGCAGCATCGAATCCGGCAACCCCTGCCGCTAAGAGCACGCCCATACAGGGTGTCTTTGTGGTCGAAAAGGACGCAAGACACAGACTGCGGGCTAAGTTCGTTCCCGTAACCACAGGGATCACCGGAGCCACCGATATCGAGGTGCTGTCCGGCCTGACCGATGGGCAAGAGATCGTGACCGGTCCGTTCAAAACACTGCGTACTCTCAAAAGCAACGCGCTGGTGAAGCGGGATACCGCCAAACCGGTCGTGCCGGGGTCCGGCGGAAACTCGTAAGATTGGAACGCTTGTGAAGCGTTCAGGGTTAGATGGTGAGTTTGGGCTGCGGGCTTGGCAGGCCGCGAAGAAATTTGCGCCATTCAGTTCGGCGACACTACGCAAAGGATGGGAATCGGATGGCTCTGATCGGCACAAGTACTGAAGACGTTGTGCAACCGGCGGCCCGGCCGCAAGGCAATGTCATCGTCGTCGAGGATCTTTGGCGTACTTACGATATGGGCTCCGAGCAGCAGGTGCAGGCGCTGCGCGGCATCACCATGAGCATCAAGCACAATGAATACGTAGCAATTATGGGCCCGTCCGGCTCAGGCAAGTCGACGCTGATGAACCTCATCGGTTGTCTCGATACGCCCTCCAAGGGCAGCTACTGGCTCAACGGGCAGTTGGTCAGCGACCTGGACGACGACCAGTTAGCGCGCATCCGCAACAAGGAGATCGGTTTCGTCTTTCAGACCTTCAACCTGCTGGCCAGAGCCTCTTCGCTCCATAACGTGGAGTTGCCGCTGATCTATAACGGCACGCCGGCAGCGGCGCGAATCGCCCGCGCTAAGGAATCGCTCATCGACGTTGGCCTGGAATCGCGCATGTATCACAAGCCCAACGAACTCTCCGGCGGCCAGCGCCAGCGTGTAGCCATCGCCCGGGCGCTGGTCAACCGGCCCTCGATCATCCTGGCCGACGAGCCCACCGGCAACCTGGATTCAAAGACCGGCTTGGAGATTATGGCGCTCTTTGACACGCTGCACGCCCAGGGAAACACCATTGTGCTGGTGACCCACGAGCCGGACATTGCGGACTATGCCCATCGCATCGTGCATATTCGCGACGGCCAGATTTTTTCCGACGAGCCCTCCAAGCGCTTTCGCTAAAACGAACTCGAGGGCACTGTCAACAAGAAGATTTGCCTACCCTGAGCCGGAGCGATCCTCAATCGCTCCGGTTCATGTTTCTTGGGGTTGCGCCGATAAGACCTCTGTTGGCCCGGTACTGCCGGTTGGGCCAAGGAGGCGAGGCATCTTGAGATCAATACAGAGCGCCGCTCAATTCCAGCCGCAACCTTTCGTCTCCGGCCTCACGCTTGTGGAGGTCGACTCCATGCACGCAACGCAGGTTGTGGGCGTAAGCGCAGCATGGCGCAAGTTGCTTATGCAGGCAGAGATGACCGCGCCGCATCTGCAAGTGGCCGCCATCGAGGGCGAACACGGCATCGGCAAGCAGACCTTGGCCCGCTATCTCTTTAGCCGCTCGCCGCTGTCTGGGTCGAGTTTTCAGAGGCGCGATGCGCGTGAATGGCTGGTCGCTGACGCCGATCCGGCCACGCTCGGCGGCTTTACGTATCTTGATCGGGTGGATCTGCTGGCGCCCCCTGGCCAGGGGCTGCTGCTAGGTGTTCTCAAGGCGCTCCAGGACCGTCCGCCAGGCCGCGCCGTGGTTCTGGCTTCCTCGCAAACCCCACTACGCCAGATGGTCGGCCAGGGACTCATTCTGCCCGACTTGGCCTTCCGGCTTTCCGCCGTCCGCTTCGCGATTCCCCCGTTGCGTCAGCGCCGCGAAGATATAGCCCCGCTCGCCCAGTACCTGCTTGAACGCATCTGTAGCCGCTATCAGCAACGCCCAGTTGTGCTGGGCCCCGGCGCGCTTGCCCGGCTTTTGCAGCACAACTGGCCGGGCAATGTGCGCGAACTGGCTTCTGTCTTGGAAGCTGCATTGCTCGAAGCCGTCAATGGCGTCATTCGCGCCGACGACCTGTCGCTGCCCACCGGTCAGGAAACACAGCCTGATTTGCAGCCTGCCAGCCGTGCCGACGACCTGTCTCTCGATGCGGTGATTCGCCATCACGTTCAATACGTGCTCGATCTGAACCGCGGCAACAAGCTGCGCGCTGCACGTCAGCTATGCATCAGCCGCTCTACCCTCTACCGCATCGTGGGCAACGAGGCTATTCCGGCGCATTGAGTCCTGTCAGACTGATCCACTATCGCCGATTCTTGGCGGGGAGCCGGCGTCATGCCCGCTTGGCTCGAGGAGTTTTGCGATAAAGATCCATGTAGGCGTCGACCATGCTTTCGAGAGTAAAGAGCGAATGGAACGCCGCTTCTGCGTTGATCGAGAATTGCTCCCGATCCTCGTCGCCGCCCGCCAGCCGCAAAATCGCTGCGGCCATCTCAGCGGGATCAGTCGCTGACACTGTAAATCCCGCCTTTGCCAGTTTCACGACCTCCGCCATTCCACCCACATCGGTGACGATTGCTGGCAGTCCTAGCGAAAAGCTTTGCAGCAGCGAGATCGGCAAGCCCTCCGACTTCGACGACATGATAAAGGCATCGGCCGCGGAAAAGAATGGCGCCACGTCGAGTTGCTGCCCCCAGAATGTTACCTGCTCCGCAATCCCCAGGTCTGCCGCCAGGCCCTCCAGCGCCTGGCGTTCACCGCCGTCGCCAACCATCCATAGACGCAGACTGGGCATCGTCGAATGCGCTGCGCAGAAGGCATTGAGCAGCAGTGCGTGGTTCTTCACAGGCGCAAGCCGGCCGACGTAGACCAGCGTGAATCCGCTCTTCGGCGGCGCCTGTTCCTTCGCAACGCGCTTGAGCGGAACCGCGCCATTGTAGATGCGGACAATCTTCCGTGTGGGAACGCTGCGAATGCTCTTCATATTGTTTGCCGTTGCATCGCAGATGCCCACAATCCAGTTGCAACAGGTACCCGCAACGGCGTACTTCAACTCCACGGTAAGCCGGCGCGGCGGGGCCACGAGGCTATGCCGAGTCGAAACAATGCAAGGCACGCCCGCCATTCTGGCAGCCATGCCCGCATAGATTGTCGGTGTGGGATTATGCAGATGGACAACGTCTGGCTGCGACTCTTTGAAGATGCGGTAGAAATTCCGCACGGAGTCAGTGAAGTGCCTGCCCACCCTAGCCTGTACAGTGAAGCCTTCAGCCTGCATCCGTTCGCCGAGTTCGCCAAGCACCCCGACTGCATACACGCGCGGATCGTGCCCCTGTTCCCGCTGTAGACTGCACATCTGCGACACCAGCGTCTCGGCGCCGCCGATCTCCATGCTGTCTGTCACATGCGCAATCTTCATCAGCGCACCAGGTTCAGAGTGCGGAGCATGACGTACATCAGCAAGATCAACGCGATCGCTAAAATGCCGGCATAGGGCAGTGCGCGAGTCAGCCGCAAGCGGGGAGCAATCATTCCTCGCTGCAAGGCCATCTCGTAAACCACCTCAGCCATGCCTCCCAAAAGAAACAGCGTCACCACGAACGCGCGCGACAAAAACCAGCCCGCGGTCAAAAAGCCAGTGAGCGACAAAAGTACCAAACGTCCAAGGCTGTTAATCTCCGCTTTGTCGACTGCCTCAATCTTCCAGGCCGCATGATAAAGCCCCTTCTCGGCGACGATTGGCTCGCCCTCGCTCACCGCGGCCGACGAAGCAATCTCCAGAGCTGCCCTCATCGTGGGCAGCAGGAAGAGCGACCAGAAGTACAAGCCGAAACTGCCAAGTTCCGCGGCGCATACTGCGACGGAGTTGTGCGCGGTCAGGCCGAGATAGCCCGGCAGGCCTCCAAAACCTACTCCGAAGAACGGATGAGCCTTCAGCAATTGCAGGCTCGCGCCCCAAAGCGCCGTGCGGTCAGAGCCAGAACCGGCAGAGATATCGCGTCCGCCCGTGAAGTTCACGGCCATTGCCCCCGCAAAGAGTCCGCCGGCCAACAGCACCGACGGGATAGTTCCAATGCGCGGCCGCACGGCAACAACCGCTATCGCCAGCAGGGCCAGCAAGCCGCCGCGCGAGTGCGTGAGGTAGAGCCCATAGAGCAGGACACACACGGGTAGAATGACGAACGCGATGTTCTCGAGTGTCCGCCGTTGCCGCCAGAAGATGAAGGTCAGCGGTACGACGCAAACAATCAACTGGGCAAAGTCGTTCGGGTCGTCGATCTCCCCCAGCCCCTTCAGCCGGTAAATCCACTCTTGGTTGCTGGTCAATTGTCGCAGAAGATAAGAGTTATCCGTAGGCCCCGACTCAAGCTGAGCACCCACTGCGCCTCCCTGCGGGACGGTTTCTTCCGAGACTCCGCGCAGCATACCGACATACCCGTGCCCGATCACAAAGAAGCAGACGAACAGCAACATGACGACAAGGACCTGCAACTTCCTTTTAGAGTTGCAGTGCAGACACACGAGATAGTATGCGAAGGCGTTTGGAATAAATCCGAGGAAACCATGCACGGCTCCCCCCGGCCAGCGTACCTCGATAAGTATCGACAAAAAAACCGCAAATGCCAACCCGATCAGGGCCAGTGACTGCGGTGTTTTCAGAATGAACGATTTCGGCAATACTGGGAGTGAAACGATAACGATCAACCCGGCCAAAATCAACTCAATGCGATAAGCCGCGAGCGGCCCGAACACTGTCGCCGGCGTGAGGTAGTACACAACGAAATAGAAAACGCTTAAAACAAAGCCCATTGTGAATGGCCGGGTCGAACATTGTCAGCCTGAAGCAGAATAACCCCTAACGCGGCGTCTCGATCATCTCAGAAGCACGGTCCAAAAGTGACGCAGCCTGCCATCCAACGTCGCTCTTCCGACAAACGATTATAGCAAAACGCAAATATCACTGAGGTTCCCATATGAATGGATGAGTTGGCACGTACTGGCGGTCAAACAGGCGCCTTCAGAGATACTTGGCGGTAATGAGAGCCGGCTCGCAAAAACCTGCTCTCCACCAGATACCACATCAGCACCGATGCAAGGCCGACAAGTGACAGGCTGAGCAGCAAAAAAATAACTGGAGGAAGACTTGTGAGCCCAAAGCATATCAGGACCTGTAATATCGGCCAATGAACGATGTACACCCCGTATGAGAAGTCGCCGAATTTTGAAAAGTTTCCGAAATAGCGCCAAAATCCAAAGACAAATACCACGCCGGATATCCATAAAACATCGAGAGTGCCTCTCGTGAGCCAATGGTCGACAAGATACAGGCACGCAGTGATCCCCGTGATGGACAGAAAATGGAGTTTCAGTTTGTCGAAATATAGCAAAAGCAATATGCCTGCGGCGAAATAAAGGAGTTGTGCGGGAAATTGCACCGCGAGCTTGTCGTAGATGTTCCGCGAACCATCTATTAAGTCAGCATTTCGTGAGCTATCCCAGGAGGCCAGGAACGCGAAACCGTACTTCCAAATGCAGGAGAGGCAGAAGATTGCCGTTATGACTCTCTTGGTTCCAAAGCGGCCGCAGAGATAATGAATAACCGGTACGAGCAGATAAAATGCAACTTCAATCTTCAGTGTCCAAAGCGCTCCATTGACAGGGGTTTCAATATTCGACGTAAAAACTCCGGGGAGCGTAGGCGCAAGGAAGTTGAGAAACATCAGATTCGCGCCAAGGTATTTCCAGAATCCGGCTCCAAAATACTGCGATGCGGCCAGAGTGCTTAATGGCCACAGCGCGAGGGCCGCAACAACAACGACGGTAAAGTATGCCGGATAGATGCGCCTGACCCGCTTCTCCATGTACGAAGCGATCGAAGAAGAGCGGGTATAACTGCGATAGATAAGCAGTCCGCTGATGACAAAAAACGACCTGACGGCGAAATGCGGCGAACAGTAAGCCCCGAAAATAGAAAAAGCCGGGAGATTTGTCAGGGCGTAGAGATGAAAAAAAACAACGACAGACGCCAAAATTAAACGAAGGCAATCCAGGTTGTTGCGATTGAAGTCCGCGCTACCTTTCACCACGCCGCCTGCTGGGCTCTTCGCCGGACTGGATGCTAACGACATGGATTTCCCCTGAAAATTGGCGGCATCTCTATAACCTTATCAGAGAGAGATGCGCATGCGAATGCTGGTTCTAGAGCAGGCCGCAAGAACACCGAATCCCCAACCGTAGTTGAGGATTCGGTGTTCTTGCGGAGATGGGATGTCGTCAGGAGACGCGCTCGATGACAACCGATTCGAGGACGACGGGCTTGTGGGGCTTGTCCTGACCGCCGCGGGGAACAAGCGAGATTTTGGTGACGATATTTTGTCCTTCAACAACTTCGCCGAAGATCGTGTGCTTGCCAGTGAGCCATCCCGTAGGCGCGACAGTGATGAAGAACTGGCAGCCGTTGGTATTGGGGCCGGAGTTAGCCATGGCCAGCTTGCCGGGCGTGTCGAATTTGTGCCGGGAGCCTTTGGTCTCGTCCTCAAAACGGTAGCCGGGACCACCCATGCCGGTGCCGGCGGGGTCACCGCCCTGAATCATGAAGTCGGGAATGACGCGGTGGAAGATGGTTCCGTCGTAGAGTTTGCTGGTAGATTTTGCGTGGGTGGTGGGATGGGTCCACTCCTTGGCGCCTTCGGCCAGCGCAATGAAGTTGACGACGGTGATGGGCGCTTCAGTCTCAAAGAGACGGACGGTGATCTTGCCTTCGGTGGTGTTGAAGACGGCGTAGGTTCCTGCTTCAAGTGCCATGTTTGCTCCTGATTGATGGACAGTAAATAGTAAACTGCGTCCCAAACTTCCAACAGTGTTATTGCAGAACCACTTGCTGGCTATTAAAGAGGACGTTGATGGTCGTGCTCACTTCGACAGGTACATGATTCAGAAGGTAAGGTCTGTACTCCCGCTGCTTCACGGCATCGATTGCCGCTTGGCGCAGGACTTCAGGGCCACTGATGACCTGGAGATCATAGACGTGGCCATCTGTGCCAATAATCGCTTGCAACACAACTGTTCCCCAGATGTGAGCTGCTCTGGCTTCGTGCGGATAAACGGGGGCCACCTTCTTCACGATCAGCCCCTCAGCAAAGTCGCTAGCGATTGAGATTCTCTTCGATGTGGGCGCGGCGGCTGCCGGCTGCGGCGCCTGTCCTTCGCGCACGATGGTGACCTTCTTGAGCACGATGGGTGTCAGAGGCTTATCCTGGCCATCGCGCTCCACGCGGGCGATAGCCTTCACCACCAGAACGCTGGGATCGTCGCACTGGCCGAAGAGGGTGTAGTGCTGATTGAGCGAGTCGTAGGCTCCCTCGGTGATGAAGAACTGGCTGCCGTTCGTGTTGGGGCCGGAGTTGGCCATGGCCAGCTTGCCTGGAGCGTCGAAATTCAGGTTTGGATCGAACTCGTCGCTGAAAGTAAAGCCGGGGTCGCCCATGCCGGTCCCGAGGGGATCGCCGCCCTGGATCATGAAGTCGGGAATGACCCGATGGAAGATGGTGCCATCGTAAAAGGGCTTGTGGTGTTGAACTTTCTTGGTGGAAGGATCGGTCCAATCCTTAGTGCCCTCGGCCAGGGCGATGAAGTTGGCGACTGCCTTTGGAGCCTGCCGTTGATAAAACTTGCACGTGATCTGGCCCATGGACGTATCCATAACCACGCTCGGTCCATTGGGCTGGATGAGAGCGGCAGCCGTCGCCTGTGGTGCGTCTGGCAGGTCTTCAGCCGGTTTGCTGGACTGCTGGGCCACAGCCCAGTAGGCCGCCGAACCCGCCAAGCCAGCGATCGTTGCGGAAAGAAGAAGCGTCTGCGTGATTTTCATGCCGTGTTTGAGGGTAAATCATGCGGCGTGGGGACCGCTAGACCAGGCGGAGGAAGCGGTCGGAGCGCAGCCGTGCGCCGGGAAACACGAGTTCAAGGTTGTTGGCGCCGATAGTTTTGGCTACCACCTCGCCGAGGACCTGGCGGAAGTCCGTGGTGACGGTGAGATCGCGGCCTTCGTTGAGCTGGTCGTTGTCCAAGCCGGGCCAGCGGCCGTAGACTTTGCCGCCCTTGACCTGGCCGCCGAGGACGAACATGGCGTTAGCGTGGCCGTGGTCGGTGCCGCCTGTGCCGTTTTGCCGAGCTGTGCGACCAAATTCAGACATGGTGACCAGCGTGACGGTTTCGGCGCTGTCGCCCAGGTCGCGCCAGAAGGCGGCGATGGTCGAGGAAAAATCGCGCAGCCGATCAGCCAACTGGCCGTTGACCCCGCCTTGGTTCTGATGGGTGTCCCACCCGCCCACATCGGTGAAGGCCGCCTCGACGCCGAGATCCGCTTTGAGCAGTTGGGCAATCTGCTTCATGTTGTTGCCGAATTCAGAGGTGGGATAGTCGACGCCAGGAGCGGGCTTGTACTGAGCTGGATTGGCGGCGCGCAACATCTTGACAGCCTCGAAGGTTTCTTCGCCGGTGGCGTGGAAGATGCGATCGCCGCTGTCGTCGTACATGGCCTCGAACGCGACCGCGGCAGGCGAGGGAACTGGGCTCTGATTTTGGTTGGAGCCGCCAACGGCGAAGCTGTTGACGTTCGAGAGCGCGATAGCTGGAATCTTGCCGGCCAGCGTGCGCGGAACTGCCGAGCCGAGAGCCATCGCTCGAAAGGCGGTGTGCTCTTGAAGATGCCGCAGGTCTTCGGCTTGCAAGGCGCGGTTGAGCCAGCCGTCCGCAGTGCTTTTCACGCCGGGCGTGCCGGATTCCATGTAATCCTGGGCGTCGAAGTGAGAACGGCACATATCGGGCGAGCCCGCGGCATGAACCACAGCAAGATGGCCCTGGTCATAGAGAGGTTTGAAGGCCGCCAGCGAAGGGTGCAAGCCAAAGAAGCCATCCAGGTCGAGAACCTGATTTTCTGGAATCGCAATCGCCGGGCGCATGGCATAGTAGTTCTGCTCGCGATAGGGAACGACGACGTTGAGTCCATCGGCTGCGCCGCGCTGAAAAATAACAACTAGACGTTTGCCACGCGTTGCCGCGGTCTGGGCCATTACGGAGCGGACAAGAAAGCTGGGAAGGGTCGGAATCGCCGCCGCACCGGCAATGGCCAATGCGCCTTTGTGCAGAAAAAATCTACGGCTGGTCTGCATGGTTTATCTCCCTGACTGGGCGTTACCGGCGTTGAAACTCCGGAGACCCCAGCAGCAGCCCGGCGAGCAACTGGTCTTGTCTTTCAAGAGCTGTGGGGGCTGGCGTTGCATTGAGTGGCTTGGTGGTTACTAGCGCTGCCCGTGCGGGCATCGCGGCCTGCGTGGGCTGGAGAGTCGATTGGGCTGTTGCCTCGGCCTCGAACTGATTGAGCAGTGCGGTGCGCGTCGATTCGCTCAGGCCGCCGGCGACGAGTAAGGATTCCAGGCGCAGTTCCTCGGCTGTTGGAGCAGTAGAGGTAATTGTGGGTGCAGCGCTCGCATCCTGTGGTGCGGCCCAGGCTACCGAGATCCCCGGCAGCTTGTTGGCGGCCAGCGCCAGTGCGAAGTTCATGCGATTGACCAGTGCGCCCGTGCTTACCCAGGTAGACGATTGCCAGTTGTAGCCCGTGGGCGGCACCGAGCCATAGAGGGTCATGCCCATATCGTGGAGGGCATTGGCCAGCGGCTGAAGGTTATCCGTGGTTGCATTGCTTGCGCGCGCAGCGGAGACAACAAATTCGATTGGCGTTTTAACCTTGGCGCGATACGTGCCCGCAGCCCAGAGCTCAGGAGAGTGGAAAAGTGTCTTGAGCACCACGGAGATGTCGCCGTCACTGGTCAAGTAAGACCTGGTCATGCGATCGACGAGGCTTTGTGGCGGGTTGTCGCCGACAAAGCGCACAGCCAGCTTGCGGGAGATGAATTTGGCTGTGGCCGGGCGAGTTGCCAGCATGTGCAGCAACTCGATGCCCTCCTGCTCGCCATTCTCCTTGATCTCCTTGCCAAGGACTCTTTTGTCGCCGGGCTCGTGGCGATTCTCGTCGAACTTGAATCCGCCGCCACGCTGCGGGCGATCCACGGTCCAGCCAGTCAGCACGCGGGCCACCTGGGTTACGTCGGCCTGGGTATAGCCGCCGTTCACGCCCAGCGTGTGCAACTCCATTAGCTCGCGGGCATAGTTCTCGTTCAATCCCTCGGGTGCCTTGGATTTGTTGCTTGGATTGCGCGCATCTCGCAGCTTCTGTTTTTCGGCAGCCGGCGAATCGGGGCCTATGCTGCTGGAGTTATCCAGATACAGCAGCATCGCCGGACTGTGCGCCGTGGCTTCGAGCAGGTCCTCGAACTTGCCCAGAGCCAGTGGGCGAATCACGTCGCGCTCATAGCTGACCAGATAGTAGGGTGTTTCCTCGTTCTTGTGGAGATAGACGTTGAAGTGATTGAGCCAGAAGTCGGTCATCACTTCCTGGAGTTGTGCGTCGGAGTCGATGTCGCGAATCAGCCGCTGCCAGGCTAGTTCATCGATGACTACACGCTGCGGGTTTTCAAGCGCGGCCACATATTCACGCTGGTCGGGGTCGAGCCCGGCCAGCAGAGCAGCGCGTTGCGGCGGCTTGAGCGCCTTGCGGAAGACATCGAACTGCGGCTGCGTCATAGCGGTCAAACGTGCAATGCGCCGCTGCGGGGGGCGGGCCAGAACTTCGGCAATCAAAGATGGTGCAATCTGAATTTCAGTTAAAGGTGGCTGAGAGGCTATGCTATTTGAAGCGGCTATGCTTATCTGGCCGGGCTGAGGGGGCGCTGACGCTTCAGGCGTCATTTTCTCCGAGCCCGCATCCGCCATGGCTTGGCTGTTCATGCGCTGCGTTGTTGCGGGAGATGCTGCAAGAGCCATGCTCTGGCCCGAGCCATTCGTTGCGGCAGAAGCCAGTTGCTGGTTCTTTTGATCTTTTTCCTGCCTCCGTAGCTCTACACGCGCAAGCTCGTTCTCATAAATCACCTGCAGCCCCTTATTTTCCGGGATGGCGACTTTTCCATCGGCTACCTGGCGGATGATGGCGTTGCTGGGCAGCCGGAAGAGCAGGTCTTGCGGGCTGCCTTGCATGGCAGGGAATTGAGCGAGCCGGGCGTCGAGGCTAGTCTGGTCGATAGTCTCGGGGTGCAACTGCAAGTCGAACCACTTCTCCAGCCCCATCGCCCGCACAGCTTCCAGATCGCTGGGGCGTGGTCCGAAGGTGAAGCGATTGAGGGCGTGCAAGATGCGCTGATCGCCATGCAGCTGGCCGGGGCGTGCGGAAGCATGCTTTGCGGGTCGATTGGGAGGGGCTGAAGCGGTCTCGGACCATGCCGGCGCGGAGGGGCTCAAAAGGCTGACGCACACCAGAGCGGCTAGCGATCCTTTGCAGCGTTCCATCAATGGCTCTCCACTTGAGGGCGTGGCCGGGAATTCCTGCGCGGCGCAAACCTGACGCTTATAGAGACTCCAAATGAAATACAAAGTTGCGCGGCCCGCGACGAATTCTCCCCAAGCGTCTAAGGAATCCGGCAAGCCGTCAGCGTACCGTTGTGCCACTGGCAATCCAGTCCTGCCGCCGCGGGATAAGAGACAAGCACCCAATTCACGCCGAATTCCGTCTTCAGCCGCTTGAAGTCCGTAAGCTGGAAGTGCGGCCAGCCCACTTGCGCCAACTGCTGTTCCTGCCAGGCTGCGGCAAGGCTCGGCACCTCCGTCGCCACCGCCGCGTCCTTGATGCCATCGGACAACTGGCTCCGTTCAGCCAGTGCGCGGAAGCTGTGAAAGCCTTCGCCGGGAGCGGCTAGATAGCGGGGGTCCAGCGCGAAATATGCATCCTGTGGAGTATTCTGCTTGACCCATGTGAAGGCTTGCAGCCAGGGGTTGGCGCTCCTCGTCGCGGGAAGCTCAAGGTGCGCGCCCTCGTCAATAAGTTCCCATTGCACCAGGAACATGCTGCCGTTGAACACCAGCAGATAAACTGCCCAGCGCCAAACCCGCGCCTTGAGCAAAAAGCGGCCCAGCAATCCGCCCGCCGCCAGAGCCATGAAAATATAGATCAGTTGCAGATAGCGCATAGGCTGCAAGGGAGTCAGCCGCACCAGCGCCTCCGGTGTCAGCATGGCCACGGCCACAAACTGCTGAAAGCAGCCAAAGGCAAACACCGCCAGCGCAAATCGGGCGAGTTTGGTTTCACCGTGCTTTTGCGCCAACCTCCAAAGCTGCAAGAACAAAAGCAGCGGCGCCAGCGCGCCCAGCCACTCATACCAGGTCCAGCGGTAGAGGAAGTAATAGGCTTTCGTGTTCAGCGCCTCCCTCCACGCGGGCGAAGCCGGTTCGAAGATCCAGCCCAGTGGCACGGCGGCAGCCACGGACTCTTGCACAGCGCGTAGCGGAAACGGAGCCGGCTCAAGCAGCGCCAGCGTTTCAAAGATGCAAAAGGATATCCCCATCGCGGCCATAATGGGATGCAGCAGGAAGGCCAGCACCAGCAGCGGAATGGCGTGCCAGCGCTTTCCCTCCAGAATCCGCGAGACGGCCACAAGGATCAGCGCGGTTGCCAGGTTGCGGGGATGCAGATGCTGGTCGGCGATGTTGAGCGCCGTCCCGGCTACCGGCAGCGTAAACATGGCAGCCACCATTGCCACCGCGGCCCATTCGGCTCGCCGTTCGGCGAAGATCTGCCCGGCGATCCTGCGGCAAGCCCACAGGATCAAGAAAAGCGAGGCGAACTGCCAGAACAGCTCCGCCCAGGCCAATGAAATCCCGGTCCACTGAACAAAGTGGGCCATCCAGCCGTCAAATAGAGTGGCTTGCAGCTGTACCCGAAAAAAGCCCGCATTGTGGGGGTATAGCGCGGGATTAAGGTCGGCCTTCACTGCGGTCAGATAGACGCCGTCGTCTTCAAGGCCGGGATGGTAGCCCATGACCAGAAGGCCGAGCGTCGTAAATAGCAGAATGGACAATAGTTCAAGATACGTGCGCTTCATCCTCAAACGGAGCTTCTCCACTTCGCAGCCGAAAGAACGTTTCTGCGTGAATGCTGTAGTCAATGGCATTTCGTTGGGAAAGCCCAGGGAAACTTTCGGGGCCTCAAAATTAGACGGCATTTCAGATATCCAGTTGAACATCTCCCAAAGAATTATGCACTTCCAGCCCCTGAGCCGCCGTATACACTAGCTAAACATGGTTCCCGCAATGGCAAAGCCGTCCGGCTTGGAAATTGATGCAGCGGCAAACTTGCCACTGCCGGCGGCGGGGCGTACTGAGCCTGCTCTGGGAAAACTGGCGCTGGTGATTCCCACCCTCTGCGAAGCCGAAAACATCGGCGGCCTGCTCGATCATGTTCGTTCCGTGCTCAATCCCCTCAAGATCCCCTACGAGATTCTGGTTGTCGATGACGACAGCTCCGATGGCACCGGCGATCTGGTCTCGGCCATCGCACTCCAGGATCCGCACATCCGCCTGCTTGTGCGCAAGGGGGAACGAGGCTTGTCCGGAGCCATCCTGCATGGCTGGCGGAATACCGATGCCGCGATTCTCGGCGTGATGGACGCCGATCTCCAGCATCCTCCCGAATTATTGCCGCAATTGTTAGCAGCCGTCCAGGACGGCCGGGACATCGCCATCGGCAGTCGCTACACTCCCGGCGGCGACCTGGGCCAATGGAATCCGGTCAGAAAATTCCTCTCGGCTGCCGCCGTGTGGGTGACCTGGCCCCTGCAAAGAGCGTGTCTCCGGGCCAAAGACCCCATGTCCGGCTTCTTCCTTGTCCGCCGCGAATGCGTCGAGCAGGTTGCATTTCAGCGCTCCGGTTTCAAGCTCCTGCTTGAGGTTCTGGTGCGCGGCCACCTGCGCTCGGTCGCCGAGGTGCCCTTCGCCTTCGGCCTCCGCTACCGGGGCGCCAGCAAAGCCAACTTCAAGGTCGCTTGGGACTACGCGCTCCTTCTCCTCAGGCTCTACGCCGGAAAAATCGGCTCCGGACGCCGCTCTTAAAGCCGGATTAGCGGCGGTCAAACTCCTGTGACTTAAGTCCTAGAGCGCTTTCCGCCTGATCGGTACGATTGATCTGAGGGTGCGAATGATGGGCACACTGATCAATTCCGTCGTCCCCACGGCTGCGGGAAAGAAGAGTTTTGTTCGCCGGTCTGCGCCGGACCGCTCCCAGCGAACCCGACGAATTGTCCAATGGCTTTTTGTGGCTCTGAATGGATGGCTCGGCGTCCGGTTTCTGCTCTGGGTCCGCTACTGTGAACGGGGCGGCGAGGGTTTCAGCGTGCCGCGCCCCGCCGGGGCCGAAGGCTGGCTGCCGATTGCGGGCCTGATGAATACCAAATACCTCATGCTAACAGGACGTATGCCGGCCATTCATCCGGCCGCTGCAGTTCTGTTCATTGCTTTCATGCTCATGAGCCTCCTGCTCAAGAAAGCCTTTTGTTCCTGGCTTTGCCCGGTGGGCACTCTTTCAGAGCTGCTGTGGACGCTGGGCAATAGGATCGTTGGCCGCAATCTCTGTCTTCCCAAATGGCTGGATATTCCGCTGCGGGGCCTGAAGTATCTCCTGCTCGGCTTCTTCGTCTTCGTGATTGGCGCAATGTCCGCCGAGGCGATTCAGGACTTCATGTCCACGCCCTATGGCCTGGTCGCGGATGTGAAGATGTTGAATTTCTTCCGCGACATTGGGCAAACCGCTGCGATCGTCATTGCGCTCTTGGTGCTGTTGTCCATGCTGATCCAGAACTTCTGGTGCCGCTATCTTTGTCCATACGGTGCGCTGTTGGGGATCGCGTCCCTGTTCAGTCCAGCGAAAATTCGACGAGACGCGGAGGCCTGCATCGATTGCGGAAAGTGCGCCAAAGTCTGCCCATCCCATCTTCCGGTCGATCAGCTTGTGCAGATCCGATCTGTGGAGTGTACGGCTTGCATGGCCTGTGTCGCGGCCTGCTCTGCTCAAGACGCGCTCCAGTTCGCATTGGCGCCGAGAAAGGCTTCGACCCCCGCTGAAAGGTGGAGGCGACGCGCCATCCGTCCCGCGGCGTTTGTTGCTGTTCTTGCGTGCATCTTTTTCGGTTTAGTCCTCATCGCGAAGGCCACTGGCCACTGGCAGACGAATCTGCCGCGTGAGATGTATATCGACCTCGTGTCTCACGCGAATGAAGCATCTCATCCGGGCATGTGAGGGTTGAGCCTGTCCGGGCAACGCTACTTGCGCCTGAAGCGAAATTCTGTCCCGATTGCCGCAAGAGCGCGACTGTCCAGCATCTCAGCTGCGCGAGCGAAGACAATTGTTTCCTCCACATGGATATGGTCGGAGTAAAGCTGCTTCAACCGCCCCGTCTCCAATTGCAATTGAAGAGCGTCCGTTGACGTCAGTTGGCCAGAGGCGATCCAGGTCACATAAAGCCGCTCAATCGATCCATGCAGATTGTTTGCCTCACGATGGTCGCCTTCCAGCCGGTCGATCTCCGCAACGGAGCCCGCGTCCGATGTGCGCAGCCTGGGAAAGAGAGACTCCTCTTCGTCCGCCGTATGGCGTTGCCCCCCTGTGCGGAAGTATTGCAGGGCCGCGTTCACCGCATCGCGCTCTTCGCTGCTAAGGCTTCGTCCCTGGGCGCGGCCAACCACCACGCAGAGAATGCCGAGGAAGCTCTCGATCCTCCTGTGGCAGTCCTTGAGCATCCCAATAGGATCGTCGAAGCCGCTGTCCAGCTTTGCCCCGATCTGGATCGTCATTGCTTATCCCCTCTGTTTTCTTCCATTCCTTTGATTGTCGCCTAACCGGCGGGACCGCGGTGCAATCGCATGAACATCATCTGAGCCCGAGGAGTTCAGCGCGGTATCTGTCGGAGGTGGCGGCGATGATTCTTCGTGTCTTGATACTTCCTTTCCGTTTGATGGGATCGAGTCGGATG
>Ga0182024_10006426_pt1 | contig 25824 bp, 25 predicted proteins | sample P32metaG_FD_120480 | JGI IMG/M metagenome (GOLD analysis project Ga0182024, IMG submission 120480) | Permafrost microbial communities from Stordalen Mire, Sweden - P3-2 metaG (Illumina Assembly) | ecosystem: Environmental > Terrestrial > Soil > Wetlands > Permafrost | place: Sweden: Stordalen... | reverse complement strand
TTCGTAATCGGCGCGGATCTTCAACAAGTCGTTCCAAAGGCGCTTTTGGATGTCCTCGGTGGCGCGATCCAGGGCCCCTTCAAAGTCGGCATGCTGCGCTTTCACCTGTTCGCGATAGTTGGCATCCATCAGTGTGACGCGATGTTGGAAGGAAGCCTGCAACTCGGCGATGCTGCGCAAGAATTGAATCTCGGTGGCGGTTAGCTTCTGCTCCCACCCGGCGCTCCATTGGACCCAATGAGTACGGATGTCCTTTAACTGCTGGGCCTCTCCGCCAAAGGATGCGAGCGCCCGGTTCGACTCCGTCAAAGCTTCGATAGTCGATTGAACGCACGCCATCACCGCGCGATTAAATTCCACTTGCTCGCGCACATGCCAGTCCAGCGCGCGGGCCACCTGCCGCTTTACCCACTGGACCAGGGAATTAGCCAGGCCGGGAGGGCGCGGGTTCACGGTGCCGATGCTGGCGACCTTGGCCTCCGCGGCGTCGCGAGCGTGCAGCAAGGGCATCAGGTCGGGCAGCGTCGTCCCGCCTGGAACCGCGCCTTGCGGATTTCGCGCGCGAACGCGCTGGCGGATTTCCGCAATGACGGCCGTTAGCTCTTCACCCTTTGCGTCCATGCTTACCGCTTGCTCCCTTTCCTGCTCCAGTGGGCCGTGATTTTGGTGTAGACGCCACCGCGCGGGGTGAACTCGCCGATGAGCACGGCCGAAACCGGGCGGCAGGATTTCACCACATCCGCCAGAAATCGGTTTACCACGTTCTCCTGGAAGATGCCCAGATTGCGGTACGCGAGCTGGTACATCTTGAGCGACTTCAGCTCCAGACACAACTTATCCGGCACGTAGCGCAAAGTCAGCGTGCCATGATCCGGCAGACCGGTTCTCGGACAAACCGAGGTGAACTCGGGCAGCACGATTTCGATCTCGTAATCCGGATAGTGATTGGGCCAGGTCTCGATTTCCGGCAGCTTGGCATGAATCCCGGCCGCGGCCTGTTCATCGGTGTACAAGCGTTTCATTGCGCGGGGATCAAAGTCCTGGAGAGAAGATCGAGAAACAGACCGACGTCGGTCACGACGCCCACCGCTTGCCCAGTGCCGCGGTCGCTCACTTTGGTGGCGACGGCTGGATTGATATCGACGCAAACTATCTTCACCCAGCTCGGCAGCATGTTGCCGACAGCAATGGAGTGCAGCATGGAGCCCAGGCACAGCACTAGTCCCGCGCCCTTCAACTGCTCGGCATAAGCATCCTGAGCCTGGTTCATGTCGGTAATGGTGTCGGGCAGCGGTCCGTCGTCTCGCAGGCTGCCGGCGAGCACAAACGGCACATTTTTCCGGACGCATTCGTAGAGGATGCCGCTGCGCAAACAGCCGCTCTCGACCGCGCCGCGGATTCCGCCGCAATGATAAATCGCATTGATGGCGCGCATGTGATTGCGATGCCCATGCTCTTCCTGACGGCCGTCGCTTTGCCGGATTCCGAGCGAAGTTCCCAGCAGCGCCGCTTCGATATCGTGCACGCCCAACGCATTCCCGCACAGCAGCGTGTCGACGTAGCCTTCGCGAATGAGGCGGGAAAGCGGCCCAGCGCCGCCGGTGTGAACCACAACGGGGCCAGCCACCACCACGATCCTTTGTCCCGCTGAACGCACTTGCTCGATCAGAGCGGCGGTCTGGCGGACCGCTGTCTCCACCTGACGCTCGGAGGAGATTCCGTTGCTCATGAACGCGAAGGCCAGACGGTCGCGCTCCTTCGATTCTGGAATCACGCGGATGCCGCGCATCCCGGTCACTACCTGGTCGCCGGCCCGAATGTCGCGCAGGCGGCGGCAGAATGCTTGCTCTCCTTGCACCACAATGAGCGCGTCCATGCGTTGATTTTGCACTTCCAGCCACTGTCCGTTTCGACGGATGTAGGTTCGATGATTGGTGGTGGAATAAAAATCCTCGGGTGCGCAACAATCCTGGTCCACCGCGCCAAGGTCAGCGTCGCCGGACTCGACCATGGAGCAGCCCAGCCCGAGCAGCTGCGAAAGGATCTTCTGCATCGAGTCGGGATCGGCCGCGTCGATCTTGAGACGCAGGTAGGATGGTTCGCCGTTGGTGCGCCCGATGCGGAACTGCTCGACCTCGAAGCGGCCGTGGAACTCGACCACGGTGTCGAAGATCTGCTCCATGATGTGGGAGTCGATTAAGTGGCCCTGCGCTTCCACCCGTTCTTGCAGGGAAAGCGCGCTGGTGTGCGCATTCATGATGTCTTAGATACAGGATAACCGCTTCGGGCCTAAAGGCCGCTGGCGCATGGATGCTAGCGTCGAGACATCGAAAGTTCAATCACCGGCGCAGCGAACGCCCATGTCCCGGTGCGATCGAGCCAGCCGACTAGCCCTCAGATCTCGCTTTAGCCAGGAAAGCCTCAAACGCTTTCAAAAGATCCTCCTCGTTATCAAAGGCCCGCAGCTAGGAGTCGCTCCGTTCCTCTTTCAAGGGGACCCAAACCCACGCCTCCACGTACGCTCCCTCATCATCCCCGACGGAGACGCGCGCATTGCCGTCCACTTCGATTTGGCCGTCTTCGTGATAGAGTTCTTTCGCGCGGTTGCGAAACCAGTCGTTGTTCTTCATTAGTTGTTTCCTGTTACTGTGGCTCAGGTTTGAGCGGAATGTTTTTCCGTCAGACAAGCATGGACCGGCGTCCAAACCAGTCAACCGGTACCGGAATTGGTCGCCGGGCCCCGTTATTGGTGGCGCCGTCGATGATTAAAGTATAGCTCTCACCGGATCTTGAGGGCCGACGTAATAGAAACGCACATTATATCGCCAAGTTAAATTGTTCATCAAGCACAACCTTGGACAGTCTAAAGCCGTCAATTAGAGCAATCGGATTCTTGCCTTCTTCGCTGGCCTCATTGATAGCCGCCTTTGAGAAATGACTAGTGGTGACAACCGCGCCCCTGGCGAACGGCTGCAGGCTTCCACGCAACTCGGCGACCTCTTTCCGCCCGACAGAGTGCAGCCAGCGCTTCGCCTGAATCTGGACCAAGGTATTTTCGAAGATCCAAATCCGGCTACCGACTCTGGCATTTACGTCAACACCACCATCAGCGCTAAATCTTGTTACCCATACTTCCGAGAAGCCGCAATGTTGAAGCAGATCTTTGACAAAGAACTCAAACTTCTTCGGCTCCATGGCCAACAACCTCCCTCGAATGTGCTCGATCTTCTCGAGGTTTTCAATCTGCTGATGTTCGCTCACGTCGATGATCTCGTCATCGTCGGGGTTCTTGCCGAATCGAAGTCTAGATTTGATGAGTATTTGGCTCGAAATAGCCATCTCGCTAGCAAGCGCCAGGACTTGCTGGTCATGATGAATCTTGAATTCGAAAAGCCAGACCTTGCGAACCTTACCATCTGCGTCAAGCTGCGTATCTGGATGATGACGAAGGTATTCGAGCAGCCCTAGGTATTTCCAGCGTTTTGGTCCGACGGACGCGTCCCTCCTGCTTGCAATTAAGACGAATCCATGTATCGGGAAATTGAATGTGGCTTGCTCAATCAACCTATTATTTACACCGGCGAGTGTTTGTTGGCCAACTTTTCCCGCCGCAGTATAGGTCAAGATGCCGGCCTCTAGCCTGTCGTGGTAGGGATTCTCGCCAGCGCCATGTAAGCCCTGCACGGAAGTCATGATGACGGCTCTCAGAACTGCTTTGTCTGCAGCGAAAGGCGGATACCGCCGGCATTGGACACCTTCAGAGATCTAAAGATTTCCTCGTTTGAATAAAGCTGATCGACGACCAACTCTTCAATCATCGCGGCTAGCCGTGTTGAATCGATATCGGCATCGTGAAAGCGGCGTCGAACTTCTGAAACTCTCCTCAGTATCCTTCGGGAGGATCATTGAACGAGTCGCTGCCAAATACATCCATGCACAAAAATGATTTTACCTCGCGCGGGGAACACCATATCGGGCTTGCCCGGGAGGCTGGCAACGTGGAGACGATAGCGATACCCCATCCTGTGAACCAAACGGCGGACCACCATTTCCGGTTTCGTGTTCGCACCCCTCACCAGGGCCATTCGCGCACTGCGCTCCTGCCTTGTTAACGTATCCATTTCATCCGCCTTAGGAGAATTTCAACTTACAACCGGGCTGGGATAACTCGGGTTTGCAGCTGGCCTGCGGAATCGATCGTTGAAGGCCATCATTTCTCGCCCAGCCAAGCCAGAAACAGGCCGTCCGGCGCCACGTCTTCCCAGTAAGAAATCGGCCGGCTGGACACGTGGCGGCAATGCCGGGCCAGCATTTTTTCCAGCTGCTTGCGTCCGAACCACTGCTCCCATTCCGGAGTTTTCAACCGGCCCCACTGCTCGATATTTTTGTCGATGATCACGATGCGGCCGCCCGGCTTCAGCACGCGGCAAATTTCGGCCACCGCGCCTTCGATATCGACGGCGTGCTCGAGCGACTCGGTCGCGTAGGCGCAGTCGAACGACTCGCTCGCAAACGGTAGCGAGGTCATCGATCCAGCGCACGGCGAGAGTCCGGGCGAAACGTGACGAAGCATGCTCTCGGCCAGATCGAAAGCGACGATGCCCGCCTGCGGGTAACGGTCCAGAAAAACTCGCGCGAACCGGCCCTTCCCGCATCCCACATCCAGCACGCGCTTGCCATTCAGATCGCCGAAATATTCGAGGATCAGTTGGACATGATAAATGCGCGGATCGATGGTCGAGGGAAAATGCTCCTCGTCACCCGCGGCTTCGTTGAAATGACTGACGATCGCTTGGATCGGAGGCCTCACCGGCTTTCGGAAAATTCGGTTCCAAAGCGCCGCCATCAAGCTCGCGTGAGGAAGATCGGCAGACCGATCTTATTGGCGTAATTGGGCCGGTAGCGTTCGGTGTTGTACATGGTCGCGATATCCACATGGCGCGGCCCCAGCGCCGGATCGGGAAGCTGTGCCATGGTGTAGCAACCGTTCACCAGCGCGGCCATCAGGCCGGTCTGACCGCTCAGCACGCAATCGATCGCCATGGTGCCGAAGGTCGAAGCGATCAGCTTGTCCACGAAATCCGGCGCGCCGCTGCGAAGGTCGTAGGTGAGATCGCTCACGATGGTCTCTTCGTGCGTGCGCCGCTTGATCTCGTCGCTCAGCGCTTCGGCCACATTCTCCTTCTTGCGATGGCCGAAGGCGTCCGGCTCCCCATATTCCCGCACTTGATAGCCCTCCCATTCGGCCCCTTCGGAAAGGATGACCAAACAATAATTGCTAGGATTGTTCTTCTTATCGTTCATGAGCAGGTCGATCAGCTTATCCAGGTTCACCTTGAACTCGGGAATGCAGCAGCGAATCGACGCAACAAAAGCGGTGTAAAGAGAAGTGAAACCGGCGTCGCGACCGAAAACCCGAAAAATTCCGATGCGCTCGTGCGAGCCGACCGTGGTGCGCTGGCGATTGATAGCGTCGGTTGCGCGAGTGATGGCGGTCGAAAAGCCGATGCAATACTCGGTGTTGCGCACGTCGTTATCCATGGTCTTCGGAACGGCGATCACCTTCACGCCCAGACTGTGAAGCTTGGCCGCATAGCTGAGCGTGTCATCGCCGCCGATCGCGATTAAAGAGGTCAGGCCGAGCGCCTCTATATTTCTTAAAACTTGACCACTCACGTCGTAAACCATCGAGGTTTTCCCGCCCTTGGTGGTCTGCTTCTGCGGAAAGTCCTTGCCCTTGAGAAACTCGGGCAGGCCGCTCATCTTCGAGGGATTGGTACGGCTGCTGTGCAGCACCGTACCGCCGTAACGGTCGATCGTACGCGTATTCTGGCGCGTCAGCGGCAAGACGTACTTGGCCCTGCTTTCTGGATCGTCAATGTTGAGATTGGTTAGACCTTCCCACCCGCGCCGGATGCCGACAACTTCACAACAGTTTTCGGTAGCGCGGTAAGTCACCTCTTTAATAACCGAGTTCAGGCCCGGAACGTCGCCGCCCCCGGTGAGAATACCGATGCGTTGATTTGGCACTAGAAACTATTCTATCCTTCCGGCCAGCGATGCCAGGAATAAGAATAAAGCTCCCGGCGAATCAATCGCCGAGAGCCGTTGCAGGTGAGGAGACCGTCAGAGCGGGTTGCCTGCCGTCCCGCCATGCGCTACATGCCCACCGCGGAATCCGCCGCGTGAATGATCGCCGGAATGCCAAACTTTTTCAATAATTGCCTCATGTTGTTGGCCCACCTACTCGATTGGATGAGGGCGGCCCTGCGAACGATCCGTTACGAGAATGTGACGTGCGATCTCAATCTACAATACGTCGGCGAAGCCGCGCTTCAAGTGGCGGAAAAATAGCCCCCCGAGCACGAATGCGGTTACAGCATAGCTGGTCACAATGGCAAACTCGTGCAGGCTCGGGACGCGATAGGACAGCAGCCGGTCCCGGTAGGCGCGCACCAGGAACGCGAGCGGATTCAGGCGCAGGACGAACCGCACTGGCTGCGGGTAGCGCTGTTCATCGATCATGATCGGCGTGACCCAAAACCAGAAGGTCAGCAGGACCGAAAGTACCTGAGCCGTATCTCTCAAGTACACTTGTAAGCTCGAGACGATCCAGCCCACGCCAATCGCGAACAAGCCAATGAGTAACATGTAAAGCGGCAGAGCGAGCATCCACAGGCTGAAATGTTGCACCGTGAACCCGACCACTGCGATCACCAGCGCCAGTGCCAAAAGATGGCTGATCAGCGATGAGAGGAAGATGGAGACCGGCACAATCTCGGCCGGAAATACGGTCTTGGTAATCAGGTTGGCGTGCTCCAGCAGCGAGGACGCCGAGCGTGTGACGGTCTCCTGAAAAAGCAGCCAGGGCAGAAAACCGCAGAACAGGAACAGCGAGTAGTTCTGGGTTACTTCGGTGGCGGGCAGCGTGGTGTGCAGACACACCTGGAATACGAACGTCCAGCTAGCCAGCAACACCAGCGGATGAATCAAACCCCAAACCCACCCGGCGGCCGACCCGATGAAACGCTGCTCGAAATCGCGGCGGACGAGTTGAAACAATAACGTGCGACGTTGAATCAAATTCAACGCGAAGTGACGGCCAGGAATCGGCATTCCACCTCAGAGTACTATAAAGCGTAACTATGAAAGCCTGCATTCTCCGGCAACCCGCGCCCATCGAAAGTAATCCGCTGGAGTACACGGACGTGCCCAAGCCGCAGCCGGCCGGCTCTCAAGTGCTGGTTCGAGTGAGCGCTTGTGGAGTCTGCCGGACGGATTTGCACGTGATCGAGGGCGAGCTGACGCCCCGCAAGTCGCCGATCACGCCCGGTCATCAGATCGTAGGCGTCATCGAGGCTTCCGGCGAGCGTGCCAAGCAGCATCCGATCGGAGCCCGCGTGGGCATCGCGTGGCTGCACTCTACGGATGGAACTTGCGAGTACTGTCAGGCGGGGAAAGAGAATCTGTGTAATTCTCCGAGCTTCACCGGCTACACGGTGGACGGCGGTTATGCCGAATATGCGCTGGCCGAAGAAAGCTTCGTCTATCCGATTCCGGAGGGCTTTACCGACCTCGAAGCCGCACCGCTGCTGTGCGCGGGCATTATCGGATTCCGGTCGCTGCGGCTCTCGGGAATCGAGCAAGGTGGCCGGTTGGGTTTGTACGGATTTGGCGCGGCCGCCCACGTGGCCATTCAGGTGGCCCGGCATTGGGGCGCCGAAGTGTATGCCGCCACGCGCGACCAGCGGCACCAAAAGCTCGCGCTTGAATTGGGCGCAGTGTGGGCGGGAGGGACGGTCGCCGAACCGCCCCAGAAACTCGACAGCGCGATTATTTTCGCGCCCGCCGGCGAGATTGTGCCTGCCGCTTTGAAGGCTCTGAAAAAAGGCGGAACGCTGGTACTCGGTGGAATCCACATGAGCACCATACCGCCGCTCGATTACGATCTGCTCTATCAGGAGCGAGTGGTCCGCAGCGTCGCCAACAATACCCGGCAGGACGGGCACGACTTTTTGCGCATCGCCGCTGAGATTCCGATTCACGCCGACATTGAGGTTTTTCCCCTGCGCGACGCCAATCGAGCCTTGAACGCGCTCAAGAACGACGCCATTCGTGGCGCGGCAGTGCTTCAAATCTGACCGACGCCCTTGAAGAGTCAACCGGTCCAACCGTGACCGAAAACAACTCGTCGATCAGCGCGGCAGGCACTTAGACCGCGGATTCGTACGGGTGGTTTCAGACGGCTTGGCGACCATCAGATGATAAGTCTCCGACCGATGTGTAAGCCGGGTGATTGCGCGGATGAACTGCGTCGGTTCGCGAACTGCCCTGGTCTTGGGGGAATGCTTCCGGGGCCGCGGAACTCTGGCGTTCACTGCTGAACTCGACTGCGTCACAAGCGGCCAAGGCGCGGCGAAGGGACAAACCTCGCACGGCAAGCTTATAGTTTTCAACCGCTTCCCGGTTCTCGGGGCGATGCGGGCAGAGCGAGCATCTTTTGCCGTGGATCTGATGACCCTCGCAACAGACCGTTCGCACCATTGTAAGCGTGGACACTCCGAAGCCGCCTCCCAGCCGGAACAGGCCGGTTGGAGCAATTGGCGGGCCACTGAGATTTCCCACCATCGGCCTGGCCGCTCACATGCGCCTTCGCGCACTTCTTCTCCAAAAGCCGAAGTGTCCTATACTGTCCGCAGGGGGCACTAGCTTGGTAGAGAACGGCCTGACAGGTCCATTCGCCTTAACCGACCGCGTCATTGATGAGGAAGTTTGTCTGATGTCCGCGGGGGCATTCGTGCTCGATTCCGAGAACGGAGCGAAATTTCATGCAGTGTTCGTCGGAAGATCGGATTTGGACTTAAACTCTCAGCTCCACCTGTATGTCGGCGTGTACAAGCGCTTCAAGTACGTCTATTGTTCCAGCGCGAAAGCGGCCTTCGAAAGGGAATGCGGACTTTTCCATGACTTCGACCCATACGACAACGCGATTCATCCCCTGCGTCAGGCCGGCTCGGCTGGACTTGTCCCAGCTGCAAACTACTCGGTTGAGCGGCGTTCGATCATCGACACCACATCCCGAAGCGCGCAAAGGTATCCGTAGTGCCAATACGCTCGCTCCACGCTACCCTCATCCAGGTGTTTTTGTGTAGTTTCGCAGTAGGAAGCATTCTCGGCGAGCCAGCGCGTTAATCCCTCTATTTTATCGGATATCGCGCGCATTTGCGCCGATTCAATGGAAAAATATTCCTTCATTTAATGCCTCGGCTGATAAGCGGCTCTCGGAAGGCCGGGTCTCGGAGTTGCAGCTTAAACGCCCTCTGCCCCATTCGTGTTATCACGTCAAGCCCAGTGTGCATGCCGCGATTTACTGGTGGCTGCTTATTTGTAATTTCGCACGCGCACTACCAACAGGGCAATGCTGCAATCATGCAACTTAATTCAATGATTTCGCTGGCCTTGAGCAAATTGACTCAACCCAACCGCTCGTCGCTTGCGCACTATCGCTGAAGTCAAACGATGGGCCTGGGGATCTATGCGTGAAACCGCGGCAGCCCTGGCGTCTACTTGCTGGCCACCGTGTCGGCTGCGTCGTTCAAATAAAAATAGCCGACCTTGTTGTTATCCGAACTGGCGTACCACATGCGCCCCTGGGAATCGGTGAAGATCTCGCGCATGGAAATTTCCGAGTGCGGGAACGGATATTCGATGGTCTCGCCGGTTTTTGGATCGAAGCGGTTGAAGGTGTCCTGCTCGTGCGAGGAATACCAGACTCTGTGGTTCTTGTCGATCGCGATCGCGTAAGGGCTGCCCTCTGGTCCGGGACAATCGAACTCCTTAATCATTCCGGTCTCGGGATCCAAATGGCCGATCTTATTCCCGCCCCGCTCAGTGAACCAGACCGAGCCGTCTGAGTCCAACTGGAGGCGCTGCGGCTTGCCCTTGGTGGGCGGATAGAACTTCGTCAGCACGCCGTCCTTAGTCACTCGGCCGATCGGTCCGTCATCGCGGAAAGAGGTGAACCATTCGTCGCCATTCGGTCCAACCACATTGCCGTAAGTCGCACCCAAGTCAAAATGCGAGAACTCCTTGGTCAGCGGATCGAACATGGAGATGGCCGGACCGCCGCTAGTCCATATGCGTCCCTTGTCATCCACGCGAACCGTATGCGCATTGGTCTTTCTGCCATCCGGCAGCGGCGTGTTCTCATACTCCACGATCTCTTTGGTCGCCGGATTCAAATGTCCGATCTTTCCCAGCGCGAATTCGGTGAACCATACGGTTCCGTCCGGCGAGGGAACCGCCGAGTGAATACCGGCCGTCTTCGCAAACGGCAGCGGGAAGCGCGTCAGCTCCCCGGTCTTCGGATTCAGCCGCACCACTTCATTGCCGCGGCCATAATAAGGAATCCAGAACATCCCGTTCTTATCCTCAACCGCGCTCCACGGCCCCAGGCCCTTGGGAGCTTTGAAATCGTATTCGACATAGGCGATGTTCATCGCCCGCGGGCTGAAGGGGCGCACCAACGACCGGTATTCCGGCAGGTCTTCCGGAGATTGCGGTTTCGGCGAATTCGGCCCCCAGGCCGTGGTCATATAAGCGACGATATCTTCGAACTTCTGGTCGCTCATGCCGCCGCCTTCGCCTCCGATGATCACCTCGCGCATGTATTTGACGGCGTTGCGCAGGCCCTCATCGGTCCAGGTTTTCGCCGCCATTTGCGATTGGAACGAATGGCAGGAGATCAGGCAGCTCGAAAAGAACGTGTCTTGATAGCGCCTGGAAAGGTCGTGCGCTTTCGTCTTGGGCAGGAGCTGTGTGCCTTGAAACGTGTTCAAATCGCTCCAGCGCACGGTTCCTTTCTGGAGCGCGAAATCGAAGGACGCCTTCTGGCCGCCCGTCAGCTTTACGCCCGCGCGAGGATCGCTCTGGTACCCGATAGCGCGGATGCGCAGCGTGTAATCAGCCGCCGGCAGGTTCGCGATATGGTAGCGCCCTTGCGCATCCGACAGAACATTCACGGTCATTTTGTTCTGGGCATTTTCGGCGATTACGAACGCCGCCATGAAGGGCTTTCCGTCGGGGCCTTTGACGGTTCCGGTGATCGTCGCCGAAAAGGCTGGCATCGCCGCCAACCCGGCAGAACACAGCAATTTGCCCAAAAAACGCATGACTCCTCCTGTCCGCTTTGCCTAGCATACAATAAACACCCGCCAGGCGCGGGTTACCATCGAGACATGAGGATCCAAGACAAAGTCGTCATCGTTACTGGCGGAGCGAATGGCATCGGACGCGCCCTGTGCCGACGCTTCGCGGCCGAGGGGGCCAAGGCGGTTATTGTGGCCGACATCGAAGGGGAGCGCGCGTGCGAAGTCGCCCGAGCGGTCGGCGGCGTTGAGTATTGCTCCGACGTTGCTAGCGAATCCGATATCCAAATGCTGGTGGATGAGGTTTTAAAAAAATATGGCCAGATCGACCTGTTTTGCTCTAACGCCGGCATCGGCGTTGAAGGCGACTGCCGCGTTCCCGACCGCCAATGGCAGCGCATCTGGGAGATCAACGTCATGGCCCACGTTTACGCCGCGCGGGTGGTTTTGCCGGGAATGCTGGTGCGCAAAGAGGGCTACCTGCTGCAAACGGTGTCGGCCGCCGGTCTGTTAACACAGCTTGGCTCGGCGCCCTATTCGGTCACCAAACACGCGGCGCTGGCTCTGGCCGAGTGGCTCGCGATAACCTACGGCGATCAAGGAATCAAAGTTTCGGCTCTCTGCCCGCAAGGCGTAAAGACTCGCATGCTCGAAAATGGGGAGTTCGGCGGAGGAACATTCCTGCGTGAGACGGCCTTGGAACCGGACCAGGTGGCCGAAGCTGTGATTAAAGGACTCGACCTAGAGCAGTTCCTGATCCTTCCGCATCCGGAGGTGCTCGAGTATTTTCGCCGCAAGGCCTCCGATTACGAACGCTGGCTCAGAGGCATGCGCCGCTTGCAGGCCAGCATGGAGCCGCTCAAAGCAGTTTAGGAAAAAATGTTTTACTAGACAGTTACCGCGCTTCTGTCCTAACCTACAATTTAGGCCGTCGCGCCCCCGCAGCGATTTGCGTGCCGATAAGGAAATCGGAGACACGTATCGTTAAAGTCTGCATCCTTGCCAGCAGCAGTTCGGGGAACTCGACATTCATCCGGACCGATCGGACCTCGATTCTCGTCGATGCGGGGTTGAGCAAACGCGACATCCTGGCTCGGCTGGCGGCCATCGGCGAGCAGGCCGAAAGCATTCAAGCCATCCTGGTGACGCATGAACACTCCGACCACGTCTCAGGCCTGGTGGTGTTGGCCAAACAGCTCGACATCCCCATCTTCATGACGCGCCTGACTGCTCCCGGGATTCCCTGGGGCGAATACGTCCCCAAGCTGGACTGTTTCCAGGCGGGCATGACCTTTTCGGTCGGCGATATCGAAGTGGACAGCTTCACCATTCCGCACGACGCCATCGATCCGGTCGGCTTTTGCTTTCGCACGCAGGGGATCAAAATCGGATTGGTCACCGACCTCGGCTATGTCACCGATTCCATCAAGTTTCATCTGCGCGGAACGGATCTCCTGGTGCTCGAATCCAATCATGATCTGGAAATGCTCAAGGTGGGACCGTACCCCTGGTCCGTCAAGCAACGGGTTATGGGGCGCAAAGGGCACTTGTCCAACGAAGTGGTCTCGGATTTTATTAAACATGACTTGGATGGCTCCATCAGTACGCTGATTCTCGGGCATTTGAGCGAGCACAACAATCACCCGGAGATCGTGCGCAACGTGGCCGCGCGCGCTCTCGATGGCTCCGGCCGGTCGCTGTTCACTCGTCTGGTCGTCGCCCAACCGAAACAGCAGACCGAAGTGTTTACGTACTAAAGGTGTTGATTTATTAAATGATCGACCGCTACACTCGGCCCGAGCTCGGTCGCATCTGGAGCGAACCGAACAAATTCCAGCAGTGGCTGGAGGTGGAACTGGCGACCGCCGAAGCGCTGGCGGAAGTCGGCCAGGTTCCCAAGGACGCCGCGCGCCTCTTGCGCCAGCACGCCAGCTTCGATGTCCGCCGCATCCAGGAGATCGAGCGCGAGGTGAAGCACGATGTGATCGCCTTCACCACCGCTGTTTCAGAAAGCATGTCGAAGGCGGGCCATGCCGAAGCCTCCCGCTGGCTGCATTTCGGGCTGACCTCGAACGACGTCGTCGATACAGCCCAGAGTCTGCTGGTTCGTGAGGCATCCCAGATCATCGCCAAGGATTTGAACGAGCTGGCGGCGGTGCTCAAGAAGCGCGCTTTTGAGTTCAAAGATACCATTCAGATTGGCCGGACCCACGGAATCCACGCCGAGCCGATCACCTTCGGCCTGAAACTCGCTCTGTGGTACGACGAGATCCGCCGTAATATCAGCCGCTTCTGGGCCGCCGCTGAAGAGATGCGGGTCGGTAAGATTTCTGGCGCAGTGGGCACTTTCGGCCACATCGGGCCTGAGGCCGAGGAGCGCATTTGCGAGCGCCTGGGATTGCGTCCGGCGCCCATCGCCTCCCAGGTAATTTCCCGGGATCGCCACGCTAATTACGTCTCGGCGCTGGCCTTGATCGCCGCCGCGCTAGAGAAGATCGCGCTCGAGATCCGGCACCTGCAACGCACCGAAGTGCGCGAAGTGGAAGAGCCGTTTGCATCCGGTCAGAAGGGCTCGTCGGCCATGCCGCACAAGCGCAATCCGGTCACTGCCGAACAGATCTGCGGACTGGCCCGCGTAGTCCGGGCCAACGCGCAGGCGGCGTTTGAGGACATCGCACTGTGGCACGAGCGGGATATCTCCCACTCCTCGGTGGAGCGCATCATCTTGCCCGACTCGACCATCCTCGTCGACTACATGCTCGACAAAACGCACTGGCTGATCGCCGGCATGCGGGTAAACGCCGATCGCATGAGGCGAAATTTGGACCTGACTAAGGGCTTGGTATTCTCCGGTCAAGTGCTTTTGGATTTAGCCGCTGGGGGGATGTTGCGTGAGGAAGCTTACGGAATTGTCCAGGCCCACGCCATGCAAGCTTGGGAAAATGAGGGAGATTTTCAGGCTGCCATCGCGGCCGACCCCGCCATAACGAAGCGTCTGGAGCCCTCGGCTTTGGCTGAATCGTTCTCTGTTTCCAGACAGTTAGCCAATGTAGACCAGATTTTCAAACGAGTGTTCGAAAGCGACTAGGTGGCCCTCATCTGAGTCTTTCGAAAATCCCTGGCACGATTTTAGCCATCATCGATTAGACTATACCTAGAATAGAACAGGAGATGATGGCCCCATGAAGAGCCATAGCCGAGCAGAGCACCCGAGAGATTTAGAGCTAGCCAGAGTCTTGGTTGTGGACGATGATCCTACTTCGCGTCTGACTCTTCAGACGGTTCTGGAGGCCGGCGGATATCACGTAGATGCTGCCGCGTCTGCGGCTGAAGCAGTTGGAAAATTGGACGAGCAAGAATACCAACTGGTCCTCAGCGATCTACAGATGGAGTCTCCTGAAGCCGGCCTGAAGGTGCTGGCTCACGCCCGAAACATGGAGTACAAGCCTGCCACGGCTATCGTGACGAGTTACCGGAACGCCCCCCAGCCGCAGAAACAGTCGCGAGCGATCCGGGCGCTCATCGAGCCTGAGGATGTGCCGGGCCTGCTGTCTAAGGTCGCCAACCTGATCAGTGAACGCGCCGCGCGAAAGCTGCAGCGGGAACTGCGGCACGCGACCTAATCGCCGCGTAAGGCCACGCGATACACCGTTTCCTCGAACTCATCCAGCGCTCCGGCGAAGAAGTGATCCCGGGCTTCCACCCAGATCAGCTGCTTCGGGCCTTGCAAACCAACGAAGTACGTTTCCATGGCCGCGAGCGCGCAAAATTCGTCGTTGGTGCTCTGGATGTATACGCGAGGCAAGTCGCACTGTCCTAGCTGCCGGTCGGTATTCGCCGAACTGGCGGGAAAGCCGACGGCGATCAGCCGGGAAACGCCCGGAGTTTCGCAGCCCAGTTGTAGAATGATGCGAGAACCGAAAGAGAAGCCGGCGAGGGAAAAAGGCAGCTGCGGATACCGCGAACGCAGAAACTCGAGCGCTACGCGGGCATCGTCGGTCTCGCCAATCCCATTGTCATACTCGCCTTCGCTCATATTGACGCCGCGATAATTGAATCGCAGCACCACCGCTCCGGCGCGGCGCAATCCGCCCGCGATACGATACATCACTTTGTTGTGCATGGTGCCGCCGTACTGCGGATGCGGATGGCAGACTAGCGCCGCGTGGTTGGGCGAGACGTCTTCGGGCTCTTCGAGCAGCGCTTCCAGTTTTCCCGCAGACCCGTTGATGAACAGGGATTCGATTCGCCGCGGCATTCAGTTCGAACGATAATTCGTGAACTGCATGTCGATGCCGAAATCTTGACCGCGCAGCAGCGCGATGATGTCCTGCAAAGCATCGCGGTCGCGGCCGGAGACCCGGACCAGATCGCCTTGGATAGAAGCCTGCACCTTCTTCTTACTATCCTTGATGGTCTTTACGATCTCGCGCGCCTTTTCGATCGGGATGCCTTGCTGGAGCGAAACTTCCTGGCGAACCGAGGACCCGGCGGCCGCGGTAACCGGCCCGAAGGTGAGCCCTTTCAAAGGCACCTTGCGTTTCACCAGCTTCTGCTCGAAAACGTCGGTGACGGCCTTGAGCTTGAATTCGTCCGAGCTCGCCATCACAATCTTGTTGTCTTTTTCGTTGAGCTGGATATCGGACTTGGAATCCTTCAAGTCGAAGCGCATATGGACTTCCTTGAGCGCTTGTTGGATGGCGTTGTTCACTTCGGCCAGATCGATTTTGGAAACGATGTCAAAGGTATTGTCAGGCACGGTTTTCTGGAAGCTGCTTAATAACCTAATGCTATCAGGACTCGCTCGGTGATTTCCTGGATCATGGCGGGCAGCGCGGCATCGAGCGCGAGGGTAATCGCGGCGCGGATCCGTTCCGGATCGATTTCCGGAGTTGGAGCGGGAGCGGTCCCTACCGCCGGCGGTTCAGAAACCGGGGTAGCGGCCGCCGAGGCCAGCGCTTCGTGGAACAGGCCGCGAGCCAGTTGAGCCTCTTTCACCAAAGGAGCGATCGTGCTCATTACTTTGGAGGCCTCAAACGGCTTCTTTAAAATCGCGTCGCATCCGGCGCGCTTCGCCTCGTTTTCATCAAACGGCTCCAGCAACCCGGCCGTAAGCACTACGCGCACGTGCCGGAGAGCCGGATCGTTTTTCACGTGTCTACACAAATCGAAGCCCGACCAGCCCGGCAAGAAGATGTCCGCCAAAATGAGATCGGGATCCACATCGGCCAAGCGCAGCAGCGCCGCCTTGCCGTCGGTGAGGCTGACTACCTCATAGCCTTCCTCGCGCAGAATGCATTCCCCCATGCGCTGCGCATGAGGACTATCGTCGGCAAGCAGAATCCGGCTCATGGTTTTGATCGGCGGTGCAATGGAAGGCGGTGACGGCATTTCTTTAACCAGTCGAAGCCGCGGCCTCCAGTGCCGCTCGTTAGTTAGACGATGTCGTTGAAGATTGGCTCGTAGAGGGAGCAGCCTGATTCGGATCCGCAGGTTTGGCTTTCTTGTCCTTCTTCTTTTTCTTTTTCGCGTTGGCCTGATCGGCGGCCGATTGCGGCTGTGCGGAGGCCGCAGCCGCGGCTGGTTGCCCAGCGGACTGACCCGCCGCAGGGGTCTGGGTTGGCTGACCCGCTGCAGGCGTTTGGGTTGGCTGATCTGCCGCAGGCGTTTGGGTTGGCTGGCCTGCCGCAGGCGTTTGGGTTGGCTGGCCTGCCGCAGGCGTTTGGGTTGGCTGGCCTGCCGCATTCGCCCCGCCAGCGGCCGGAGGATTCGCGCGCGCATCCGGTTTGGTATCGAGCGCCGTTCCGTCCGTCACCGTGGTTGCCGTTACGTCGCCGGTGAAGGTCCCGGTGCCTGCCGCCGTTTGCGGAACGGACGGAGGCACAGCGGCGCGCAAGGTGGTCATCGCCGGAGCTCCCGATCGCGCGGCAGTGCTGACATCCGGCCCGCGGCGGATCATGAGAGTGCTGCGTGAGACCAGTCCCGGCTTGACGCGATTTTCCCGTTCCCACTTCATACGGTTCAACGCCACCGGATCCGCCTCCGGAACCGTCATCTCGAGTTCCTTCAATTTCTTTTTGGCATCTTCGGCGAAACCGCTCAACGGATAATCACGCACGATCTTGGCATAGGCTGCGCCTTCCTGCGTGCGGAATCGATTGCCCAGCTTGCCGTAGGTCTCGCCCAGATCCCACAGCGCCTCATCAGCCTTGCTGTATAGCGGATACTGCTCCACCAGATGGCTGAAGCGGCTGGCTGACGCCGAATTGTCGCCGCGCTTGAAGTAGAAACTCCCGACCAGGAACTCTCCCTCCGCCAGCGATTCCTGAATGTTGCGCAGCAGTTGCTGAGTCTCGGGAACGAACTTGCTGTTGGGGAATTGAGTAATCAAGGTGCGGCATTCGTCCTCGGCGCGAATAGCCTGATTAGGGTCGCGGTCGGATTTGTCCATCTGCCTGTAATGAATCTGGCAGATCTTTTCCTGGGACTCGCCCGCTTCGGGCATGGTCGGATAGAACAGGATGAAATCCTTGTACTCGGCCTCGGCCTGAGCCAGACCCGACGCGCCGCCCTCGCGATACCAGCTATCGGCGATCGCTAGCTTCGCCTTGGCGAGAAATTCGCTCTGATCGTAGGTGTTGATCAGAGTATTCAGAGTGATGCGAGCGATCTCGTACCGGCTGTGTTCAATATCGTTGATGGCCTTGTCGAAAAGGACCTTATCGGGCTGCTGGGTGTTCTTGGTGATAGGGTCGTCATACTTGTGGCGTTTGATTCCGCAGGACGTCATCAGCCCGGCCACCAACGTAACAAGCAACATGTAACGCATAAGGAAAGTGTATCGAGCCACCATGATTAACCTAATAGCTTACCCTCAAACTCGGGCGAGCGTGGCTTCGCGCGCCGCTCGCTGCAAATCCTGAAATGCCTGGCCGGGATTACGAGTGTGAAAAATCGACGACCCTGCTACCAGCCAGTCACACCCAGCCCGGACGATTTCGGCGGCATTGTCCACCGCGACACCACCGTCGATTTCTATAAAGAAATTCAACCCTAACTCCTTGCGGCGCCAAGCCAGCGCCTGCACTTTTCGCAGGGCATGGGGGATGAAGCTCTGGCCGCCAAACCCGGGATTGACGCTCATGATTAGCACGTGGTCCACCAAATAGAGTACGTCATCCAGCGTCGATATTGGCGTCGATGGATTCAGCACCACGCCTGCCAACGCGCCGTGGTCGCGAATCATTCGCAGCGTGCGGTCCAGATGAATACACGCTTCCTGATGAACCAGGACGTGATCGGCGCCGGCTTGAACGAACTCGGGAGCATAATGATCGGGGTCTGAAATCATCAGGTGAACATCCAGCTTCAACTGGGTGATTTTCCGAATTGACTCCACCACCGGAATCCCGATACTAATGTTAGGCACGAAGTGTCCGTCCATGACGTCCACGTGCAGCATCGAAGCCCCCGCGCGCTCAACGGCGGAGATCTCTTCTCCCAACCTCGCAAAATCGGCTGACAAAATGGATGGAAGAACTTCGACCATTTATCCCCAATAGGAAGATGGTACCACAGCCGCTAGCAGGCTAGCGCGCCTATCGTCCATTGGCGTCGCCGCGAGGCAAACCCTGAAATAGCAATAGCATGGGGGCGATCAGCCGGTGGCGGCGCGGCGCGATTGCGCAACCTCTTCGGAATCCGGGAGGCCTGCATCCACGCGCGATTTGCCGGCTTCGACGGCTCGCGCCAGGAGCCACTCCAAGGATGGGTTCGGTCGGGCCACCATGAAAATCTGATAGGAGAACAGAGGCCGCGCCAGCCGGATGAGCCAGCGATTCACGGTGAGCAGAGTTCGAGCCAGGCGGTTGTTGCCCAGCGCGAGCGGGAATGGGGCCGGAACGCCTCGTGTTTCTATAATCTGGTAGCCGGCCTGCTCAAACGCATTCCGTAGCGTGGCAAAAGTAAATAGCCGCGTGTGGGTGAGATCCAGAATCCCGCGTGCGCCGTAGTGGAAATATCCGAGCAGCAGCATCAACCGGGTGACCAGGAATCCAATATTGCCGGTGCTCACGATCACGGTGGTGTCCTCGGCTTGCCGCCGGGATTTTCTCAGGCTGTCGATAAACTGCTCGGGAGAGCGGAGATGTTCGATGATGTCGAGCAGCAGGACATAGTGGAACGCTCCGGCGTCCACCGGAAACTCGCCCGAGTTGAGGTCGGCGCGAATAAATTGGCGCAGGCCGCAGTCGGATGGCGGCGGGAGTTGGTCGATACCGGTCACCTCGCAGCCTTTTTCCCGAAGCGCGCGGGCGATGTAGCCCGATGCGCATCCCACGTCCACAACTTTTGAACCAGGCGGCACACGGTCGAGCGCCAGCGTGTGCGAGCTTTCAAAAGACCATTTGGCGCGGTACCAAGGATTGAGCGCCTGCGGTGACGCTACATCGAATTTGCGCTGATAGAAGATCCCTAGGTCCTGGGCTTTGGAAAGCAGAGTGGCTTTCACCACGTCAAAGGCATATTTCACGCCGTTGACGTGACAAATCTCGTCGCCATAATACGTGGGGATTGGCAATTCCAGGATGCGCAAACCGGCCCGGATGAGCTGAATAATGATTTCGGTGTCGAAGTGAAAATCGTTGGTATTCAGTTCGAAGGGAAGCCTCTTGAGCGCTTCCACCGAATAGAGGCGATAGCCGGAATGAAATTCCGAGAGGCTGGTTCCGAGAACCGCGTTCTGGATTCTCGTCAGGATCTTGTTGCCAATAAATTTGTAGAAGGGCATGCCGCCTTTTAGGGCGTCAGCGTTTCCCATCATGCGGGAGCCTAAGACCGCGTCCACTTCTCCGGCAATCAGAGGCTGTAGCAGGTCCGGTAACCGCTCCGGCGCATATTGGCCGTCGCCATGCACCAGCGCCACGAAATCGAACTTCTCCCGGATGGCATAGTGAAATCCTATTTTCTGATTGCCGCCGTAGCCCTGGTTTACGGGATTCGATAGCACCGTGACTGGGAATGGTGAGTTTTCGAATTGCCTGGCCCGTTCAAAGGTGCGGTCGTTCGAGGAATCGTCGATGATCAAGATGTGCGTATCATGTTCCGCCAAGGCGGACGGAACGCGCTGGAGCACCGTTTGGATGGTTTGCTCCGCGTTATAGGCGACAATGAATACCAAAACTCGCTTGGACGCCGGCACGGGATTATTTTAGCGTAGAGCGAGCGCCGGTATTACTTCCGCGCTGGGATCAATCGAAAACCTGTCGAGTTTTTCCTAATATTCACGGGGCCCAATCCACCCGCGCCGTTGACACCAGAGACCACGTTCGATACTGTATCTGCACCGGCTCAGAATTTGATCCAAAGGGAGAATTTCGGCTCCAGCTGGACGAGAGTATTTACTAAAGTGCTGTCTTTGACCTGGAAATTGCTCAAGAAGCCCATCGCTTTTCTTTGTAATGCATCCGCTCTCCAGGTGATCAGCGTGGCTCCTTACTCTGTGTCCCTGGGCTGTGCTCTCGTATGGCTGGTCGTGAAATTACAGGTGCTCCTTCAAAAGGGAACACCCCACTCCCACATATTGTTGTTGTTGACGGTTTCCGGAATCGGGTCGATCTCAGCGCTCGGGCTGGCGATCACGTTACATTGGCTTCCGCTTTCGCCGGCCTCGAAGTTGGACACGCGAGGGACCAAGACCTACCTGCTGGCTATGCAATTAGGAATGCTGCTGGTCTGTATTCCGGTGTTTTTACTCGTGTGGCGGACGCCCGAAGAGGCGATGACCTAGTACGTCTATCCGGTCATAGTGAAAAAACAGTGGATCTTCGCGTTGTATTGGCTCGCTGTTCTAACCTTTCTGGTATTTCCCAGTCTGGTGCGGCGCCTGTTGGAAAGCACTTCGGTGTATAGGGAGCTCAGAGAGCCCGCGCGACGGATCCCAAGGTATCCCGGCAGCGCACCCCCGCGGGTTGCTGGAATGACGCTGAAACCCTCCGTTCCCGCTCCGCCGCAGCAGGCCTCCTCCAGCCAGGAATTCGCGCCTCAGTCCGCTCCGAGGTTTTCTCTGTGGAGTCGAACCGCCGCCAAGGTTCTCCTCGCCTTGGGAATTTCATTGTATTTGGCTGGACCGCCTTGGCATCTGGATCGCCTCCACCGTGGAATCGACTTTCATGAGCAGCTGCACCTGGGCCCGTTGCAGGCGATTGATAAAGGTCACCTGATTGACGTCGGACCCGCCGCAACCGCCTATGGTCCCGGTTCCCAACTAGTCACCTATCGATTCATGAAGTCGACCGGCCACTTCGATATCGTGAGTTATCGCGAAGCCGGCGCCTTTATCTTTCTGGTCACGATGTTTGTCTTCTGCTTAATCGCGTTCCTGTTCCTGGGAGTCGGCTGGGGTTTGGCGGCATTGTTGTTCGGGCTGGCATACTCACCGCTTCATTTCTTTTTCTGGCAACCGGACGGAACGTTGGATGGCTTTCATGGTTGGGGCAACGGCTTTCGCTACCTGGGCGCAATAGTTGTTGAACCGTCCATGGCTGTGCTGTTGAGATCGCGATGGAATCGCCGGTTTCCCGCATTGCCCGCGATTGCGCTCGGGCTGATTTTTGGGCTATTTTGCTGGCTCTCCCAAGAAAATCTCTCGGCAACGGTCACGGGGGGCGGGGTACTGCTCTGCCTGTTGTGGCTCACTGAGACGACGTCATTACAAGCCGTCCTCAAGCTGACCGGCAACATGCTTTGTGGGTTCGCCGTATTCTGGCTTCCGGTTTTCCTCTATTACGAGGTTCACGGCGCCGTTCAGGACTTCCTGCTCGCCTTTTTCCTTTATCCCGGCACGGTTTTTCGAGGCTACAGCAATAACTATTGGTCCTCGGTACCGGGCGACCCTCTTGCCAAGGTCGAGGCTTTTCATTTCATGGCCGTATTTCTGATCGGCGTGGGCATTTGCACCCTCACCGAAATGCGAGGATTTCGACTCCGCCGCCAGCTCGACGCCTCCAAAACCCTACTATTGGCGTTCCTCTTCGCCCTCGCAGCTTCTTATCCCACCTCGATGTTCCGCAGCGACTCCAGCCACCTGATGAACACACTGATCGCATTGCCGTTCGTCCTGGTTCTCGCCCTCCGGGACCTACCGCAATGGATCGCTACTCGGCCTTCAGCCCGCTGGGCGGCGCGCATTGCTTTGATCGCCATCTTTTTCTACTTGTTCCCTTTGGAACCATTTGTTGCGAAAATTTATCCAACACTGGTCCGGCCATTAGCCCGATTCGTGAGTTCAAGGCCGCCTCAATCCCCCAACCGTGACGGCAGAGTTCCGTTCCTTCGGGCGACCCGATACCTATGCGACGAGCCACAGGTCTGTAACGGAAATGTTTCGATGCGCCAGTTTCTCGAAGAAGCCAGCGCGGTGCGGGAGCTCATCGGAAATCGCAAAACCTATGTTCAGGATTTTCCCGGGACTTATGTGGGGCTCGTCTACTTTATGCTGGACCTCGATCCGGCGCCGTATCTGCTGGACAAGCACTTGATGATTATCAATACAAAACTGGAGCAAGAGGCGCTGGTGTATTTCAAGGACCGGGCAGACCAGTGTGAAGCTATGATCGCGGTCGATAAGAATTCGCCGGAAGTTGCGATTTTTGAGGAGGCCCATCCCCACGCAGCGATCCTGAACCGTTTTTTGGGTAAGCGGCCGTATTATCTCTTGCTCGCGCCCACGCAGTTGCCTGCGCAGCAAGCCACTCCCTGAAGTGACCGGGCGCCCGCTGGCATTGTTGACAACCCCCCTCTAACAAGTTGATAATATTGACCACGGTTCGCATCGGACGGCTCCGTCTGCCCCGTTTCCGTCCACCAGGAGTACATCGAAATGAACAGCGCGGCTCGGCTTAAGATCGGCGGGGGCTTGCTCCTTCTGACGAGCTGGATTCGCGGCCCGCTTTTCGCCCAAGGCCAAGCGTCGCCGCCGGATTTTTCGGGTGAATGGCGCCGGCTGACCTCCCACGAAGATGCTCATGAGCGCGGCGGCGGTCCCGATCCCGGCGAGTATTGGGGCCTTCCCATCAACGACGCCGAACGCATGCGCGCCGACACCTACAGTGCATTCTGGGTAAACACCTCGCTCGAACTGCAGTGCCGCCCGCATCCCACCGGCTACCAGCAGCTTGGTCCGGACTCGATGCGAATCGAAAAGGGCATCGATCCGATCACCCGCCAGATGTACGCCTACCGCATCCTGTTCCAGCGAACCCCCGGCGAGCGCCTGATCTATCTCGACGGACGGCCTCGCCCGTCCCTGTACGCCGCCCACAGTTGGGAGGGATTCTCGCTGGGCAAATGGGAAGGCGACACGTTGACCATTTCGTCCACCCATCTCAAGGAAAGTTTTATCCGCCGCAATGGCGTGGAAGGCAGCTTCCGCCGCACCGTAACCGAGCACGTGTCGCTGGACGAGCCTTATTTAACCTGGGTCCTGATCGTCAACGATCCCGATTACTTGACCGAGCCGCTGGTTCGCAGCGTGACTTTTATACGCGCCCCCACCGCGCAGGTGCCCGTCTATCCGTGCGCCGCGCAAACCGAGGAATACCGGTCGGACCGCCCCAAGGATGAGGTGCCGAATTGGCTGGTGGGAATGAATCCCTACCTCACCGAAGTCGCGTTCAAGTACAAGGTCCCGCTCGAAGGCGTTCGGGGCGGCGCCGAGACCCTGTATCCCGAGTATCAGCCCCGGCTGAAGTCGCTCTCGCCCCCGACTGCGCAATCCGTCTTAAAGCCCGAGTACAAGGACGAGTCGACGCATGTGGCTGAGCGCGCCGACGCAATGCCCAAGCGCGAGCCCACCTACGACCAAGTGGAGACCGTACACGTCAATCGCAACATCTATTTGCTCGGCGGCGCGGGCGGAAACATTACGTTGTCGTTGGGCGGCGACGGCGTTGTGATGGTCAACTCCGGCGCCATCGCGGCGAGCGATAAAGTGATCGCCGCCATCGACCAGCTCAACCAGACTTTTCACGCTATTCCGCCATCAGTGTATAACTCCGCGCGCGCCGAGGCCGATACCTGGCAGGCCGAGCATTCCTACGCCCCCACCGCCATCCGCTTCATCATCAACACCAGCATCGATCCGCAATATACGGGCGGCAATTCCAAGATGGTCGAATCCAAGCTGTGGCGTCCCATCGGTATCGGCGGAGATCAAGGCGCCAGTGAGTTCATCCTGGCTCAGGAAAACGTCCTCAGACGGCTGGAAGAGGTGCAGGATTTTCCTCCCAGCGGCCTTCCGACCAACACGTACTTCTCCGAGAAATACCGGATTCACCGCTTTATTAACGGCGAGGGCATCGAAGTGATTCACATGCCCAATGCGCACTCCGATGGCGACAGCATCGTCTGGTTCCGAGGCTCGGACGTCATCAGCGCGGGCGCGATCTTCAACAGCGACACGTATCCGGATATCGACGTGGAGCAGGGCGGTAACATTCAAGGCGTCATCAACGCCTTGATTCGCATCACGGACATGATGATTCCCGAGTATATGTCGCAAGGCGGAACTCTAGTAGTACCGGGCCGCGGCCACATCTGCGACATCGCCGACGTGGGCTATTACCGGGACATGCTGATCGTCATCCGCGACCGCGTTAAAGATATGATTAAGAATGGCATGACCCTCCAGCAGGTGAAAGCGGCGAAGCCTACCATGGATTATGATCCGCTGTTTGGCAGAGAGCCTGGCGCGGCTTCCAGGCTGGTGGAGGCCGTATACCGGAGTCTCACCGACAAGAAATCCAACGTGGAAACGGCTGTGAACCGGCCATGAAGAATCCGAAGTTGCAGAATCAACCAGAATCCATGTCGAGAGGAAACACCATGAAGATTATGAAGGCCAGCCTGCTTGTTCTAGCGGCCGCCGCCACGCTGCTGCTAACGGGCCTGCCGGCTCAAGCCCACCACTCCTTCGCCGCCACCTATATCGGCGAGAAAGAGATCACCATCGAAGGCAATGTGGTACAAATCGCGCTCCGTTCCCCACATTCGTTCTTCTTTGTTGAAGCCAAGGACGACAAAGGCGTGGTCCGGCGCTGGGCCTTCGAGGGCGCGGCCGCTACCCAGTTAACCAACCAGGGCGTGAGCAGAGACACCTTCAAGGTCGGCGATCCGGTAAAAGTCCTGGCCAATCCTTCCCGCGACCCCGAAGCCTACCGCGGGCGCATGATAAAAATCACTCGCACGACGGATGGGAAGTCCTGGGGCGGCCGTCCTGGCGAGACCGTTCAGTAAGCTGCTCTCTTCATCGCGCATGTTTTGCCGAAGCCCGCTTCTTTCTGTGTGCCTTGGGGCGCTGTCGCTCGCGGGCGTTTTTCTGATTGGATCTGCTGGCCTGTACGCGCAGGGTGGACGTGGAGGGCGCGGCGCTGCTCCTCCGCCCCCCAAGGCTGCTGCCCCCATCGACATGACCGGATACTGGACCGCCGTGGTCACCGAAGACTGGCACCAACGCATGATGACCGCACCCAGAGGCGATTTCGGTTCCGGCGAGCCTGGCGCCACCGCCGGTTTCAATGGCGCGCGCAATGGTCAGGGCGCCAATCCTTCTCAAGGCGGAAACATCCCCTATAAAGTCGAGGCCGCCAAGCTGGCCATGCAGTGGGACGCCGCCGCCGAT
>Ga0182024_10006425_pt1 | contig 25825 bp, 20 predicted proteins | sample P32metaG_FD_120480 | JGI IMG/M metagenome (GOLD analysis project Ga0182024, IMG submission 120480) | Permafrost microbial communities from Stordalen Mire, Sweden - P3-2 metaG (Illumina Assembly) | ecosystem: Environmental > Terrestrial > Soil > Wetlands > Permafrost | place: Sweden: Stordalen... | reverse complement strand
TTGGGATTTTGCTGTGCCCACAAAGCCGGAGCTGCTGGAGATGGCGAAATACTTCGATGTGGGTATCACGTCCGGGCCCGATGAGACGATTACGCACACAATGTCGACCACCTTGATTGGGCCTCATGGCAAGGTCGCGCAATTTTACCCCGGTAATGAGTGGACTCCGGAACAGGTGGTTGCGGACGTGAAGAAGCTGCAAGGATGAAGAATCACCGGCAGTTTCTGTTTGATCTTCGGCAAGGAGAGAACGATGAGTGACGGGTTGAACATTCGTAAGGAAGGTGAGCTGGATTTTCTCTCGCTCGGCGCGCTAGTGCATCGACTCGATCCGGGAATCATTCCGTTTGGCAAAGCGACGGAGTGCAAGATTCACGTGAGCGGCGGCGAGTTTAACGTAGCAGCCAACCTGTCCGACTGCTTCAAGATGAAGACGGCGATTGCATCGGCGATGGTCGACTATCCCATCGGCGACCTGATCGCGGAGCGCGTGCGCGCCATGGGCGTGCGGCCGATCTACAAGCACTTTGTGCACAACGGCGCGACTGGCCCGAACATGGCCACTGTCTACAGCGATCGCGGTGCGGGGGTGCGGCCGCCGGTGGTTTTCTACAACCGCGCCAACGAAGCCGGCGCGATGCTGAAGCCGGGCGACTTCGACTGGAACGCAATCTGCGCGAAGGGCGTGCGCTGGGCGCACTCAGGCGGCATTTTTGCCGCGCTATCGTCCACTACCGCGCCGCTTGCGGCGGAAATGATGAAGACTGCAAAAGAATCCGGCGCGGTTACTTCCTTCGATCTCAATTTCCGCGAGAAGCTGTGGAAGATTTCAGGGGGAGCGGATAAAGCAGTAGAGACGATTGCCACCATCGTGAAGAATGTCGACGTGCTGATCGGCAATGAAGAGGATTTGCAGAAGGGGCTCGGCATTCCCGGTCCCGATGTTCAGGCAAAGTCGAAACTCGATCCCAGTGTTTTCTTCGCGATGATCGACAACGTCGTCAAGAAGCATCCCCATGTAAAAGTCGTGGCCACCACGCTGCGAGAAGTGCACTCCACCAACCGGCATAGCTGGAGCGCGGTGGCGTGGATCGACGGCAAGACATATGTAGCGCCGACGGCGGAGCTCGACGTGGTTGATCGCGTGGGCGGCGGCGATGGATTCGCGGCAGGCTTCATCTACGGTCTTTTGACCGGTGAAAAACCCGAAGACGCGCTCAAGCTGGGCTGGGCTCATGGCGCGCTGCTGACCACATTTATCGGCGACACAACCATGGCGACTCTCGACCAGGTGCACGCGCTCGCCAGTGGCGGGTCGGCGCGAATCCAGCGATGAACTCGGTGAATCGCGATCGCTGACGTCAGCAACTATCAACTGCTATTCTTGCCATGCAACGCTGGGAGTCTGAGCTGGAGGGCTGGCATGGCAAGAGTCACCTTTGCATTTGGAATTCTGCTGATCGCTCTGGGGCTGATTGGTTATTGGGGCACCGGGAGCAAGGCTCCCACTGCGCTGATTCCCACGTGGTTCGGCTTGGCGCTCGCCGCGGGCGGCCTTCTTGCCATCAGCCGCAGCGAAAGCCGGCGCAAGCTCTTCATGCACATCAATGTGACGGTTGGGCTGCTGGGCCTCATCGGCGCGGTCGCCGCGGCCTTGCAAGGCTATGCCCACGCCAGATCGCTCGGTGTCGATCCGGACCCGATCGCGCTCGCAGCCAAGCTGACGATGGCCGGCCTGCTGCTGATCTATGTGAGTCTTTGCGTCCGCTCATTCATCCAAGTACGCAGGTCTCGACAGCAATAAATCAGTTAGGAATAACTTATGGGAACAATGCGCGGTGGGATGGGGATAGGAATGCGTGCCGAGCGCTCGCCGCATGGCCGAAGTGCGCGCGCGGGCGCCGAACCGCCTAAAAAGAAAACAGATTTCCGCAAGGCGATGCCCGAGATATGGAGGCTGGTGCGGCCACGGAAATGGCTGCTCCTGATCGGCCTGGTATTGGTGGCCATCAATCGCGTCGCAGGCCTGACGCTGCCATTCGTGGCGAGGCCGTTTGTCAATCTGGTGCTGAGGAAGCACGAGAGCGAAAAGCTGATGCCGCTGGTAGCAGCGGTGATTATTGCGACGATTATCCAGTCGATTACCTCGTTCTTGAACACGCAGCTCCTATCGAAAGCCGCGCAGCGCATGATCGCGGACCTGCGCCAGGAAGTCCAGCGGCACGTCGGCCGCCTTTCGGTCAGCTTCTATGACGCCAACCGCAGCGGCCTTCTGGTTTCGCGGATCATGAGCGACGTTGAAGGCGTGCGCAACCTGATCGGAACGGGTTTGGTTGAGTTTGTCGGCGGCCTGCTGACCGCTGCAATGGCATTCGTATTTCTGCTGCACCGCAGCGCGCAGATGACGCTCATCGTGTTTTCGGTTGTCGGCGTCTTCGTATTCGTTCTCCAGTACGCTTTCAAAACCATTCGTCCGATCTTTCGCGAACGGGGCAAGATCACCGGCGAAGTAACGGGCCGACTGACTGAATCACTCGGCGGCGTGCGCGTGGTGAAGGGCTACCACGCCGAGGAGCGCGAGGCCGCCGTTTTCAAAGTCGGCGTATTGCGCCTGCTCGACAACGTGATGAAGACGCTGACCATGACCAGCGTGATGTCGATGACGGCGACAACGGTGCTGGGGATTGTGGGCGCCATGGTCATGCTGATGGGCGGACATCTGGCATTGCAGAATCGGATGGACGATGGCACCTATATTCAGTACACGATGTTTCTGGCGTTCATGATTGCGCCTGTGATTCAAGTCGTGAATATCGGAACGCAATTAACAGAGGCGGTCGCGGGAATCGATCGCACCATGGAGATCCTTTCAGAGAAGGACGAGTTCGCGGACTCAGGGCGCACGATCAAGCTGGGCGAGATTCGAGGCGCTGTGCGCTTTGAGCATGTGGACTTTGCTTACACGCCGGAGAAGCCGGTGCTGCATGACATTAGCTTTCGCGCCGATCCCGGGTCGGTGACGGCTTTGGTGGGCTCCTCGGGTTCGGGCAAGTCGACGATCATCAGCCTGGTCTGCGCATTTCACAAACCGGTGAGCGGCCAGGTGTTTGTCGACGATATTGATCTCGCGACCGTAGACCTGAACAGCTACCGCTCGCAATTGGGCGTGGTGCTGCAGGAGTCGTTCCTCTTTGACGGCACGATTCGCGAGAACATTTTGTTCTCCCGGCCCGACGCGACCGAGGAGCAGTTTCAGTTTGCCTGCCGCACCGCGTGCGTGGATGAGTTCGCCGAGCGTTTCCCCGAGGCCTACGACACGATTGTGGGCGAGCGCGGCGTGAAGCTCTCCGGCGGACAGCGCCAGCGGTTGTCGATTGCGCGCGCTCTTCTGGCCGATCCGCGCATCCTCATCCTCGACGAGGCTACCAGCTCGCTCGATTCAGAATCGGAGGCGATGATCCAAAGCGGCTTGGCCGAGTTGATGCACGGGCGCACTACATTTGTCATCGCTCACCGCCTGTCGACCATCCGGCGCGCCGACCAGATCCTCGTGGTCGAGGCAGGCCGCATCGTCGAGCGCGGAAATCACAGCGAGCTGTTCGCGCTCCGCGGACGCTACTTCGATCTCTACACTCGCCAGCACGGCCTTGAGGCGAATCTGTTTCTGGCGCCGGGCGAGGGCGACACGGTGGAAGAGACGGAAGACAAAATCTAACTCTGCAAGCCCGAGACAGCCTTTCACCCAACGTCGAACAGATTCACCCAAGCACAATTCGAGTACCGACGGACCCTTCGCCGGCCACAGGGCAGTCGGCGTTTCACGGTGCCGTCTCATCTGTTGACCCTTGTCCCATCATATGAGAAGCTAGTGTCAGACCCGAAGATTGGAACAGAGGATCAATATGCGAGACGCGCTTCCGCAAGGAACCTACAAAGTTCAAGCTCTTGACCGCGCATTTGCGGTTCTCGATCTGCTTGGCGAAAGCGAGACGCCACTCGGCCTGGCGCAAGTGGCGGCTTCGCTGCAACTGCACAAGAGCACAGCGCATCGCTTCCTGATGGTTCTGGAGCGGCACCGCATGGTGGAGCGCACTGTGAACGGCAAATTCCGCCTCGGCCTGCGGCTGTTCGACTTTGGCAACCGGGCGATTGAGCAGTACGACCTGCGCGACCGCGCGCAACTGCACCTGCGCAAGCTAGTGGCAGAGACCGAGGAGACGGCGCACCTGGCGCTGCTTGAGGCGGCGCGCGTCATCTACATCGACAAGATTGAGCCAACACGCGCGGTGCGCATGATTACGCGCATCGGCGCCAGCAATCCCGTGCATTGCACCTCGGTGGGCAAGGCGATTCTGGCTTTTTTACCTCCCGAACGCGTTGCTGAGGTGCTGCGCCGCGTCCGCTACGAGCGGCCGACGAGCCGCACCATCGCGACGCCTGAAGCACTGCGCACCGAACTCGAAAAGACTCGCCGCCGCGGTTACGCCGTCGATGACGAGGAACTGGAAGAAGGCCTGCGCTGCATTGCTGTTCCGTTGCTTGATGCGCAGCGGCTGCCGGTTGCGGCGGTCAGCGTCTCCGGGCCATCGTTCCGCGTGACTGCGCAAAAGCTGCCCGCCATTGCCAACCATCTGCTGCAATGCGTTCGCGGCATTTCGGTGGATATGGGATACGTGCCTTCAGGGCGCGCCGCACGCGCGGTCGTGAACGCCTGAAGCTGGCAAAAATCTGCGAGTAACTCGGCGGGCGGCAACGGTTTCTGCAGGCGCTCGCGCGCCGCGAGGCATAGGGTTCAGCCTCACGGCTTTCTGATACACTCATGGATGTTGCTTGCGAGAAAGTTCGGCATTTTTGCCGGCGCTCTTGCGGCATCCCAAGCTCAACTTGGGGACGTAGCTCAGTTGGTTAGAGCGCTGCCCTGTCACGGCAGAGGTCGCGGGTTCGAGCCCCGTCGTCCCCGCCATCAATCAAGAAATTCCACGATTGTTGGCGATGCCCGAAGCAATTCATTTCTACATCGACCTAGCCTTCAACGTGTCAGCGCCAACTCGTCTAATCGGATGGAGTGCTCACTGAAACGCCTGGCTCAGGCTCATCGGATCGAGGCCCGATAGAAATTTCTGCGCCTCGACGGTGAGAGCGCTCTGTGTAGCGGTCTTTGCCGCGTTGGAATGGGTCTGGTCGGATTGCAAGCGGTCGATGCGAATCATGATGGGAACCGGATGCGCTGCTCCGCCGGTGAGATCGCCGATCTGCGGCTTGAGAACGAAGAAGCTGACGCGGCCTTTCGAGGCGACCTGCTGCGACTGCGAGCAGGAGCCAGGAGTGCAGACGACGCTGACGACGATGCTGTCCGTGACTCCGTCGTTGTAGAAGCCGGTGCTGAGGTCGACCGATTTTCCCTGCGCGGTGACGAAGGGCACGGAAGTAACGAGGTCGGGCCTGAGGCCGCGCGCCAGCCAGCATGAGTTGGCGTCATGATAGTAGACAAAGGGCGCAACCCAAATGGCGAGGATAATCTCGTCTGCTCCGGATTGTGAATAGGCGCCGCTTTCAACCAGCGTTTGTCCGCCGGATTGCTCGTACCAACTGCGCGTTAGCGTGAACTGGCCGATTTGCTTCGGGAAGCGAGCGAGGGACGCCGTCGACGATGAGGGTGAGTCCAGTCCGCTTTGCCGCGCTCGAAGCGCAGAGGATGGCAGCGCGAGAACCACGAGCAGCACGGTCGCAAACGCCGCGCAGCGGATGAAAAGATTCCTCGACGTCTGCGCAAGTCTTTCGCGACGTAGCCCAGGCACATCATCAGCCCGCGAGTGACCAGGCGAACCCCGTTCGCCTTCCTTCAAGCCAGCGAGCCAGACAAAAATCAAAATCGCCACCAAAAATAAGCAGCTTCCGATGGCGTAGTCGGCCCGTTTTGCCGCGCCTTCGAGCGCGGGATGGCCGAGCGCGATGCGGTAATAGACGACAAGGACGCAGAGGCGGATGAAGTTAAAGAGATAACCGAGCAGAACGCCGCCAATGACGTACGCCGCCCAACGTCGCAGTGAAACGCGCTTGAGATAGCCGAGGACGAGCGCCAGATATCCCAGCGTTACCGCGCCGCGAATGCCGTCGCAGCCGGGCGCGATGAACATTCCAAAGTCCGGCGAGAACATGAGGCGCAGTTGCGGTGTAGTGGGCGCGAAGCCAATGAGTGTGGCGAAAGCGCGCGCGACGCGGGCAGAGATTTCCTGCAGAGGAATATCGATCATGCTGCTAGTGAGCACGGGCACGGGCTGCGAAAGCAACAAAAGCCCGAGAGGAAACCACGCCCTGCGCCAGACGCGCGTGCCGGCAAACAGCAGAACCACCCCGCTGCCGTAGAGATAAACAGGTAGCGTGAGCGGGATGAGCGATACGAGCGCGCCGCCGGCGGTGACGAAAAGCTCGGCGCTGGCGCGAAGAATGCTGACGAAGAACGCGGCGCCGATCACGGCCAGGCCCCACCAGCTTCCACGAAGCTGCCAGCCGTTCTGCCGCCAGACGCGAAGAGTGAGAATGATGCTAGCTGGCGGGATCAGCATGCCGATCGATCGCAGCGGATCGGTGGTCCAGCATCGCCAGAGCAGCGCCAGTTCGCGCTCAATGCCGAGGCAACCGGCCGCCGCAAGAACAGCGATGGCGCACCAAAGCGCGATTGAAGGAGAAGCCGCCCGGCCGGAAATCGCGGCTGGATCTGGCGTGGCTGAATCGGACGAGGCCAGATCGAGCGTTGCCTGATCCGCTTGCGGTGTCGCGATTACCAAGTCTTCCGCCATCGAAGCCGTCTTCCCCTCGTTCGATATCATCGCATCCTGCCGCTCGCACGCATATGTCGATACACCCTAGGGCGCTTGCGGCGGACCGGCCAGCGGCGTTTTCACCGGCGTCGCAACCCCGATAAATTGCGTGAGCGTGTTCTTGCCGGAGTTCGTTACCCAGAGATTTCCGCTGGCATCGATGGCAACGCCGTAGGGCGCAAGCAGGGAAGCGTCGGCGCCGAATCCAGTCGTCGGAGAAAGCAACATGCCGGGCGTGGCGCTGGACGAACCACTAAGCTCAGAGAGCGAGTTGCCCTGATAGTTGGCCACCCAAACGGCTCCCGCGCCGTCGACTGCAATTCCCTGGGGACGAACCAATCCGCCGCCCATCGCAGCATCCACTTCCAACTTTCCGCAGGTATTCACCGCGCTGATGCTGTTGCCGTAATAATTCGCGATCCAAACATTGCCGCTCTGATCGGTAGCCACTCCCGAAGCGCCATCGCAATCGCAATCGAAATTCGTAACCTCGGTGCCATCCGCTGAGATTTTGGTCACGGGCAGCAGGCCGCCCTGATTGGCGAACCAGGCGTTGTGACCTGCGTCGACGGCGACGGCCACGGGGAACGCGAGCGAAGTTCCACCCCATCCGGAGGAGCTCGAAATGGCCGAGCCGGAGCTCGAAAGCAGCGACACCTTCGAGTCACCATAATCGGCGATCCACATGTTGCCGTTTGTATCCGCAGCCACTGCGAGCGGAAAGTAGATGCCGCCGCTCGTGATAGCTGTAGCGATGGCCTGACCGGAAGAATTCAGCTCGGTAATGTCTCCGGTGCCGCTTTGCGATGTAGTTTGCTCGTTGGCAATCCAGACGTTGCCCTGAACATCGAGCGCCATGCCATAAGATTCGTTGATTCCCGAGCCGCTGATTCCGGCTGGGAAGACTGCGCCGCCGGCCGGAGAAAACTCCGACACGGTGTTGAAGTAGTTTGACGCCCAAACATTGCCTGCCGCATCCACGCCGAGCGATGCGGGCGAATTCATGCCTCCGCCAGTGAGGGTGTTATGCAGCATCCAGTCAGAAGGTGCGGCTGCGAGAGCGGGCGAGAACACGGGGTAGGCCGTGGCGAGCGAGTAGACTGCCGCGACGTTCGCAGCGGGCGCGCGCGCGATAGTGAGGGCAGCGTCGAGCGTGTTAGTTGGCACAGTGCTGCCGGAGGTCGCAGCAGAAAAAAGCGTGGTGCAGGAACCGCTGCTGCCCGCGCCGGTACACGACGCAAGCGCATCGGCCAGCGAGTTCAGCTTTGCGGTGGGCACAACGATCGTGGATGGAAGGCCCGTTCCCGGCGACGCGCCAGTTGCGGGATTCACGAGTTCGCTGGCCGTTGCAAATGCGTTGTCGAGGCCGGTTGTATTGGTGCAACTCGCGCCCACATTTCCGCCGCTCGACATAAACGACGCCAGCGACCAGACGGAAGCGGCAGTCGTGACCTCATCGATGACGATGGAACTGCCCGAGGTAATGCTGCCGCAGGGACCGACCGGGGTCATCAGCCACATAGTGGAGTTGGTTGCTGAAGCGCCGGCCGCCTGGCCGCCTTTCGAGAGCAAATATACAGGGGTTTTCGCCGATGGGCATAAATATCCCGAGGGAACCGTGAAGCTTCCATCGGATGCGGTGGCCAGCGCGTTCGTCAGAAGCCCTGCAGGTGCCGAGCCGTTGCCCGCGTTCCCCGCGGCATAGAACTGAACAATGGCGCCGCTCACAGGCTTCGAGGAGGCCAGAACCTTTCCGGTGAAGGAGACTCCGGCGACCGGTGTTCTCGATGGGCACGATGCGGGCGTGCTGGAACTAACACTCGGAGTGCAGCCGCCGCCACCACCCCCGCCTCCACCACCACCGGTGGAGACAGTGCCGCCACATCCGGTCACGAAGAGGACGGCCAGGAAAAATGCGGCGCCCAAAAAAGTCGCCGAGCAAAACGCCCCAAAGGAATCGGAGATCGAAACAGAGACTGGCAGCGAGAGAAAATTGCGGGGAAGCTTCACCGTCGTATTCCCCATTCTATGAAGAAGCGGGGTCGCTCGTTGAGAGCTAGCTCTTGCGTTTGCGCGCTGCGCGCACGCTTGCTGCCAAGGCGCCCGCGCCGCCCACGAGAGCCAGCACTATAGTTGGATCTTCAGGCGAGTCGTCGCATCCGGTTTGCGCGCGGAGCGGAAGAGCAACGGCGGCCAGTGTCAAGGCCAGGAGAAGAGCGTAGCGGGGGTTCATTCGAATCTCCTTTACTCAATCCACGACTGATCAGCTGATCAGCGCAACATCCGGGTGACGCCGCGGAGCGAACTCCAAAGCAATCAGTTCCAGAATACACGGAAAATTGCCTCAGGTGGATATGCCCCAAATGGGTGACACCGAGCGGTAAACCGTCCTGTTTTCCACATTAAGCCGTTCTGGCCCAAATGGCGCGCTTATTTCGCTTGGCCGTGGTCGAAGCTGTCCCGAATCGCGAAAAATGCGTCTTTGGGACGGTAATCGCGATCGAAGGGCAACGACCGCTGGGGCCGATTTGGCTGCTTGCGATGGTGCGTTGGCCCGCTGTTGAGCCATGTGAAGCGGTCGCTCAGGTCCCATGTGAGCACCAGCTTTACCGCCGGATTGGCCAAAGCGACGCGGAGATAGTCGGTGTATGTTTGCGCAATAATGGCGTCGCGCTTCACCGGATCGTCAGTAGCGATGTCGTCCTCGTTCACATCCATTTCAGTCAAATACACCTCAAGGCCCATCCGGCGGATCGCTTCGATGTAATCGGCCAGGCCTTTGCCAAAGGTGTACGGCTGGGCAGCTTTTACGTGGCTTTGGATGCCCACGGCATCGAGCGGCACGTCGCGCTTCTGCATGCCACGCAGCAGTTCGAGGATCAGGCGTCGCCGCTCCGCGCTGTCGTCGTTGTCGTATTCGACTCCGTAGTCGTTGTAGGTGAGTTTTGCGTGCGGATCGGCAGCCCGCGCTGTGCGAAAGGCCAGATCGATGTAATCCGGCCCGATTTGGTCGAACCAGAAAGAATTCCGCAGCCCGCCGGGCTGGCCATCTTTGGGAAGAATCGCCTCGTTGACCACATCCCACGACTGCAACTGGCCCGCGAAGTGTTTGCAAACGGTGGTAATGTGATCGACAAAAAACTGCCGTGTCTTGGGGCGATTCTCCGGGGTCTGGATCCACTCCGGAACAGACTCATGCCAGCAGAGCGTGTGTCCGCGCATCAGCATGTGATTCTTTTGGGCGAATTGAAGCAGAAAATCGGGGCGGGAGAAGTCGTAGCGGTCGGGTGCGGGGCGTAGCGCGATCCACTTTAGTTCGCCGGTGGGCACAACAATGCCGCACTGTTCACTGATCAGCTCAGCGAAGTCAGGATCGCTCTGAACATTGTGAATGATGACCGCGGAGCCGGAGATGAATCCGTGACGGCGCGCATGGGCGCGGAGAGAGCGCGAGCCTGCGACGTCGTGGAATGAGGCGAGCAGAACTGGTGGAGTCGCGGCTGGAATCGCTGCAGGATGCCCGCAGCCCTCCAACAGCAACGCCGCCGGCACGGCTGCGGCAATTGCTGCTGTCGCCCCGGCCGCCTCTGCGATGAATTCTCGTCGCGTTCGCATTTTGTCCTGCTGGTCCTTTCGGGGCCGCCATAATTTCATCCGCCAGCTTACCAATTTCCGGTCTACTAGGCTCGGACTTGGCAGCTCGGGCTTACCAGGGGTTCGTGCCCAGCGGCCGATAGTGGACCCAGTCGAAATCGACGGCTCCTGTATCGCTTGCTGGATTGGCGGCTTGCGTTGTGTACGCAAACAGAGCCGGCCGCGAACCTTTCCACCAGCTAAATCGGATCTCGGTATCCGTGCCAAGTTCGTGAAACGTCTTGCCGTCGTCAAGGCTGTACGAGTAGCTAGCCCTATCGCCGTCGACGCGCACGCGAAGTTCGATCACCGCTTGCGAAAAATCCGGTCCGGCAGTGTGCTCCTGTAGGTGAAAGAAGTTCAATCGCCGTTCGCGCCCGTCCTGCTCAATCTCCAGGCCGGTCGCGGAATTATCAAACATGGCCACCCCGGCATGCACGCCGGGTTTTATTCCCGTCAGATCCATGCGGGTCGTAAATTCGAAGGCGTTGTCCTGCATGCACTGCGTAAGAGTGTTGCGCGCTCCAAGCAGGTTGCCGGCTTGCATGGGAATAAGGCGAAGATAGCCGGGCCTCGCGCTCAACGTCCAATGAGCGTCGTCGGGATTGTGATTCCACTCCCATTGCGGGCCAAGCTTCAGTGTGCTGAAATCGTCAGACGTCTGGGGCCGTTGCTGAGACTCTACGCGAGGATGACCCGGAATTGGCCCGGAGGGCGTTGGCTGCCCGGTTGACGCGCCGTCGGGATCGGCGCCAATCACCGGCCAATCGTCCTGCCAGCGCACCGGCTCAAGGTGAACAATCCGCCCGTGCGCGCCGTCAGCCTGGAAATGGACGAACCATCCTTCGCCGTCCGGCGTTTCAACATAACCGCCCTGGTGCGGGCCGTTGATGTTGGTCGAGCCTTGGGCCAACACCACGCGATGCTCGTAGGGTCCATAGATCTGTCGCGAGCGCAACACCGCCTGCGAGCCTCCGCCTACGCCGCCGATCGGGGCAAAAATGTAATAGTAGCCGTCGCGCTTATAGAGCTTGGGGCCTTCAAGAACAGGCAGGTGCTCTGGATCTTGAACAATGATTTTGCCTTCATCGAGCACGCGCCTGCCATCTGCCGACATACGGTGCAGGATGAGCGGCCCTGCGCCGGTCCTCGAGTGAATCAGGTAGGCCGTTCCGTCGTCGTCCCAAAAAGGACAAGGGTCCTCAAAACCCGCGCCTGCGATCACGACTTCCGGCTCGCTCCACGGTCCGGTCATCTTTTCCGCCGTGCTCACGAAGATTCCTTCGCTCGGCGTGGGGAAGTAGACATAGAACCGGCCGTCGTGTTTCCTGATCGATGGCGCCCACACCCCTTTGCCGTAGCGATTGCCGCCAATCATGCTGTAACGCGGATCCATATCAAGGCGGTGGACCACGTGGCCGAGAATCGTCCAATGGACGAGGTCGCTTGATTGAAGAATGGGAATGCCCGGCACGAAGTGAAAGGTCGAAGCGACGAGAAAATAATTCAGCCCATCGCGGATGACGTCGGGATCGGAGTAATCGGCAAAGAGGATTGGGTTGCGGTAAATCGGCCTCAACCCCGACGATGGAGTCTTCAACTCCAACGATGGAGTCGTCAACCCCAATGATGAAACACTGTCGTCCGGCGCGCCGGCCTTTTTGGCAGCGTGTGGCCCCTGCGCGGGAGCGGAGGCCGCAGCCGCCAGAAGGCAGCTTGCGAGCAGTGCCCCGCGCGGCCCGCGTCTTACTCTACATGCTGCTTTGTTAGTCATCGAGTGGCCTTCACGTTTTGCTCAGCTTGCGTTCGGAGATAGAAAAGGCCTCCCGCGGCCGCTGCACCGGCCACTCGGCCAGTGAAATGCTGCTGCAATGAGCGTTTCTTTTTGCTTCTGAATACCAGGGCACGGAATGAGTTGGGGAGTACCGCATTTGGCCGCACTCCCCAAGCCTTGCTAGAACAGCACCTTCAATGAGAACTGCGCGATGCGCGGATCGTTTACGACGGTGGCAGGACTCACGTTCTGAGGAGCGGTGCTGGTGATTCTGCCAAACGATCCTCCCAGGCCGGTGGCGGGGTCACCGAGGTTGGTGTGGTTCAACAGGTTGAAGTACTCGGCGCGCAACTGCAGAGATGTCCGCTCGCTGAATGGAAACACGCGAGCGATGCTGGCATCCCAATCGGTGTAGGCCGGGCCCCTGAAAGCACCCTTTTTGACGTTGCCGAAGGTGCCAGCGGGGTTGACGGTAAAAGTTGTCGGATTATTAGTGAGGAAGTTTCTGCAATTTATTTGGCCCGTGCATTCCGTGCCGCCGTAAGCGCTGGTCCCGTTGTATACGGCGCGATCGCGATTCTGGTGCACGCCGGAATTGTTGCTTGAGCTCGAGGTAATGGTCAGCGGATCGCCCGAGCGGTACTGGACGAGGCCCGTGGTCTCATAGCCGTTGACCAAGTAACGAAGGGCGTGAGGAGCATCGTTCATGACCTTCGGCTCCTTGTACACATAAGAAGACGCGACCACGCTTCGATGATCGAATTCCGTCGGCCCGTAGTCCAACGCTTTGAAGTTCGGCATGGTAATCGGATAGACGAACGAGTTGCCGCCGCCGATGGAGGTTGCTGCCTGGTTGTAAGGCATGTTGTCGAGCGCCTTTGACCAGGTGTAGTTGAAGAGCATGGTAAGGCCGTACTTCACGCGTTGTTCAGCCGACACTTGCAGTGAGTTGTAATTGGTGTTGCCGCCGGTGTTGGCCGCTGTGATGAAGTTATTCTGCGGATAGCAACTATTGGTCGCCGCGCAACCCGGCTGATCGTAAATGGCAGTCGTCGGGCTGAGCCAGGGATTCAGTTCGAGATTCTGCCACTCGTGCCGGCTTTGCTCGGCCACATACGCGGCACGCAGCGAGAGACTGCTGCTCAGCTGTTGTTCCACGGCCAGGTTGTAGTCGACGGTGCGCGGATCCTGGAAGCCTCTGATTGGGTCGAAGGTGAGCCAGTTATTGGCCGCGCTGATAGGCGCGGTTGGCGGAGGCACTGCCGGGGCCGGGAAAGGATTTGCGACGCCCACGGAGCCGTAAGGATTGACGAAGGTCATATTGACGTTGCTGGCGATATTCGCCGGGGTGGTAGCATTGCCAGCCGAGAATGTGGAGCCCAGTGACACGGAAGTAAGAAACGGCGCGCCATTGGAGTAGATATTGAACAGGGTGCTGTTGATGCGGCTGTCAAAGAAGAGACCGGCTCCGCCACGGACGCTGGTTTTTCCATTGCCGAAGACATCCCATGCAAAGCCCAGCCTGGGCATAAAGTGGCCGTATGCCGACGCGGCGCCGTTGGGGTTGAAACCGGGATCGCCGGCGAACTGCATTCCAGCGGGCGCCAGCGGGTATTTGGTGGAGTGAGTGTTCGATGCCCAGAGCTTCGGGTTGAAGCCTCCCATGCGTCCATCTCTCTCGTGCCATGGCACGAAAGGCTCCCAGCGCACACCGTAGTCCAGCGTGAGATTGTGGGTTGCTTTCCAGCTATCCTGCACGTAGGCTCCCTGAAACTTCCCGCGAGGCTTGAAAAGCTGGCCGTTTGCTTGGTTCATTTGAGCGAGATACCCGAACTCGAAGCTGGCGGCGGCATCGCCGGTGCCTGTAGGGCTGAAGTTGAACTGACCCGGCAGCGAGTTGAGGTTATCGACATCGACCTTCGATAGTTCGCCATGATAGCCGGCGTCGATGTTGTGTTTGCCCATCAGGAAATGGACATCGTCGGTCAGAGTATAGTTCCCTCTGCGGAAGGTGGCCTGGCCGAGCGTTGAAACCGTGAAATAACCGGGCACCTGAATCTGCGAGATCTGCTTGAGCGGCGGCTGGTACACACCGGTCACACCGAAGTCGGCCACGTCAACAGCGCTTGCGACCGGGCCGCGGGCGTCGTTCTGGATCTGATCGCTGATGATGAAGTTGTTCACGACGTGCGCACTGAAGGTGTGGGTCTCTGAGACCAGCGCATTGTAATAGTGGTTTGAAGCTCCGTTGGACAGTGTGAGGATGTTGGCGGTGTTTTCGACGCCTTGCAGGATGAACGCGTCGGAAAAGTACCGCTCTGTCAACTTGTCTTTCCCACCCAGCTCCTGGTCGGCGCGCGCCGTGATCTCCGCCTCCGTGAAATTATTCGGGAGTGAGAAGGGCGCAACGGAGCCATTGGCGGACAATGCCGGAACATAGCTAAAGAACTTTTGCGACACGGGACTCATGGCAGCCGGCTTCCAGGTATGCGAAGTCGCGTAATAGGGGCCCGGAGGCGTTGACGTCTGAGCCGGGCAACTTGCATCAGCAATCATATAAGTGGTTCCGTTGGGATCGAATGGATCGCTGACGCAACTGGCGAAGACCAGGTTGTTTGTGCCCGGCGCGCCGCCTGACGAGTTCGCGCCCGCCTGGGCGATGCTGGGCAGCAGGATGGTGGAGGAACCGGCGGTCGAGGCTGAATGATTGATCGTCCGCTGGTAACCGAAGAAGCCGAACGACTTGCCGCTTTGGAAGAGATGGGGAATTTCGAGCGGTCCGCCGACCGTGCCGCCAAACTGGTTGCGATGGAGCGGGTCAACGACCAGGGAGTTGGTTGCGGGCTTCCAGGTGAAGGGGTTGGCGGCGTTGAAGGCCCGATTGCGAACGAACTCAAACGCGTCACCGTGATATTGGTTGGTTCCGCTCTTGGTGATGATGTTGACCACGCCGCCGGCATTCTGGCCGTATTCCGCGTTGTAGTTGCTCGTTTCTACGCTGAACTCCTGCAGCGCATCCGGCATCGGGAACGGCTCATTGACGTTGGTATACTCGTCCACGTTGTTGCCACCATCCAGCATGTAGTTGGTTTGCCCCACAAACGTGCCGTTGGCCGAAATGGTAACCGCTGACGGGAAGGTCTTGGTGTTTCCTTGATCCGCCTGTCCTCCCGGCGCGAAGGTGACGCCCGCGACCTCTTCTGTGAGGGCGGAAGCATTGCGGCCATTCAGCGGCAGATCGCTCACTTGCGAAGTTCCGATGACCTGCGACAAGGTGCCTGTCGTCACGTCCACCTGGGCGGTGTCGGCATTCACCGTCACCGTTTCAGTGGTCGTGCCGGGCTTCAACTCGATGTTCACCGTCACCGCGGCGTCGGCGCGCAGTTCCACGCCCTTCTGCGTGTACGCTTCAAACCCGGCGCGAGTGGCGGTAATGTTGTAAACCGAGGGCGGCAGAATGGGGAGAACGAAGTTGCCCTCGCCGCCCGATGTCGTCTTCGACGAGATTCCCGTTCCGACCTGCGTTGCTGTGACTTCGGCGCCGGCTACAACCGCGCCGCTAGCATCAGTCACAGTGCCGTTAATGCTTCCGAGTCCTTGTGCCGACAAACGGCCTGGAATGCAAATGGACAGTGCGAAAACGGCGACAAAACAAGTGATTAACTTGGGAAAAACCCTCATATAGCCTCCTAAAGCGTTGCTCTTGCGGGTGAAATCAATCGTTTCGTGCCCGAAACAGAGCGCAACGGGCGCACGAAAATACGAGCAACGAAGTTTGTATTGAAATAGATTGACAATTGATGAGACAGGTACCGTCCCTGACAGTCAGGAATCGGAAACATCACATTTAATTTCTATGTTTTATCTCTTGAAAATAGTCGCCGCCAACTCCTGTGGAATGGCGCGGCTATTCAGCCGATACCGCGAGGACCCTGGGCGGGCCTGGGGTACCGTCTGTGACGGTTGTTCCCAGAACGACCTGAAGGTTTCCCGCTGCGCCGTTCGGGCCAACCTGCCCGGCAATTTCCTGCATCAGGTTCGGATCGGTAAGGAATTCGCCAGCGGTTTCAGTGCCGTAGGTGTACAGCCCGCCGATCACAACCACCACATGGCCAGTCTCCGAATCTCGAATGCGCGAGATGAGTGCAAAGTCTTCAAGCTTGGGGCTATTGGCTCCAGTGACCGGTTCGGGCGGCTGATTGGTGCCCCAACTCCAACTGCGCGACAAAGGGTTCTTCGCGTCGCGAATGTAGACGACGTGCTTCTCTGTATCCATGGCTAGGCTGAAACGCAACTGGCGGGTCAAGCGCAGGCTCCATTCATTGTTGAAGGCCCCGATAAGAACCGCGGCGCCGCTCCTGAGGTCGGAGAACGAGCTCTCGCTGCCTCTGCGAATGATGACCTGTTTGTTTCTGGCCTCAAGCGCGCCAACAACCTTGGCGATGGTCACTGTGTCGGCGAAAGGAACTGTCTGCGACGAGTCGGAGCTCGGCACAGGAGTGACGGGGCTTCCATTTGCGTTTACGTCCGGCACCGTTGGCGGTCCATTTGGATGGTCGCCCACCACGAGCAGCACAGGACCCGGTGTTTCAAGTACTGGCTTCCAGAAAAGACCCTCGGCATTCGTTCTTTGCAGACTGGTATATCCGGCGAGGCCGGCCGCCATAAGAACGGCAGCCGCGGCAGCGCCCGCATACCACTGCTTCCACCATTGCGCTGGCTTGGTGAATCTCGTAACAGCAATCGCGTCCGTGGCAGGGACCCGGCCCGTTACAGCAACCGGGCCGATTTGAATGTGCGCTGCATGCGTTTCAAATGGCGCATCAGGTGATTCCGTTTCGATTTCCGTTTCAACCCCGCCGTGCCTGGGCTGACCTGGGAGCGTGAATCTTGGAATATACGACCCGGGAACAAGGCCCATGCGCAATTCACAGCGGTGCTTCTCGTTGACGTAGTAGGTCGCGAGTTTCTTGCGCAGCTCAGTCGCCGCTGTGCGAACAATGTGATCGAGGTTGGTGTCGTACGATGGGTGCCTGCCGAAGACCTCAACCCCAATGGTGCGTTCCTTGATCTGTTCCGCCGATCCGTTCAGCGTCATCTCAACTACATATTTGAGGAAGGCGACGGAGCGCTTGCTGGAGCGAAAGACCTCATCCCGAATCAGCAGGTCGAGCTGCGCGCGGATCATCTCCGCGGTCAAATCCGGCGTCGTGCCATACTGCGCTAAGGTCTCAATCATCGGACTTCCAGTGCAGCGATTCTAGCACGGGTTTTGAAGCACTTGGCGCTCTTCAGCGCCGCCTGCGGAGCGCCTGCAAACGCTCGCCAACTCGAGGTTGGTTAGACGCGCACATTTCCGTCACGGCGTCTTAATTGTGTGGTGGCCGGCGCTTTGCGGAGTGGAATTTATATGTAACCGATTACACGAAGTCTTGTCGTTCCTCGAGGGAACGCCGCGAGTCGACGCCTCAAATCAATGCCCCGAAGAAACGTCCCCGGTTAACCTTTGGCTGAGTGATCGAAGATGTGGCCCATCTTTTCCTGCTTCGTTCGCAGGTAGCGCTCAAAGCTCTCCTGGCTTTCGACCTCAGCTGACACGCGCTCGGTCACGGCGATGCCCGCTGCCTCCATCGCGGCAACTTTGTCGGGATTGTTGGTCATCAGGCGCACGCGCGACACGCCGAGCAGCTTCAATGCTCCCGCCGCCAGATCGTAATCGCGGCAGTCGGCGGCGAAGCCCAGCTTCTGGTTTGCTTCCACCGTATCGAGCCCATCGTCCTGTAATTCGTAGGCCTTCAGCTTGGCCATAATGCCGATGCCGCGGCCCTCCTGTTGCTCATAGAGCAGGATTCCCGCACCCTCTTCGGCGATGTTCTTGAGCGCCATCTCCAGTTGCTGCCGGCAATCGCAGCGCAGCGAACCAAAGACATCTCCGGTGAGGCACTGCGAGTGAATGCGCACCAGCGGCGGCGAGGTATGAATGTCGCCCATCACCAGCGCAACAAGATCCTCGGCCATCGTCGCCGATTCGCAGCCGGGCGCTCTTTCGCTCTGCGCGCCCTGAAAGCCCAGGATGCGGAATGTGCCCCAGCGCGTGGGGAAATCCGCTTCTGCGACCTTTTTAATGACTTCCAATGCCATATCTTCATTCTACGGGGCAACCGCTCTGCGCGCCGCGCGCCTCCTGCAGATGCCTCTCGCTCAACTCTCCGCAAATTACTGCCCCGCCAATCGCTCTCCAAATTAGATTCCGGCAAGCGCGCCGCGATACATTGATCGTGTGACGGACAACCTGATTTGGATCACGCTGCTGGTCAAACTGGGCGTGGTAGCGTCGGTGGCCAGCGTACTGGCGCGCGTTACTACATTCCGTCGCCTGTTTTTTGCCGAGAAGCGCAGCGGCAGGCAAACGCTCGCGTTGCTGGCATTTTTCCTGGTTCCACTTACTCTGGGGGTTTGGCTTCGGTTTTGGGTTCCCAACTTTCTCGCCGCCGACATCTCTTTTGAAACCACTATCCTCCTTGGCCTGCTGGTTGGTCCCGGCTGGGCGATGCTCAGCGGCGGCGTGCTGTCTGTCCCCGCCGTTCTGCACCACGAATATCTCGCGCTGCCGTTCAATCTTGTTCTCGGCCTGGCCGCCGGCGCCATCGGCCGCTTCGTTGAGAGAGAAGAGATTTGGTCTTTCACGCCCTTCATCGACCTCAGCCTCTACCGTTGGATTCGCCGCAACCTGATCAACCCGCGCATCGACCGCCAGTTCCTTCTCCTCGTCCTCATTGCGGTCATGGAGATGGTTCGAGACTGGATCGCCCACGCCTTCCCGCATCGCCTCTTCGCGTTGCTGGCCAGCAATCTCTGGCTGCAGGCGCTGGTCTGGCTGTGCGCGCCGATCTCGGTTGGCGTCGCGATCAAAGTGTGGAATGCGTTGCGCGTTGAGATGTCGCTCGAAGAGCAGAAGCGGCTGGTTCTTGAAGCGCGGCTTGACGCCCTGCAAAGGCAGATCAATCCCCACTTCCTGTTCAACACGCTCAACTCCATTGCCTCGCTGGTACGGAGCAAGCCGGAGATGGCCCGAACGATGACCGTCAAACTGGCCAACATCCTGCGCGCGCTGCTTAAGGATCACGACGCCTACGTGCCCTTCCGCGACGAGTTGAAATTCACCGACGATTACCTCGACATCGAGGTCGTCCGCTTTGGCTCCGAAAAGCTGCGCGTCGAAAAGGATATCGATCCGCGCACGCTCGATATTCTCGTGCCCAGCATTCTGCTTCAGCCTTTGATCGAGAACAGCATCAAGCACGGACTGGAGCCGCGCATTCACGGCGGTACGGTCACGTTGCGTAGCCGCCTCGAGGGCGACCGAGTCTTCATCGAGGTCTCCGACGATGGCGTAGGCATGACCGGCCGTCCGGAATCCGCGATTCGCCGAACCGGCTCGGGTATTGGCATGAAAAATGTCCAGGAACGGCTCGAAGTTCTCTACGGCAATCAGGCCAGCTTCAACGTGGTCTCGAATCCTGGTCGCGGCACGAAGATCTCCATCGAACTGCCGGCATCGCCGGCCGCCACGTCCTGATCAATCGGTCGGGGTTGACGCCGCCGCTTCGGCTTTCTTTTTGACACGGTCCGCGAGCCAAAAGCTGAACTCCTCGTCGACCGAGCGACCAGGCTTGCGGAACCGCCGATCTTCCTGAGTCAGATAATCGCGAAACGCTTCTTGATCATCGATCGTCGCTTCGGGCATTTGGGCCGGCGGCGCGGCGGCCGTGCTCTCATTTTTTTCTTTTCCACTGAAGATCCAGTAACGTTCAAAGACCGCCAGCGCGGCGATCAAGAAGTCAAGAGAACTCTGCCCATGAGCAGATGCGATTGTGAGGCCAATGACGAGCGCGAGACAGGCCATATGCGTCAGGATCGTGGAGAAAATGGGAATAGAGATGCCGGTTTTTCGGCTGCCACTGAAAAGAAGCCACGCGAGGAAGAGGTGATACGAGAAAAGAACGGAATCATAGGGAGCCCAGCTGGGCGGCAATAAAACTGCCACTGGAATTCCAAGAAGGTCACAGACGATGAATGCGATTACATCGCCAAAGTCCAGTCCCAGCAATGTGAAGATGCGCAAAAACCACATATCTTCCTCGATAACTCGTCTTTTATCCTGATCTCAGATCGCATCGGTAATCGCTCCACGCATTTTTTAGGGCCCTCCCATGAGCGATGGTTCCGGTTCCGCCGCGGCCGGAAAACGGAACCCCACACAGCAATCGGCAAAAATTGTGTGGGCGTGGCGCACCTACTATAACCTGCGTCAGCCGATCATGCAGTCCTTACTCTTGAGTCGTAGGTGAATCTCTAGGTTCGCGGGATTCTCAATTCGCGGTATTCTCAATCTATGGTGCGCTTCACAGTGCTGGCCTCGGGCTCCAAAGGCAACAGCACAATTGTCTGCGGCGGCCGTACGCACATCCTCGTCGACGCCGGCCTCAGCTGCCGCGAACTCTTTCGCCGCATGAAGCTCGCCGGCGAAGACCCCGCGACCCTCGACGCCATCGTGATAACCCATGAGCACCAGGACCACATTAACGGCCTGGCCATCACGGCGCGCAAGCTCGGCATCCCGGTTTACTTTACTGAGGCCACGCACCGAGCCTGGATGCGCTGGCTTACTCCGCGCCGCCAGATGACCTACACGCAGTGGCTTGAGCTGTGCCGGAAGCAGGCCGCCGAGCGCGAGGCCGAGCCGGAAGCCGTCACCATGGAAGCCTCGGGCGAGAACAGCGAATTTGAAGAAGCGGTGTCAGAAGAAGCCGAGGTCGATTGCCTGCCGGACACCGCCGCATCGCCCAAGTCCACGAGCACCAATTCCAACACAGCCGCCGCCACGTCAGCTGACCAAGCTTCGACTGAAATTCCAGCTTTAAAACGAGACCCCACGTGGTTACCAGCGGTAGGGTACTTCCGCGCCGGCGAGCCATTCTCAATCGGAGATATCGCCCTCAGCCCCTTCACCATTCCTCACGATGCCGCCGATCCGGTCGGCTTCGTTCTCAGTTCTGAAGGCGTCCGCATGGGCTTCGCCACGGACCTCGGCTACATTCCGCCGAACGTCAAGGAGCAGCTACGGTCCCTCGACTTGCTTCTGCTTGAGTCCAACCATGACCTGGAAATGCTGCGCGACGGCCCCTATCCCTGGTCGGTCAAGCAGCGCGTGCTTTCTCGCGTCGGCCACCTCTCAAATGACGCCACAGCCGAGTTTCTTTCGACCGCCTACGACGGCCAGGCCGCCTACGTAATTCTCGCCCATCTCTCTGAAAACAATAACCTTCCTGAGCTTGCTCGTGTCGCCGCCGAGCGCGCCCTCTTGGGCAGGGCAAGCCTTTTGGCCAACCGCCTGTTACTAGCGGAGCAACACCAGCCACTTTCGTCTATAAGTTTCTAGTCAAAAAGTTTAGAATCAATGTAAGTTACGGTCCCAAAAGTGGTTAAACGGGCCGAAATAAGACGCCCGGCAAGCTGGCCTGGCAAACTTGTATTCTCGGAATTTCGTGCATCGGTCACCAGGGAATCGGCGTCCAATTGGTAGCTTCCAATGTTGTTTCGGCACCTGGAGGCTCGGTGTTTCAACTGATTTTTTTTAGAGGGTGACTCTGAATGGCTACACGGGGCAATCAATGTACCGACCCGGTCGTAGGCGCAATTCTGGCAAGCTGGCGCTATGACATTTCGGGGATCTCCCCGGAGATGCGCCGCGATTACGAAAGTCATTTCGCCGAGTGCGCCCGTTGCAGCGCCCGCCAAAAGTACCATCGCAGCCTTGACGTCACGCTTGCCGTCCTCACGTCGACTGCAGTGCTGTTCTTCCTCTTCGCACTGGCAGTTTTGGAGCACATCAAGCCGCTGGAACATGTCGCCTTTAAGGTTCTGGGCCTGGATATCTTCGACATGTACCACATGTTGATTTCGGCCGGCATCGCTGGATTCTGCTTCTCGCTCATCGCCTTCGCACTGGTGCTGATGGCCACGCCGGCTCCGTCGTACCTGGGAGGCATCGCCGCGGAGCAAGCGCGCCTCATCGAACAACGCCTGCCTGCGGCCATCAAATCGCTGCGCCTGCGCTAAATCTAGAATCTGCCCTCCCAATGCAAACGGCCTCCCGCAAGGGAGGCCGTTTTGCGTTAGATGGACGCCTTTGCTCAGAGCGATTTCCACCCCGACAGACGACTAGTGATTATATTTATCTATCGTGTCCAGCAACATCGAAACTGTCTCAGCCGCAGAGGCCTCTCCAGTGGAAGTCCCTGCCGAGCCGCCGTCGAGTCCCGCCGACAAACGTCTGCGCTGGTTCGAACTGTCGTTGGTTCTGATTGTCTGCTTCGCAGAATCGATTCTTGGTAGCATCGAAATCTTGAAAGATGGACCCAGCGCGGTCCATCATTCGTCGCAAATTGGATACGCAACGGGGATCGTTCACCAAATGGCGGGGCTTGCCCTTCTCGGATATGTTTTGGCACGCCGTAGAATCCGAATTGCGTCGCTTGGCCTCCGGTGGTCTTTCGGCGATCTGGGTGGGGGCTTGTTGGTCGCAGTTGTGGCCTATCTCGCCTACGCGGGCGGCCTCGCTCTGATTCATTTGTTCAACAGTGCAACACACTCGCCATCGCAGAGCGCCCAGATTGCGCGCGCGATGTTCGGCCATCCTTCGATTTTGGCGATCCCGTACACCATCGTGAATCCGTTCTTTGAGGAGCTCATCGTTCGCGCATATCTTATGACTGAGGTGAGAGCGCTGACCGGCTCCTGGATACTCGCGGCCGCCCTGAGCGTCGTCGTTCAGTTTTCGTACCACCTCTACTATGGCTGGGAAGGTGCCATCGGCCTATCGTTCGTGTTCCTGGTTTCTGCGATTTACTATGCTCGGACCCAAAAGGCGACGCCGATTATTGTGGCGCACGGAATATTCGACATCCCGGCATTAATTCGGCTTTGGTGACGGGCCGTTCGCTTCGCTGCAGAAATCATCAAGCTCTTTGCGCCTGGAACATATGCAAGACAATTTCGGTCGGACATAGAACGCTCGACTCATTTGCCGCTGGGAAGCAACGCGCAGGCTCCTTATAATTAAATTGACTAACCAATAAAAAGAGATCCCAGCTCAAGAAAGTGAGTTCTGAAATGTACAAAGTTGTCCTCATTCGCCATGGCGAGAGCATCTGGAACAAGGAAAACCTTTTTACCGGCTGGACAGATGTTGACCTGTCTGAAAAGGGCAGCGAAGAGGCCACGCAAGCCGGCCTGATGTTGAAAGAGCAGGGATTTCAATTCGACATCGCCTACACCTCGGTGCTCAAGCGCGCGATACGCACTCTTTGGATCGCGCTGGACCAGATGGACCTGTTGTGGATTCCCGTCGAGCGCGACTGGCGGCTGAACGAGCGCCATTACGGCGCGCTGCAAGGCCTGAATAAGGCGGAGACGACGGCGAAGTATGGCGAGGAGCAGGTGAAAATCTGGCGTCGCAGTTACGACATTCCTCCGCCCGCGCTCGAAGAATCCGACCCGCGTTATCCCGGCCACGACCGGCGCTATCGTAACCTCACAAAGCAGCAGCTTCCACTCACTGAATGTCTCAAAGACACAGTTGATCGCGTTCTGCCCAGTTGGCTCGACATGATCGCTCCAAGCATCCGGTCAGGCAAGCAGGTGTTGATTGCGGCCCATGGCAACAGCCTGCGGGCGCTGGTGAAATATCTTGAAGACGTTCCCGACGAGAAGATCGTCGATCTCAACATTCCTACAGGTGTGCCCATGGTGCAGGAACTTGATGAGAACCTGAAATCGATTCGCCATTATTATCTGGGAGACGCCGCGGCGGTCGAAGCAGCGGTAAACAAAGCGAAGAGCACCGGCGCAAGTCGGTAGGATCGCTCTTGTCCGTCTCTTCCACAGAGAGGCTAGAATATTGCGAAGGTATGGGATCGCAAACTCTTGTGCGCCTGATTGGTGCTCTGCTATTCGTGGTCGGCGGAGGACTCCTATCACTCATGGGGATGATGGGAGCTGCCCCCGGCTTCTGGTATCTGATCTGCTTCTGGACTTTGCCGCTTATTGGCCTGCTTTGGTTTTGGAAACCCAACCTGAGCGCTGCTCTAAGTATTGGCCCCCTTTTATCTCTGGCGCTGATGTTGCGGTACTTGCCCGGGATGTGGGAGTCTTCGCGAATATGGACAACCGCTTTCGCAGCGGCGTTGCTGCTGGCGGTTGCGCTTGTCTCGCTAGCGTTACGAGGATTCCGCGAATGGCCAATTCCGGTATCGATCTCCCTGCTGTTTGTAATGTGTGCATTCACAACTGATCGGCTTTTTACAAACAAGGTGGCAATTCGCAGCCACCAGATGTATGTCGCAATCGATGGACACGCGCCATGGGGAGATGTAGGAGACGCCGGCACATCTACGCCGATAATTTTGTTTCGCCGAGCGGGAGATGGATATTGTTATGTGGCGTTTGATTCCGACGAATTAAGAAAGCGGCTCATGCTCAAGAACGGTCAGGAAGTTGTGGTGGAGTACAACGTGTTCAGCGATTTCGGGAAAGAACGTGGCTACAATGTGCGCTCTGTGGAGGGGATGATTCTCGCGAATGGCGAATTCGTTGTTCGAGATTATTGGCGGTCAGGCGGGAGGATTCTCGGACCCGGCGATGCCCAGTCGTCGACCGACAACTGCCCGTAAGGCAAAGTGAACGAACCTTGGTCCCTCCACTTTGCCGCTGCAATCTTCATCGCGCGCTACTCGTTGTAGTTCAGGCTTTCCAGTCCCAGATAAACCGCCCCCGAAGCCAGCTCCTCTTCAATGCGCAGCAGCTGGTTGTACTTCGCGATGCGGTCTGTGCGGCTCGCCGAGCCGGTTTTGATCTGTCCCACGCCCGTAGCCACTGCCAAATCTGCGATGAACGTGTCCTCGCTCTCGCCCGAACGATGCGACATGACCGCTGTGTAGCCGTAACGGCGGCCCAGTTCGATCGCCTCCAGCGTCTCGGTCACCGTGCCAATCTGGTTGAGCTTGATGAGAATGGAATTGCCCACGCCCTCTTCAATGCCGCGCTGCATCAGCTTGATATTGGTGCAGAAGATATCGTCGCCTACCAGCTGAATGTGCCCGCCAAGCTTGTCTGTAAGGATCTTCCAACCTTCCCAGTCGTCCTCGGCCAAGCCGTCTTCAAGCGAAACGATGGGATACTGGCGAACCCAGTTTTCGTAGAAGCCAACCATCTGCTCGCTCGACAGTTCGCTCTTGTCGCCTTTCTTGAACACATACTTTTTCTTCTCGGCGTCGTAGAACTCGCTCGACGCCGGATCGAGCGCAATTGCGATCTGCTCGCCCGGCTTGTAGCCTGCCTGCTCGATTGCTTCAAGAATCAGCTCGATCGCTTCGGCATTCGATTTGAGTGAGGGCGCAAATCCGCCTTCATCGCCGACTGCTGTGTTGTAGCCCTTCTTCTTGAGCACGCCCTTCAGCGTGTGAAATGTCTCCGCCGACCAGCGCAGCGCCTCGCTGAAGCGCTCTGCGCCAACGGGCATGACCATGAACTCCTG
>Ga0182024_10006424_pt1 | contig 25829 bp, 24 predicted proteins | sample P32metaG_FD_120480 | JGI IMG/M metagenome (GOLD analysis project Ga0182024, IMG submission 120480) | Permafrost microbial communities from Stordalen Mire, Sweden - P3-2 metaG (Illumina Assembly) | ecosystem: Environmental > Terrestrial > Soil > Wetlands > Permafrost | place: Sweden: Stordalen... | reverse complement strand
CTGCGCTCCGAGGCCCCCGCCCCGGTCGAGCTTCCATTCCTGTTATCCATTGCTTGCCTCCTACGCCCTTTATACACTAATTAAGGAGTAGGTCACTGTCTCATTCAGGCTGACACAAAGGGAACCATCGACGCGGATGTCACCGCTACGTTCTCGAATTGGGGACTTCAATGAGAACAATCGGGTGGCTCTCAAGTTGCTTAGGCATTTGTCTCCTTATTTCAGCCGCGACAGTTTCTGCGGGAATTATTGAGCAATATCCACTCGCTACGAATGCTGTCGGACTATACCATCCCGGAATTGACGACCTCATACCTGAGGGGAGCGTCGCCTTTTCCGTTACCACCTGCGGGGCGGCAGCGAATATCCCGGCTTATAGCATACTCAATGCCTGTAACAATGGGACCAGTCCAACAGCTTTGGTGGCGCCGGCCAGTTTGATGAGCGCAATGTCCGGTCTTGGCGCGTATTACATCCAAATGAACTTCACCGCTGGCCCTGGAATTTCCTTCGACAACTACTATTACGATCTCTATGCCGCCAGTTACGGCGGTCCTTCGGACGTCTGTACCGCGGACCTAGGTGAAGCGGGAGATCTAATTGGTATCTTGGCCACCTCACAAAAGGGATATGCTGAGGTGGAGTGGATTCTTGGTAATAGCGCAAGCGGCGCCACTGCTATCGTTCGTACAAGCTCTGTTTTGGAATACGGCGGATGTAATACTCTGAAATTTGTTTTTGATGGGACGTATTATTACATCTTTATCAACGGCATTTTGGAAGCCGGTCCGACCACAGGCACTTCTGGAACGGGTCAGTTTGGAAGTCTAATGCTTCAGGTCACAGACGGAGGCTACAACGGGGCCGCGAGAGGTGGCGGCTGGATGAGCAATGTGGTGTTCGCAAGCATACCCGTGGGGACACCTTCACCAACGCCTTCTATGACGCCGTCCATGACGCCATCCATGACACCGTCACCGTCTGCATCTCCCTCTCCTACGGCGACGCCGACTCCGGCTTGTGCAGGAATCGGCTGCAATGCACAAGTAGCATCCTATAAACAATACGACTCTCCCTGGGGACCCGAAACCCTCGACGCTTCAACGGATACAATCGCCTTGTCGGGATGCATGTTAACCTGTTTTGCAATGGTCATGGAGCAGGACCCTGATACCGTGAATAATACATTTGAAGCGACTAGCTCGACCGCATCGCCGGTATTCGCTACTAACAATAGTGGTCGAATAAACTTTGGCAATACAGCGCCTTTCACTGGATTGGCTCCCGGCAGTAACGAGAATTACGACCAGACCGTCATTGAAAATGCACTTTGTCAAGGAGAGGTTCCAATTGTCCACGTTATACGCATCTCAAAACGGACCGGATTGCGTGGAGACCATTATGTTATAGTTACAGGAGAGGATTTCACGATCGCGCCAGGGGCAACCGCAGCGACATGCAGATTGAAAATAAATGATCCTGGCGATTCAACTTTCGATCATCTGGATTCTTATCAGCGGCTTGCAGGACAAAGCATTGTCGACATGAGACTACTCTATCCATGACGAGGATTTTATGAAATGGATTGTCATAACCATTGGTCTCGTAGGAACAGTAGTTTGTGCGGATGCCTTCGGGGCGAATCCACCATATGCCCAACTTCTTTCCATTAATTTTTCTGCACCTAACTTGGAGGCCTATCTTTCTGATACAGCTGGAAATCGCACTGGGATTGATCCGAGCGCGGTTTTAGATTCAGTGGGACGACAAATTGTGAATGGAATTGAAGCTCCGAATGGACTTCAAGAGATTCCTGGATCGGCTAGTGACCAATCGAATATCGAAGGTCAATCAACCACTGGCTGGGAGATAGATATCGAAAATCCTTCCGACACTTATGTTCTGAACTACACTTCGATCTACTTGGCTGCAGCAGATGCCGTATCAATTGACTTGCAAAGTTACAGTCCGCGCAAATTAACTCCATTCAATATCTATTTGCTTGCGCAAAAGAACGTGTATAAGCAGTTGCAAATATCCGTGTCCCTCGCCGGTATAACGATAACGCCCACTATTAATAGTGGCGATTTCCTTCGTGATACTCAATCCGCCTGTGCTTTGGAGGACATTAGTCCTCCCGAGGCCTGTGAAGCTCTGGAAGATTTGGCTGCCGAGGTAGAGAAGTCAATATCAGGAGGTGACGCCCGCAAGGAAGCGAGCGAATTAAACCTCTATCTTTTCGTGCTGAACCTGCTGCACAACTGGGGTAGTTCCGGCTCTCTACAAAATTGGCGGAATTTGGCTGGCTGTCCGGAATGCGTTCCTTTGTTCAAAAAAGGAACGCATGGAGTCAATTTTTTCGCCAAGGACCCGGCCTACTCAGCTCTTGTGCTTGACGCCCAAACCCTCCTGAACGCGCTGCCGAATCAAGGAACTTCACAAGGCGGCGGTAATCAAGACGGAAGCGATCAGGGTGGAGGTAACCATGGGGGAGGTAATGAAGGCGGGGGTAATCAAGGCGAGAGTAACCATCGCAGAGGAGACAATTAAAGGCAGGAGGTTCTGCAGGTAAATCGGTCCGTTTGGGAGTAGCGTTTTCCCATAGTTTCGCGGTGGCCAAAAAGCATTGGCATTATTCTGTTTTTCTAGGAAAACACCCACTCCTGGCCCCCTTTGGCGGCAATTAAGGGGCTTCTACGGCATAGAAACGTCAAAAACATATGTCCCTATGGAAGATTCGCTCGCCACTCATAAAATCCTGTAAGATTTCGGGACTCCGGGCGACATCCCGCCTTCCCACCTTATCGGACCATGCCCACCTACTGCCAAGTCGCGCTGCCCCTCCCCTTGAAGGAGGCCTTTGACTATGAATTCCCTCCCGGCCTGGACCTGCGTCCTGGCCAGCGGGTCCGTGTGCCCTTTGGGCGGCGTAGTCTGGACGGCGTGGTCACGGCGCTGATTGGGCATAGCCAGGCCAAGGGTCTGAAGGCTGTGCAAGCGGCCCTTGAGTCTGAGCCTTCGGTCAGTCCCCTGCTCCTGAAATTCACCCATTGGATCGCCGACTACTACCTCTGCGGCTGGGGGGAAGCCCTGGCCTTGGCCCTGCCCCCTCCTGGTCAAGTACGCAAGGAAGCCTGGCTGGAATTGGTTGACCCCGCGACCCTGCGCGAACTGGCTTCCGGATTGGCCGCGCGCCAGGCCCGTTCGCGTTCAGTGCTGGAGGCCCTGCTGGAGAAGGGAAGCCTGCCCCTGGCTTGGGCGCGCTCCGAGGGGCTGTCACCGGCCATCCTGAAACGGGCCCTGCAGGAAGGCTTGCATCGGGTCGTCCGCGAGGCGCCCGGTCCGGAAGCGGATGCTCCTTTGTCCGACCCGGTTCCGCACCTGACCGGCCCGCAAGCCGTGGCCGTGGATGCGATCAGGGCCGCCTTGGACAAGGGGGACGGTGGGGGCTTTTTGCTGCATGGGGTCACCGGCAGCGGCAAGACGGAGGTCTACCTGAGGGCCCTCGACGCGGTGCTGAAGTCCGGAGGCGGAGGCATCGTGTTGGTTCCGGAAATCGCCCTGACCCCCCAGACTTGGACCCGCTTTGAGTCCCGCTTGCCGGGCCAGGTGGCGGTCCTGCATAGCGGCTTGGGTGTGCAGGAGAGGGCCAGGGCCTGGGCCGACCTGGCCGCCGGCCGCAAGCGCGTCGCTTTGGGCCCGCGCTCAGCCCTTTTCGCGCCGGTGCGGGGCCTCAAGCTGGTGGTGGTGGACGAGGAAAGCGAACCGTCCTACAAACAGGAAAACGCGCCCCGCTACCACGCCCGCGACGCCGCCCTGGTCCGCGCCGGCCTGGAGGGGGCGGTCTGCGTGCTGGGTTCCGCCACGCCCAGTTTCGAGGCCTTCCATAACGCGCGCAGCGGCAAGCTGAAACTCCTGACCTTGCCGGGCAGGGTGGGCGCGCGCGGCATGCCGAAGGTCGAGTTCGTGGACTTGAACGCCTGGGAAAAGACCGCCGAGGCGCCCGAGGACGTGATCACGCCGGCCTTGGCCGAGGCCCTGAAAGGGAACCTGGCCGCGGGCCAGCAAAGCTTGCTTTTCCTCAACCGCCGCGGCTTCGCGCCGGTCTGGTCCTGCGCGGCCTGCGGCCAGGCCGTGGAATGCGGGCACTGCTCCATCGCCATGACCTTGCACCGGGAAACGCGCGGCGAGGGCTGGCTGCGCTGCCATCTCTGCGGCCGCGCGCGCAGGCCGCCGGACAAGTGTCCCAACCCGAAGTGCGGCAAACCCCTGCTTCGGGCCCAGGGCACGGGCACCCAGCGCTTGGAGGACGAGGTGCGGCGCCTGCTGCCCTCGGCGCGGGTGCAGCGGGTGGACCGGGACACGGCTTCGGGACAGGGTTTCCACCAGGACCTCCAGGAAAAAATGCGGGGCCGGGAGATCGACGTGCTGCTGGGCACGCAGATGCTGGCCAAGGGCCTGGATTTTCCCGAGCTCACCCTGGTGGGCGTGGTCAACGCCGACGCCTCGCTCAACTTCCCCGATTTCCGCGCCGCGGAGCGCACCTTCCAGCTCTTGGTGCAGGTCTCGGGCCGGGCGGGCCGCGCGGACAAGGCCGGGCGTGTCCTGATCCAGACGCGCCAGCCTTCGCACGACTGCCTTCGGGCCGCGGCGGTCCAGGATTTCGAGGCCTTTTTCGAAGCCGGCCAGGTGGAGCGCCGTGATTTCGCTTATCCGCCTTTCGGACGCTTGGCGGCCCTGATTTTCAGGGGCAGGGACAAGGCCCGGGTGCAGGCCCGGGCTGAAGCCGTGGCGGAAGAACTGAGCCAGGCGGCCCGCGCGGCCAAACGCGGGGTCCAGGTGCTGGGACCGGCCCCTTCCCCCCTGGTTTTGGTGAACGGCTGGTGGCGTTACCGCATTTTGTTGAAGTCCTCGGGCACGAAAGCCTTGCATGAATTGTTGTCTCCCTGGTGTTACCATTGGAAGGACGCGGCGGTCCATCTCGCCGTGGACGTCGATCCGTTAAGTTTCTTGTGAGACAGCGCTTTTTTTGGGCCCGGGCTCGCTTTTCCTTTGAGGCCCCTTTCAGTGCTGTCGTACTATCTGTGACCTATGGCCCTGCTTAAGATCAGACTCTACCCGGATCCCGTGCTGCGTCAAAAGACCCGTACGGTCGATCTCCAGCATCCGTCCCTGGCCGCCTTGGTGGATGACCTGTTCGAGACCATGTACGATGCGGAAGGCGTGGGCTTGGCCGCGAACCAGGTGGGACTGGACGTCCGAGTGGCGGTGATTGACACCTCCTCGGGTCGCGATCCCGGCGCCAAGCTTGTCCTTCTCAACCCCCGCATCATCAGCGAGAGCGGCGATGTCGAGGAGGAGGAGGGCTGCCTGTCCTTTCCCGGCCTGCGCGCCCTGGCCCGCAGGGCCGAAAGCGCCCGCGTGCAGGCCGTCGGCCTGGACGGCATCCCCTTTGAGATCGAATCGGACGGCCTGCTCGGCAAGGCCCTCCAGCATGAGGTCGGCCACCTGGACGGTCGGCTCTTCATCGATTACCTGCCCATGGGCCAAAAGGCCCTCCTGGCGGGTCGGCTCAAGCAGATGAAAAAAGAGGCCGCCAAGGGGGCCGCGTGAGCCTGCGGCTGGGCTTTTTCGGCACCGCCGATTTCGCGGTGCCGTCCTTGCGGGCCCTGCATGGGGCGGGCTATGAGCTTGCCCTGGTGGTCTGCCAGCCGGACCGGCCCAAGGGCCGCGGCCACCTGAGCCAGCCCCCGCCCTTGAAAATCGCCGCCGTTGACCTGGGATTGAAGGTCTGGCAACCTGAGCGTATGCGGGATGAGGAGGCCCTGCGGATCTTCTTGGCCCAGCCTCTGGATCTCGTCTGTGTCGTGGCCTATGGACAGATCCTGCCGCAAGCCGTGCTGGATGCGCCCCGTCTGGGTTGCATCAACCTGCACGCCTCACTTTTGCCTCGATGGCGGGGAGCCGCGCCCATAGAATGGGCGTTGGCGGCGGGCGATGCCGAAAGCGGTGTTTCAGTCCAAAAGATAGTGTTTCGTCTGGACGCCGGGGACGTGCTGCTGGCCCAGGGCCGCGCGCTAAGGCCCGAAGACGATGCGCCCGGACTGCATGCCGAGTTCGCCGTCAGCGGGGCGGCCCTGTTGGTGCGGGCCGTCGAAGGGCTGGCCGCCGGCACCATCACCGGTAAGAGGCAGGACGAGACCTTAGTGACGCTCGCGCCCCTGCTCAAGAAAAGCGATGGCTTCCTCGATTTTTCGCGGGGGCGCGCCGAACTGTTGCGGCGCTTCCGCGCTTTTAAAGAACGGCCGGGGGTGGGCACGGCCCTCGAAAACGGCGACACCCTCAAGGTCCTGGCCATGCGGGACGCCGGGCCGGACTCGGGCGGGGCCGGCCGCCTGCTTGAGATCGGGGAACGGGGCTTCAGAGTGGCCTGCGCGGACGGTTCCGTGTGGCTGGAACGCCTGCGGCCGCCCTCAGGGAAGTCCATGGCCGCCGTGGACTACGCGCGGGGACACACGTTGGCATTGGGTGCGCGTTTCACCGCGCCCCCGGAAACGCCTTTGAAGACGCCCAAGGAGGATCCATGACCGTGAAGAGTGAGTCGAAGTCCATGCTGGCCGCGGGCGTCTTGACGGATTCGCGCGAAAATCGGAAGAACGAACGCCTGCGGGTCGACGTCAAGGTCAAGTACAAGGTCATCCAGCGCCACAGCGCCATGGAAAAGAGCGTCGTCCAGGGCCTCCACCCTGAAGGGCGCAGCGTCAACATCAGCCTCTGCGGTCTTTCCATCGTCACCGAGGCGGCGCTGAGAAAGGGCGAGTACCTGAAGCTGGAACTGAGCCTGCCGGGCAAGCCCCAGGTCATCCGGGCCCTGGCCGAAGTGATGTGGGCGACCGTGGAGGCGGGCAAGTTCGTCTCCGGAATACGTTTCTTGATCCTCCTGAACCAGACCGATGACGCGACCATACGGCGTTTCATCGAGGACCATCCCAGCCGCGCCGAGCGCTGACTTAGCCGGCCGCGAAGGATTTTTTCGTTCCACCGTCCCATGTTGGACGGCGGAGCGCTGCGTAGCGTAGCACCTTGCTTGAGGTTCGCCTGTGGAGATCCCACCGTCCTTGGACGGCCCGGACGCCGTTGTTGAGTCCGCCGCCGGCCCGCCCTGCGACCCATCCCTTCCCCCGGTCCCTGAAGCCGCGATCGTTCCGGCTGAGTGCGTCTCCGCACCGTCCCCTGAATCCGCATGTGCCCCGCCTCAAGGGGTCCCCGCCGACGGCGTCCCCGCGACGGAACCCGTTTTCCATCCCGCCGAGCACCCTGATCCGCGCGACGAGGCCTGCCGCATCCTGCTGCGCCTGGAAAGCCCTGAAGCGCGCGCCCGGGAGCTGGTGGATGAAACCCTCAACAGCCTGGCTTTCAAACCCGAGGACGGCGCCCTCCTGTCCGAACTGGTCTTTGGCACCCTGCGCAAGCGGGCCCTCCTGGATTACCGCCTTTCCGCGGTGTCCCACCGGCCCCTGGAGGTCCTTTCACCCTGGGTGCGCAACCTCCTGCGCCTGAGCCTTTACCAGTTGTTGTGCCTGGACCGGGTTCCGGCCGCGGCGGCGGTGGACGCGGCCGCCGAGATCTCGAAACGCCACGGCCATGACGGCGTGGCCAAATTCGTCAACGGCTGCCTGCGGGAGATCTGCCGCCAGCAGGCCGAAAACAAGCTGCCGCCCCTGCCGGAGCACCCCGTGCACCGCCTCGCGGTGGAGACGTCCCATCCGGTCTGGATGGTCCAGCGTCTGTGCGATTCCTACGGTTGGGAGCGGGCGGCGGCGGTGCTGAAGGCCAGCAACCTGGCCGCGCCGCTGACCTTGAGGGTGAACCCCCTGCGTTCCCGCCGTGACGAGGTGGCCAGCCGCCTGCACCAGGCCGGGCTGCGCGTGGAACCCTGCCGATTTTCCCCCTGGGGGCTGAGGCTGAAGGAGGCCATGGACACGCGCCGCCTGCCCGGTTTCCTTGAGGGCGATTACCACGTCCAGGATGAAAGCGCCCAGTTGCTGGGCCTGCTCCTGGATCCCCGGCCCGGCTGGCAGGTCGCGGACGTGTGCGCCGCGCCGGGCGGCAAGGCCACCCTGCTGGCGCAGTTGGTCGGACCCCAGGGCAGGGTATGGGCTTTCGACCGCAAGAACGGCGCCCTGGACAAGCTGCAATCGACCCTGCGCCGCCAAGGCCTGCACCACGTCCACAGCGAGACCCGCGACGCCCTGTCGCCCCGCCAGGACCTGGCCGGCAGCCTGGACGCGGCCGTGGTGGACGCGCCCAGCACATCGCTGGGCGTGCTGCGCCGCCGGCCCGAAGCGCGCTGGCAGGCCCGGTCCGACGCGGCCGGCGGGCTGGCCGACCGGCAGGTCCGCATGCTTCACGCCTCGTCCCGCTACTTGAAGCCCGGCGGCGTGCTGCTATACTGCACGTCCACCTGGGAACCGGAGGAGAACGAAGGCGTGGTGGACCGCTTTCTCGCGCAGTCCACGGGCTTCACGTTCGAGCGCGCCCAGTTCTTCGCGCCGGCCGAAGTCTGCACCCGCGAGGGTTTTTTGAGGGTCTGGCCGGGCCAGGACGGCATGGACGGCTTTTTCGCAGCGCGCCTGCGCCGGGCGGCCTGACCATGGACCACGCCCAGGCCGACTCGCTGCTCAAAGACTACTTCGCCGGCCGCCTCGACCGGGAGACCGTGCGCGCACTGCACGGCCATTTCAAGGAATGCCAGGCCTGCCGCTCCCGCATGCGGCTGCTGAAGGCGGGCATGGACGGGGAGCGCCTGCGGCCCGACCTGGGTCCGGCCGCGCCGGAAGTCCAAGCGCAGATCGTCCGCAACCGCGACCTTCTCATCAAGATTTTACTGCTGATGCTGCTGGCCTGGTTCGTCTGGAAATTCAAACACTGAACGGCACATTTCTTAGGAGTAGGTCGATGAAACTCGCACTCTACGGGGCGGCCGGCATGATCGGCTCCCGCATCGCAAGCGAAGCCCTGGGCCGCGGCCATTCCGTAAGCGCCCTAGTGCGCACCACCGGCAAGCTGGCGATCAAGGACCCCAAGCTCACGGAGACCCAGGCCGATGTCGCGAACGCCGGGCAGGTCGAGAGCCTGGTGCGCGGCCACGATGCGGTGGTCTGCGCCATCAGCCCGCGCAACGACCGTGGCCCGCAGTTGATGGCCTATGCTATCCTCAGTCTGGCCAAGGGCCTGCCCAAGGCCGAAGTGAAGCGCCTGGTGGTGGTCGGCGGGGCCGGCAGCCTCATGGTCGCCCCGGGCAAGCGACTGATGGACACGCCGCTCTTTCCGGAAGCGTACAAGGTGGAGGCGAAGGCCGGGGCCGAAGCCCTGGCCTTGTTGCGTTTGCAGGACCAGCTGGACTGGACCTACATCAGCCCGCCCGGCGTGATCCAGCCCGGCGAGCGCACGGGCAAGTTCCGCGTGGGCGGGGAGCGGCTTTTGACCGACGCTTCCGGTCAGAGCAAGATCTCGGCGGAGGACTACGCCATGGCCCTGGTGGACGAACTGGAACAGGGAAAACACCTGAAACAGCGCATCACCGTGGCTTACTGAGCGGATGACGGACGGACCATAAGTAAAAAGGCCGGCGGCGCCTGAACGGCGCCGCCGGTCTTTTTTTTTGCGCAGGGGCCGGATGCCAGCGAACTATTTGCGCGCGGCGCGTTTTTTCTTCTTTAGGCCGGCCTTCTCGCCTTTCTTCACTTCGCCCCATAGATTCAAAATTTCGGTCTTTTTCAATTCGGTGATCTTGCGCCCGCTGGCCGCGGCCAGGCTTTCCACGCCAGCGATGCGTCGGGCCAGTTTTTTCACCCCGGCATGCAGGCAGGCCTCGGGGTCGAGCTTCTCGTATCGGGCCACGTTGACCAGGGCCGTAAGCAGGTCCCCGAGTTCCTCCTCGGTGTGGGCTTTGTCCCCCTCCTGGACGGCCTCCTTGAATTCGACCAGCTCCTCCTCGAACTTGGCCCAGGCCTCCCGTTTTGAGGTCCATTGGAATTTCGCCCGCGCGGCCTTCGCGAGCACGCGGCGGGCGCGGTAAAGGGCCGGCATCGCCTTGGGCACCCCGTCCACGATGCTGCGGCGACCGGCATGGGCTTTTTCCCGGGCCTTCAACGCCTCCCATTGCAGGGACTGGTCCTGGGCCCCGCGCACTTTGGCCGAGCCGAAGACATGGGGATGGCGCAGCGTCATCTTGTCCGCGACCGCCGCGGCCACGGCGTAGGCGTCGGGGCCGCCTTTCTCGGCGGAAATTTGCGCGTGGAAGACCACTTGCAGGAGCAGGTCGCCCAGTTCGCCCTTGAGTTTGCCCTTGTCGCCCGAATCAATGGCTTCCAAGACCTCGTAGGCCTCCTCGATCAGGTAGGGCTTGAGGCTTTTGTGGGTCTGGACCCTGTCCCAGGGGCAGCCCCGTTCGGAGCGCAACGCCGCCATCACCGCCACCAGGCGGTCAAAGGGGTGCTTTTGGCCGGGGGCGCGCAAGGCCACCGGCTAAAGCACGCCGCTTTGGTCGACGATATCCGCCTTCTTGCGCAGCGCGACGATCCAGGCCTGGTACAGCGACTTGGTCCGGGCCGCGATCGCGTCCTGGCGCGCGGCGGCGGCGCGGGCATCGGCGTCGGCGGCCTTGGCCGGGGCGCCGCCCGCTTTTTCATCGGTCAGCACGGCGACCGCCACGGCCTTGGCGGTGGTGACGGGTTCGGGGAGGGACGCCCCCAGGTCCAGGGAGAGCATCCCTTTGGCGAAGTCGGGGCTGGCGCCCAGCGCGGGCAGCGCCAGGGCGTCGTCGCGGCCGAACCATCCGGTCCTGAGCACCGTCGCTTGGGTCTCCTTGGCCGCCGCCTCCATGGTTTCGCCTTTCCCCAATGCCGCCAGGGCCCGCTGGGCCAGCGACGCGGCCAGCGTCGCGGCGCGTTGCGTGCCGAGGGCCTTGGCGGCCTTGTCCCTGGAATTGGCGAAGGTGGGTTCAAAGCCGGGCCGGCGGTCCTCCACTTTGATGATGGTGTATCCGTCGCTCGTGTAGATGACGCGGCTGAACTGCCCCTTCTTGAGGCTGAACGCGGCGTCGGCCAGGACCACGTGGCGCAGGTCGTCGTGGGCCACCCAGCCAAGGTCGCCGGCAGACTTGCGCGACGCGTCGTCGGAATTCTCCGTGGAGGCCAGGGCCTTGAAATCCGCGCCCGCCTTCAACCTGGCGAGGATATGGTCGGCCTTGGCCTCGGCCGTGGCGGTGGCGGCGCCGAAGTCGGCGCGCACGAGGATCTGGCGCAGCTTCACCTGGGCGGGTTTGGCCCATTGCTGCTTGTTCTCGCTGTAATAGGTGTGCAGCTCGTCGTCGGTCGGGCGCACCTGGGCCCGCAAGCGGGCCAGGTCCCAGACCAGCGCCGTGGCCTTGACCCGGCGGTTGTAGCGGGCCTCGGCCTCAGCCTCGTCGCTGGGCGTGAGCACCGCCTGGGTGGCCCAGAAATCGCGCACCTTGCCCAGCAGCATCGCGCGCTGGAAATGCTGCTCGGCCTGCTGCCAGGTGACGCCCTGCTCGGCCTGCATCTGCAGGATCTGTTCGTAGCGGGATTCGTCGAAATGGCCCTGCCCGTCCTGCAGGCTCGGGTCGCTCTCCAGCTGGCGGCGGAATTCCTCCGGGCTCATGGTCTGTCCCAGGCTTTTCGCGTGGTCAAAGGCGAGCTCTTCGTCGATCAGGCTGTTCAAGGTCTCGCGGCGGACCCGGGTCGAATCGGCCTCGCTCAGGTCGCCGCCCTGGGCCTGGCGCGCCTGCTCAAGGCGCGCGTCGAGGGCTTCGGAGTATTCCTGGGCGTCGACGGGCTGGCCGTCGACCACCGCGGCCGCGCCGGCCAGGTTTTTGCCGCCGGCCATGAAGTTGGGCGCCACCAGTCCGACCACCATGGCGATCAGCAGCACGGCGGACAACCAGATGATGAGGCTGACTTTGTTGCGCAGGGTGCGCATGACCATGGGGCTCACCTGTAAAGAAAAAAGACGGAATGCCAAGGGTTTTAAGAGACGGACTCCGTGGCCAAGCTGGGTCCACGGACGCCGCTTCGGGGCCGGGCATCATAGCAGTAGGCCCGCCGCTGGGCAAGCCGTGCGCGAAAAAAAGGCGCTTGTCCTGGGCAAAACAGGCGTGCTATCTTGCACGTTCCGTTCGGGCCGTGTTTTAAGCGCGGCACCCGAAAAACCGTTCCATTTCAAGGAGAAAACCGTGGGTTCCAGTATCGGCGTCCTCATCGGTGTGCTGGTCGTGCTTCTCTTCGTGGGAGCCGTCGTGTTGATGATGGTCATGGAATGGTCCAAGCCCGGCCCCCTGGCGCAAGCCGGCGCCGAGCCGGTCCGGCCCGCGCGCACGGCCGCTTCCCGCGGGCCGGCGGCGAAGAAAAAAGCGGTCCAAGCGCCCAAGCGGAAGGCATCAAAGAAGGCCGCGCCCGCGGCCAAGAAAAAGCCCGCCAAAAAATCCAAGAAAAAGTAAGCGGAGCAAGCATGATTTTTGATTACCTGTTCGGCGTCCTCAGCCATGACATGGCGGTGGACTTGGGCACGGCCAACACCCTGGTTTACGTGCGCGGCGAGGGCATCGTCCTGCGCGAGCCCTCCATCGTCGCGGTGCAGAAGGGCACGGACCATGTGCTGGCGGTCGGCGCCGAGGCCAAATCGATGCTGGGGCGCACGCCCGGCAACATCGTGGCCATACGGCCCATGCGCGAAGGCGTGATCGCCGATTTCGACGTGACCGAACGCATGCTGCGTTATTTCATACGCAAGGTGCACCAGCGCAAGGGGCTGGCCAAACCGCGCATCGTCATCAGCATCCCCTCGTCGGTGACCGAGGTGGAGAGCCGCGCGGTCCGGGACAGCGCCCTGCAGGCCGGGGCCCGCGACGTGTACCTCATCGAGGAGCCCATGGCCGCCGCCATCGGGGCGGGCCTGCCGGTGGAGGAACCCATCGGCAACATGATCGTCGACATGGGGGGCGGCACCACCGAGGTGGCCGTCATCTCCCTGGGGGGCATCGTGTACGGCCGTTCGGTGCGCGTGGCCGGGCAGAAGCTCGACGACGCGGTGACCAACTACATCCGCCGCGCTTACAACGTCCTCATCGGCGAGCGGACCAGCGAGGACATCAAGATACGCCTGGGTTCGGCCTTTCCGCTCGCCCAGGAGTTGAAGATGCACATCAAGGGCCGCGACCTGGTCACCGGGCTGCCGCGCACCCTCGAGATCGGCAGCGAGGAGGTCCGCGGCGCCCTTGAGGAGCCCCTGCAGCACATCATCGACGCGGTGAAGATGACCCTGGAACGCACGCCGCCCGAGCTCGCGGCGGACATCGTGGAGCGCGGCATGCTGCTGGCGGGGGGCACCGCCCTGCTGAAGAACCTAGACCAGCGCCTGAGGGAAGAGACGGGCGTGCCCGTGAACCTGGCGGAGGATCCGCTCACCTGCGTGGTGACGGGCGCGGGCCGCGTCCTTGACGAAAGCACCGAAGATTTGTTGAAACTGGTCCGTCCCGAAAAAGAATACTTCTAAAACCGATCAAATGAGCGAGCGAGCGAACCCGTTGCGCCGTTGGTGGCCGCTGCTGGGGGCGGCCGCCTTGGGCCTGTCCGCCTGGGGCGGACTGCGCGTCTTGAACCGCGCCCAGCGTTACGCCCGCGGGGCGGTCCAAGCCGTGGCCGTGCCCCTGGCCTCCGGGCTGCGGTCCGCGGTCGCGGCGTCCCAGCCCGGAGGCGAGACCGCGCTCCTGCGCCAGCAAGTGGCGCTCCTGCGCCTCGAGAACGCCTCCTTAAGGGAGGCCCTGGAGCGCGAAGCGCCGCGGGACGGGCACCTGGTGTTCCCGGACCAGCGCCTGGGCAAGCTTGAGCCCTGCGCGCTGCTGTTCCGGGACCCGGCCACCTGGTTCAAGGGCTTCAGCGTGGACGTGGGCTCGGACGACGCGGTGCGCGACGAGGCCGGGGTGCTCAACGCCTACGGGGTCGTGGGCAAGCTGGTGGGCGTGGGCGCGCATAGCTCCGAGGTGCTGCTGCTCAGCGACCCGTCCTGCCGTTTTTCGGCGCGCCTGGCCCGCACGGGCCTGCAGTGCGTGGTCTCCGGGGACGGGCGCCACGGCTGCCTGCTGGAATACCTGGGCGGCCAGGACGACGTGCGCGTCGGCGACCTGGTGGAGACGGGCCCGGGCAGCCGTAGTTTTCCCAGCGGGGTGCCGGTCGGCAAGGTGCTGCGCCTCGCCCGCCTTGAGGAAGGCTTGCGCCTGCAGGTCGAGGTCGAGCCGGCGGCGCCCCTGGACCAGCTTTCGGGTCTGTACGTCTGGCAGGGGGAACCCAGGCCGTGATCGCGCTGCTCATGGTTTTTTTGGCGTTCGCCGCGGCCGTGGCCCAGGTGAGCGTCCCCCTGCCCTGGTGGCCCCTGGATCTGCCGTTGCTGGTCACCGCCTTCGCGGGCCTCTCCCTCGGCGGGGGCTGGGGCCTGGCTTGCGGCCTGCTTTCGGGTTTCGTCCTGGACGCGCTGCTCGGCGGTCCGGCGGGTCTCCGCATGGCGCCCTTGGCCCTGGCGGGAGCCCTGGCCGACGCCCTGCAGCCCGGGGTGAACCGCGACCAGCCGCGTTTGCAGGTCGCCGCGGTGATGGCCCTGATCGTGGTCCATGACGGATTCCTGGCCCTCTTCGCCCATAAGTTCGGGGTCCCGCAGTACGGCCTGGACCGCCTGTTTTTCGGGTATGCCCTGCCGAGGCTCGCGGCGCAGGCCTTGGCGGCCCTCCCCCTCTTCTGGGCCCTGGGCTTCCTGGTCAGGCAAAGGGTCTTTCTTGATCCGCGCAAGAGGCAGGTGAAGATGATTCGCAGGTGGCCGTGATCTGGGCCCGTTTGGCCCGTCCACGGCCCGACCGCACCGCCGCCAGGGTCCGCTTCGTCGGCTGGACGGTGGCCGCGCTGTACCTGGTCCTGGCGGCCCGCTTGTTTTGGATGCAAATACCCGACGGCGCCCGCTACCGCGATCTGGCCCGCCTCAACAGCGTGCGCACCGTTCCCGTGCGCGCGCCGCGCGGCCTGATCCTGGACCGGCACCTGCGGGTGCTGGTGGACAACGCGCCCGCGGTGAGCGTGGGCATCACCCCGGCGGAGCTGCCGCGCGATCCCGCCCAGGCCCAGGCCGTGCTCTTAGGCCTCGCGGCCATACTCCAATTGCCGCCGGCGACGGTCGAGGCCAAGGTCGCGGCCCAGAGGGTCAGGCCTTACGCGCCGGCCCGGCTGGCCGTGGACCTGGACCCCGGGCTGGTGGCCCGCCTCGAGGAACGCACCACGTCCCTACCCGGCATGACTTTATGGCAAGACAGCAAGCGCAGCTACCCCGTGGCCGAAGCGGCCCATGTGCTGGGTTATGTGGGCGAGATCACCCAGGGCCAGCTCGAGCGCCTCAAGGACAAAGGTTATCGGCTCGGTGACTGGCTGGGGCAGACCGGCTTGGAGAGCTATTACGACGAAAAACTGAGGGGCGTGGACGGCGGCGAGGAGGTTCGCATCGACGCGGGCGGCCGCGAATTGGGCGTGCTGAGGGACGTCCCGCCCCGTGCCGGGCAGAACCTCGTGCTCACCCTGGACGCGGGCCTGCAGGCCGTGGCCGAGGACGCCATGGGCCAGGACGCCGGGGCGGTCGTGGCCCTGGATCCGCGCAACGGCGAGGTGCTGGCCATGGTCAGCAAGCCGGACTATCCGGCCTCGGCCTTCGCCGGCAAGGTGGACGCGAAAGCTTGGGCCGCCCTGATCGCGGACGACCGCCACCCCATGGACAATCGGGCGGTGCAGGGGCTCTATCCGCCCGGTTCGGCCTTCAAGATCGTCACCGCCATCGCGGCCTTGCAGGAAGGGGCCATCACGGCCCAGACCCACTTCACCTGCAACGGCATCTTCTGGATCTCCACCTGGCCCTACCGCTGCTGGAAGGAGATCGGCCACGGCTCCATCGCCCTGGAGCAGGCCATCATCGAAAGCTGCGACATCTTCTTCTACCAGGTCGGGCTCAAGCTGAAGGTGGACGCCCTGGCCCGCTGGACCCGCAAATTCGGCTTCGGCACGAGGACGGGGATCGACCTGCCCGACGAACAGGCCGGCGTGGTGCCGGATCCGGCCTGGAAGCAGCTCAAGGAAGGCCTGCCCTGGTTCCCGGGCAACACCGTGATGATGGCGATCGGCCAGGGCTACCTGCAGGCCACCATCCTGCAATTGGCCGTCGCCACCGCGGCCGTGGCCAACGGCGGCTACCTGGTGCACCCCCACCTGCTCAAGAGCGTGACCTCCTCGGACGGCGACGTGGTGGAGACCGAGCCGGTCGCGCCTTCGGTGGACCTGGGCCTGGATCCGGACAACGTGGGCCTGGTGCAGCGCGGCATGGAGGGCGCGGTGGAAAGCCCCCGCGGCACCGCCTCGCGCGCCCGCGTGGACGGGCTCTCGGTGGCGGGCAAGACCGGCACGGCCCAGAATTCCCAGGGCGAGGACCACGCCGTCTTCGTCTGTTTCGCGCCGGTGGAGAGCCCGCAGGTGGCCATCGCCATCCTCGTGGAGCACGGCGGCGAGGGCGGCTTGAGCGCGGCCCCCATCGCGAAACGCATGCTGGAATACCTTTACAAGGACGGCCAATAGCATGGCTCAATCCGGACTCTTCCCCGAGCTGAAGCGCTGGGACCGCACGCTCATCACCCTGGCCCTGCTGCTGTGCGCCTGCGGCCTGGTGCTCATCATCTCGGCCACGGCGGCCGACCCCGGCCTGCGCGGCCTGCCCCTGAAGCAGGCGCTGTGGGTGGTCCTCGGCGTCGTCGCCATGTTCCTCGCCGCCACCGTGGACCACCACGGCCTGGCCAACCTGGGCTACATCGCCTATGTTCTTGTGGCGCTCCTGCTCGTGTTCGCCCTGGTGCTGGGCCGGCGCAGCAGCCACGGCGCCACCAGCTGGCTGGACCTGGGCCTCTTTTATGTGGAGCCGTCGGAGCTGGCCAAAGTGGCGCTGATACTCGCTTTAGCCCGCTGCTTGGGCACGGCCGACAAGCTCAGGACCTTCACCGGCCTGCTGCCGGCCCTGGGGCTCATGGCCGGCCTGCAGATATTGGTGCTCAAGGCGCCGGACCTGGGGACCTCGCTGATCCTGCTTCCCATCACGTTCACCATGCTGCTGGTGGCGGGAGCCCGCATATGGCATCTTTGTCTCCTGCTGCTGTGCTTGGGCGCCGCCGGCCCCCTGGCATGGCCCTTCCTGCATCCATACCAGAGGGACCGCATCGTCTCGTTCCTCAACCCGCAGTCCGACGCCCTGGGCACGGGCTACAACGCGATCCAGAGCCAGATCGCGATAGGTTCGGGAGGCTGGTTCGGCCAGGGCTACCTGCGCGGCACCCAGAGCCAGCTGCACTTCGTGCCGTTCCACCACACGGATTTCGTTTTTTCGGTGCTGGGCGAGGAGGGCGGCTTCGTGTTCTCGCTGCTGCTGCTGGCCCTGCTGCTGGCCCTGCTGGCGCGCATCGCGGAGATCGGCTTGAAGGCGCGCGACATGGCCGGTTCGCTGGTGGCCTCTGGCCTGCTGGCCTGGCTGGGGGCGCAGTCCTTCGTGAACATCGGCATGAACCTCGGGCTGCTGCCCGTCACGGGCATCCCCCTGCCCCTGGTCAGCTACGGCGGGTCCTCGACCATCGCCGCCTTCTTCGGGCTGGGCCTGGTGCTCAGCGTCCGACGGGACTCTTTGGGATCCTCCGGCGACCGCTAAGGCGCGGCCGTTGGAGGAACCCTTTTCATCGCGCGGGGCCTGCTTTTCCCGCCATGGTTTGACGGCGCCCGGCTTTTTAAGCCGGGGCCGCACTTTTTGAGCGGGCGGCCGTCCCAAGGCCGCCGAAAAGGAGCATTCGTGCGCAAGGAAATCATCATCAGCGTGGAGGAGGACGAGAGCCGCATCGCCGTCCTCGAGGACAAGCAGCTCGTGCAGCTCTTCACCGAGCGCATGTCCGAGCAGAGCATCGTCGGCAACGTCTACAAGGGCACGGTCAACAGCATACTGCCGGGCATGCAGGCGGCGTTCGTGGACATCGGCATCGACAAGGCCGGCTTCCTCCACGTCGACGACGTGCTCTACGACATGGTCGGCGGCAAGCCGGGCCAGCTCCCGAAGGCCGAGGACGAGGAGGAGGATTTCGACGACGACGAGGAGGCGCCCCGCGCCGGCGGCCAGGCGAGCGCCGAACGCAAGCGCCGCCAGGCCGCGCGCGAGAAATTCCGGGGCCGCCGCCCGGGCATACAGGACCTCCTGAAAAAGGGGCAGGACATATTGGTCCAAGTGGCGAAGGACCCCATCAGCACCAAGGGCCCGCGCCTGACCACCCGCTTAAGCCTGGCCGGGCGCAGCATGGTCCTCATGCCCCTGAGCAACAACGTGGGCGTCAGCCGCCGCATCGAGGACTCCGAGCGCGGGCGCATGAAGCAACTGGCCCGCAGCATCAAGCCCCAGGGCATGGGCCTCATCATCCGCACGCTGGGCTCGGGCGAGGGCGAGCAGGAGCTCAAGTTCGAGGTCGACGCCCTGGCGCGCCGCTGGGGCAAGATCAAGAAGGCCTACGAGGGCGTGCCGGCGCCGACGCTCCTGTACAAGGAGGAGGCCCTCACCGAGCGCATCCTGCGCGAGCTGCTGGCCAAAGACGTGGCCGAGGTCGTGGTCGACGACAAGGAGACCACCGCGCGGGTCACCGACTACGTGCAGAGCTTCGGCCTGGGCAACGACGTCAAGGTCAACCCCTACACCAACAGCCTGCCGATCTTCGAGCACTACAAGCTCGAGAAGGAGATCGAAAAAAGCCTGCGCCAGAAAGTGTGGCTGCGCAGCGGGGGCTACCTGGTCATACAGGCCACCGAGGCCCTGACCGTGGTGGACGTCAACACCGGCAAGTTCACGGGCAAAAAAAGCCAGTCCGAGACCATCTTCAAGACCAACGCCGAGGCGGCCGTGGAGGTGGCGCGGCAGCTGCGCCTGCGGGACATCGGCGGCATCATCGTCATCGACTTCATCGACATGGAGGACGAGGAGCACAAGGAGCGCGTGTCCCTGGCCCTGCAGGAGTCCATCCGCAAGGACAAGGCCAAGACCAACATCCTGGACTTCACGGAGCTGGGCCTGGTCGAGATGACGCGCAAGCGCGTGAAGCAGAGCCTGGAAAAGGACCTCACCCAGTCCTGCCCCTACTGCGAAGGCAAGGGCTTCATCCTCAGCGAACTCACCATAGGCCTGAAGGTCCTGCGCACGCTGAAGAAGATCGCCATCCAGACCCCCGAAAAAAGCCTCATCGTCTGCGTGCACCCCTCCATCGCGGCGTACCTGATGCAAGAAAATTCCTCCCGCGTGAGGCTCTTGGAGCAGAAATACGACCTGAAGGTGCAAGTACAAGACGATTACAATATGCATAGGGAGGACATAAAGGTTTTGTCCGCCAAGTCCATGAAGGAAGTCCTCTTACCGGAAGAACGTTGAATTTAAACGTTTTTTTGGTTTTTACTGAAACGTAGGCACCGCAAAGCGGGCCGAGATCCGGGGTCCCGCGCAGGGAGCGGGAGGGGCCCCACGGCTGGGGTATCCCGGCCCGGAGCGGGACCCCGGATCTCGGCCCGCGGGTAGCGAATTGCCGGAGAGCCCTTGACGGCGGGGGCCGTCCCGGTTATATTTTCCGCCCTTTGAAATCCCCCGTCTCAAACAGCGGGCTGGAGGAATCCCATGTACGCGATCATCGAAACCGGCGGAAAGCAATTCCGTGTCACCGCCAACGACACCATCACCGTGGAGAAGCTTGACGCCAAGACCGGCGACAAGCTGTCCCTCGGAAAAGTGCTTCTGGTCGCCGACGGCGACAAAGTGACCGTGGGCAAGCCCGTGGTCGGCGGGGCCTCGGTTTCGGCCACGGTCGTGGCCCAGAAGCGCGGCACCCGCGTGCGCGCCGAGAAATTCAAGCGCCGCACGGGCCAGTACCACCGCCAGGGGCACCGTCAATACATGACCACTTTGAAGATAGAAGCCATTTCCCTGGCCTGATAGGGCTTAGGGCACAGCGGCTTTAAGGAGAAGAAGATGGCAGGCTCAAAAGCGGGCGGTTCCACTAAAAACGGACGCGATTCCCACGGCCAACGCCTGGGATGCAAGGCCTTCGGCGGCATGGTCGTGCCGGCGGGTTCGGTGCTGGTGCGCCAGAAGGGCACCACCTTCAAGCCCGGACTGAACGTCGGACTGGCCAAGGACCACAGCCTCTTCGCGAAAATCACGGGACGTGTGCGTTTCGACGGCTCCCAGCCTGGGCGCCGCCGCATCAGCATCCTGCCGGAACCTGCCGCGGCCTAAAAACCTGCCAGGACGGCGTAATTTTGACCCCTCCCGGCAAGTCGGGAGGGGTCATTTCTTTTTCGGGCGCCATGTCGGACTTCATCGATTTCGCCGCCATCCATGTGAGCGCCGGCTCCGGCGGCTCGGGCTCCAGCGCGATGCGCAAGGAGAAGTACGTCCCCTTGGGCGGGCCCTGGGGCGGCGACGGGGGCCGGGGCGGGGACGTGGTCCTGCTGGCCAGCGTCAACCTGAGCACCCTCATCGACTTCACCCACGCCCGGCGCCACCGGGCCGAGGACGGGGCCAAGGGCTCCAGCAACAACTGCACGGGCCGCGGCGGCAAGGACACCGAGATCCGGGTCCCCGTGGGCACGCTGGTGATCGACGAGCTGAGCGGGGAGCGCCTGGCCGACCTGACCAAGGACGGCCAGCGTTTCGTCGCGGCCGAGGGCGGGCGCGGCGGGCGCGGCAACAGCCACTTCAAGACCTCCATGCGCCAGGCCCCCAAGCTGGCCGAGCGGGGCCTGCCCGGCGGGGACCGCAAGCTGAAGCTGGAATTGAAGCTGCTGGCCGACGTGGGCCTGGTCGGCTTCCCCAACGCCGGCAAGAGCACCCTGCTCTCGGCCCTGTCCTCCGCGCGGCCGAAGATCGGGGCCTACCCCTTCACCACCCTCATCCCCCAGCTGGGCGTGGTGCGTTTGGGGCCCGAACAGAGTTTTGTGATGGCCGACCTGCCGGGCCTTGTGGAGGGCGCCCACGAGGGCAAGGGCCTGGGGCTGCGCTTCCTGCGCCACCTGGAGCGCACCCGTCTCCTGCTCTTTTTGCTGGACGGCAACCTCGGGGCCGCGGCCCTGAAAAAGGAATTGAAGGTGCTGGAGGCCGAACTCAAGGCCTACCATCCCGGCCTGGCCAAGCTCCCGCGCCTGGTGGCCGTGTCCAAGGCCGACCTTCCGGAATCCGCCAAGGCCCACAAGGCCCTGTCCGCCGTCTTGAAGAAGCGCAAGATCCCCTGCCTGCTGGTCTCGGCCGCGGCGCGCCAGGGCCTTGAGGAGCTCAAACGCGAGATATTCAAGCGCGTCTCCTCCACGTCGCAGTCGGTCCTGGAACGGCAGTCCGTGGAGCAGCCCCTGCACCGGGTCTACCGCCCCGCCGCCCGCTTCGAGCTTAAGGCGTCGGGGGACGGCTGGCTGCTCACCGGGCGCGAGGTCGAGAAGTGGGTGGCCCTCACCGACTTCGGCAACGTCGAGGCCGTGCGAAAGCTCAAGTATATTTTCGAGAAGATCGGCGTGGCCCAGGCCCTGCGCGAGTCGGGAGCCAAGCCGGGCGACCCCGTGGTCGTCGGCAACGAAGAATTCATTTACGCGCCTTAAGGCGACCGGGGGCCGCATGATCCATTCGGACCGCAAAACAGTGATGGCCGGCGTCGGCCGCATGGTGGTGAAGATCGGGACCAGCCTGAGCTGGGACCCCGTGAAGGGCATCGACCCCCGCAACCTGGAGGCCCTGGCCGCCGAGATCGCGCAGCTGCGCAAGACCGGCCTGGAGATCGTGATGGTCGCCTCCGGGGCCGTGGGCGCGGGCATGTACCGCCTTAAATTGCGCCAGCGGCCCGCCTCCATCAAGGAGAAGCAGGCCACCGCCGCGGTGGGCCAGGTCTACCTGATGGAGCTGGTGGCCAAGGTCTTCCACCGCTTCGGCATGGACGCGGGCCAGGTGCTGCTGAGCCGGCTGGACCTCGAAAGCGGCCCCCGCTACTTCAACGCCCGCAACACCCTCGAGACATTGGTCAAAATGGGGGTCGTGCCCGTCATCAACGAGAACGACACGGTGGCGGTGGACGAGCTCAAGTTCGGCGACAACGACCGCCTGGCCGCCCTGGCCTGCAACCTGGTCAAGGGCGACCTCCTGGTCATACTGACCGATGTCGACGGCCTCCATACCGGGGACCCTCGCAAGGATCCCAAGGCCCGGCGCATACCCCTGGTCTCCAGGATCACCCACAGCATGGAATCCGCGGCCGGCGGCGAAGGCTCGCTGGTGGGCACGGGCGGCATGGTCACCAAGCTGCTGGCCGCCCGCATGGCCTGCGCCAACGGCGAGCATGTGGTCATCGCCCGCGGCAGCAAGCGCGGGGTTCTCACGGCCATTTTGGCGGGCAAGGACGAGGGCACGCTGTTCCCCGCGCCTCACACGCCCCGGGACCGGCGCATGCGTTGGATGCCTTTTTCGGAGTCCAACAAGAGCGAACTGCTGATCAAGGCGGCGGCCATCGGGCGGGTGAAGCGCAGGCACACGCCCCTCTACCCGGCCGACATCTCGTCGGTGCGCGGCCGCTTCAACGCGGGGGACGTGATACGCCTGGCCGACCCCAAGGCGCGCACCTGGGCCAAGGGCATCTGCCGCTATTCCTCCACCGACTGCCAGAAAGTGAAGGGCAAGGAGCTGTGGCAGATCGAGAAGACCCTGGGGCGCATCCCCAACGAGGAACTGGTCAGTTTCGAGGACATGGCTTTCAAGCGGGAATTTTAGCGGGAGGCGCCATGAACAGCGGCATCCAAACGGACATTGAAACCCTCGCCGCCGCGGCCAAGGAAGCTTCGGCTGCCCTGCGGACCGCATCCAGGGAGCAAAAGGACAAGGCCCTGATGGCGATCGCCCGGGGACTGAGGCATGGGCGTCCCGCGCTACTCCAGGCCAACAACTTGGATATGGGTGCTGCAATTGCTTCGAAGCTCCTGTCGCCGGCCATGCTCGATCGTCTTAGTTTGAACGACAAACGCATCGAGGCCATGGCCGTGGGCCTGGAACAGGTGGCGGCCCTTCCCGACCCCGTGGGCGTGGTCCTGCAAAGGGAGATCCGGCCCAACGGCCTGAGCCTGGAGAAGATCCGCGTGCCCTTGGGGGTCGTGGGCATCGTCTATGAAAGCCGTCCCAACGTGACCGTGGACGCGGCCGGTCTCTGCTTGAAAAGCGGCAACGCCTGCGTGCTGCGGGGCGGCAGCGAAAGCGTGCACAGCAACATCGCGCTGGGCGAGCTCATCCGGGCCGGCTTGGCCGAGGCCGGCCTGCCCCAGGCCGCGGCTGCCGTGGTGGCCACCACGGACCGCGCGGCTGTGGCCGCCTTGCTTCAGTTGGACCGCTATATTGACGTTGTCATCCCCCGCGGCGGGAACGAACTGATCCGCTATGTGGTGGAGAACAGCAGCATTCCCGTGATACGCCACGGCCTCGGCAACTGCCATGTCTATGTCGACGCGGCCGCGGACCTGAAGATGGCCATGGATATCGCCTACAACGCCAAGGTCCAGCGGCCCGGCGTCTGCAACGCCATGGAGCACCTTCTGGTCCACGAAGCGGTGGCGGTCCGCTTTTTGCCGGCCGTCCTGGAGCGTTACCGCCAGGCCAAGGTGGAGCTGCGCGGCGACGCTGCGGTGCGGGCCCTGGCCCCGGACGCGCTGCCGGCCACGGAGGAGGACTGGAGCGCGGAGTACGCCGACCTCATCGTCGGGGTCAAGGTGCTGCCCTCGGCCGACGCGGCCATCGCCCACATCAACCGCTACGGATCCCACCATAGCGACGCCATCGTCACGGCGGACGCCGCGGTGGCCGAGAAATTCCTGGCCCAGGTCGATTCGGCCGCCGTCTACTGGAACGCAAGCACGCGCTTCACCGACGGCTTCGAATACGGCATGGGGGCCGAGATCGGCATCAGCACCCAGAAACTGCACGCCCGGGGCCCCATGGCCCTTGAGGAACTGTGTTCGACCAAATGGGTCGGGCGGGGAAGCGGCCAGGTGCGGGCCTAGGCGCGCCGTGAAGCCTTTGCGTTCCCTCGGCCTCCTGGGCGGCTCCTTCAACCCCGTGCACAGCGGGCATGTGCTCCTGGCCCGCCACGCGCGTGAGGCCCTCAAGCTGGACGAAGTCTGGCTCGTCCCCTGCGCCGCCTCCGCGGACGGCAAGGCCCTGGCCCCCGGCTCCCTGCGTTTGCGATGGATCAAAAAGGCCTTGCGGGGCGAGGAAGGTTTGAAGGCCAGCGACCTGGAATTGAAGCGGGGGGGCGTATCCCGCACCATAGACACCCTGGCGGAATTGCGCGCGAAACTGGGGCCCGCCGTGGCGTTCACGGTGCTTTTGGGCCAGGACCAGGCCCTGAATTTTTCCGGATGGAAAGGCGCCGGCCGCATCCCGGGCCTGGCCCGTTTGGCCGTGTTCCGCAGGCCGGGCGTTTCCGGGACGCCGCCTAAAAACTTTCACGCGACCGCGGTTTCCGCGCCCTTGTTTGAAATTTCTTCGTCCGAAATTCGTGCGCGCATCAGAAACGGTAAAACCCTGAATTTGTTGCTGCCTCCGGCCCTGGTCCGTGACACGGAACTGCGACGGGCTTTCCATAAGCCGGCGCGTCACTGAACATCCAAGGGCGCCGGATAGGCGGCCGTCCCATGCGTCATGGTGCCCGGGGCTCCAGGGCTTGCTCCCGGGCCAGGGCGTAGGCTTCGTCGTCCGGCCGTCCGGCCCGGGCCGCGTCCGTGGCCGCGTAACGGTAGAACTCCGGCGCGGACAAGAGGGTCTGGCCGTAGTTCGGCGCCGCGCCGAAAGCGGGATTCTCATAGACCCGGAAGGTCCCGTTGTCGAAAACCTTGGGCCAGCCCTGGCGTTCCACCTCCAGGAAGGTCAGGGGAACGCCGACGGTCCGGAAGGCGCTGAGCACGTCGATACGGCTCAGCACCGCGTAACGCACGTTTTTCAGCAGGCAGGGCCAGGCCAGCCTTGAGGCGGGCGCGCCCGCCAGGTAAAAGCCGGCCGCCCTTTGTTCGGCCGCCCCCACGGCGAAGGGGTCGCAGACCCGCACGCGCGGTCCCAGGCGCCAATTGAATTCGGGCATGCCGCAGACCCCGTCCCCGGGCCGGGCATGGGCGTCGAAATACGCCGCCAGCTCCCCCACCGGCTTGGGATCGAAGCTCAGCATGCGCATCCACGCCATTTTCACCGGCCACAGCGCCAGGGCCAGGACCAGGACGCCGCAGATCCGCGCGGGCCAGGCGCGCTGGCGCAGGGCCTCCAGCGCCAGCCAGGCCGCACCCAGGGCCGCCAAAGGCGCGGCCATTTGAAAGGGGTAGGAGATCCCGCTGATGTCGCCGCGCTGGCGTATGGGCTCAAGCACCAGCAAGGCCGTCAGCGTCGCCAGCCAGACCCAGGCCCCTTTCCTTTGCCAGGCCGCGGCGCCCATGCCCAGAAGGCCCGCCGCGAGGAAGGGAAGCCCGGCCAGGTCCGCGGCCGTTGCATGGAGGCAGGCCTCCATGCCCTTGGGCGTGCCCGCGGCACTTGCCGAAAGCAGGCTTCGTATGCTCCACCACGCGCCAAGGGGATCCGGGGCTAAGTTCAGGACCAGGACCGCCAGCGGGGCGGCCGTGGCGCAGGCCAGGGCCTTGCCCCAGCCCAGCGGCCTT
>Ga0182024_10006423_pt1 | contig 25829 bp, 24 predicted proteins | sample P32metaG_FD_120480 | JGI IMG/M metagenome (GOLD analysis project Ga0182024, IMG submission 120480) | Permafrost microbial communities from Stordalen Mire, Sweden - P3-2 metaG (Illumina Assembly) | ecosystem: Environmental > Terrestrial > Soil > Wetlands > Permafrost | place: Sweden: Stordalen... | reverse complement strand
CCTTACTCCGAAAGCCAATTCCGTACGCTGAAGTATCGTCCAGAATTCCCCGATCGCTTTGGCTGTATTCAGGACAGTCGGGCCTTCTGTCAGGGATTTTTTCGCTGGTACAACGAAGAACACTCATCCAGAGCGCTTCGTGCGAAACGCTCCAGTTCCCACGGAGGCATGGATCAACAAGCCAGTCCAACTCATATGAAAAAACTCACTAAATTCCGTGAGCATGCGTCTCAAGGTCGTTGACACGCGCCGCCACCCCCGCGGTTGAATGATAACACAGAACTGAATTCGTCCTAGACCGTTCGCTCGCAAATCGCACGCAGCCCAGCGAAGGTAAATTTTCTCTCGATATTGACTGATTTCGCCAATTAACATCTACCGAAATCCCTGCTTTTTCTTGTGTCATCCACCAATCGATGCCACGCTGCTTCTTCCACAACCAAAATAACCATACCGTTGAGGATCCGTACGAACTGCTTTGGAGCCGAGGCGTCATTTCGCCCGTGAAAGCGGCTTATCCCTATAGTTCCTTCGGTCGCGTTTGCATGACCACGTTATTTCCTTCGTGTCGACGGTACAATGCAAGCATCATTGCGTCACCTTCGCGTCCTGCCGGGTGGCGTAAGTTTGAGTGTGTAAAATGAAGGCGTGCGTCAGTTGGCTTGGGCCTAACGAGCTAAAGCCGAATTACTCGAAAGTAGACGTGTACCCGATGGCGAAAGTACCACCGGTGACACAGGTATCAAGCAGTCCCTGGCCGAGTTGTGCGAGAGGCGTTCGGGGCGGTTTGTGCCGTTGGCCAATCAGCCTTCGACGGTCACTTGTCTATTCACGAAATATGATGTAAACCAGTAGCCTGGGAGCTTGAAGAGCCACCCGATTTGCCCGCGAAATTCTGTGGAATTAGAAGAGGATCTCTCTATGAAAAATCGCTTCGCTTACCGCATCGTTGCTTTAGCCATTCTCGCCTGCGCCGCCATAGCGTGCACAGTCATCGCCCGCTCGTTGCCGCCCGACCCGAACAATCCCACCGGCTCGCACGGTTTAATTCTGGTCGACAAACTCGGCAGCCGCGTTCGCTTCCTGAATCCGGACACCTATTCGGAGCTATCGAACCTGGATGTGGGCGCGAGGCCGCACGAAATGGCTATTTCCCCAGACCATAAGACGGCTTACGTTTCCGTGTACGGGGATGGCGTGTACGGAAACAACCCGCATCCCGGGCACAACATCGCGGTGATCGATCTCGCCAGCCGGCAAATAACCAAAATGATCGACGTCTCGCCCTACATCGCGCCGCACGGAATCATGGTTGACCCGAGCGGGAAGAGACTTTACGTCACATGCGACCTGAGCAGAAAGCTTCTGATCATCAACACGAGCACGGGAGTCACGGAAGCCGCAATCGACACCGTGGGCACGGGCCACTGGATCACCATGCTTCCGGACGCAAGCAAAGTGTACGTGGCAAACAAAAACGAGAGCCCGTTCATCAGCGTGATTGACCTGAAGACGCGCAAACTGGTTGCAAAAGTGCCGATGCCAAATGGGACGCAAGGCATCGTGGCATCACCCGATGGCAAACACGTGCTCGCCGTTGACTTTGTGGTGCCGCAAATCGTCGTGATCAATACGGTTGACGACACGGTTGCGGATAAAGTTACGCTGCAAAGCGACGATCACGCAGCTTTTCGCGTGCGCTACACACCGGATGGCAGCCGCATCATGACAACGACCGAGACGACCAGCCTCGTGAACATCATCAATCCGAATGATCTGCATGGCGTACAGAGCGTGCTGACCGTTGGCAAGTCCCCGATGGGCATCGGTTTTGCCGCCAATGGCGAAACCGCGCTGGTCGCAAATCACGGAGATGGCACTGTGTCGGTGCTCGATCTCAAAGGCGACGCGAAAGTCCTTAGCAATTTCAAAGCGGGGACCGGCATCGAGACGATTGCTTATTACTGATCGAGCGGATTTTCCGCTGTCCGAATTATAGCGCACGCAATAATCCGGACATCCGCGCGCGAAGGCGCCCGGATTATTGTGGAATCGCGTAGCTCCTAAAAAACTTCACAATCATTTCCGAAGCGCCGGGCGGATAGACGTGCCCCCCAGAGTGGATGTAGGCAACCACCGGGGCACCCTTGCTGGATTCGTACGTCAAGCACCCCTCGCCGCACGGTTTTCCTTTTTCGCTGCTGCCATTCAGATCGCGAGCGACTTTGATTGTCTGCAACTGGTCCTTGAACGGCACAACCACATCAGCCTCGCCTGCAATGTGGAGAATGGGTTTTGGTTCGCTGAGGTAAATGTTCGGGAAAAGCCGCGCGGCCACCGGTGCGAACGCTGCAAAAGTTTTCCCGCGGGCTCCCCACAGCACATAGGTGAAAATTCCTCCGTTTGAAAAGCCGGTGGAGTAAATGCGGCGGTCATCGACGGAGAATTTTGCACGCATAGTGGCGAGCACGGCGTCGAAAAACTTCAGGTCGCGATCGCCGTCGTGGCCGGGTTCGGACTGCCAGCCCGTGTCCAGTCCCAGAGGATCGACATATATCTTCGTGGGTAGTCCCTGCATGTACACAACGATCGCTTCCGGCCAGAGGCTCTGAAAGCGCATTCCCTCCGCAGCTTCTTCCATGCTGCCGCCGTGCCAATGAAATGCAAATAACAACGGCGATTTCTCCGTGCCGGTGTGTCTCGAAGGCGAGAAGACGAGGACCTCGCGCTCGATGCCGTCGATTTTCCATTTCATTACTTCGGCATTCGCCGGAAAAGCGCACGTAAGAATCGCAAACGTCAAAAAAATGACGAAGTTCCGCGCGCGGCTGTTCATTGGGATCACCTCCCTGAATGGGATATTATACGGCTGGCCGCGCCGATGCGAGGCTGCGCTACGCTGATTGCGGCCATACAAATGCTGAGGGCTTCGACTTTCCTTCCGGACGGATTTCCCTTGACGAGCGGGGTTTGCGCTCCTTACAGTGCAACACTTGAAATGAAGCGCACAACGAACGCCCGAATCTGCTGATTGAAAACACATGATTGATAACGATGATCAATAAAATTGTGGGCTCGCTCGCCGAAGCGATTGAAGGAGTCAAAGACGATTCGGTGGTGCTCATCGGCGGCTTCGGTGAAGTGGGGCAGCCGAGGGCGCTGGTCGATGCGCTGATCGAACAAAGGGCGAGCAACCTCACGGTAGTTGCCAATAATGCGGGCGTGGGACACGCGGGCATAGCCCGGCTGATGGAATTGGGACGCGTTCGGAAGGTGATTTGCAGTTTTCCGCGAAGCGTCGGCTCAGTGGTGTTCGAACAACTTTATCGCGAGGGGAAGATCGAACTGGAAATCGTGCCGCAGGGCACGCTAGCGGAACGCATGCGGGCGGCGGGCGCGGGCGTCACAGCCTTTTACACTCCCACCGCAGTGGGAACAAAACTGGGCCAAGGCAAGGAAGTTCGCGAGATCGGCGGAAAACGCTGCGTACTGGAGCAGGCTTTGCATGGTGACGTAGCGCTCGTCGAAGCGTGGCGGGCCGATCGCTGGGGCAATTTGACCTATAACCAGAGTGGCCGAAATTTCAACCCCGTTATGGCAACCGCCGCGAAACTTACCGTCGTGCAGACTCACGAGGTGGTGGATCTGGGAACACTGGCGCCTGAATCAATCGTCACGCCCGGCATTTTCGTGAATCGGGTCGTGCATGTTCCCAATGGCGGCCCGCCTGTCTCCTAGGAGAATTTGATGTCAGAAATCGCATCCGCGGAAATCACGCCGCTCAGCCGCGCACAGATGGCGGCTCGGCTGGCGGCGGACATCCCCGAAGGATGGTACGTGAATCTTGGCGTCGGAATCCCGACGCTGGTCGCCGATCAAGTGCCGCTCGAACGCGAAGTGATCTTCCATTCCGAAAACGGCGTGCTTGGGATCGGACCGGCCCCGCCATCCGACGCAATCGATCCCTGGCTGATCAACGCGGGCAAACAACACGTGACGCTGCGAAAGGGTGGTTCTTTTTTCCATCACGCCGACAGCTTCGGGATGATTCGTGGAGGGCACATCGATCTCTCCGTGCTGGGAGCTTTCGAGGTTGCGGAAAACGGGGATATTGCCAACTGGGCGACGTCGGAAAACGACACGGCTCCGGCAGTAGGCGGAGCCATGGATCTGGCAGTTGGCGCCAAACGGCTGTGGGTTGTGATGGAGCACACGACGAAAGATGGCCGGCCGAAGCTCGTGCGGCGCTGTTCCTACCCGTTGACTGCCCTGCGATGCGTGAACCGCATCTATACAAATTTTGCCGTGCTTGACGTGACGCCCCAGGGTTTTGTGGTGCTGGAGATGGCTCCTGGCATGACGCTCGAGAGCCTGCAGGCGCGCACCGAAGCCAAACTGATCGCTGCTTCGTAGCGCACCTTCTCTATTTTAGAGGATGGCGTTGACCGGCAGCCCGAAGACCGAATGCACAATCTCTAAATTCAGGAACAATTCGGGATAGGAGAACCACCGCAGATTCAATTATGACCATCAACGGCAAAGCTTATATCGTCGGAGCGTTCGAGCATCCCACTCGCAAAGCGCCCGATAAATCCGTGGCACACTTGCATGCCGAAGTGGCCAAGGGAGCGCTCAAAGACGCGGGCCTCACCAAAAGTGACGTCGATGGATATTTCTGCGCGGGCGACGCTCCGGGACTGGGCCCGCTCTCGATGGTCGATTACCTGAACCTGAAAGTCCGGCACCTGGATTCGACGGATACGGGCGGCAGTTCCTATATCGTGCACGTCGCACATGCGGCCGAGGCAATTGCCCTAGGCAAGTGCAGCATCGCGCTGATCACTCTGGCAGGCCGTCCACGCAGTGAAGGAATGCAAACCGGGATTGCGCCTCGTGAAGGCAATCCTGCCATTCCTGACGTCGAGTGGGAATCTCCGTTCCGGCCGACCACGGTCAATATGTATGCGATGTGCGCGATGCGGCACATGCACGAATTTGGCACCACCAGCGAACAACTTGCCTGGATAAAAGTTGCCGCCTCGCATCATGCACAACATAACCCCAACGCGATGCTCCCGAAAGTTGTCACCGTTGAGGAAGTGGTGAACTCACCCGTCGTTTCTGATCCATTGCATCGGCTCGATTGCTGCGTGATCAGCGATGGAGGAGGCGCTTTGATCGTCGCCAAGCCGGAGATCGCGCGAAGTTTGAAACGTCCGCGTGTGAAAATCCTGGGCGCGGGCGAGGCGATCAAGGGCCAATCCGGCGGCGATGTCGATTTGACGTTTTCGGCGGGCGCGTGGTCCGGACCGGTTGCGTTCGCGGAAGCGGGCGTCAAGCCGGCAGACATCAAATACGCATCGATATACGACAGCTTTACGATCACGGTGCTGATGCAGATTGAAGATCTCGGCTTCTGCGGAAAAGGAGACGGCGGCAAATTCGTTTCCGATGGGAACCTGATTTCCGGCGTCGGGAAGCTGCCGTTCAATACCGATGGCGGCGGTCTTTGCAACAATCACCCGGCGAATCGCGGCGGCATGACCAAAGTAATCGAAGCGGTCCGGCAGTTGAGAGGCGAGGCGCATCCCGCCGTGCAGGTGAAAAACTGCGATATAGCCCTGGCTCAAGGAACGGGTGGCCGGCTGGGCAGCCGCCACGGAAGCGCTACCTTGATTCTAGGACGCGAGTAAACGGACGTGAGCAAACCAATGAAACCGGAAAAGGAAGTAATGCAGGCGCCCATGAGCCATCCGGAAAACCAACCGTTCTGGGACGCGGCGGCTGAGGGCAAATTCATAATACGAAAGTGCGCTGCTTGCGGCCGCGTTCATTGGTATCCTCGCGCGATTTGTCCTTTCTGCTTCAGTGACAGGACCGAATGGGTGCGAGCGTCGGGCCGCGGAACAATTTATTCCTACAGTGTGATGCGGCGCGCCGATGAGCCGTATGCCATTGCGTACGTAACTCTCGAGGAAGGCCCTACGATGCTGACCAACATCGTGGATTGTGATTTCGACGCGCTTAAAATCGGCCAACGCGTGCAGCTTGTTTTCGAAGTTTCCGAAAAAGGCGCGCCCGTCCCGATGTTCACACCGTACGAGGCGTGACGATCAAGCTGACGCTTGGCCGGGAGTAAACTTGGAGCTAAAGAGTCTGTGCGTGGAGACGTTCTGACAGCAGCATAGATGGCGATGGAGCATGCGTGGAATTGTAAGAAAAGGCCCCACCCTCAAAAACTGAGGATGGGGCACCCGGAAAAACAACAGCCCGATTCAAAATGCCGAACGAATGAACGAGCGGGGCATTCCGTCGACAGCTCCGACTGCCTGAAAAAGCGCTTATTAGACGGCTTTAGGTAGCTAGATAGCTGCTAAAAGGTTCGCGCGAGAAACCACACCAGAAACAGCACGATAACGGAATTCACCGCCAGCAGAAGCAATCCGTATCCAACCAGATCCCGCGCTTTCACCTTCAGAATTCCGAGCAGAGGCAGCATCCAGAACGGATTCACGCAATTGGGCAAAGCTTGCGCTACGTTGTAGGTCTGCACCACCCAATTGAGGTGCGTGTGAAGGTCTTTGCCCGCCTGTAGAACGTACGGCGATTCGATCACCCATTTACTGCCGGCTGACGGAACGAAAAGTCCCAGAATGCCCGAGTAGATCGTGATCAATATCGGAAAGCTGCCCTGCGAAGAAATGTGAACGAAAAAGTGCGCCAGATCACGCGCAATCGGCGACATCGTCACGATACCGAAAATGCCTCCGTAGAACGGAAACAGGATCAGAACTCCGGAAGCCGCGGGTACCCCGCTGTTCACCGCCCTGATAAACGAACGCGGCTTCCAGTGCAGAAGCAAACCACCCATCAGGAAAGTAAAGTTATAGGTATTCAGGTCCAGGGCCGCTAACGGGCCTCGATCCGCAAAAACTTGCGCGATGTAGACCATGCCGAGTAAGCCGACGGCAATGGAGAGCACCGGTGCATACTCCAGCCATTCCGCTGGTGTGCGGCGCTCCTCCAACTTTTGCGAGACGAGCCCTTGGGTCACGCCAAACGACTCCGCGGTCTTCGTGGAGATTTTTGGAGCGCCCAGGTAGGCCAGCGTGATCGATGAACACATCAGAACGAACACGATCGTTAGGCTCTGCCAGGTGTAGATCGTTTGGCTCAACGGAATCATTCCGCTGATTGACAGCAGTGCCGGCGGAATCGAGGAAGGCGTTGCCATCAGCAGAGCCGCGGATGAAGAAAGCCCCAGCCCCGAAACGGTACAGGAGCCGATGTACGCGGCGGCGCCAATCGCCCGGTAATCGATTCCGTCCATTCTCTTCACCACTTCTCTGACAAGCAGGCCGGAAAAGATGAGACCGAGGCCCCAGCTGATAAGTGACGTCGTCATGGAGAAAAATGCGACGAAGGCGACCGCACTCCGCGGCGTGCGAGGAATGCTGGAGAGCCGGCAGATCAGTCGATAAACCGGCGGCGATGTGGCGACCACGTAGCCACCGATAATAATCATCGCCATCTGCATCGTGAACGGGATCAGGCTCCAGAAACCGTTTCCGAAATATCCGGCGAGGTCCAGCGCCCTTGTTCCCGCAAGCCAGCCTGCCACAAATACGATCACGAGCGCGCACAACGCAAATATGAACGCATCGGGAAACCATCGTTCCGCCCAGTCGGCAAGTGCCATGCCCACGCGAGCTAAGCCGGTGGCGGGAAGTTCGGCAGGAGTGCGGCTCTCGGCAAGGACTGCTTCGGGCATGTCCCCTCCTTGTTAACCGCGTCGCGGCGCACCGTTTGGCATTCGGTAGCGCCCGTTCACAGCAAATCGTAGCAGGTGAGGTTCTGATCCGAAATCCGGGCTATGGTAACAGATATTGCAAGCCGCGAAACCGGAAGACCCGAACGTCCTGGCAACGTGAGAGAACCAGCGTTCCAGTGGTATAACAGTTCGAAGATATGCGTCGCGGACTGGGAATCGCTCTGTCGATTGCACTCATCGGGATGGGACTTTTGTGTTATTCCACTCCCTGGCAGCAATTGGATTCGAACGATGACCGCATTCGGACGCTAGGCTACGCGCCTATATGGTCGCATGAATTCAGCCGCATGCCCGGCGCCCAAGTCGATTCCGATCAGTTCGCCTTGTATGCCATTGTGATCTTGTTTGTTGCCGTCGTGGCTGGGCTTTGCGCGTATATCATCTTCGGACCGCCCTGGTGGCGGCGAGCCGGTACTCGGCGTTGAAACTTTTCTTGTGTGCGCCGCATGCAAGGTGCAGGAGCGAGCAATCGCGTAGTAACGTAACAGCGAGTAATCGCGGCGCGATAAGGGCAGGTGAAATCGATGGCTGACAAAGTTACGGTGCTGGACGTGACGCCGCGCGACGGATTGCAGAACGAACCGAATCCTGTCTCGACCGAGGACAAGCTTGCCCTGATCGAAAAGCTGGTGCGGGCGGGCGTCCGGAATATACAGGCGACGAGTTTCGTCCATCCGCGATGGGTGCCGCAGATGGCGGACGCCGAAGCGGTGGTCGCGCAACTGAAGCGCTTTCCGGGTGTCCGTTTTTCCGCGTTAATTCCCAATATGCAAGGATACGAGCGCGCGGTTGCCGCCGGACTGAAGAATCTGGAATTTGTGATGTCGGCAAGCGAAAGCTTCAATCAAAAAAACTTGAATCGGAGCATAGCCGACTCAATCGAATTGCTTGAGCAGGTGAGCGGTAAAGCGCTGCAGAACGGAATCACGCTTCGCGTCGGCTTTTCCACGAGCTTCCATTGTCCGTTTGAAGCATGGATCTCGAGCCGTGCGCTCCTTGCCGTTGTGCGCGCCGTCAGGGAGCGCGTCCCGTGGCGGTTCGCGATTTGCGACACGGACGGCATGGCTTTTCCTCGCCAGGTGCGCGAGGCGGTTGCGCTCATTCAGGACGAACTGAAAATTCAACCCGCGGAAATTGCCCTTCATTTTCACGACACATACGGTCGCGGCCTTGCGAACACTCTCGCCGGTCTTGATTCCGGCGTGCGCGAGTTTGACGCAACTACGGCGGGGCTTGGCGGATGCCCGTATTGTCCCGGCGCGAGCGGAAATCTCGCCACCGAAGATCTCGTGGATTTTCTCGATCTCATGTCGTACGACACGGGGATTAATCTCGAAAAATTGCTGGATGCGGCGGAGTTCGCGCATCGCTTCTCGTCCCGGCCTTACCGGGGACATCTTTTGCGGGCGCGACGGCCCAAGGCGGCCGAAAAATTGCCGCTGGGTTGCGCCTCATCGTAATTTGCGGCTGCTCGCGCTTGCAATAATTACAAATCTAGCGGATCGACCTCATCCCTTTCCGCTAACCTTCGTTACCAGAGGAGCTGATGGCTCTACCCTTGGGCGGCATTCGAGTTCTGGACGTTACGAACGTTCTTGCGGGCCCGTTCTGCGGCTACCAACTGACGCTCCTGGGCGCCGAAGTGATCAAAATCGAGCAGCCGGTCGGCGGTGATTTGGCGCGGCGCCTGGGAGCCGATCCCGAGGCATGCGCGAACTTGATGGGCGCCACATTCGTATCCGTGAACGCCGGCAAGCAGTCCGTAACCATCAATTTGAAGGCGCCCGAAGGAAAAGAGATTTTCAAGAAGCTGGTCGCGATCTCGCACGTCGTGATTGAAAATTTTCGACCGGGCGTGATGGCCCGGCTCGAGCTCGACTATCCCGTCCTTTCGCAAATTAATCCGGGCATCGTCTACTGCGCGATTTCCGGTTTTGGACAAGATGGCCCCCTCGCGATGCGGCTCGCCTACGATCAGATCATTCAAGGTATTTCCGGAGTGATGAGCGTGACGGGCGATGAACGAAGCGCGCCTCTTCGCGTCGGCTATCCCGTCTGCGATACGGTGGGCGGCATCACGGCCGCGCTTGCGATCTGCGCGGCGCTGGTTGACGCGCGAACCAGCGGCAAGGGCCGAATGCTCGACGTATCCATGCTGGAGTCAACCCTTGGATCCATGGGATGGGTAGTCTCAAACTACCTGAATGCCGGTCAGTTGCCAGAGCCAATGGGCAATGAGAACTTCACGGCTGCGCCTTCAGGCGCTTTTCGCACGAAAGATGGCCTGCTCAACATCGCCGCGAATGAGAATTCCCAATACCACAAACTGTGCGATCTTCTCGGACGCCCCGAACTCAAAACAGATCCGCGATTCGAGGACCGAGAAGAGCGAAGGCGCAATCGCTCTGCAATCAATCGGGAGATCGAGCCGGAATTATTAAAGCGAAGCGCCGCGGATTGGGAACAATTGCTGATTGAAGCGGGCGTTCCCGCGGGATGCGTGCTCAGCGTTCCGGAAATTCTGCGCCACGAACACCTGGCCCAGCGGCATTTCATTGCCAGTTTCCCGGATAGCGCGACGAATCAAACCATGACGCGCGGCGGCTTTCGCTTCGAAGGCGCGGAAACAGTACCCGCCAGTCCCGCGCCTGCCCTCTCCGAACATACGGACATGTGGCTCGAGAAGTTGGGTTACACCGCCCCAAAAATCGGCGAACTGCGAAGCATGGGGATCATCTGACCGAACCCGTCAAACACCCGGCCTGCTGGTTATGCCGTTGACATTTCCTCCTGATGGTCAATAATCGCGGTCTTTCCTCATGAACCCATCGATCGCTGCGCGGATGGAACGTCTGCCGGTATGCGGGTTTCATCGCCGCTTCATGGGAGTGGTGTCGATCGGCGCCTGGTATTACTTTTTTGATTTATTCGTCACTGCCTATCTGGGCGCCGCGCTTCAAAATCTCCACTTTCTAACGCTCAAGCAGTTCTCCTACCTCATCGCCGCGGGTTTTCTTGGGATGTTCATTGGAACGATCGGGCAAGGATTGGGCAGCGACTATTTCGGGCGGCGTCTGGCCTTCATCACGATGCTGCTGGCCTATTCGCTATTCTCGATATTGAGCGCATTCGCCCTGAGCGCGCAAAGCTTGATCATTCTGAGATTTTTTTGCGGCGTCGGCATCGGCGGCCAGCAAATTGTCGTGGATACGTACACGTCGGAAATGGTTCCCAGTAAAGTCCGCGGACGGTACGTCGCCATCAGCCAACTGGTGGGTTTTACCGCTGTACCCGCATCCGCGCTTCTCACAAGCATTCTGGTTCCCACACATTTTTTGATGGCCGGTTGGCGCTGGGTGATGATTATTGGCGGCTCGGGCGCGGTTTTCGCCTGGTTTCTCATGCGGCGCATCAAGGAATCTCCCCGCTGGCTCGAATCGCAAGGCCGTCACAGCGAAGCCGAGCAGGACATGGAGCTGATTGAGGAAGAAGTGATTCGTGACACGGGAAAGCCTCTGCCTGAGCCTCAGAACGTACCGGTGGAAATTACGCGACGCATGCCATTCGGTGAATTGTGGAAGCCACCCTATCGCAGCAGGACGATCATGCTCTGCGTCTTCAACCTTCTTCAGACCGTCGGCTTCTACGGTTTTGCGAATTGGGCTCCGACGTTTCTTCTACACGAGGGCAGAAATATTGGCCAGTCGCTCAACTACAGCTTCTTGTTTGCGCTCATGAATCCGGTGGGCCCGCTGATCGGCGTTGCCACCACGGAGCGCCTGGAACGCAAGCGGGCTATCGTGATGCTTTCACTGTTGATCGCGACCACGGGAATGGCATTCGCCTACGCCAAGAGCACGGTGGCGATCGTCGCCATCGGCGCCGTTATGACGGTTTTCAGTTCGTGGTTCTCGTCGGTATTCCACGCGTACCAGGCCGAACTCTTTCCCACGCGTGCCCGCGCAACCGGCGTTGGTTTCACATTCAGTTGGAGCCGTCTGAGCGCCGTCTTCTCAACGCTCATTATCGGCGCCCTGCTTGTGCACGGAATCCTGGCGGTCTTTATCTTTATTGCGCTGGCGATGGTGGGAGTTGCGCTCGTAGTCGGCATCTTTGGCCCGCGAACGAATGCCGTGGTACTCGAAGAAATTTCTCACTGACGCCATCCAATTGCCGCAGAGCTGGAATCGCTCTCATAGCAAATCGGCCTTAGACGCCACCTAACCCTGCATTTCACATCGGCAATGTCCCGGCATCCTACGCCACCTGCCCAAACACCGGTCGCCTCTTCCCGACATTCGTTGCCTGTTCAAAAGCGTGGCCCATTTGCAGAACGCCCCAATCGTCGTAGTGACGCCCGACGATCTGAATTCCAATCGGCAAGCCGCTTTCGGAAAAAGCGCAGGGCGCGGAAATTGCCGGATTTCCCATCACCGAAATGTAATAGGCCGATTTCATCCACGCGATGTAATTCTCCATCTTCACGCCCGCAATCTCGGTTGGATACGGCGTGTTCACGTCAAATGGCAGCACTTGATTCACGGGGAGGATCAGGAATTCGTATTGCTCCATGAATTCGCGCATGCGCTGATACAACGCGCTCCGCTTCACCTCGATCTTTGAAAGATACGTGCCCGTCAACTTGCGGCCCTCCTCCACGTGCCAGCGTCCGTACGAATTCACGTCCGCGGGATTTGCATCCACCGCGCTGCCGAGTTGGGCTTCTATGGCCCAGTGGCGCCACGCTAAGAAACATTCGTTCGCGTCGGTCATATCAGGCTCGGCTTCTTCGACCACGCAGCCCAACGACTCGAATACTTTTCTCTGATCCGCGAAGGCAGCCTTAACTTCCGGTTCCCACGGCAAACCGAGGTCTTTTATCATCGCGGCGCGGACGCCTTTGAAACTCCGACCGCCGAGCGACTGCAAAAATTGGCTGCCGGGCTGGTCAATCGCGATGGGCGACCTACGGTCAAAGCCCGCCAGCACCCCCAACAGTAAGGCGCAATCTGCAACATTGCGCGCCATAGGCCCCGAAACACTCAGCGGGAGCCATGCCAGTTGCGTCGGAGAATCGTTTGGCACTCTGCCGGGTGACGGCCTGATACCGACCACGTTGCAAAAGTTCGCGGGATTGCGCAGCGAACCGCCCATATCGGTGCCGTTGACAATCGGCGCCATCCCGCAAGCCAGCGCGACAGCGCCACCGCCCGTGCTTCCGCCGCAAGTTTTCGTCAGATCGTAGGGATTCCGCGTGGGCCCGAAAATCGGATTGAACGTCTGCGAACCCATGCCGAATTCCGGCGTATTCGTCTTGCCGATCACGATCGCGCCGGCGTTTTTCATTCGTTCGACAACCAGAGCATCGTGATCTGGAACGTGATCCTTGAACAGCGGCGAGCCATGAGTTGTGCGGATGCCTTTCGTATCTACAAGGTCTTTCACGGCGACTGGCAGCCCGTGCAAAGGGCCTGGAGAATTTCCCTTGGCGACCGCTTCATCCGCGGCTCGCGCCCGCGCCATCAATTCGGCTTCGGGCACCATCGTGACGATCGCGTTCACCTTGGGATTTATCCGCTCGATTTGCCGAAGGTGTGCTTCCATCAGCGACCGGGCAGAAAGTTTTCCTTCGCGTATCAATGCCGCGAGATCGCGGGCGCTCGTATAGCAAAGTTCGCTGTCCGCACCAGGGGGATTAAGGACGGGCGTTGGGCTAGGCATTGCATTCACAATATCGGTGGCGGCGAGCCAGCAGATATAAAAGGTTCGTTCGGTTAGGTGACATCCCGGCAACTGATGGTAACACCGCGCCCAAATCCGGAACCAGGTTGTTTGCTCGCGACAGATTGCTGCGCTCACAAAACGGCAGAGTGATCACACATCGCAGAGCGCACGAAATTACCCAATCGAGTTACAATGCCGCCTCCATGGAAGTCCCAGCACGATGGAATAGGATCGCGTCGAACGGAGGGAACATGAAAGCGCCTGTCTTCGCACGTTATCTCGCGGCTGTCACGATTGCGCTGCTGCCGTTCGTTCTTGGGGCAGGCGGCCAATCGCAGAGCCATGCCGCTTCCTCGCCATTTCGCAACCACTTCGAGAAGATCACCGACGGCGTCTACCTCGCGCTAGGCAATGGCGTCGGCGGGAACTCGATTGTCGTCATCAATGACAGGGACGTCCTGGTTGTTGACTCGCGCTCGAACCCGGAAGAGGCTCGCGCTCTGGTGGCGGGCATAAAAACGCTGACGGACAAGCCCATCCGCTTCGTCGTGAACACGCACTACCACTTCGATCATACCCAGGGAAACCAGATTTTCGGTCCCGACGTTCTGATCATCGGCAGCGAGTTCACGCGACACCAATTGCTCAGCAACCCGCTGAACCAGCGAACCGTACGAACTTCGCCGAATCAGGGCATGTTGCCTCAGAACATCGAAAACGTAAAAAAGCAATTCGCCGCCGAAACGGATCCTCAAAAGAAATCCATGTTGCAGGAACAACTGGCGACCATGGAAGCGAGTGAAGCCGACCTGAAAGAGGTCGTCGTGACTCCCAACAACGTGACCGTGCATGAAAAGCTCGTTCTCTTCCGAGGCCCGCGCGAGATTCAGATTCTGTTCCTCGGTAGGGGACACACGGGAGGCGACGTGGTTGTCTACCTGCCGAAGGAGCGCATCGTCTGCACCGGTGACCTGATGGAAGACAAGCCTTCCTATATGGGCGATTCGTACCCGCAGGAATGGGTCGCGACGCTCGATAAGCTGAAAGCTCTCGATTTCGAAACCGTGCTTCCAGGCCACGGCATGCCGTTCACCGGCAGGAAAAAGATCACTGCCTTTCAGGGGTACGTGCGCGATGCATGGAAACAGGCCTCGGAACTAAAGAAGCAGGGTGTTTCGCTGGACGACGCCGTGAAACGCGTCGATTTGACCGCATACGCCAAGGTCTTCCCCACCATTCAAGGACCGGGGCTTGATAAACGGCAGCTCACCCGGTTCTATCTTCTGTTGGATGGTAAGGACGAATACTAGAAGATATCGACAAATGTTTTTCAGGGAGTCGGAGCTTTAGCTCCGACATGGAAAGACCAGAAACAGTGGGCTTCAGCCCCTGAACAACCTTTTTCCCCGAACCTCAGCTACTTATAGGAAGCGTTCCAGCGGAATACCCTATTCCGGAGCGCCCACGTATCTTCCCCACATTGTCGGCCTTCTCGGCTCTATAATGATGGTATGAGGATTCTACTTTTCAGCGGGAAAGGCGGCGTCGGGAAAACGAGCCTCGCCGCCGCTACCGGCGTAAGGCTTGCCGCACTCAACTATCGCACGCTCGTGATGAGCATCGATCCGGCGCACAGCTTGGGGGATTCCTTCGATCTCGATACGGACCTCTTCCATGCGCAGACGTCCGACCCGCTGGCAATCACGGATAAGCTTTCGATCCTCGAGCTCAACATTCAAAAAGAGATCAAACGCCATTGGCAGGAAATCTCGTCGTATGTCAGTTCGGTGCTGCGCACCACCGGAATCAGCGGCGTCGAAGCGGAAGAACTCGCGATCCTTCCCGGCATGGAAGAACTCAGCGCAATGATGTACATCAATCAGTACAAGCGCGAGCAGACTTACGACGTGATTGTGCTGGACGCCGCGCCAACCGCCGAATCGCTCCGTTTCATAAGCATGCCGACGACGCTCGATTGGTACATGAAGCACATTTTCCCGTTTCAGCGTAACCTTCTCAAAGCCGTGCGGCCAATCGCCAACCGCGTGGCGCCGTTCGAATTGCCCACCGACAGCTATTTCGTCAATATCCGAAACCTCTTTGAGAAGCTGGAGGGCGTGGACGAACTCATGGAAGACCCCTACACGACAAGCGTGCGGCTGGTGACCAATCCGGAAAAGATGGTGCTGCGCGAGACGCAGCGGGCTTTTGTGTATTTTTCCCTCCACGGTCTGACCGTCGATACGGTGATCGTCAACCGGGTCCTGCCTGCCGACGTTATGGATGCGTGGTTCAACGAATGGCACATGTCCCAGGAAAAAGTCCTGAATGAGATTCAGGATTATTTCGCGCCAGTGCCGGTGAAGCGCGTGCCGCTTTTCGCCCGCGAAGTGCTCGGCAAACAACGCCTGGAGGAACTGGCGGGCGTACTGTATCCTGGGCAGGAAGATCCGGCAGCCGTGACTCAAACGGAGAAGCCCTACACCTTCGGCAAAACGAATGGAGTTTACGAGATCCGCGTAATGCTTCCCTTCGCCACAAAAGGCGAGGTCGGTCTTTTCAAGAAGGGCGAGGAGCTCGTGGTCGAAGTAGGAACGCTAAGGCGCCATATCGGCTTGCCGAGGTCCATGGCGTCTTTGCAACCGGCTCGAGCGAAACTGGATCATAGAATTCTGACGGTGGAAATGAAGGAGGCACAATGAACGAGCAGCAAAATACTCAGCAAGCTGGGAGCGCATCTGTCGGTTCCAATCGCTGCGCCTGCAACGAAGTGCTGGACCATCTGAAGAACGCCTTCGGGGTTTCGCCCGAGGTGCGAAAGCACTTGAATAATTCCCGCATCGAACTCCTGAAAGCGGTCCGAGGATTGATCGATCAACGGATTGATCGGCTTTCAAATGCGGGTCAGCAAGGCACAAAAATCACGGTCGAGTAGCGGCTTCTCGCGACAGATTCAAAAAGAAGCCGTTTCGATTAGCAATAGTTCTACTCGTCCGCGTACCTCACCAGATCGGGTGGGTGTGGGGCAAATAGAGAAATAGCGCGATAAATATTACCGAAGCGATCAACCCGAGCAGCGGCAGCGCTTCAACTATTTCATATCCGGCTTTCTGTTCCGACTCCTCTAGTTTGTCTCTGCTTGGATCCTTATTTTCCAGGTCGAACATTTGATCCTCCTGCGTACCACCTCTCTAGTCTTCGCTTAAATTCGGAAGATAGGCATCGGGAAAACTGTGTACACCCGCTATCCCTCGTCCAAAATCGACTGAAACCGCGCGCTGAGCCTTCACCTGCTGCCGAGCAGAGTTAACCCTATATCTTTTAGATAGTTACGAAAAAAAGATTTACAAAACGAGGCCATGTGATGGACGATGCTTGTAGTACACCGGAAGTCCTACACGAATGGCACCCGTGTACCATTCCGGGAATTAGCAAGCTCAAGATACTCTCTGCGTGGAGGCATCAACGACAATGCGTCGCCTACTCGCTTCGATAGCACTCATCGCGTTCTGCGGCCCTTTGCACGCGCAGGTTCCGGCCACCGCTCCCGTGGAAATAAAAGGTCACTTCATCGGTGAAAGCGTTGGCGATTTTCTGCGCATTGAACCCGAAGCCCAGCAGGAGGTGGACGTCTGCCGCGAGCACAAGACGCGCTCTAGCTGCGATCGTCTCCTTGGCGCGCTCGATCGCGGCCAACGCACCGAAATTTCGACTTCCAACTCGATGGACTTTGTCCTCGACGCCGGGAGATTAGTAAAAGTGACGGTACTCGTTCGCGAAACCACGGACGAAGTCGCCCGGGAGTTCACGCAAAAGTTGGGAACCGCGGCCATCTCGACGAACACGCCCAATCACAGCAGTTCCGGTGCGAACTGGCAGAATCGTCTTTTCGTTTGGAACACGGCCGCTGTTTACACCACGCTATACGAGGACAATAACCCGGCACTTCAGGACCATCAGCCCCTGCTCGTCGTTGAATCCCAGAGCGAACACATCCTGGATGAGGCGGAGGCCGCAAAGAATACGCAACCTGTAGCCAGCAACAACCCGCCGCCGCGATAGTCGACATCGCGCCGGAACATCTCGATGGTGCTTCGGCCCGCGATGCCGCGAAAGTCGCGGACAGCGTCACCACAAGTCCACGTATCGCTCCGCTTAGCGCGCATCTTCCGAAACCAGTTCTTCGCCGAGTCTATCGCTCGCAAAAATTTCAAACCGTCGTCTACCGAAAAAGAACTTTCGCTGTATCATGAGCGCATGAAAACGATAACGCTCGAAGAGCATGTTTTGACGCCCGAGATTCTCGAAGCCACGGCATCGACGCGCAAAAGCGGCGACTCCCACGTCTACATGCAACCGCTTCTCGGCAAATTGTGCGACTTCGGCGAAGGAAGGCTTGCGGATATGGACGCTGCGGGAATAAGCGTGCAGGTTTTCTCCCCTTCCGCGGCGGGACTGGAGCTTTTGGACGCCTCGACAGCCACAGCGCTTGTGAAAGACACGAACGATAAGCTCGCCGCCGCCGTAAAAGCCCACCCTACTCGCTTCGCCGCTTTTGCCACTCTTGCGCTCCAGAATCCGGAGAGCGCTGCTGCGGAGTTCGAGCGCTGCATTCGACGGCTGGGATTTAAAGGCGCTCTTATAAACGGGATGTCAGGCGGGCTATTTCTCGACGATAAAAAATTCACGCCCATTTTCGAAGCGGCGCAGAGCCTCGATGTCCCCATATATTTGCACCCCGGAGTTCCGCCCAAGCCGGTGCGCGAAATTTACTACGCCAGTCTTCCCGGGCAACTTGGATACGTGCTCTCAACCGCTGGATTTGGATGGCATGCTGAAACGGCGGTGCACTGCCTGCGGTTGATTCTGTCCGGGGTCTTCGACCGGTTCCCCAACCTGAAGATCATCATCGGACACATGGGCGAGGGCCTGCCTTTTTCGATGGCGCGCTCGGATGCCATCCTCTCGGCCGGTGCAAAACACCTCAAGCAACGGGTGGCCGATTACTTCCACCAGAATTTCTACATCACTACGAGCGGATTTTTCACCGTACCCCCGTTTCTTTGCGCACTCGAAATTGTCGGAGCCGACCGCCTTCTATTTTCCGTTGACTACCCGTTTAGTCCCAACACGCAGGGGCGCGATTTCCTGAATATTTTGCCCGTCAGCCCCGCGGACATGGAGAAAATCGCGCATTTAAACGCGGAAAAGCTTCTCAAGCTCTGAGTGTCGGCGCGCAAACAAGTCTCCTCGAAGCGTGCGAATTTCTTTAGCCGTTAATCCCGCAACATTGGCAAGGTGAGTCATGCGTCTTAAAGACAAAATCGCTATCGTCGTCGGCGCGGGCCAGGGTCCGGGCGAAGGAATGGGGAATGGCCGCGCCACTGTGCTTCGGTTCGTTCGCGAGGGCGCCAAGGTTCTTGCGGTCGATAATAATTTGGGGTCCGCCGCTGAAACGGCGAATATGGCTGTAAAGGAAGGTGGGGAATGCATTCCGTTCGAAGCGGATGTCACCAAGGAACGCACCCTCGCGGCCGTTATGGAGTTCGCCACGAGCCGCTGGCAACGCATCGACATTCTTCACAACAATGTAGGCGTCAGTCTTGCCGGGGGCGATGCATCGCCCACCGAAATCACCGAGGAAGCTTTCGACCGCATCTGCACGATTAACTTGCGCGGCACCGTTATGGCCTGCAAACACGTGCTTCCGATCATGCGCGCGCAGCGTGCCGGCGTGATCACGAATATCTCTTCGGCCGCGGCCTGGGAGAATTACCCGTGGGTCGCATACAAGGCCACCAAGGCGGCTTTGATTGCATTCACGCGCCAGATCGCGATTCAGAATGCTCAGTTCGGCATACGCGCCAACGTCATATTGCCCGGTCTAATTGACACGCCGATGGCGGTCGACACGCGAGCGCGTTTCAGCAAGCGCAGCAGGGCCGAAGTGGCTGCCGAACGCGACGCCAGGGTGCCGCTTCGCGGGAAGATGGGCACACCTTGGGATGTTGCAAACGCCGCGCTTTTCCTGGCATCCGACGAAGCCAATTTCATCACCGGCGTCGCCTTGCCGGTCGATGGCGGCGCTCTCGTCCGCATCGGCTAGCGGCGGCCGCGGGCTGGCAATTTGCTCGGTGCTATTCTTCGCGCTCTTGCTTTTCCGGGTGCTCCACCCTCAGTTTTTGAGGGTGTGTCTTTTCGCGTGTCGCAGCCGGCCGGCGCATTAGGCTAGGTGAAGCTTTCGGACGCCCGCGATGGGCTCCGAATTCAGGGATCGCATAAATTCATTACTTGCTGAAGCGCAGCGGGTGTGATTGCTTGATTGCCGAGGTAAACGAGGATCGACTGATCGCTTGCGGATTAGAACCTCACGCCGTCCGCGCGTGAAGTGGGGCATCTCAGCGAAAGTATACGGCAAGCGTAATTTAGAGAGGAATGGTGCAGCCGTTTCCGGGTTCGGGATCAGTTTGGATCAAGCGCGGATGAACAATCGATTCGGATGCGGGCCGGCAACAACAACATCTCACGCGAAATCCGGTTCTCTCGCGAGAGAACCAGAAACTCTTCTTACAATTTCATCCTCATGTCGCTCGAAGTTCCGCCCGCCGCCGGCACATAGCACTTCAGCGTGTAGTCCATCACCATACGATCGGCGTTGAATCTCCAGCCCAATGTGCGAATCGCGCGCTTCATGCGTTTGATCCAGCCGCGAGGCAGACCGTCGTGGTCGCGTTCGTAGTAAAGAGGAATCACTTCTTCACGAAGTGTCCGGTATAGGTCGTCCCCATCGCGCGTGTCGTGCACATTCATATTGGAGTGGGTTCTCCCGGTGCCGATGGCGAAACCGTTCAGCCCGTCGTAGGCCTCCGCCCACCAGCCGTCCGGCACGGAAAGATTTAATCCTCCGTTCAAGACCACTTTCTGGCCGCTGGTGCCCGAAGCTTCGAGCGGCCTGCGCGGATTATTCAACCAGACATCGACACCCTGCACGAAATGCCGCCCCACGTTGATGTCGTAATCTTCCACAAAAACAAATTTGTCCGCAAATTGGGCGTTGCGCATCAATTCCGCAATTTGCTGCAGCACGCGCTTGCCCCATTCGTCGTGCGGATGCGCTTTTCCCGCGAAGACGAATTGCACGGGCCGCTTTGGGTCGTTGACCATCAGCGCGAGCTTCTCGATATCCGCCAGAATCAAATTGGCCCGTTTGTAGGTCGCGAATCGCCGCGCAAAACCAATCGTGAGCGCATCGGGACTCAACACGCGTCCCACTCTCCGGATGGCATCACGCGGCTCGCAACGGCGCTCGGCTTGTTCCATCGCTCGCCGCCGCACGAAGTCCAACAGGCGTGACTTCAAGCTCAGGTGCGTCTCCCACAATTCGCCATCGTCGACGTTCTCGATTCCCTCCCAGATATGCGCTTCGGCGCTATGTTCGTGCCAGCCGGCTCCCAAATGACGGTCATAAAGGCGGGACATTTGCGCCGCCAGCCAAGTCGGAACATGCACGCCATTCGTAATGTGCCCGATCCGCACGGCTTCCTCGCTTTTCCCGGGGCGTAGGCCGGCCCACATTTCTCTCGAGACCTCGCCGTGCAGAGCCGAGACCGCATTCGCGCGCCGCGAAAGCTTCAGCCCCAGCACCGTCATGCAAAAATCTTCGCCATTGTTCCCCGGATTCTCTCGCCCGATCGCCATGAGCCCTTCATGCGAAAGGCCGAGCGATTCCCGCAGCGGACCAAGATGTTCTTCGATCAAGTCGGCACCAAATCGGTCGTGACCTGCAGGCACGGGTGTGTGCGTCGTAAAAATCACTTCCCGGGACACGCGGGCCGCGGCTACATCGAATCCGATGCCCTCGTCTTGCATTCGGCTGCGAATCGCCTCCAGAACCGCAAATCCGCTGTGTCCCTCGTTCAGATGAAGAACTCCGGGAGTTACGCCCATCGCTCGCAGCGCGCGGAACCCCCCCACACCTAGAAGCAACTCCTGCCGGACTCGCACGCGCCCGTCGCCTCCATATAGCCGCGAAGTAAGCTCTCGATCCTCAGGCGCATTCCCCTCCACGTTCGAGTCGAGAAGCAGCAGGTCGCAGCGCCCAACCTTCAAACGCCAGACTTTTGCGCGAATCGCGCAGCCGCGCGTCTCGATTTGCACCATCACCGGCGCGCCATCCGTTCCGATGGCCGCCTCCATGGGTAACTGGCTCACGTCGGTCTGCAGGTACTCTTCGAGTTGCCATCCATTCCCATCCAAATGCTGGCGGAAATATCCCTGGCCATAGAACAGCCCGACGCCGATCAGCGGAATGCCAAGGTCGGAAGCGCTCTTGAGATGATCGCCGGCCAGGATTCCAAGTCCTCCCGAATATATCGGAAGCGACTCGTGCAGGCCGAATTCAGCCGAAAAATACGCCACGGGGCGAGGCCTCAAAATACCTGCATGCCGCGCGCCCCACGTTCGGTCGGCTTGTAGGTACTCACGCTGCCGGCGGTACGCGTAATTGATGCGGCCGTGCAGGACGAGTTCTCCGGCGCGCCGCTCGATCTGAGACAGGGGGATTTCGCCCAACATGGAAATAGGATTGTGATTCAGCTGCCTCCATCGCACCGGATCCAGATCGAGGAATAGCCCGCTCGATTCCTGATCCCAGCTCCACCAAAGGTTGCGCGCCAGGGACCAGAGTCTCTCTTGCGAGGGCGCGATGAACCGGTCGAGAGTCCGAGCTTCGCTCACGACGGGCGCCACTTGGGCAGCCGCTTCGGTGAGCATGCGGACTTCCTCGTCCAGGAAAGCTCTCGCCGCTACGGTTTGAACCACTAGAACCCCTTGCAGCACACCTCGATCGATTAAGGGTACTCCGAGGAAAGACTGGTAAGCATCTTCGCCGGCTTCGCGGAAATATTTGAAGCGTGGATGGTTCTTCACCTGTTCCACGGCAACCGGACGCACTTGCTCGGCAACCAAGCCGGCGAGTCCTTCGTGTAAGGCGAGCCGAAGAGTGCCGATACATTGCGGGCGCAGTCCAACCGTAGCGGCCAGCACGAGATTAGCTCGATCCGGCTCGAGCAGATAGGCAGAGCACACGTCCGTCTCAAATCGTTTCGCGATCAGCGCAACTACATTCATCAAGGTTTCCGCTGGCTTGCCGGCATTCTTGGCAAGATTGCCGATTTCCTCCAAGGTCAGAACATAGCTGGCGTCTCTGGACGATATGGTCGGAGTCACTCTGGAATAGCCTCCCGATTCTCTGTTACAAAACACACCACGATTCCCCGGCTGGTATCGGGATTGTGAGTCTCGCCTGGAAATCATCGCGAGTCGATTAAAATAGTCTGCACTGTTGGTTACGTCAAACTAATTAAATGGATGGGTTTCATCACTATATCGGAGGGCTGGAAATTCCTTCAGCTATCGCCCGTCGCGGAGGCATGAGGCCGTCATTTCGGATTTCCTGGCCGAACTACCTCAAGTTTCAGGGACTTCCGGAGCCTTCATCCGGCGAAGCGTCTTATGACTTCCTAACATCTTCCTTATGCCTTCTTGATCTGGACGAGTCCACTATGCACGCTGGCGGGTCGCGTAAGACCCAAAATCCGCTGAGGAGAACGACCATCCCAGCCGTGCTTATCAATTGTGTCGATGATTCGTGTCAATGATGAATGAACTCCATCCCGGCGACCTGCTGGATCAGTACCGCGTTGAAAGCCTCGTCGTTTCCAGCGGTATGTCGACGATCTTCCGCGGGACAGACCTTCGCACCGGGCGCGCCGTCGCGCTCAAGATTCCGCATTTTGAGATGGAGTGCAACCCGGTTTTCTTCGACCGGTTTCATCGCGAGGCGGATATCGGCAGAAAGCTGGATCATCCCGGCATCGTCAAAGTTTTGCCCGCGGAAGATCCCAGCCGCGTCTACATGGCGATGGAGTGGGTAGAAGGCCGCCCTCTTCGCGCTTTGCTTGACGAGCAGAAAAAGATACCCATCGACCGTGCCGTGCGGATCACGCTTCGCGTTTGCGAGGCTCTCGAATATATCCACGGGCACGATGTTGTGCATCGAGATTTGAAGCCCGACAACATCATGGTGGACGCCGTCGATCGCATTAAGCTGATCGACTTCGGCATCGCCCGCGCTCCCGGATTTCGCCGCCTGACGTTTGGCAAGCTTACGAAAACTATGGGAACTCCCGATTATATTTCGCCCGAACAGGTCAGCGGAAAACGCGGGGACGCGCGCTCCGACGTATATGCTCTCGGCGTCATGCTTTACGAAATGTTGACAGGAGAAGTTCCGTTCAGCTCGCCCCATCCCTTGGCTGCTTTGAATGCGCGGCTCCTGAATGATCCCAAGCCTCCGTCGACACTAAACTCGGAAATTCCGGCTCCATTGCAAGCTGCTATCCTTCGCGCCCTGGAACGTGAACCGAAAAATCGCTATGCCACTGCGTGCGATTTCGCACACGCTCTCGAAAATCCTCACGAATTTGTCGCGACAGACCAGCCAGGCAAGGGGACCGTACCCGAAGAGCACTTTTTGCCGGAGAAGGAGGAGTTTCCTTATTACCTGGTGCTGATCGTTCCTGTGATTATCTTCGTTTTACTTCTTTTCGTGGCAAGAAAACCCTAGCCGACGCGATTCTATCGGGCCCGAGCCGGCAGCCGATCTCGGCTCTTAGCTTCGTCGCCGAAAACAAGACTCCAAGGCACTGAAATACCGTCCGATAAGTCGAGGTATGCGGCGCAGTGTCGCGGTGTAGTAGAGAGCTGCGAGCGCCTTGCTGTGCGGCTCCTCCCACATCCAAGCCGAAACTCCGCTTTCCTGCGGATGAACCGTGACCGGCGGCGAAGCGAGATCCACCTCGTTTTCCGTCTCAACAGCCAGAGCAGTCTGGGCCAGTTCCATGTTGTCCTCCGCGTTACTACTCGCTATCTATTTAGGAGGTCACGCATCCAGAAATCGTAAAGGCTCCCATTCAATAAATGATCGGCTTGGATCACGCATTTTTTATGTTTAGCCGGAACAGCGCCCACCGCAGGCGCGTATCGACCTTTGCCCGTTGATTTTGACCTTTCTCTGAGAAATATCGCTACGCTGCCGGATAGCCCGCTTCCAGACCACCGTTGACCTGGACCGAACACACATCCATTTCGAAACGCGAAGTCATTGGCTTCACGCGCCGCGTCGGATTTGCAAATCCAGGCGCTTTAATCCGCGGTGGGGATCTCGCCTAACTTGGGCAGGCCGGGGCCGCGCTTCCTCTTCCAGATGTAATCCTTGCGGAGTTTTTGCTGATGCTTTTTTGCCTGCGTTTCAATTTCGGCGAAGGCTGCTTTCGCGCTCCCGAGGACGTCGGCGCCGACGCCGGTTGCGTGAAGCGTGCCGGTGGGAAGCGTGAGGTTCAGCGCAAAGTTGAATTCGTTCCTGCGCGGTGTTTTTTCCAGCGAAGCGTGCAATTCGACGAGGTCCGGATCATACCGGCTGAATAGGCGGTTTAATTTCTCCGCCTGATGAGAGAATTCCACCTCGACTGCCTTTCGAAAATCCAGTTCGATGTTGCTGTAGGTGATTTTCATAGGGGCACCTTGGTACAGCGTGATTGGTTACCTGAAGAAACATTTTCATCGTAGCAATTTCAGAATAGCTCTCCGCCCCGTGCGATTCAATCGGGTATTTTCGGAAGTGCCCGCGCGGCAACGGTCCGTTTGGCCATTTTCACGCGGATTGACAGCTCACTCGCCGCCGTCTTACGCTAAAAAGGAACACGCGGAGAGCGATGTCAGCGAAAACAACCGGGAAATCACGGGTGGGACGAATTCTTATCGGACCCGCCGGCTGGTCCTATACTGACTGGAACGGCGTTCTCTATCCGGCTCCGCGCCCGCGGTACTTTCATGAAGCCGCGTATCTCGCCGAATTTTTCGACACCATCGAAATCAACACATCGTTTTACCAGCCTCCGCGCCCGGAGATTGCCGCGCAATGGCTCGGCTACGTCGCCCACAATCCGCGCTTTTTGTTTACCGCGAAGCTGTGGCAGAAATTCACGCACGAGGACGGAACCACGAACGAGGATGAGAAAGCCGTCCGCGCGGGTTTCGATGTGCTGGCAGCCGCGAATCGTCTCGGCGCCGTGCTGCTCCAGTTTCCGTTTTCGTTCCACTACTCGAAGGAAAATCTTGCGCGCCTGAAGCGCATTCTGGAGACGTTCCACGATTACCCGCTCGTCGTCGAGGTGCGCCATTCGTCCTGGATGCTCAAGGAATTTTATGATTT
>Ga0182024_10006422_pt1 | contig 25830 bp, 28 predicted proteins | sample P32metaG_FD_120480 | JGI IMG/M metagenome (GOLD analysis project Ga0182024, IMG submission 120480) | Permafrost microbial communities from Stordalen Mire, Sweden - P3-2 metaG (Illumina Assembly) | ecosystem: Environmental > Terrestrial > Soil > Wetlands > Permafrost | place: Sweden: Stordalen... | reverse complement strand
GCACAATTACCAGCGGTTCACGCGCACGCGCGCCGACGGAACCCAAATCCCGTACGTCGTGTGCGGCAACATGGGACACGGCCTGCAGCGGCTGAGCCCCCGCGGCGGCCCCGTGCTGCGCGCGCCGCAGGTCCTGCAGCCGGCGACCAAGACGGCCGACCAGATCGTCTTCGAGCGCTACGATGACGGCGACTACGGATATCTGCGCGTCATCGTGTCGCAGGCACAGTTGCGCATCGAGTACCATCCGGCCGCCGACGGCAGCCAAGCGAAGACGCCGGACGACTCGGTGACGGTCGATCTCGCCACGCGCAAGCTCACGCAGTATGTGGCGAAAGACCTCGGCCATCCCGCGGCCGTCCGCCAAACCGCGAAACTCGCCGCAGCGCACCCCGCCACCTGGACCGCCCCGCGCGCGGCCGTCGTTCGCAAGAAGAAAAAGACCAAGCGGTAATATCCGCGCAGCCCGGCGTTCACGCGACGGCGCTACCGTCGCTCGGATGTGCCGTCGTCCCGAGATCGATGCCAGCCCCGATGCCGCGGCCCGCATCGAAGCGGTGCTGGGCGGCTTCGGTCCCGGCGCGCTGCGTCTGACCGCCGCCGGCGGCACGCGCTTCGTCCATCTGCGCGAAGGGGAGGGGTACTGTTCGCGCTCGAGCACCTTGCGGCGGCTCGGCGCGCGGGTCGATGACTGGCCGCTGCCGCCGGCCGGCTTGTTCGTGGTCGAGGAACGCACGATCTACCTGCGTTCGCTTTCGCCGATGACGGTTGCGCACGAGTTCGCGCACGCGATCGATTGCACGCTGGGCGGCGGCGTCTACCTGAGCGGCATCGACTCGCGCGTCCGGCACGCGTTCGGCGACGCGCGCCGATTCGTCACGCCCTACGCCGCTTCCGGACTCGACGAGTACTTTGCCGAGTGCATGCGGGCGTGGGTCGGAGCGAACGATCCGCACTCACCGTGGCCGCGCGCGACACGGGCTCGGCTCGTCTCGGTCGATCCGGCGATGGCGTCGATCCTCGAGAAGATCTTCCGCCACGACCTGGGAGCGTAGCACGCCGCTAGCTTTGATTCGCTTGATTCTCCTTGTACTGCAAGATCCGTTGCCGCACCCACGGCAAGCTGAAGATGAAGCCGGCGATGCCGGCGATGACCGGCAGCCACGGAACGACCGAGGCGCTGAACGGCTCGCGCACGTCGACCGAGTAGCGTCGCGCCCAGCGCGGCGCGATCTCGGTGTATTGGCCCGGACCGATGATCCGTCGCTGGTAGACTTCCAGGCGCACGAGGTGGCGGCCGACGGATTTCGGCCGCAGGAACCAGGTCCATTTCAGGTCGGCTGCGGGAGTCGTCGAGCCGTTTGCGCAGATCGCGTCGGACGGGAACCGTACGCAGTAGAAGTCGCGCCCCGCCAACTCGTCTTTCATGATCGGTTCGATGTCGAAGTCGATCGCGGACAGCTCGGGTTTGAACTGCACGCCGTTGTCCCGCATCGCGCTCATCGCAGCCGTGTTCGTGTTCGCGAACGAACAGTCGAAGACGACCGTCACTTGCACGACGTCGCCGAGCGTAATGCTCGGCGGGATCGGATCGAGCTTCGCGGAGGGAGTCGCCGAAGGTGACGGGCTGCCGGCCGGTGCGCCGCTGAGCAGATACGGTACCGTCGTCGGCGCGCAGCTCACGTAGTGCTCGCCGGGATACGGCATGAAAGTGATCAGCTGGTTGTTCTCGTTTTCCGTATTCCACTTGTCGTCGTTGCCGCGCGCCTGCGCGAGCGCTTTGCTTTGGAACACCAGCGCAACGGCGGTGGCCGCGGAGACGGCGAAGAGGGCGAGCGCGATCGCGAGCAGCCAGTGAGGGGACCTCAACGTCCGTTCCCCACGGTGTTCTGGCACTTCATCGATCGCGCCGTTTGCGGATAACCGATCGATTGCCATTGGCCGCTGTTTCCGTATCCCGGCTGCAGTCCGGTCGAGTCGATGACGGTGCGGGACGCGAGGACGGCGCCCTGCTGATTCGTGCTCGCGTAAAAGGTGAACCGAATCACGACCGGGACGATCGCGTGTCGGCTCGGGTTCTGATAGTTTGCTCGCAGCACGAGGTAGTAATACGGGGTTCCGGTTTCGCTCGGCGCGCTGGCCGCCGAGCACTGGAGCGCGAGCGGGTTCGCCGCCGACGCGGCGACGCGCGCGGTAAGGGTCGTATCGGCGCCGACGCGGCCCATGGCGGCCCACACCGCCGCGAAGCCGATGCCCAGGCAGGCGAGAAGACGGATTCGCCGCGTCAAGAACGCGCTTCCGGGCGCAACGTTTCCTCTCGGGCGGCAGTCAATTGCAGCGGTCCGGGGGTGGAGAGCGGGCGCAGCAGGTCGTAAAACCGCACCGCGACGAGCGAACCGTATGCGGCGGTGACCCCGCCGATGACGAAGGCGCTCGCGACGCCGATCAGCGGGATGTGTACGAACATCGTGTCGGCGACGCGGCCGATCAGAAAGGCCGCCAGAATTCCGACGAAGCCGATCGTGCTGGGTCCGGGGTAGCGCGCGGTCAGGCGAAAGGACGAGCGAATCGCCGCTAAGCCGCCCTCGCCGCCGACGACGATCGCGGGCGTCACGTACATGAGGAAAAATCCCAGCACCATGAGCAGCGGCACGCCGATCAGCACCAAGCACAGCACGAGCGGCACCAGCGCCAACACGCCGACGGCGACCGCCGCCGCCAGGAGCGAGGGCAGGCGCGCGAGCACCAGCCGGAACGCCGTGCCGAAATCGGGTTCGCGACCCGCCCACGCTTCGTGGGCAGCCGTGACGACGACCGCGTGCGACAACGTCGAGATCACGATGATACCGCAGATGGCCAGGCCGACGGTGAGCGCGCCGGCGGTGAGGACACCCAGCGCAGCGGGTGGGCCGCTGATGATGATCGCGGCGATCGCCGACAGCACGACCGCGCCGATCGTGAAGAAGATTATCGCGGCGCTGAGCGCCGAACCGATGGCGGTTGGGAGCGCCAGCGTCCAACGCTCGGCGAGCAGACGCGCTGCGGCTTCGAGTTCGCGCGCAGGATCGAGCGGCCGAGCGAGCACCCCTTACTGTTGTGCTTCCGGACCCTGCTCCTCTTCGTCGACGGCTAAAATAGCGCCGAGCAGCGCCGGCAAGCCCGGCGTTTTCTTGCGGCGGTCGCCCTTGCGGCGTTCGGCGGGAAGCTCAGGTTCGGGAACGTCGCCGCGCCGCTGCCCGCGTCGCCGCTCCAAAGGTGCTATGACGGCGGCCTGGTCGGCCGGACCGGGGGTCTCTTCCGGCTTTGCCGACGCGGCGGTCGATTGGCCGGTCGCTGGATCAAGCTGCTGCATGGTCTGATATGACTATCGGCCCAAGAACCGCTCGACATGAGCGCCGGCTATGTCGCTTCGGCGGGGCGGTTCGGCTCGCTCGATATCGCCCAGACGATCGCGACGAGCAGGTAATTCGTCACCAGCGAGCTGCCGCCGTAGGAGACGAACGGCAGCGTGATTCCGGTCAGCGGGAACAGCCGCAGGACGCCGCCGACGATGATCACGATCTGAAAACCGAACACCGCTGCTAAACCCGTCGCGAGCAGCTTCGCGTAGAGATCCGGCTGACGCCGTGCGGCGCGCAGCGCGCGCAGCACGATCGCCAGGAAGATCCCCAGCAGCGCGATCGATCCGAAGGCGCCCCACTCTTCACCGTAGGCCGCGTAGACGTAGTCGGTCGCGACGCTGGGAATGTAGTCAGGCCGGCCCAAGCCGAAACCCGTGCCGAACAATCCTCCGTTGGCAAGCGAAAAGAGCGACTGCACCGCTTGATATCCGGCCCCGAGCGGATCGTGAAAAGGATCGCGCCACACCGCGATCCGCCGTTCAACGTAGCTGTAATGTGTGGCCGCCCACCATGCCGCCGCGCCGAAGATCGCGCTGGCGCCGGCGACGAGATCGAAACGTCGCGTAGCGACGTAGAGCATCGCGACGAAGGTGCCGAGCAGCAGCGTCGCCATACCGAGATCGCGTTCGAAGACCAGCATCGCCATCGAGATGCCCCAGCCCAAGAAGAGCGGCCCCAAGTATTTCGCATTCGCCCGCAGCGACCAAGGACGCGTCAGCGCGATCACGTCGGCGGTCTCGGCGAGGTACGATGCCATGAACAGGACGATAAAGAGTTTGATCAGTTCGACCGGCTCGAACTGAAAGGGCCCGGCGCGAATCCAGAGCCGCGCGCCATTGACTTCTTGCCCGAACAATGCAAGCGCAACGAACAAGATGATCGAGGCGAGGATCCAGATGTACTTATACGCCGCCAGGACGCGGAAGCGCGCGAACGCAGGCCCGGCGGCGATGGAAAGTACGAGCGAAAAAGCCACCCACACGATCTGCTTCTGGGCCAGATCGGGTTCGAGCCGCGCCACGACCGCGAGCCCGATCGACGAGAGCACGACGGCCAGTGCCGGCAGCGTGTCGTCGCGGGTCACCGAGACCGGCCGCAGCGCGGGCCATGCCAGCGCGAGCGCGGCAAGTGCGAACGGCAGCCAGACCGGCACCAGCGCAGCCGGCGGCGCTAAGCGTAGCGTGGCCGCGGCGATCGCCAGCGCAACGATCATCGGGGCGCAAGCGCGGGCGCGGGCCAGCGCGCCGCTCACCCCGGGGTGAGAAATCCGTGCAGCATCACGATGGCAAGGATCGCCGCGATCAGCATGACGGCCAGGGCGATCGCGGTCTCCCTGATCGGCCGTCGCCGCCCGCCCACCTCGTACGTGAGCTCGTGAAAAGCGCGTCCGACGATCACGGTCCCCGCGCCCTCGCCGCGGATTCCGGCGATCGCGAGCAGCCGCGCCGTCACGTCTTCCGACGTCGCGGCGACGCGCAGCGCGTCCGCGATCTCGTCGTCGGCGAGCAGCTCGTGCAGCGCACCGCTGGAAAGCAGCAACGCATCTCCGTGCATGAGACGCAGGTGGCTCAGCGCAGGTTCGAGCGTCGGCTGCGTACCGAGCGTACGCGTCAGTAAGCGCAGGGGTCCCTCCCCGAGCGCGTCATCGCTGGTCAGGGCCGAGAGAGCGCCCGCGCGGCTCAGGTACGCGCGCGTCCCGCCGACGTGCCCGACGAAGGCGTGGTCGCCGACGATCAGCGCGGCGGTGAGCGACGTTCCCGAGGCCACGAAGTCGTCCGTGCTGCCGGAATGCGCGTAGACCCGCGCGTTCGCGGCCGAGAAGGCGGCGGCGAGGGCAGCCCGTGGATCGCGCCGTTCGCAGCGCACCCGTCGCTTGAGGTTGTCGCGGATCGCCTGCGCAGCGACCGCCGGCGCCGGCCGCTCGCGAATGCGCCCGAAGCCGTGGGCAACCGCCAGCAGCACGATGCCCGGCGCGACGATCTCTGCCACGAAGGCTTCTCCGTCGCCGCGATGCGGGGCGCCGGGCCGCGAGCCAACCGCTATCTCCATGCTCCCACTCCTCGGAACACCAAAGCTGCCGGTCCCACCGTCAGTTCGTCGTCGACCTCCAGCCGTCGCGGTTCGCCGATTGCCGTCCCGTCGACCAACGTCCCGTTGCGGCTTCCGAGATCTTCGACATACACGCCATCGTTCCGCATCTCGATTCGCGCGTGAAGCCGGCTCACCCGGGGGTCTCCCAGCCGCAGGTCTGCGCTCGGCGCGCGCCCGACCAGGATCCGCCGTCCAAAGCGATACGTCTTGATCGTTCCCGCATGGAAAACCGTCAGCTCGATCCCGGTCGGGATCGCGGCCTCGATCGCCGGGGCCGGCGGCGCGCCACGCCGATCGCGGACCAGCGCCACGAAGCCGATGTACGCACACGAGAGCCCGAGCGTGGCCAGCCGCGGATCGGCCGCGATCACCGGCATGCCGACGTCGTCGATGGCGCTGCGTCCTTGCGGTGCACGAGTGCGATCATCCGATCTGCCTCACCAGGATGCCGGGCAGGATCCCGCCGGGATCCTCGGACCCACGTTTTACCATGCCAAACTGGTAAAAGCACAGATTTGGGCGTGTATGGCACCCCGGCCGGGCCTGGCCCCGAAGCCGGGCGACGCCGGGTCCAGGGGTCAGGCGTCGGCGACGCGCAGGGGCGTGTCGCCGATGGTCAGCGTTGCGCCCGCCTTCAGCGGCGCGCGCTCGACCCTGGCGCCGTCGATGAAGGTGCCGTTCGACGAGCGGGCATCCTCGACGTACCACTCCGTCCCGTCGGCGACGATCCGCGCGTGGTGGCGTGAGGCCCGCCCGTCGCGCAGGACGACGCCGTTGTCCTTCGCGCGGCCGAGGGTCAGTCCGTTGCTGACGACGATTCTCGTGCCGTCACTGCGTTCGAGGACGAGTCCCGGCCCTTGCTCGTCGAGGATGGCCTCGATCGCCAGCGACCCGGCGACGATCGCGGCGTCCTCGGCGATCACGACCCGCGCCGCACCGCGCTGCGCCGCCGAGGTCTCGCGCAGCATTGCGCTCCAGCGTCCTTCGAGAAAATCGCGATCCGGCGCCAAGCGCGCGTAGTCGCTCGGATGAACGCGGACCAGATACAGATCGCTCGGTCCGGCCTGGGCCGTCGCGACCAGGCGGCGCCCGATCTGAGCCGGATCGAGCGCGCTGGGAAACACGCGCGCGAAGGCGTCTTCGACGACCCGCGCGCAGACGCGCTCGATCTTCGCGAACACGTTCACGGCATCGGCACCGCGTCCGAACGCGCCAGCCGCGCGATGAAGAAACCGTCGCGGCCCGCGATCCCCGGCGGAACCAGCACGTCGCCCGACGCGCTCGCAAACGAGGCATAGCGCTCGGGGAGCGGCGTGCGCGCAAATGCCGGCGCCGCGGTGAGAAAGGCATCGACGACGTCCTCACCTTCGCGACGATCGGTCGAGCAGACGGCGTACACCAGCACGCCGCCGGGCCGCACGCAGCGCGATGCCGCGGTCAGCAGCCGCGCTTGCAGCGGTGCCAACCGGGCCGGATCGTCGGGATGCTTGCGCCAGCGCGCTTCGGGCTGGCGGCCGAGAATGCCCAGACCCGAACACGGCGCATCGAGCAGGACGGCGTCGGCGTCGGCCGCAGCGCGCATCACCGTCGCGTCCGCGGTCACGAGCGAGACGACGGAAACCCCCGCCGCTTCGAGCCGCGCTGCATTCTCGGCGATCTTGCGAGCATCGGCGTCGACCGCCAGCAGCGTGCCGCCCTCACCGATGCGCGCGGCAATTTGCAGCGTCTTATTTCCGCGCCCGCAGCACAGTTCGACGACGCGCGCGCCGGGCTGCGGGTCGAGCAGATCGACCGGAAACGCCGCCGCCTCTCCGTGCAGGTGCCAGCGACCCTCTCCGAGCGCCTCGATCGTGCTCGTCGAGACGCCGGCATCCAGAATCAGGACTTCGGCCGCGAAGGGACTCGGCGTCGACGCGAGCCCCGCTTGCGCGAGGATGCGTTGCGCGTCGTCGCGCGTCAAACGCCGTCGATCGACGACGATGCCGGCCGCCGGCGGCGCGTTGACACCGGCCAGGATGGCCTCTAAGCGGGCCTCGCCGAAGCGTTCGCGCCAGTGCGTGACCACCCAGCCGGGCAGCGATGCGCGCGTCGCGAGGTCAGCCTCGCGGGGCGGATCGGCGGCGACGCGACGCAGCACCGCGTTGACCAATCCGGCCGTGCCTTTGTGTCCGTACTTGCGCGCGAGGCCGACGCTTTCGGAGACGGCGGCATAGGCTTCCACGCCGTGCATCGCGCGCAGCTGATAGGCGCCCAGCCGCAAGATCTCCGCGATCGGGTGCGGCAGCGATTTCGTGCGCTCGCCGACGTACGGCTGCAGTTCGAAATCGAGGTACCGCCGCATCTTGATCGCGCCGTACGCCAGTTCGGTCGCAAAGGCTCGGTCTCGCGGCTCGAGGCGGCTCGCGCGCAGCCGGTAGTCGAGCGATTCGCGCGCGCCGCGCGGCTGGACGCCGAAGACGTCGCGGCACACCTGCAGCGCGACTTCACGCGCGGTCGTTGCCGCCGCCCGCGGGCTCACGGTGCGCTCGGCTGGCGCGCCGCGCGGGCGGACCAGCTGCGCGCAAAATCCTCGCCGCTGGCGGGAGGGCGCCCAGGGGCAACGACGCGTTCGATCGCCACGATCTCACCGTCGCCGCACAGCGCGCCGAAGAACGGGCGTTTACCGTCCCGCACAAACGGCCCCGGGGCCGCGGGGCGCGTTTCCCCAACCGCGTCGCGCGCGTCGACGGCGCGCACCGCGGCGATCTTCAGCGCGCCGAGCGCGTCAAAGTCCGTGCGTGCCAACGGCCGGGGAGCGAGCGCGCGAACGCTGTCGATCACGTGCCGGCGCGGCGCGTTCCAATCGATGCGGAGATCATCTTTGCCGAGCGGATGCGTTGCGGTGGCCGCGATCTCGGTGGAGCTGATGCCGTCCTGCGCCGCGATCCGGTCCTGCGGGATCCGTTCGAGCGTTCCGGCGCCGTACTGCTCGAGCGCCGCGACGAGCATCTCGGCCGCGCGCCGCGCGAGACGGTCGTGGAGTTCGCCGTAGGTCTCGTCGGGTCCGATCGGCGCGCGTTCGCGCAGCACGACGTCGCCGGTGTCCATCCCGGCGTCCATGGCGATGATCGTCACGCCCGTTTCGCGCCGGCCGTCGCGAATCGCCGACTGCAGCGGCGTGGCACCACGATACAGCGGCAGCAGGCTCGGATGCAGGTTGAATGCGATCGGCACGATGTCGAGCAAGGCCTGCGGCACGATGCGCCCGTACGAGGCAACGACGAACGCGTCGGCGCCGTAGCTTCGCGCTTCGGCTGCGAACGCGCGCAGCGCGACCGGCGTGATCACCCGTAGGCCGCGCGCAGCGGCGGCCTCGTTCACCGGCGATGCGACCAGGCCGTGACCGCGGCCCGCGGGGCGAGCCGGCTGGGTGACGACCGCGACCACGTCGTGGCGCCCGGCAACCGCTTCGAGTGCCGGGACGGCGAACGGACTCGTCCCGAAAACGATGAGCTTCAGCGAGCGCCGACGGCGACCGCTTCGGCCTCCGCCACTTCTTCATCGGTTCGCGCGGGCCGCAGGTCCTTCGCCTTGTCGATGTAGAGAATGCCGTCGAGGTGATCCATCTCGTGCTGGAGACAGCGCGCGAACAGACCGCCGGCATCGACCGAGAATCTTTTCCCGCGCCGGTCGAGCGCGACGCACACGATGCGGCCGAACCGGGTCACGTCGCCGACCATTCCGGGAACGGACAGGCAGCCTTCGATCGCCTCGATCTCACCCTCGGAGAGGGTGAACTTCGGGTTGATGAAGACGCGCGCGGCCGCCTCCGGCTTTTCGTCGTCCTGGAGGTCGACGGTGAAAAGCCGCTTGCCGATTCCGATCTGCGGCGCTGCCAAACCAATACCCGGCGCGTCGTACATCGTCGCGAACATATCGTCGATCAGCTGCTGGAAAATCGGGTCGCCGAGGTCGGCCGGATCGACTTTCTTGGCGACCTTGCGCAGCGTCGGATGGCCCTCGGTGAGAATCTCGCGGAGATACGGCATAACGTGCTCCCAGTATAACCGACCCGGGGCGTCCCCGGTTCCCGGGCCGCCGACGGTCAAGGGAGCGAGCTTCCTCCTACTTCTTGACCCAGGCGGTGCACCAGCCGTTCGGGCTGATTTTCCCGGTGACGACTTGGCAGCCGGAAGGCGGTCTGAAGAGGCGGCACCCCGAGCACTTCTGGCCGTGCGCGCCGGGCTTGTCCTGATACTTGAATTGCTTCTTGTTGTCCGCGGCTTGCGCGGGCGACATCCCGGCCGCAACGCCCAGAGCTGCTGCCGGTACGACGGCGAGCCGCTTGAGGACCTCACCGCGCGAGACCAGCGATTTCTCGTCCGACGACATGGGAACCACTCCTTCGTAAGCGTCCGGTAATCAGGTTCGGGTATCGTGCCCAATCATGCGCGTCCGAAGCACGGCCCTCCTCGCTCCGCGCGCGTTCGGCGATGCGGTTTTCCGTCCCGAGCTCGCTCGCCGCATTGCGATCGGGTTCTGGCCGGGTGTGCTGACCGCGCTGGGGTCGCTCGGGATCGGGTTCGCCGCCGCGGTCTCTGCCGTGCTCTTCGCCGGCATCCACGGCGACGCGGTCCTGTTCCCGACCTTGGCCGGGCTGGGTTTCGTCTGAGCGCTCAGCTACGCCGCGACGGGCAACCTCGCGGTCCCCATCGTCCTGCACGCGGCCAACAGCGCAGTCGGCACGCTCGCGCTCAACGCTCGTTCGATCGCCCGCTAAAGGATGTAGCTGGAGAGGTCGGCGTTGCCGACGATCGCATCGAGCCGCTCGCGAACGTATGCGGCGTCGATCGTCAGCGCGCCGCCTTCTTCGGGGGCGCGAAATGCGATCTCGTCGAGCACGCGCTCCAGCACCGTGTGCAGGCGGCGCGCACCGATGTTCTCCGTTTCCTCGTTGACGCGCATCGCGATCTGGGCGATCTCGCGAATCGCGTCGGGCGTCACCGTGAGGTCGACGCCGTCCGTTCCGAGCAGCGCCTTGTATTGGCCGATCAGGGCGTTCTCCGGCTGGGTCAGGATGATTTCGAAATCGTCCGCCGTCAGCGAATTCAGCTCGACCCGCACCGGGAAGCGCCCCTGCAACTCGGGGATAAGGTCGGACGGCTTGGCAACGTGAAATGCGCCGGCGGCGATGAACAGCACGTGATCGGTCTAGAGCGGGCCGTGCTTCGTCTGGACCGTGCTGCCTTCGACGATCGGGAGGATGTCGCGCTGGACGCCCTCGCGCGACACGTCGGGGCCGCGCGCGCCTTCGTGGCCGGCGACCTTGTCGATCTCATCGATAAACACGATGCCGTGATCGCCCGCGCGGCGCAGCGCTTCACGCTTGACCGCATCCATGTCGATCAGCTTGTCGGCTTCCTGCTGGGCAAAAATCCGCCGGGCGTCCCCGACGGTGACTTTTTTGCGGACCTTCTTCTTCGGCAGCAGGCCGCCCAGCATCTCGCTCATGTCGCCGCCGCCCATGCCGCCGTCGCCGCCGAGCACCCCGATCGGCAGCTGCGCCTGTTCTTCGACGTCGATCTCGATCAGCCGGACGTCGTAGAACCCGCGCAGCACGTCGGCGCGAGCCGCCGCGCGCACGCGCTGCGCTTCGTCGTCGGGAAGCGTGCGCGTCGCCGTGGCGGCGGCCTGCGGCTGCTGCTGCGGGAACGCGCTGCCGAAGATCGAGCCCAGCGAAGCGGCGAAGCCGTTCGGCGCCTGGGCTTGCGCGGTCGCGGTCTCCGGTTGGAGAATGTCGACGATGCGCTCGACCGCGGCCACATCGGCCGACTCGCGCACGTCGGCGCGGCGCTCGTCGGAGACCATGCGCACCGCGGCTTCAGCGAGATCGCGCACCATCGACTCCACATCGCGCCCGACGTAGCCCACCTCGGTGTACTTCGTCGCCTCGACCTTGATGAACGGAGCGCCGGCGAGCGTCGCCAGACGGCGGGCGATCTCGGTTTTTCCGACCCCGGTCGGACCGATCATCAGAATGTTCTTCGGCGAGACTTCGCGCCGCACCGCATCGGGCAGGCGCTCGCGGCGGTAGCGGTTGCGCATCGCGACCGCCACGGCGTGTTTGGCGTCGGCCTGCCCGACGATGTAGCGGTCGAGTTCGGCGACGATTTCTCGCGGCGTCAGCTGTTGAGGATCGGGGTTCGGCATAGTGTGCGAGCCTGTGGTGCGGCGCGTTAGAGCGCGAGCACCTCGACGTTGTCGTTGGTGTAGATATCGATCCGGCCGGCGATCCGCAGCGCTTCCCGGGCGATCGCGGGGGCATCGAGGTCCGAGTGGGCGAGCAGCGCCATCGCCGCAGCCTGCGCGTACGGTCCGCCGCTGCCGATCGCCGCGACGCCTTCGTCGGGTTCGATCACGTCGCCGGTTCCGCTGAGCACGAAGAGGTGCTCGGGCGTGCCGACGATCAGCAGCGCCTCGAGCCGGCGCAGCGCGCGATCCTGGCGCCAGTCCTTGGCGAGCTCGACCGCGGCGCGGAGCACGTTGTCTTTGTAGGCGTTCATCTTCGCCTCGAACTTCTCGAGCAGGGTGATCCCGTCGGCGGCGCTGCCCGCAAACCCGGCCAGCACCTTTCCTCCCGCAACCGTGCGGACTTTTCGGGCGCCGTGCTTCATCACCGTCTTGTCGACCGTCACCTGGCCGTCGCCGGCCATGGCGATCTTCCCGTCGCGCCGGACCGCGCAGATTGTCGTCGAGCGTATCCGCATCTGGTACCTCTACCGGGAACGAGGTGCGGAAGTTGCGCCCGGGCCGGACCGCAACACCGGCGGACCGCAGCGCCCTTTAGGGCGCGAGGACCGCGAAGGATTCAGCCACAGGTGAATCCACCCGTACCGCGTCGGCGAAGGCGTCGATGTGCTGCAGCGCGCGCGCCGCCAAGCGCCCGCGCCGTTCGCGTTTCTCGCGGACGGCTTCGGCAAGCGGAGAAAAGTGGGTCCAACTCACGTTGGCCGGCTGAAAGTCGGGGCTCTGCGTGTTCTGCAGGTGGGCGATGACCGCCCCGAGCGCGGTGTCGGCGGGGACCGCGACCGGCGACCGCCCCAGCTCCGCGCGCGCTGCCGCGATCCCTGCGATCACGCCGCACGCGGCCGCTTCGACGTAGCCTTCGGCGCCGGTAATCTGGCCGGCAAAGAAGATGCGCGGCTCCGCGCGCAGGCGGAGGTCGTCGCCGAGCAGCCGCGGCGCATCGATAAACGTATTGCGATGCATCACGCCCAGCCGCAGCCATTCGGCGTTCGCCAGGCCGGGGAGCTTCGCGAACGCTTCGCGCTGCGCCGGCCAGGTCAGCCGGGTCTGGAACCCGACCAGGTTGAGCGCGGTGCCGGCGGCGTTTTCCTTCCGCAGCTGCACGACGGCGTACGGCGCGCGCCCCGTGCGCGGGTCGCGCAGTCCGACCGGCTTGAGCGGCCCGAAGCGCAGCGTGTCGTCACCGCGCGCGGCCAATTCCTCGATCGGCAGACAGCCCTCGAAGTACGGGATGTCGCCGGTCGCCGCATCGCTTTCAAAGCCCTTGGGCTCGTGCTTGGGCAGCCGCTTCAGATCCTCGACGAAGGCCAGATACGTCTCGCGGTCGAGCGGGATGTTGAGGTAGTCGTCGCCCTCGCCCTTATCGTAGCGCGATTTGCGGTACATTGATTCCAGGTCGAGCGAATCGAGCGCGACGATCGGCGCGGCCGCATCGTAGTAGTGCAGCCGGCCGCCGACGAGTTCGTCGATCGCCGCGGCGAGCGGACTCGAGGGCAACGGGCCGCAGGCGACGATCACCGTGCCGTGCTCCGGAATCGCGTCGACCTCTTCGCGCCTGATGGTGACGTTCGGGTGCGCCGCGAGCCTCGCTTCGACCAGCGCGCCGAAGCGCTCGCGATCGACCGCCAGCGCACCGCCGGCCGGGACGGCCGACGCGCGCGCGGCGTGGACGATCAGCGAGTCGAGCCGGGCGAGTTCTTCCTTGAGCAGACCGACGGCGTTTTCCAGCGCAACGCCGCGCAGCGAGTTCGAGCACACCAGTTCGGCGAGCATCGCGGTATGGTGCGCCGGGCCGAAGGTGTGCGGGCGCATCTCGAACAGCGTGACCGAGGCGCCCTGACGCGCGGTTTGCCAAGCCGCTTCGCAGCCGGCCAGCCCACCGCCGATGACCGCGACGTCCGGCATCGCGGGCTTACACCGCCTCCGGCTCGGTCCCGGCCTCGGCGTCGTCGGGGTTGCCGAGGCCCGTCGCGTGGGTCCGGTCGGTATGGCAGAAGTAGCTGACGTTTCCGCCGCGCTTCACCTTCTCGACGACGTAGTCGCCGCACACGGCACAGCGTTCGGGAGCAACCTTGTCCCACGAGACGAAATCGCAGGCCGGGTAGTTCGCGCAGCCGTAAAAAGTCCGGCCCCGGCGCGATTTCCGTTCGGCGATCATGCCGCCGTCTTTGGGGCAGATCGCGCCGGAATCTTTGAGGATCGGGCGGGTCGTCTTGCACTCCGGATAGCCGGTGCACGACATGAAGCGGCCGAAGCGGCCGGTCTTGATGACCATCGGCTTGCCGCAGTTCGCGCAGATCTCGTCGGTCGGCTCGTCGCGCTGCTCGAACTTGGGAAGTTTCCGCTCAGCCTCCTCGAGTTCGCGCGAGAAGTCGACGTAGAACTCGCGCAGGACGTTGGCCGTGGCGCTCCAGTCGCCGCCGGCATCCGCCAGCGCGTCGAGCTTCCCTTCCATCAAGGCCGTGAACGAGAGGCTCACGATGTCGGGAAAGTGCTCGGCCAGCAGGTCGTTGACCGCTTCACCGATCTCGGTCGGGAAGAAGCGGCGTTCGCGCTGCTCGACGTAGCCGCGGGCCTGGATCGTTTCGACGATCGCGCTGTAGGTCGAGGGACGCCCGATCCCGTTTTCCTCGAGCGCTCGGACCAGGGTCGCTTCGGTGAAACGCGGCGGCGGCTCGGTGAAGTGCTGTTTGGGGTCGATGCTGCGCGCGTCGAGCGGTTCGCCGTCACCGAGCGCCGGCAGCATCGGCGTGCGCTTGGGAGCGTTTCCGTTCTGGGCGCTGCCCGCGTCCGGTGCGGCGGCATCGTCCAAGCCCTCTTCGTAGACGGCGGTGAAACCGGCGAACTTCAAGACGCTGCCCGTCGCGCGGAACGTGAAACGCTTGCCGGCGGCGATGTCGACCGTGGTCTGATCGTAGACGGCCGCCGCCATCTGGGAGGCGATGAAGCGCTCGTAGATCAGCTGGTAGAGCCGCAGTTCGTCGCGCTTGAGGACCTTCGCCAGCGATTCGGGTGTCCGCAGCGCGGAGGTGGGCCGAATCGCTTCGTGCGCATCCTGGGCTCCCGCTTTCACGCGGAAGGCACGGCCGCCGCCGTAGTACGCGTCGCCGAAGCGCGCGACGACGTAGTCACGGGCCGCATCCCGCGCCGAGTCGGCGATGCGCGTCGAGTCGGTCCGCATGTAGGTGATCAAACCCTGCGTCCCGTCGCTGCCGCCCAGATCGACGCCCTCGTAGAGCGCCTGCGCGATCTGCATCGTCTTGCGGACCCGAAATTTCAGCTTGCGCGACGCTTCTTGCTGGAGCGTCGAGGTCGTGAAGGGCGCGGCGGCGTTTCGCCGCGTCTCGCGCTTCTTGACCGATGCCACGCGGAACGGCGCCCCGTCAAGGGCGGCCATGATCGCGTCGGCCTGATCGCTGTTGACGATCTCGGCCTTCTCGCCGTCGACCTGGTACAGTTCGGCCGCAAAGACGATCGGATCGGGAACGCGGGCCGTCAATTGGGCGGTGATCGACCAATACTCGCGCGGAACGAAAGCCCGGATCTCACGCTCGCGATCGACGATCAGCCGGACGGCAACCGATTGCACGCGGCCCGCGGAGAGACCGCCGCGCACCTTGGCCCACAGCAGCGGGGAGATCTTATAGCCGACCAGACGATCCAGAATTCGGCGTGCCTGCTGCGCGTTGACGCGCGGCATGTCGATCGGATGCGGGTCGCGCAGGGCCGCCAGCGCAGCTTCCTTAGTGATCTCGTGCAGTTCGACGCGCATCGGGTGATCGAGCTTCAGCAGCTCGGCGAGGTGCCACGCGATCGCCTCGCCTTCACGATCGGGGTCGGTCGCCAGATAGACCTCCGAGGCCGCTTTCGCCGCCGCCTTGAGGTCACGGATGATGTCGCCCTTTCCTTTGATCGTCAGGTAGCGGGGGACGAAATCGTTTAAAACGTCGACGCCCAGCGACGATTTCGGCAGGTCGCGGACATGGCCCACCGAGGCCTTTACGACGTAGCGCGCCGGTAAAAACTTCTTGATGGTCTTGGCTTTCGTCGGCGATTCGACGATGATCAGCGGCTTCGCCACGGGACTCTCCAGGGGTTCGGCTCATCGGGACGAGCTTCGGGCCACAGTATAAACCCGGACGTCAAGCCGCTCCAAAACGTCGCCTCCGGCGCGCGCGCGTAACCTGCGCTTGGGCAGAGTGGTTGCGCGATTGCGAAAATCTGTGTATTCTTGCGACTAACTGCGTCGACTCTGTCGGCGCTACACCGTTACGACACTCCGTCCGCGCGGACGAGGAGGTTGAATGGACCCGGATACCACGAGCGGCGACGCCGCAGCAGCGCCGGCACCGGCGCTGCGACGCAAGAAAGCCACACGCAAGAAGAAAGCAACCGCTGCGAAGAAGACTGCCAAGAAGGCCGGCGGACGCAAGAAAAAGGCCGCCAAGAAGGCGACCGGCACGCGTAAGAAAGCCGCCAAGAAGACCGGCGGGCGCAAGAAGAAAGCTGCCAAGAAGGCAGGCGGACGCAAGAAAAAAGCCGCCAAGAAGGCCGGCGGACGCAAGAAAAAAGCTGCCAAGAAGGCCGGCGGACGCAAGAAAAAAGCCGCCAAGAAGACGGCCAAGAAGGCAGGCGGACGCAAGAAGAAAGCCGCCAAGAAGAGTGCCAAGAAGGCCGGCGGACGCAAGAAAAAGGGCGGACGCAAGAAGAAGAAATAACCCGTTCGCGCCGAGTGCGCGCAGGGGAGCGATCGTCGATCGCTCCCCTTTTCTTTTGCTTCTGTTAGGCGACGATGGCGGGGGCGGCGCTCAAGTCGGGCGCTTTTCCGCCGTGCTCCTCGACCCAATGGCACGCCGCGCGATGCCCCGGCTCGAACTCGATGAAGGCCGGCACCTCGACGCTGCAGCGCGCGAAGGCGACCGGGCAGCGGGTATGAAAGCGGCAACCCGACGGCGGGTTGACCGGTGAGGGGATGTCGCCGCTGAGAATGATGCGTTTCCGGCGCCGTACCGTGTCGGGGTCGGGGATGGGGATCGCCGATAGCAGTGCCTGCGTGTAGGGGTGCAGCGGGTTGTCATAGAGGCGGTCGCGGTCGGCGATCTCGACGATCTTTCCGACGTACATCACGGCGACGCGGTTCGAGATGTGGCGCACCACCGAGAGGTCGTGTGCGATGAACAGGTACGTCAGACCGAACTGCTGCTGCAGGTCTTGGAGCAGGTTGATCACCTGCGCCTGGATCGACACGTCGAGCGCTGACACGGGCTCGTCCGCGACGATGAACTTGGGACCTACCGCCAGCGCCCGTGCGACGCCGACGCGCTGGCGCTGACCGCCGGAAAATTCGTGCGGGTAACGGTTCGCGTGCTGGGGCTGCAGCCCCACCAGCCGCAGCAGCTCCTGGACGCGCTCCTCGGCGGCGGCGCCGTGGGCGATGTTGTGGATCTCGAGCGGTTCGCGGATGATCGACCCGACCGTCATGCGCGGGTTCAGCGACGCATACGGGTCTTGAAAGATGATCTGCATCTCCTTGCGGAGCGGCCGCAGCTCGCCGCGGCCGAGGCCGATCAGCTCGCGCCCATCGAACGTCACGCTGCCGCCGGTCGCATCGGCAAGGCGCAGGATCACTCGTCCGGCGGTCGTCTTTCCCGAGCCCGACTCGCCGACGAGTCCCAGCGTTTCACCGGCCCGAATTTCGAAATCGATGCCGTCGACCGCTTTCACGTCGGCAACGTGGCGCTGCAGGATCCCCGCCGTGATCGGAAAGTACTTCCGCAGGTCGCGGACGACCACCAGGTCCGGCGCTTGGCTCACCTTCGCGCGTCCTGCGGCGGGGCGACCGCCGTGCCGGGGAGCAGGGTCGCGTTCTCGGCCGGAATCGTCTTCTGGCCCTCGGCGCGCTGATCGTACAGAAAACAACGTGCGAGGTGGCCACTGCCGAAATCGTAGAGCGAGACCGGTTCTTTGCAGATCGGCATCCGGTAACGGCAGCGCGGCTCGAAAGCGCAGCCCGGCGGCATGCGCAGCAGATTCGGGGGCTGCCCTTCGATCGGCACCAGGCGGGAGCCGGCCTGGTCGAGCCGCGGCAGCGATTCCAGCAGTCCCATCGTGTACGGCATCTTGGGGGCGTCGAAGATTTGCCTGGCCGTCCCATACTCGACCATATTGCCGCCGTACATGACGAGCACGTTTTCGCAGGTTTCCGCGACGACGCCCAGATCGTGCGTGATCAGAACGATCGCCGAGCCCAGCCGCGCCTGCATCTCGTTCATCAGCTCGATGATCTGAGCCTGAATCGTCACGTCGAGCGCCGTCGTCGGCTCGTCCGCGATCAGGACCGCCGGATCGCACGACAGCGCCATCGCGATCATCACGCGCTGCCGCATCCCGCCGGAGAACTGGTGCGGATAGTCCTTGAGCCGCTTTTCCGGGGCCGGGATGCGCACCAGGCGCAGCATGTCGACGGCCTTGGCCATCGCGTCGCGGTTCGAGAGACCCAGATGAAGCCGCGTCGCCTCGGCGATCTGTTCGCCGATCGTCAGCACCGGGTTGAGCGAGGTCATCGGATCCTGAAAGATCATCGCGATGTCGCGGCCGCGGATCTTCCGCATCTCCGCTTCGCTCTTGAGGAGCAGGTCCTCGCCCTTGAAGAGCACCTCGCCGGACTCGATGCGGCCGTTGGTGGCCAGCAGCCGCATGATGGAAAGCGAGGTCACCGACTTGCCCGAACCGGATTCGCCGACGATACCCAGCGTCGAGCCCGGCTCGACGGCAAACGACAGGCCGTTGACCGCCGCGACGATGCCGTCTTCGGTCTTGAACGTCGTCTTGAGGTTGCGAACCTCGAGCAGCGCCAAGACGAGTCCCCGAGCCTCGCCTAGATCCCGGAAAGGCTGATGAGGGTCGCGAGCACCACGAACAGGATCGCGGCCGTCTGGGTCACCCGGGCGATCTGCTGATCGAGCCCGAGCCGCCGCGTCGCCGACTCGACGCGCCCGCCGAGCGTCCCGCTCAGTCCCTCCTGCTTGGTAGTCTGCAGGGCGAGCAGCACGACGAGCAAGACGCCCGAAAGGACGAACAGCGAAGCGAAGCTATGCGTGAGCCAGCCGGCATGCATGGAGAGCCATGAATGCGGCGTGGTGTCGAACTGAACGTTCGGCGGGAGGGTGAACGGAAGCGCCGTCGTCCTGGAGAGCGGGGCCGGCGCAGCACTCGTGACGGCCGCCAGCAGCGCGGGAAACACGATAGGAAGGCTCCTACAGAGGAAAAGAACCGCCGAGGCTTGTCCCCGGTCGCGCGAACCTCCTCTTGCTCAGGCGGTCTGTGACGGGCACAGCGCTCGAACGCGGGCTGCGACGTTCTCGGCCGAGAGGCCGCACTGTGCGCGCTGCACCGCTTGGCTCGCATGCTGGACGAACACGTTCGGAACGCCGATCCGTTCGACCGGGATCCGGAGCCCGCGATCGTTGATGACCTCGACGACCGCCGATCCGAACCCGCCGGCTAGGCTGTGCTCTTCGAGGGTGATGAACCGGGAATGGTTCTCCGCCAGCTCGATCAGCAGCGTCTCGTCGAGCGGCACGACGAAGCGGGCGTTGACGACGGTCGGCCGGATCCCGTGTTCGTCGAGCAGTTCGTACGCGTCGAGCGCCACGTCGACCGTGTTGCCCAGCGCCAAGATCGCCACATCCTGGCCCTGACGCAGCACCTCGGCGCGCCCCAGCACCAGCGGCGCGAGCGGTTCATCGTGCTTCCCGCTGGTCGAGGCGCGGGGATAACGCAACGCCGCCGGCGTGCCGAGCGACAGCGCGAGATCGAGCATCGGCGCGACCTCGAACTCGTTGCGCGGCGCCATGATCGTCATTCCGGGCAGCGTGCGGAGGTAGGCCACATCGTAGAGACCCATGTGCGTGGGCCCGTCGTCGCCGACGAAGCCGGCCCGGTCGAGGGCGAAGACGACCGGGAGCTGCTGGACTGCGACATCGTGGACGACCTGATCGTACGCGCGCTGCAAGAAGGTCGAATAGATCGCGCAGACCGGCTTGATGCCGCGCGTCGAGGCGCCGGCACCGAAGCAGACGGCGTGTGCCTCGGCGATACCGACGTCGAAGTAGCGCTGCGGAAAGCGCTTGGCGAATTTCGCCAGACCGGTACCGTCCGGCATCGCAGCCGTGATGCCGATGACGCGCGAGTCGCGCTCGGCAGCGGCGATCAGCGCGTCGGCGAAGGCCGACGCGAAGGTCGGCCGTGACGCCTTCTTCTCGACCTTGCCTTCATCAGGATGGTACGCATTCGGCCCGACCCCGTGGAACGTACGGCTGTCGTCCTCTGCGATGTCGTAACCTTTGCCTTTTACCGTTTTGACGTGCAGCAGCACGGGCCCGTGAATCTTGCGCGCGTTGGAGATCACGTCGGCCAGCGTATCGAGATCGTGTCCGTCGATGGGCACGATGTAGCGGAAGCCCATCTCTTCGAAAATCACCGGCGCCTTGTGCTCCGGTGAAACGAAACGCATCGCCGCCATCTCGGCGGTCGAAAGCGCGCGGCGCGCGGTATCGCCGAGCGGAACGTGATCGAGCAGGCCTTTGGTGAACTCGCGGCCGCGGGTAAACAGCGGCTTCGAGCGGAGGACGCCCAAGTAGGAGGCGATCGAACCGACGTTGGGTGCGATCGACATCTCGTTATCGTTGAGGATGACGATGAAGTTCGTTTTGAGCAGGCCCGCGTTGTTGATCGCTTCGTAGGCCAGACCGCCGGTCATCGCACCGTCACCGATCACGCCGACGACCGTTTCGGTTCCGCCGGTCAGATCGCGCGCGGTCACCATGCCGAGCGCGGCCGAGATCGCGGTCGACGCGTGCCCGGCTCCGAACGCATCGTATTCGGATTCGCTGCGCATCGAGAAACCGCTCAGGCCGCCGCCCTGGCGCAGGGTCGAAAAACGGGCGGCACGGCCGGTCAGGAGCTTGTGCACGTAGCTCTGATGGCTGACGTCCCAAACGATGATGTCGCGAGGCAAGTCGAGCACTCGGTGGAGTGCGATCGTCAGTTCGACGACGCCCAGGTTGGGGGCGAGATGCCCGCCGTTTGCGGCGCAGACGCGGATCAACGTCTCGCGGATCTCACGCGCCAGCAGATCGAGTTCCGTACGGTCGAGCCGCTTCACGTCGGCCGGGGTCGCGATGCGCTCGAGGATCATCTGAGGGGGTTCGACGGCCCAACCCGAAGGCCCGTTCGCGTGCACCCCGCGCCGGTGAGCCCACCCCCCGCTGCACCGAGTTCGCTCCGCATCCGCAAGCGCGTGTGGACCGATACCGCGCGCATCCTTTCGACGGTCTGCAATCCCTTCATCACCTCGCTGGCTCTCTTCGTCATCCTGGCCGGCGCTCGCTCGAACGGCACCGCTGATTTCCTCATCCTGCTGCTGAACAGCGCGTTCTTCACCTCGATCGCGCCGATGCTCTTCATCTTCTACCTCTACGCAACCGACCGGATCTCCGATCTCGACATGTCGATCCGCAAGGAACGCGAGCGCGTGTTCATCGTGTTCGTGATCCTCTACGGGCTGGGCGCCGTCGATCTCTGGCTGATCCATGCGCCGGCGATCATGACGGCCTCGATGGCGGGCTACGCCGGCAGCGCGCTGATCGTCCAATGGATCACCCGCTACTGGAAGATCTCAACCCACGCGCTGGGCATCACCGCGCCGCTGGTCGTGCTGACGGTCCTGTTCGGCGAACGTCCGCTGCCCTTCTATGCGCTGATCCCGCTGGTCGGCTGGTCGCGCATCTACCTGCGCGCCCACACGCTGCTTCAGGTCTGTGCCGGCACGCTGCTCGCGATCGTCAACACGCTGATCTTCTTCCGCGTCTTCCACGTCGTCTAAGAACGCGCCGGTAGAGAGCGGGCGGCTTGGGCCGAAGGCCCAAACGCGAAGGATTCGGCCTCAGGCCGAATCCACCAGGGCGTTGACGCGGGCCTGCGGATCGCCGCCCATGCGCCGCACGGCGGCCTCGAACGAACCCGGATCGCCGTTCGTGTAGTAGGCGGTCGTCCCGCCGCCGGCCGGGATGTGCAGCCGCGCGATCAGACGCTGCGCCGCCGCGGCCTGGGCGCGCGCCGGATCGATCCGCGTGACGCCCGCCGCCAGCGATTCGGCGAACCAGCGGTCGAGCAGGGGGTAGTGCGTGCATCCGTACACCAGCGCGTCGATGTCGGCCGGCAGGGTCGCCACGACCGCGCGCACGGCATCCCGCGCTCCGCTGCCGGCAGCATCGCCGCGCTCCACCAGCGGCACCAGGGCCGGCGCGGCGCGTTCGAACACCTCCGCATCCGGTGCGGCCGCACGGATCGCGCGCGCATAGGCCCCGCTGCGCACCGTCGCCGCGGTCGCGACGACACCGATGCGGCGATAGCGCGTGCCGGCGAACGCCGCTCCGGCGGTCGCGATCAGATCGAGCACCTCGAACGGCGTGTTGGGCCAGCCGAGTTTCTGCGCCACGGCACAGCTCGAATTGCAGGCCGTGACCACGGCGTCGACGCGCAGGCTCGCGAGCAGCGCCAGATTGTCGGCGAGGAAACCGCTGATGTCGGCATCGCTCTTGTCGCCGTACGGAACGTGCGCCCGATCGGCGAAATACACGATGTCCTGATCGATGCCGGCCTCGCGGAGCGCGCGCAAAACGGTGAGCCCCCCGACGCCCGAATCGTAGAGGCCCAGTCGCCCGGCCGGCGCGTTCACTGCGCGCTCACGCTTGACGCCGGCGGTGCACCGGCAAAGGCCTTGACGCCGTTGGCGATCCCTTGCGCGACGCTCTGGAGAAACGAGGGCTGACGCAGCAGCTCGACGTCGGCCGGGTTGGTGACGAAGGCCGTCTCGATCAGGACTGCGGGCATCGTCGTGTGACGCACGACGTAGAAGTTCTCGTGCCGCGTGCCGTCGTCTTGCGTACCGGCTGCCGCGATGACGCTGCGCTCGAGCGCCTGCGCGAAGGGTGCGTCCTGCGGTTTGTACCAGTAAAACGTCGTGCCGCGCGCCCCGCTGAAGGGTGCGCTGTTGACGTGGAGGCTGATGAACAGACGCGCGTTGGCGGCGTTCGCGACGTCAACACGCGTCTGCAGATAGGCGCGGTCGTCGGCGTTCGGTTTCCCGTCGGCGCGCATCCGGGCGAGATTGTCGCCGCTGACGGGGTCGATGTCGGAATCACGCGTCAGCCGAACCGTCCAGCCCTGCGCCGTCAGCAGCGCGCGCAGACGCTGCGCGATGTCGAACGTGATCGTCTTTTCCACCAGCCCGTTGTGCGCGGTCCCCGTATCGTCGCCGCCGTGCCCGGGATCGATCACGATCGTGCGCGCTCCGCTCCCGGAGGGGTTGAATTTCCAGGGTGTCGGACTCGCCATCGGTTCGTCGGTCGGTGTGCTTACGACGACGGGACCGCCGGTGCGGCCGGAGCCGGTCCGCTCGGCATCGAGCGCGCTCACGTTCGTGACGACGATCGTGAGCCCGCCCTCGTCGGGTTCGATCGCAATTTGCTCGTCGGCGGCCAGCGTGAACGCGATCCGGACGACCGGCGCATCGCTGGTCCCCGTTTGACGGACGCGCACCGACTGCACCGCACCGAACGACGGACGTTCGTCGCGTCCGGGACCAGCCAGCGTCGTGTCGCTCAGATCGATGTACCAACGGTGATCGAGCAGCCGATGCCATTCGAAAGCGGCCGGTGAACTGAGCGTGATGCGCACGGACAGCGCATCGTCGCCGCCCGGCGCGATAGTGAGATCGGTTACCGTCGAGCGGCCGGTAACGACCGGCGGCGCAGCCGTCGGAGGCGCCGCCGGGAAAGGAGTCGGCGGCGCCTGCAGCGCCGTTTCCGCGCTGCCGGCACGCGGTTCGAAGACGACCGAGAACGCGTCCGGGCCATCACCGGGGATGACGCGATGCGTCGTGCCCGCGACGCCGGCCAGCGTGAGGGTCGTCATCGGAACCCGCACCGAGCCGCCGACCGCAACGTCGACCTCGTCCAGCGCGGTTCCCGCCGGCTTCCGGATCCCGGCCAGCGACGAACCTTGACCGACGAACGTTATCTGCAGCCGTTCGGCCGTCTCCGCATTGGTCGTCGCCACCAGCGGCATCGCGGCGCGCACGGTCACGATCGTGCGGGGTCCGTCGGAGCGCACCTCGAGCGTGCCGACCCGCGGCTGGAGCACGGTTTCGGTGCCGTTGGGGACCGGCTCGACGTACAGCGAGCGCGCGAGTGCGAAGAACGGCAGCATTGCATCGGAACCGTCGGCGCGGACGGCAAACGGGGCCCGCAAGCGGACCCCGTCGACGGTGTAGGACGCGTCGTCGATCGTAAAGACGATCGTGCGGCGGTCTTGCGCGGTCACGATGACGTAGCGCGATTGCGGCTCGAACGCGACCGTCGCGCCGAGGCGGTCGAGGAACTTGCGCAGACCTGCGTCCCGTGTCGATATCGCGATGTCGCCGTGTCCCGGCACCGCATGTTCGAATACCAGCCGGGTGCCTTGAAACCAGAGCGCCGGCGGCGGCTGCTGCGCGCCGGCCGGGACACCGAGGACGGCAAGCGCCAAAACGGCGGCGCCGAATCGGTTAAAAAGACGCACGCGAGAGCGCATCATCGATTTCGAGGTGGCCGCGGGGCAAGGTCGCGACGCGGGCGCCGTCGATGCGAACGTTGACCGAGGTGATGCCGAGCGACGGCTGGGTCAGCGTCCAGACGAGCGCCTTGAACTCTGCGCTTTCAGCAAAGCTGCCCTCGGGGGACGAGCCCGCGACCTCGTGTGAAAGATCGACCGTTGCGCTCGCGCCCGCGACGTCGACCGTGAGCACGCGCGTCGCGGCCGGAAAACGTACCGCCGGCGTGCCGGGCGGCGGTCCCGCGATGCACTGCGTCGCCGCATAGAACGCCACGCTGTTGCGGTCGCGGGCGGGTCCCAACGAGACGCGCCAGGGCGCGAGCGTCACGCCGTCCGTCTTCGTGTAGTACACCGCGATCGTGTCGCCGATCGTTCCCTGACGGTGTCCGACGAACCACCACGCCGCGGCGACCGCAACGACGAACAGCACCAGCAGCCCCAAGGCTCGCGACGCTCGCATCTTGGATCGATAACGTTCGACACCCCGCATGCGTCGCCCGCCCCAACGCCGCTCTATCAAGCAGCGAGCAGCCTCAAACGACGACGGCGGCTTTGGGCGAAGCCCAAAACGCGAAGAGTTCGGGTGTTAACCCAAACTCACTATGCGTTGCGCCCTTGGCGGCGGTACGTGATGCGGCCGCGGGTCAAGTCGTAGGGTGAGAGTTCGACGTCGACATCGTCGCCCGGCGTGATCCGAATCCGGAAACGGCGCAGGCGGCCGGCCAAACTCGCGAGGATCGTGTGGCCGTTTTCGAGTTCGACCTTGAACGTCGAACTGGGGAACGTCTCGACGACGCGCCCGACGAGGCTAAGGGTATCTTCTTTGATGACGGGGGTGAGGGGCTCGCGGCGTTTCTTGCCGCCGCCCCGCCGTCGACGCGGAGGGGGAATACTGGCTCCTTTTCAGCGGTAGGCTGGTTCGCTCGGTGAGACGTGTCGGCGTGGCGATTCGTTTCGCTCACGCAGGCAACTTTCCGTGCTTGAAGCGGGTTGCAGACACGCAATGATCACCAGCGCTATCGTAATCGGAATGGTCGGCGTCGCAGCCGGCTTCACCTGGGACTACCTCATCAAGCGCGACCGCTGAGGCTCGGCAGCCCCCGGCCGGTACCCTCGGGGGACCTTTTCGCCGCCCGTTTGCACCCATTCCGCCCCAATGTGTGTTATCGTGGGCGAGCCGGACAACTCGAGGCGTCATTCGTCCGGCTGATAGAACTAGTCGTGTCCCGGTCTGGCGCTAGTAAGCGTTTCTGTGATTCAGGTACATCGCACGAGTCTTCACCACCACGACGCCGGAGTCTACGATGTATACTGATGAAACGCTGAATTGCACCGATTGCAATGCCCCCTTCACCTTCTCAGCGGGTGAACAGGAGTTCTTCGCCGCGAAGGGCTT
>Ga0182024_10006421_pt1 | contig 25836 bp, 22 predicted proteins | sample P32metaG_FD_120480 | JGI IMG/M metagenome (GOLD analysis project Ga0182024, IMG submission 120480) | Permafrost microbial communities from Stordalen Mire, Sweden - P3-2 metaG (Illumina Assembly) | ecosystem: Environmental > Terrestrial > Soil > Wetlands > Permafrost | place: Sweden: Stordalen... | reverse complement strand
TCCGCCGGATGTGGCTTCGCGGCGTCGCGCACGACCCGCCGCGAAGCACAAATTGATTGCACATGAACTTGCCGTTGTATTCGCCCAAGGCGCCGGATGGAGGGCGGTAACCAGGATAGGGAAGGTAAGCGCTGCGCGTCCACTCCCACACGTCGCCGAACATCTGCGCCAAGCCTTGGCCGCTTTCCGCCAGCGGCCGGACGTGATGCAGCCCGCTCTCGACAAAGTTGCCGTCGATGGGCGCAGACGCAGACGCTGCCTCCCACTCAAATTCGCTGGGCAGGCGGGCACCTGCCCAGCGCGCGTAGGCGTCAGCCTCGAAGTAGCTCAAATGACAGACCGGTTCCGCATCGCGAACCGGGCGGAGGCCATACAGCGTGTGATTGAGCCAGCGGCCGTCCTGCTCGATCCAGTAAAGCGGCGCTTGCCATTGCTCCTGCTGAACCGTGCCCCATCCCATCGAGAGCCACAACTCCGGATGGCGATAGCCGGCGTCGTCGATGAATCGTTTATATTCTCCATTGGTCACCAGACGGGATGCGAGCTTGAAGGATTCGAGAAACACGCGGTGCCGCGGTGATTCGTTATCAAAGGCGAACGTGCTGCCGTCATGCCCGACTGAGTAGACTCCTTCATCAAACCCGACCCATCGCATCGGCGGCAGTTCGGGCGAAGATGCCTGCGGCTCTTCTTGATATGCCGGCCGCAGCGGGTTCACCCAAAAGACGTGCTTGATGTCAGTGAGCATCAATTCCTGATGCTGCTGCTCGTGGTGAAACCCAATCTCTATCACCGGCTCCATCTCTCGGAGTTGCGCGGCGGACAAACCCGAGAGAAACCGCAACATTCCCGCATCGACGTGCCGCCGATAGGCGTAAACCTCCGCCACCGTCGGCCGACTGAGCAGCCCGCGATTCTGGCGACAATGACGGTCGCCGACCGTCACATAATACGAATTAAACAGGTACGCAAAGTGGGGATCAAACGCTTGGTAGTCGGCGGCATGGGGCGACAGAATGAAGGTCTCAAAGAACCAGGTGGTGTGGGCCAAGTGCCACTTCGTCGGACTGACGTCCGGCATCGACTGCACGACATAATCTTCGGTGACCAGAGGTTTACAGAGGGATTCGGTTTGATGGCGTACCGCGTGATAACGGTCTGCCCAGTTCGCCGTCCGCGTGTCCGCCGCCTCCTTGCCGCCAACTTCGGGAACGGTCGCCTGTGTTTGGCTCACGGCGACGGTATGCATGGCATCACAATCCCCGACCCGCCGCTTTTCGGCAAGGGCAAAAATGATCCTTCAATCCACCCGCATAATTCGCCCGGCACGAGGGTTGCAGCGAACCAAGCAGCGGGCTGTGCCTAGCACGGTGCAGCCCATTAGAAGGAGCACCTTTACTATGGCACATGTGATTCGCGGCATGGCCGCCGGACTTCTCGCAGGCTGCGCGGCTTCCTGGGCAATGAACCAGTTCCAGCAACTGCGCCCCCAGACCACGCCGCAGCCCACGGGCGGCGGCGGGAATGAGGCCAAGTCACAATCGGAAGACAACCAAAAGGGTCTCCACCAGAGCAACGACGCGGACGAAAACGCGACGGTGAAAACCGCCCAGCGCCTCTCGCGAAAATTGTTCGAGCACGACCTGAGCGAGCCGGAAAAGAAACTCGCCGGCCCAGCGGTTCACTACGCGTACGGCTCAGTCGTCGGCGCGCTCTATGGCGGCCTGTCCGAATTGCTCCCAATCACCGCGGCCGGCTTGGGGCTGCCGTTCGGATTCGCACTCTGGCTACTGGGGGATGAAATTGCCGTGCCGGCGCTGGGTCTCGGTAAACATCCGAAGGAATATGCCCCAGAGGTGCATGCTGACGCCTTGGCCGCTCACTTTATGTACGGTGCCACGACCGATCTGCTACGTCGCGTCTTGCGCCATGTGGTTTAGAGGCGCTCTCATAACCGAAAGGGAGCCGAGCGGCTCTGGCGCCGGACGCGTTGAACTCAGCCCTTGGGCTTCTGAAATATCATAAAATGCTGTCGCGGGAGGTCATGGAGCGTTTTCACGTGGGCCAGGCCCACCGCCGCCATCTCTTTAATCGCCTGGGCCTCGGTCATCTTGTGATGCGGCAGGATCTCCACCTTCGGATCCTCCGCCCGGTATTCCAGATCGATGACTCGCCCCCCCGGCCGCAATGATTTGACGATCGCCTGCATCATCTCGCGCGGATGATCGAACTCGTGATAGGCATCCACAAACAGCACCAAGTCCACGCCGTTCTCAGGCAGCTTTGGATCCTGGATCGTCCCCAGAATCGGCTCGACGTTGGTGACGCCTTTCTGCTCGATGCTCTTTTTCAAATCCGTGATCATGTCCGGATCAATGTCCTCGGCCAGCACCTTCCCCTGCGGAACGTGTTTGGCAATGCGAAAGCTGAAATACCCGGTGCCGGCACCCACGTCCGCGACAACGTCGGACGGCTTGAGATCCATCATCGCAATCGCCTTTGACGGCGCCTCCTCCCCTTCCCGCCCCGGCCGCTCGAGCCAATCGGCGCCCTCGTGGCTCATCACGCGGGCAATCTCTCGCCCCATGTACACCTTGCCGATCCCGTCGTCGCTCGGGCGGGTGCTGGTATAGACCGGCTGGGTCGACGCGGGCGGCACATCGTCCGCGTAGCTCCACCCGGCCATCAGCACGACCAAGGCAATTGCAATCAGCCGCATCTTCCTGCTCGAATGATCATTCATCTGTTGCTCCTCCACGGTCCCCGAAAAAACACACCTCCCCACTATATAGGGGAAATCTGAATTCATCGCTCCGCAACCCTCTGCCCAAACCCGTCTGATTCCTTGAATTCCCCTCTCAGCACCGATACCGTTCCGCGCTCGATCCTTTTCGCGACACAGGAGTCCGTCGATGTTCCCGCTGGCCGACCGTATCAAGCTGGTTTCCGAGTCGATCACCCTGGCCGTCAGCGCCAAGGCCAACGCAATGAAGAAGGCTGGCATAGACGTCGTCGGCTTCGGCGCCGGCGAGCCTGACTTCGATACGCCCGCCTTCATCAAGGATGCCGCCAAGTCCGCCCTAGACCAGGGCCAGACCAAGTACACCCCGACCCCCTGCTATCCCGAGCTCAAAGCCGCCATCGCGGCCAAGTTCAATCGCGACAATGGCCTGCCCTACAAACCCGACCAGATCACCACCGGCGCTGGCGGGAAGCACTGCCTCTACATGGCCTTCATGGCCGTGCTGAACCCCGGCGACGAGGTCATCGTCCCGTCCCCCTATTGGGTCTCTTACCCCGAACAGATCAAGCTCGCCGGTGGCACACCCAAGTTCGTCCGCGGCGAGGAAGCCAACTCCTTCAAGATCATCCCCCGGCAACTCGAGCGCGCCATCGGCCCCCGCACCAAGGCCTTCCTGATCAACTCCCCCAGCAATCCCAGCGGCGTGGCATACACGCCGGACGAGCTGCGCGCCCTCGCCCAGGTCATCGTCAAGCATCCCGAGATCGTCGTCTTCAGCGACGAGATCTACGAGAAGCTCATCTACGACGGCTTAAAGTTCGTCAGCTTCGCCACCCTCGATCCATCGCTGCTCGATCGCACCCTGACCTTCAATTGCCACAGCAAGAGCTTCGCCATGACCGGCTGGCGCGTGGGTTACGTGGGCGGCCCCAAGGCCGCCATCGACGCGATCAACAAGCTGCAATCGCAGATGACCAGCCACATCACCAGCTTCATCCAGCTCCCCGCCGCCACCGCATTGACCGACCCGCTGGGAGCGGCGAGCGTCGAGTCCATGCGACAGGAATTCGAGAAGCGCGGCCGTCACATGTGGGAGCGATTAAGCGCCCTTCCCAACATCACCTGCGTCCGCCCCAATGGCGCCTTCTATTGCTTCCCCAACGTCAGCGCCTACTTCGGCAAATCGTCCAACGGCAAACCGATCACCGACGCGATCAGCTTCGCCGCCACCTTACTCGAACAAAGTCACGTCGCCGTCGTCCCCGGCAACGACTGCGGCTTCGACACCCACGTCCGCCTCAGCTTCGCCACCAGCCTTGACCAAATCGACAAAGGCATCGACCGCATCAAAGACTTCCTCTCCCGCCTCTAATACCCTCCGTGCCTTCGACCCCATCTTCTCCTCCCCCTTCTCCCTGCGTCCGCCCACCCCCATGCCGCCTGGCGACTGGTCCGTCTGCAGCAAGAGCCTCCTTGCCATGCGGACGATTCCGCACGATAAGGATCGCCACCCTCAGTCCTCAAAACAAGGCTCACGGAGCAGTAGTTGCCGGCTGCGTAGTGGCGGCCGCCGCGGTCGCGTCGATCATCGGAACCGCGGTCTCGGCCGAGCGGGCGGCCAGGCTGATCTCGGCCACGTCCGGCGGGTAATGCGTGCGATAGCCAAAATAGACCACCCACGCCTCGAATCCCTTGACCACCACATAGCCGCGCAAGTGATACTTCTCGTTCTCGGCTTCAAACCAGGACCGGCCCAGCGAATCGACCCATTCGTCGAGCACCTTGCCGTCCTTTTGGTCGCGGGAATATTGCTGCTTGGCGAACCAGACCACCATCTTGGCGTTCAGCGGCAATGGCAGATGCGCCAAGATCACGCCTACGCCGGTATGGGTGGAGGGCGATCGCCATTGCTGGTGGGTGAAGAGGGGATTGGCCTCAAGCGGCATGAGTTCCCATTGCCGCGGCGATGCGATCGTCGCTTGAACCGAGGCGATGGCCTCGTCCTTCTTCAGTCCGGAGAAATCGATGAAGGCCTGGTGCTCGATGAGCCGGCGGCTCGAGACTTGGGTGCCTGATTGGCAGCCCCCGGCAAAACTGAACAGGACGAGCAACCCTGCCGCCGGCGAGGCAGCCATCCAACGGGAAAACGATACAGCCATGACGACTCCACAACCCAGTTGTTACAACGCGGCTGGTTGGGACGGCGCGGGTAAAGCGCCCATGTGTTAGCATCGTCGCAATCGGTTGGGAAACGGCAACGCCGTTGTCCGAAAATCATTGACTGGGGCTCTCGCGAAAACTTTTCCTACTTTTTCGCGCCCGCCAGAGCAGGGGCGCCAGGGCCGGCGGTCTTCTGGAAGCTGTAGGTCCCGCCGAACTTCTTGCTGAACCGCTCGACGCGGCCGGCGGTGTCGACAAACTTCTGCTTGCCGGTGAAGAACGGGTGGCAGGCGCTGCAGATATCGACGTTAATCTTTGCGGCGGTGCTGCGCGTGGTAAACGCATTCCCACAGGCACAATGCACGGCACAGGTCTGATAGCGGGGGTGAATCTTGGCTTTCATGATCGCTCCTTGTCCCGGACGTGCGAAGCAGCGATACGCCGCAACGTCAGCCGGGCAGGTTAGTTGTACGTACCTCAAACGCCGAGGTTTGCTTGGCCCCGGAACAACCGGGCCGGGGACTTTATCAATTGGGGGCGAAGGCCGCAAGCCGTGCTTAGGCCGTCGCACGCAATTCCAACCGGGAGGGCGAGGCTCCTGCCGAGCCAAAACCTCTCCACCGGGACACACTCCGGCTCGGCGGGAGCCTCGCCCTCCCTCGGCGGGTAGCATGCGATTGGCCTGATTGCGTTGTCTGGGGATCCGGTACGGGGTTTGCTGAGTTCGCTTGCTGGTTTAACAAAGGAGCGGTATGCGTAAATCGGGAATCGCCTCGCTGTTGCTCGTCACTTCATTGGCCGCGGCTCCGTTGCTGGTGGGCTGCGATAAAGACGCGGTCAAGCCGGGGGATAAAGTGGTCAATCAGTCGGAAAAGACCACCACGGACTCCAATGGCAACAAGGACACGACCGAGCAGAAGACGGTACAGCACTCAGATGGAACCGTGACGACTGAGAAACACACCGACGCCCAGCACAACAACCCCTAAGCCGGGGATGCGGTCTGAATAAACGCACAAGTGGGCGGCCGACGGGCCGCCCACTTGCTTATTGAATTCACCATCGAGAGATCTCAACGGGCGGATGTGCTCTTCGCTTCCCAATCCACGAACCAGCCGCCCAACACGTCGCCCGCATCAATGGCCGATCGGACATCGGCAACCCCGACTTTCAGGAATTCTGCCGCGAGTTCGACGCTCGGCTCAATTCGGGTGACGTCGCCTTGTTCCTGCCAAAGCAGCACCGGCCGGGACGAAGGGGAGGAAGCGGTCGGTGTGGGAGTTGATTGAGTCATGGACTCTATCGTAGGGATATTTCCCGCCAAAACCTACGTGCCAAATAATTTCTCGGCAGGCATGTTTTTTGAATGCCTCGAGATTGATGCTTCAAACAGACGCCGCCGACTTGACGGAGCTATTTGTCGGGTCCACGCATTTTTCGCTGGAAAACGCCGATTCGTGCGAGATGACGCGCGAATGGGTCCGGCGTCAGTTGGAAGAGTCAGCGGCAAGAGTGTCGGTTGGGCCGCGTCAGTTTGTCGAAGCCAGCGAGTTTCAAATCTTTCCTTCCTAACCCATCGTCTCGCCCGCCTATCGCCTATCATCGCTACGACGATATGTGTAAGACGGACCCCGTCCGCATCAGGAGAGATTTCCTTGGACTTGCTGACCCCCGCCCGGACTTGGTCCCGGGCTCCCTTTGCATCGACGCCCGACTCCAGCGCTCCGCCGGCTGCGCGGATGCCGCGCTTGCAGCAGGTGGTGATGTTCCTTTCGGTCGCCGGCCCGTTCGCTGGCCTGCTGGTCGCCATCATCCTGCTATGGCGGCGAAGCCCCGCCGGGGGCGGCATTGGCTGGCCGGAAGTTTGGGCGATGGTCGCGATGTATACCTTGGCCGGCTTTGGCGTGACGATCGGTTTTCACCGCCTGCTGACGCACCGCGCCTTTGAAACGCCCCGGCCGCTGCGGCTGTTGCTCGCCGTCCTGGGCTCGGCCGCGGCCCAAGGGATGGCGATCAAGTGGGTGGCGACACACCGCCGCCATCATCAGGTCTCCGATCGCGAGGGCGATCCGCACTCGCCGCACCTGCACGGCAATCGCGGCATCGATCTTCTCCGCGGCTTCTGGCATGCCCATGTGGGCTGGTGCTTCGGCACCGATGCGGCGGGCCTGGCCCGCTCGGTCCCCGATCTCCTGGCCGACAAGGCGATGCTCCTGGTCGATAAGCTTTATTTCCTCTGGGTCGGCCTCGGCCTGGTGCTGCCCGCCATCGCGCTGGGGCTCTGGTCGCACTCCTGGAACGGCTTCATCTCGGGCCTGATCTGGGGCGGCATCGTCCGCGTCTTCCTCATGCAGCACGTGACCTGGAGCATCAACTCCGTCTGCCACGTCTGGGGCGGCCGCGAGTTCCACACCTCCGATCACAGCACCAACAACTTCCCCATCGCCATCCTCAGCCTGGGCGAAGGCTGGCACAACAACCACCACGCCTTTCCCACCAGCGCCCGCCACGGCCTGCGCTGGTGGCAGCTCGACGCCAGCTACGGCGTCATCCGCCTGCTCCAATGGCTCGGCCTGGCGTGGAACGTCCGCGTCGCCACCGCCTCGGCGGCGGCGGCTAAGCGATTGCCCGTGCCCTAATCGCGGCGAACATTCGGTTATCGCTCCTCCTCCTGAAGCGCGAAATTCCTTCTTGGCGGTTTCGGGAGGGCGAGGCTCCGGCCGAGCCGGATTTCTCGAGCGGGCTTCGGTTCGTAGCAGCCTCAACCTGGCAAATGATTTTTCCTCGCCTTCTTCTGATCCCTCCACCGATTTGACTTGACATTGGCCTGTCGCGCGATCGACGATAGGGAACCCTTGATGCGCCGCGCAGGCCGCCGTTCCACCTTTTGATGTTCGTCGGCCGCCCGCATTTCCCGGGATCAAACCTTCTGGCGGAGGTCGGCCATGTCTTTGCACTCGCGTCGGCGATTTTTGACGGACGTCGGTCGGGGAATGATTGCTGCAAGCGTCGGGTCCACGCTCGCCCTGGAGATGGGCCTGGGCCGGGCGGAAGCGGGCGAAGTCCCCGAATCGCTCGACTTCGGCTCGATGGAGCCGCTCGTGCGGCTCATGCAGGAAACGGCGGTTGAAACGCTTCTTCCGCGGTTGGTCGAACAGATGAAGTCTGGCGTCGAGCTCAAGCGGCTGGTGGCCGCGGCGGCGCTGGCCAATGCGCGGACTTTTGGCGGGGAAGACTACGTCGGGTTCCATACGATGATGGCGCTGGCCCCGGCATTTCACATGTCGGCCGATCTGCCCGACGCCTCGCGGGCGCTGCCGGTCTTGAAGGTTCTCTACCGCAACACCAATCGCATTCAGGAACACGGCGGGCGGAAAAGCGAAGTTCTCCACCCAATTGATGCCGGCGAGGATTCCGATACGAGCGTGACGGCCGAATCGCTTCGCGCCGCTGTCCGCGGCAAGAACACCGCCCAAGCCGAACGGGCCTATGCCTCAATCGCGGCGCGATCCCCCGAGGATGCCCTCAACGCGGTGCTGATGGCGGTAGAGGATCGGCCCGAGGTCCATCGTGTTGTGTTGCCGTATCGAGCATGGGACCTGCTTGATCTGATTGGCAAGGAGCACGCGCAGACGCTGTTGCGGCAATCGGTCCGCTACTGCCTGTCACACGGCGCCCCGGGAGACTCGGCCGGAGATCCACCCAAGCTGTTGCCGCGAATCTTTGACGAGCACCACCTGCACGATGCCACACCAGGCGATCGCGACGTGGACGATTCGTGGATAGAGAAAATGTCCCAGACGATCTTTGCCGGCACTCCACAGGCGGCCGCCGACACCGCCGCGGCGGCGCTGGCCGATGGGATTGCTCCCGACTCAATCGGCCATGCGATTTCGCTGGCGGCCAACCAGATCATTCTGCGTGACGCCGGCCGCACCGCCCGCGACGAAGTGCCCAACAAGCCGATCGGCAGCGTCCACGGCGATTCGATCGGAGTCCACGCCTGCGATTCGGCCAACGCCTGGCGAAACCTCGCCCGCGTCACCAACACGCAAAATCGGTTCGCTTGCCTCATCCTGGGCGCTTATCAAGTCGCCTACGACCGCACCGAACGAGGCGGCGATTTCCTGCATTGGCAGCCATTGCCGCTCCCGGAACATGTCCGGCAGATCAGCGAGACACGCCCTGAGGCACTGTTGGCGGAACTCGATACTGCCCTTCGCGGCAACTTGCAGGCGCATGCTGCTGCCATCGCCCAGCGCTACTGTGACCTGGGCCACGCGGCGCGCCCTGCATTTGATCTGCTCTTGAAATATGCGGTGAGCGAAGACGGCGCTCTGCACGCCGAGAAGTTCTATCGGACGAGTTGCGAAGAATTTGCCGCCAACCGCCCCGCGTTTCGGTGGCGGCAACTTGCCGCTCTGGCTCGCGTGACCGCCAGCGAGTATGGCCGACCGGCGCCAGGCGTCGCCGAAGCGCGCGAGCTGCTCATGCACGCGAACGCGGCCGGGTAACCCGTTCCCAGACGGGTAATCGTTCCCAGCCCACCAGGCGATTGAAATAAATCGCCCCGCCCGCGCTGCAAGTTCAATCGCTTTGTGCCCCGAAGCACTCGGGAACCGCAAGCCGACAACGCTGCAAGATCCTCCGCGTAATGGATCGTGTCCGACGATCCTTGCCAGGAGCGAGCACATTCATGAACAAGACCCTGTCCTGCGCCGTCCTCCCGCTGCTGTTGGCATTCCTGCTTCCCAAAGCACTTTGGGCGGCAGAGCCGCAGACGATGAACGTTTGGCCGGCAAAGGCACCGGATGAAGCCCGGCCCGAGAAGCCCGAATCGAGCGCGACCAAAGGCAACGTCACTCGCGTCACCGACGTCTTCACCCCGACCTTGACGCTCTATCCCGCGCCAAAGGACAAGAACACCGGCGCATCAGTGATCATCTGTCCCGGCGGCGGCTACTCGATCCTCGCGTGGGACCTGGAAGGCGTCGAAGTGGCCCAGTGGCTCAATTCCATCGGCGTCACCGCCATCATTCTAAAATACCGTGTGCCAGAGAAGCGGCCCGAAGGCGACGTGAACAAGTTCCCGCCGCTGGAAGACGCTCAGCGGGCCATCAGCCTTGTCCGCAGCAAGGCCAAGGAGTGGGAGCTCGATCCGGCCCGCATCGGCATCCTCGGATTTTCCGCCGGCGGACATCTGACGGTGCTGGCCTGCACGCAACCGGATCATCGCGCCTACGAACCAATCGACGACGTTGACAAGGAAAGCTGCCGTCCCGATTTTGGCGTGCCGATCTACCCAGCGTGGCTGAACGTCGAAGGCAAGAATGAGCTGAAGAGCGAGTTTCCCGTGACCAAGCAAACCCCACCCATGTTCATCGCCTGTGCGGCGGACGATCACATCAGCAACATCGGCAGCGCCGTGCTCTATCTGGCCCTCAAGCACGCCGCTGTGCCCGCCGAACTTCACATTTACGCCAAGGGCGGCCACGGCTTCGGCCTCCGCCCCAGCGCCAACCCGTGCTCCACCTGGCCACAGCGCTGCGAGGCGTGGATGCGCAGCCAAGGACTGCTGAAGGGGAAATAGCACACGAACGAACCCGCGTTTACCGTCGCAGAGACGGCTTAATTGCTACAACCGCTTTTGCGCGTTGTCCGTTGTCGCCTGACAAGGCGGGGGCGCCTCCCCCGAATAGGTGACTTGCGTCGCCAGCATCGTGACGTCTCAATATGCCCGTGGTCGGTTCGATGTGACCTCTGAGGCATGGCGAGAAGGGACCAAACATGTCGAGTTTAAAGATCATCGTTACGAATGTGGGCGCCCTGAAGAACAAGTACGGTGCGCAAGGGTTCAATGCGATTGACGTTGCCCTGCACGACTTGATCGCGGCGGATGCCGCGCGAGGCTTGACGACGCAAGTAGTCGCTTTGGACGACAAGCGTGCGGGCGGGTCCGCCGTGAAAGTGACGACAGATCCCGCGCAAAACAAGGCCGCGATTGACGCCGCGTTTGACAAGCACAAGCCAGACTATCTCATGATTCTTGGCGCTCTGGACATCGTTCCGTACCAGGACCTGAAGAACCCGGCCACGGGTGATGGCGACGCGCTGGCGCCAGGGGATCTGCCGTACGCTTGCGGGGGTGCTTATAGCCAGGACGTGCGGGAATTTCTCGACCCCACGCGCGTGGTCGGACGTTTGGCCGACCTCGGCGGGGAGAGCGATCCGAGTTACCTCGTGAACCTGCTGCAAACCGCCGGTCGGTACATCGCGCGTGATTCAACCGATTATGCGGTGTACCTGGGCGCTTCGGCGCAGGTCTGGACTAAATCCACCCAGATGAGTCTCAACACCGTTTTTGGTTCGAGCCAGGCGCTTTACTTGTGCCCGCCTTCCGGGCCAAACTGGGGTCAGTTGCTGGCGCCCAAGGCACATTTCATCAACTGTCACGGCAGCCCTGCCGATCCGCAGTTTTACGGTCAACAAGGCGGCAACTATCCTGTTGCCTTCCGATCCGACAGCCTACAGGGCCTGACCGACGGAACGGTCGCCGCCTTTGAATGCTGCTACGGTGCGGAGTTGTACGATCCGTCGGCTGCAAACGGGCTGGCAAGCGTCGCACAGGTTTACCTCAGAGGCGGCGCTTACGCGGTTTGGGCCAGTTCGACCATCGCGTATGGGCCGGGGGATTCCAATGAATGGGCAGACAACATGTGCCAGTACTTTATGCGGCCCGTTCTGGACGCTGCATCCACCGGCCGGGCGGCCTTGGAGGCGCGCCAAATGTTTATTCATCACAAAAGCGCGCTGGATCCCTATGATCTGAAGACGTTGGCGCAATACAACCTGCTCGGTGACCCGTCGATTCATCCAATTCGTGCGACCGGTGAGCATGGGATTGTCAAAGTTTTGATGGGCTCAAAAATGGCGACTGGCGCCGCCGCATCGGTGGCTGGCCGTCGTCATCGCCGTGAGCGGCTCGAGCGATTCGGAATTGCCTTGGGTTCGATTGTCAGAACCGCCGCGGCGAAGAAGGCGTTCAGCGGATCAAAGGCGATTCGCGGCGCGCTCGATGCCGAGGTCGCCAAGGAGCAGCTTGGCAACGTACAGTTCTCAACACATTCGGTGACCGGGCCGGCCTCTTTTGCGCCAAGCCCGCGAGCAAAGACTGCCCGTCACGGGAAGGCCATTCCGGGAATCAATACCAACATTACAGGTCCCACGTTTCACATCGCGATTGGCAGTCGTCCGGGCCAGCTATCCGTGCCCCAATACGTCGTGATTGTGGCTTCCGAAGACGAGAACCAGACGATTATTCGAAAGGGCTTCAGTCGTTGACGCGCCGCTCCGGGGGACGCGGAGCGGCGGACGGATCTCCCAGTGTGGAACGGGGCGGCGCATACGTCGGTTGCATTCAACCTTACTTCGGCGCCAAAGGCGCGATAGAATTGAGTAATGGTTTATTGTGGTCGGGTTATCCGGAAAGCATTCGCCCCAGATTCAAAGAGCGAACGAGAGGCAGTAATGCTCGAGACCGATGCCGGTACTCATGTGCTGCGTCGAATGGGGGGAAATGCTTTCGCTGACCCACAACTGGACCAGCTCGTGGGGCATGTCATCGAATGCGAGGGGGAGCTTCACGGATACACAATTCTGATGAAAAGTTGGCGGGACGGCACCTGCGAGAATGCGCAACAGACGTAGCCGCTTTTGTGATCGGGACGCAATGCACCCGGTGGCTTCACGCCGTACCCTCGTGGCGTCGATATCAGCAGTATGACCCTCGCGCTTCCGGTTCGCTCCACGCCTGCGGGTCAGGTCGAACTGGTCGCCGATGCGCAGCATTTTCATCGGATCGTGCGGGAGGGGATTCTCAAGGCGAAGGTCAGCCTCGACATCATGACCGCCGACTTCAAGGCGATGCTGGTGCCGGAGGCGGGGCTGGGCCGGGCCAGATCGATTGTCGAGGTTTTCCGCGGATTGGCGGCCCGGGGCGTCGAGATCCGGCTCCTTCACGCCGGCACGCCCAGCTCGGCGGCGCTGCGCGAGCTCAAGAAGTCGCTTCCCGAAAATCTGATCATCCGCCGGTGCCCCCGACTGCACGCCAAGGCCGTCGTGGTGGATTGCCGCAGGATGTATCTGGGAAGCGCGAACCTGACCGGCGCGGGGCTCGGGGCAAAAGCGGATGGGCGGCGTAATTTCGAGCTGGGAATCTGGACCGAATCCCAGTCGCTTATCGACGCGGTCCTCGATCAGTTCAACCAGCTTTGGGAGGGACGCCGGTGCGAAAGCTGCCGGCGCAAAGATGTCTGCCCGGTCCCGCTGGAAGAGCCGCATTTGTAGGGGCGAAGCGTGCCCACCAGCGATCAATGCGGCTCAACGACCAATTTCGACTCATCCTTGAATTGAAAGAGGACGACGCCGGAAAGACCGTCGTAGTCATTTCGATCGAGGACTATCATTGACAATCCAACAATGTTGGAAAAGGGTGCAACATGGCCAAGAAATTTGCGGAGATTTTCCCGCCTGGTGATTTCATTCGCGAGGAACTTGAGGCGCGTGGCTGGTCGCAGGGAGACTTTGCGCGCATCCTTAGGCATCCGCTTCAAGCAGTGAACGAGATTATCAACGGCAAGAAACGCATCACCGCGGAAACTGCCAAGGAAATCGCCGCAGCATTCGGAACAGAGGTCGAGGTCTGGATGAACCTTGAAATGACCTACCGGCTTGCAATCGCCGTTGCTCCCGATCCCGCGATCAAAAAGCGAGCCTTGGCAATGGGGTGACGCAGCCGGCGTTCCTACACCTTCGGCTTCCACCTGCGTCTTTCCCGCAAAAGCAACAGATACACTCCCGGCCCAAAGAGCCAGAAGACCGCGGTGCATCCGAAGACCAGGCCGGTGTACGATCCCTTCTCGCAATAACAATTGTCGGGGTCGCGCAGTGCGTGGACGTATGCCGGGACGGACACGAGCAATTCCAGCACGGTGCCGGCCAGCAGCACGCGCGTCATCTTTGCAACGGCGGTGTGGTGATCGGCGTCGCGGTAGTAGGCGTAGAAGACGACGGCCCACAACACCCACGCCGCGGCCATGCCGATCCAGAAGCCGTAGAAGCCTTTCCAGGGCAATCCCCGCACCGAGCCTTCAACCGCGAGCCAGTCCTGCCAAACATTGGTCAGTTCCATGATTGAAGCGGCGATTCCTGCGGTCAGCAGCATGCCGATGAACGCCGCCGCGATCGCGGACGCGCGGCGCGAGCGCCGCCGGTCGCTGGTTTGAAAGCTCAAGCGGCCTCGCGGAAGCAGGAAGAGCCATTCGGTCAAAAGGAAGAGACTCAGATAGCCCAATGAATAGATCAGATACGCGGCGCGATCACCGAATGCGCCGTTTAGGAGTGGGCCGAGCGGCGTGCCGAGAATGCCGTAACCGAACGATTCATTCTCGATCGTGACCGGGTTGAAGAGCAGGGCCGTGAACCCGAGCAAGGCCGCGCCGAGAAGGATGATCCAGCGGATCTGGCGGCCGGTCAGACGTTGCGGGTGGGCTGGCTCATAAGCCAGAGGAACCGCCGAGCCGGCAGGTAGGACGGCCGATGGCTCGGGAACTGGAGGGCGGGCGGTCATAGCCGCCGTCATCGTATCTGAATCAGCCGCGCGTTGCGCGGGCTACTGCGCTGTCTGCGTTGCCGGCTTGCCGAAACGCCCCGGCGGTACACGGCATTTCGCTATTCTGCCGGATTCTGATACAGTTGCCCAAATGTCAAACGAAGCGGAACAACTCGTGGCGGAGGCGATGAAGCGCGTCGGCTTGGGCGGGAGCTTTTCCCCGTCGGAAGTGGGCGCGAAGATCGGCTTGACCAAGCCGCAGTCCGAAGCCGCGGCGCGATCGCTCTCCAACGCCGGCGTGCTGGTGCTGGGATTCGACTGCGCGGCACACTTCTCGAGCGATTACCGCAAGCTTCGGGCCGTGAAGGACCCCAGCGGCGGACGCAAGAAGGCCAAAGGGCACAAGGGCAAGGCAACCGCCTCAAGCGGCGCGGGAAGGTAATTGCATCGAAGCGTTTTTGCTTCGTCATGCGGCTGGCTTTGTCGCCAGGATCAGCGGCGCGGGGCCGGGCACGTCGAGTTGGCGCACGTCGATAAAGCCGGCCTCCTTCAGCCATCCGGCCATTTCGCCAAACGTAAACGTGTCCCCCGCCTCGGTATTGACCAGCATCGTGACGGCAAAGATCAGCGCCCCGGTCGGCCCGGTGCGATCCTCTTCTGCGATAAATTCCGCGATCACGATCGTCCCGCCCGGCGCCATCGCCGCGAACGTCTTGTGCAGCAACTCGCGGCTTCGGATCTCGCCCTCGCTGTGCAGGATGTGCCCCAAAGTTGCGATCGTGTGCCCACTGGCAAAGTCTGCCTGCAGAAGATCTCCCTCGACGAAACGAAACCGATCGAGCACCCCGTGCCGCTCGGCGATGCGGCGCGTCACCGGGAGCACCGCCGGCCAATCGACTGCGGTCACGGTCACACTCGGAGACGCCTCGGCCAGGGCAATCCCCCACACGCCTGATCCTGCCGCCAGATCCAGGACGCTGATGGGCCGCTCAATCTTTGCGATGCCCAATTCTCGCGCCAGCGCGCGGGCCGCGTCGTAGCTCATCGGAAAGATGTCTTCGACGAATTGCCGGAAGTACGCCCCGCCATCGGCTTGCTCGTTGACGACGCCGATGGGCTTTCCGCTCTGAACCACCTCCGTCAGGCGCAGCCAGCGCGGAATCAAATGCCGGCTCACGTGCTTGCACATGTGCCCCTGATAGGTGGGCTTGGTGCTCACCAAATACTCGGCGCTGTCGTCACTGAGCGCATACCGCTCCCCATACCGCACCAGCAGCCGCAGCCCGACCAATGAATTGAGCAGCGCCCGCATCCCTCGCTCGGAAGCGCCAGTCCGCGTCACCGCCTCGGCCAGCGTCATGGGCTGATCGTCCAGCACATCAAAAACGCCGAGGCGCACCGCCGCCTCGAGGATCAGCGCCGGCTCGTAGGCGCACGCGATGTCGAGAATGCGATCGGCACTCGGTGCCTCGCGCGCGTTCCGCCCAGTTTCCTCCGCCATGGTCGGCGGGAGTATTGTGCGGGCGCTGACGCAACGCAAGTCGATGCACAGCTTTCGTCTGGCGCTTCTGCAACCTCGCGAGTGAGATAAGCAGCCGTTTGAGGCCTTCGCCCTATCTCGGTATTCTCTCGCCCGGCATGGATGCCAACGACGTGCAATCAGGGAGGATGCCAAATGCACCGGCTGCCAATCGCAACGATCATCGCCTGCCTTCTTCTCGCTGTCCGTCCAAGCTTCGCCGCAGTGGGCTCGGATTCGGCTCTGGAAAACATCGAGCTGGACCCAGTAACGGACCATCTGCACCTGCGGCAGCACGCGGCAACCCTGAAAGAACTGGTTGACAAAACCCGGCCGGAGTTCGTTTGGAACGGCAAAGACTGTCCATGGTGGGCGCACGATCTGCTGTGGGTGACGCATAACGCTGCAGGCAAGCCCACGTTTGCGATGAATCGCGCGTACGCCTTGAAGCTTGCCAAGGTGCAGCGGACAGAAAGATGTTTGTTCGATGCCGACAATGACGCCCAGAGCGATTGGTTTGAGTACGCGCGCGAAGTGGACGAGAACCCGGCAATTCTGGCGCGGGACCCGCGCCGTGGAGTCGTCTACCGAGCCGCCTGGCATTCGCTGCCCAATAGCGGGACGGGCCACATCCTGATTACGCGCCAGCTTTTTTTTCTGTGCGATGTCAGGAACCACTGGCAATTCATTGGCGAGGGGCCGGAGGAGCGGACGGGCCGGAACGGTCTCGCGAATTATTACCAGATTTCTGTCGCGACCAGGATTGTGTGGACCAACGAGCTCTCGGCGCCAGTGCAAGTGCTCTGCACTGAGACAGAAACCCATGAGTGCCCCACTGACGGCAATCGAGCTCCCGGGATCGCGCCACTGAGCGTCCGGCGGGATGGAACATTTGGCGGAGCCTCCCCGGGATCCGTGCGATGGAATGGCCTCTCGTATATCATTGTTGACAAAGATGAAGCCCTGGAGGCTGGCTGTTCGCGTGGCCGGCTGGAGGACCTCATACACCATTGAACGGGACGTCCGCCGAAAGCGGTTGCTCGTCGGGGCGGTGGTTGAGTTGATCCGGGCATCTAATCCGAAATTGTCCGCGATCGTTCCGGCCGGCGCGACCGTTTTTCTTCGCCCGGCCATCGGGCAGAACGCCGAGCGGCAAGTACCCAGAACGCCCGGCGCGCCGGCTACCCCATCTCGATAAAATCCAACCTGCCGGTTTATGTTGGCGCTCCGCTCGCCGCTTGCGGCTTCGCACGCCGCCTCGATCGAAACGTGCGAAGCCGCAAGCGGCAATCAGGCAGTTGCCCGGTGGGGCACGGCATGCGAAGCTTGGGGCGCAATGGAACCGAACGCGCCGCCCAGCCCAGTGATTCCCCCGCTACCGTACTTTACGCCGGACAATTTGCTGGAGCTCGAGGCGGCCAAGAAGGGCGCTCGAAAGGTGAAGCGCGCGGTTGCCGTGGCCAACTTTGATGGCTGGACGATTGCCATCTTCGGCGCCATCACGCTGGCGATGGGAATGTCGGATGCGACCAATATCGTCCTGAGCCTGGCGCTGGGCGCGGTGGCGTACGTCGAATTGCGGAACGCCGCCCGGCTGAAACGATTGCAGCCGGATGCGGCGCGCACGCTCGGCTTCAATCAGCTCGCCCTGGCGGCAATCCTGATCGTCTACGCCCTGTGGCAGATCCATACCGCCTCGCGCTCCGGCGGCACCGCCGACGTGCTGGGAGTCTCGGATCCCGACGTCGCCCAGATGCTCGGCTCTTCGCAGCAACTACAGGACCTGACGCGGATGGCCGTCCACGCGATCTACGGCGCGCTGATCCTCATCGCAGTCTGCGCCCAGGGAAGCATGGCGCTCTACTACTTCACCCGTGCAAAACTCGTGCGCCAGTACCTCATCCAAACGCCGGATTGGATCGTCAAACTTCAGCAGGCCGGGTTCGCGATGTAACAGGATCTCCGAAACCAATGATGCGCTCCCCCGCCACCGAGAGCCGGCCCGTCCTCGGGCCGTTGCCGCAAGACGGCTTGAGACATTAACAGCGGACCGGAGTCCTGGTAGTAACTCATTGATAACGTGGCGGGTGCAGCTTTGAGCAGTTCCATTCCCGATCCCACTTCCGATGACGAGCGTCTGGACGCCGGCGGCCTGCGCGCGCTTCAGCGGCGAAAATTAGCCGCGATGCTGGCGGAACTGAGCGCGAGCAACGCGTTCTATCGGCGGAAGCTCGAAGGAATCGAATTCGATCCGCTGAATGACCCGCTTGATCATCTGCCTTTCACGACGCGCGGGGAGTTGGAGGCCGACCAGACTGCCAACCCGCCCTACGGCACCAACCTGACGTATCCGCTCGCGCGATACACCCGCTACTGCCAAACCTCTGGCACCGGCGGGCGGGCGATGCGGTGGCTGGATACCAACGAAAGTTGGAACTGGATCGGCCGCTGCTGGGGGAAGATCTTTCGGGCCGCCGGCGTCGGGGCATCGGATCGGCTGCTGTTTGCGTTTTCGTTCGGGCCATTTTTGGGGTTTTGGGGAGCGTTTGATAGCTCGGTAGCCCACGGGTTTTTGTCTCTCCCAGCCGGGGGAATGAGCACGTCGGCCCGGCTGAAGATGATATTTGAGAATCGCGTGACGGTCGTGTTGTGTACGCCAACCTACGCGCTGCGCATTGCCGAGGTCGCCCGGCAGGAGGGGCTGGATCTGGCCGGTTCGTCGGTGCGGGCGCTGTTCGTCGCGGGGGAGCCGGGCGGGTCCATTCCCGAGACCAAAAAAGCGATCGAAACCGCCTGGGGCGCGCGGATGTTCGATCATTCGGGGATGACCGAGATCGGCCCGATGAGCTTCGAGTGCCGCGAGGCGCCGGGCGGGATTCACGTCATCGAAAGTGAATATATCGTCGAGGTGATCGACCCTGCGTCAGGCCGCGCCGTTCCCGATGGACAAATTGGCGAGATGGTCGTGACCAATCTCGGCCGCTGGGGCAGCCCGCTGATTCGCTATCGCACCAATGATCAGGTCCGGCTGACGCGCGGCACGTGCGCCTGTGGCCGCACTTTCGCCCGGCTCGAGGGCGGCATCCTGGGCCGGGTGGATGAAATGCTCATCGTGCGCGGGAACAACGTCTTTCCCACTGCGGTGGAGGCGGTGCTCCGGCGATTTCCGGAAGTGGTGGAGTTCCGGGTCAATATTCTCGAATGCGGCACGCTCACCCGCGTGATGCTGGAGATCGAACCCGCGCCGGAATTTTCCGATCCGGCGAGCCTTTGCCAGCGCGTCGGGCGTACACTTGCCGAGACGCTCTCGTTTAAAGCCGATGTGCAGGCGGTGCCGCCCGGAACGCTGCCCCGGTTTGAAATGAAGGCCAAACGATTTGTTCGCGTTCGCGCATCCGAGGCGTGATCGGTTGCTCAGCCCCTCACGCCGGGGCAGAGCTTTAGCGCCGCCCCGGATCTGCGTCCGGCGGAAAGATCCGGGGCGGCGCTAAAGCTCTGCCCCGGCGTGAGGAGCTATCACGAGGCGCAAGGAAGGGCAATTGACCCCAACAAACGGTGCCTTGGCGCAGTACAATCGTTCAAACAAGCTTTGGTTGCCCTTACAATTGTCGGCGCGTCGAAACTCTTCCGCGGATCGAAGCTCAGGGAAACGCTTATGAACCTCAAACTCTCCTCGTGGCTGCTGGCCGCCGCTTTCTCGGCGACCCCGGCGATGGCCAATGATTGGGCCAAGTGGCGCGGCCCCGAACAGGACGGCGTCTCCCGCGAGACCAACCTCCCCGATAAGTGGTCGCCCGATGGCGAGAATCTCGCCTGGACGGCGCCAGTCGGCGGGATGTCCTGCCCGATCGTCATGGACGGCCGCCTCTACAGCTTTACCCGCATCGGCGAAGTCCCTGCCGGTGAAGGTGAAACCGCCACCCTTGACCCCGGCCCCAAGACGCAGGAAGCCCTCACCTGCATGGACGAAAAGACCGGCAAGGTCCTCTGGCAGCATCTGAACAACATGTTCATGACCGATGCGCCGTTCCACCGCCTCGGCTGGTCGAGCCCCGTGGGCGATCCCGAGACGGGAAACGTCTACGGCATGGGCACCCAGTGTACGCTGGTCTGCTGCGACGGAAAAACCGGCAAGCTCGTCTGGCAACACCAAATGACCGAGGAATTCGGCCTGATCTCCACCTTCGGCGGGCGCACCGCCTCGCCGGCCATCGACGGCGATCTGCTTTACATCACCGGCGTCAGTTTCGGATGGGGCGATCACGCTGGCTCGCAACACCGCATCTTCGCGTTCGACAAAAAGAGCGGTGAATTGGTCTGGACATCGGGTACCGGCGGCATCCCGGTCGATGCCCCGTACGGCACGCCGATCATCACCGTCATTAACGGCCAGCGCCAGGTAATCTTCAACGCCGGCGATGGCAGCGTCGATTCCTTCCAAGCCCGCACCGGCAAACGCATCTGGCGCTATCAGGCCAGCAAGCACGGGTTCAATTCATCGGTCATCTCCAGCGGCAATAACGTCTACCTGACCTGGGACCTGGACAATTTCGACACCAACAAGTTGGGCGCGGTCGCCTGTCTTGATGCATCGAAGATCAGCAAGGAAGGCGAGCCGGAACTGGTTTGGAAGACCGAAGGAATCGAGGACGGCTTCCCCAGCCCGACCATCGCCGGCGACATGCTCTACGCGATGACCGACAACGGCCAGCTCTACGCGATGGACGCCAAATCGGGCGAGATCAAATATCACAAGGGCATGGGCACGCAGGGCAAGGCGTCGCTCGTTTGGGGCGACGGGAAGCTCTACGTCGCCGAGGCATACGGGCGCTTCTCGATCGTCAAGCCCGAGAAATCGAAGTTTCAGATTCTCAATCGCGCCGAGTTCCAGGACAAGCCGGGCCGTGAGTACGTGATCTTCGGCTCCCCCGCCATTTCAGACGGCCACATCTTCCTGGCGACTGCGACGAATACCTATTGCATCGGCCCCAAAGAATTTGAGAAGCAGGAGGCGGCGGTGCCGCCAATGGAACAAGAGGCGCCCGCCGAGGGCCATCAACAGCCGGCGATCGTGCTGGTCACCCCGGCGGACGTGGTGACGCATCCGGGCGGGAAGGTGAATTTCACCGTTCACGCCTTCGACTCGATGGGCCGCCCGGTAGGCGACGTGAAGGCGGACAAGTGGGAGATCGGGCAGCTCACCATGCCGCCGCCCCCGGCCCGGCCGAAGCTCTTAATGCGGACCAACTCCGCCGCCGCCGCTCAGGGGAACACCGCCGCGACCAAGGCCGCCGAAGCTGCCAAGCCCGCCCCGCCGCCGCCAGCGGTCGCGGTGAAGGTTGGGAATCTGGAAGGCACGGTCAATGACAGCGGCGTCTTCACCGCCGCTGACAAAGGCCACACGCCGCTCGGGGGCGGAGTGATCGCTCACGTGGGCAACCTCGAAGGCATCGGCCGCGTTCGCGTCTTCCCGCCGCTGCCTTGGAAGGCTGATTTTGAAAAGGCGATGGTCGGCAAGCCGCCCCTCACCTGGATCGGCGCGGGGATGAAATTTGCCGTCCGCGAGGAGCCGGGCAACGCAAGCAATAAAGTCCTGACCAAGCTCACCGACATCCCCCTCTTCGCCCGCGCCCGCACGTATATGGGATTCGAAGAGATGGCCAACTACACGGTGCAGGCCGACGTGAAGGTGGACGAAAAGGTCTTCAACGACAACGGCGTCGAAGTTCATAAAATGCCGGACGCGGGCGTGATCGACAGCCGCTATTGCATCGAACTTAAAGGCGCCAACCAGACGCTGAATCTGTATGGCTGGCCCGCCGCCATCCCGCGGAACGAGCTGGTGCCCGGCCTGGCCACCCACGCGGCCATGCCGTTCAAGTGGAAGGCCAAGAGCTGGTACGTCCTCAAGATCATGGTGCAGCAGCAAGAGGGCAAGGCGATCGTCAAGGGCAAGGCCTGGGAGAAGGATCAGCCCGAGCCGCAGGAATGGACGATCGCGATGGAGGACCCCACGCCCAACACGCACGGGGCGGCGGGCTTGTGGGGCTTCAGCAACGATCTGGAGATCTACTACGACAACATCATCGTGACCCCGAACAAAGGTCAGGCCGTCAGCGAGAATTCAAAATGAGCACAATGCATCAAGTAACGGAGATTGAACCGTGCGCCTCCTCGTTTAGCGGGAACCGCCGGGCCCGTCTTTCGAGCGGAAGGGGACACCGCGTGGCCGCGGTGGCTAAACGGGTTCTTCTGGGGTCAGCGATCGTTGCGGGACTTGGATGGGTTTCGCAGTCGGTTCGCGCGGACGATTGGCCAATGTGGGGCCGGACGCCCCTGCGGAACATGCTCAGCCCCGACAAGAATCCGCCCACGGATTGGGATGTGAAGACCGGGAAGAATGTCCTTTGGAGCGCGGGCCTGGGCTCAAAGAGCTATGGCAACGCCGTAGTCTCCAACGGCATGGTCTTCGTGGGCACGAACAACGAAGGCCAGCGCGATCCCAACAACACCGCGGACGCCGGCGTGCTGATGGCGTTCGACGCCAACACCGGCAAGTTCCTCTGGCAGCGCATCAGCGCCAAGCTCCCCACCGGCCGCGTCAATGACTGGCCGGGCGAAGGCGAATGCGCCACGGTCTATACCGAGCCGGGCCGGCTCTGGTATTGCACGAACCGCTGCGAAGTGGTCTGCCTGGATCTCAGTCCCGGCTCCCGGCCCGAGCCCGGCAAGCCGCCCAAGGTGATCTGGAGCTTTGATATGATCAACAAGCTGGGCGTGTTTCCCCACAACATGACCAGTTGCGCCATCGCTTCCTATGGCGACTATATCTATGCGATCACGGCCAACGGCGTCGATGACACCCACAAGCACGTCGTCGCCCCGCTCGCTCCCTCGATCGTCTGCTTCAACAAGAACACCGGGCAGGTGAAATGGACCGACAACTCGCCCGGCGGCAACGTCCTCCACGGCCAATGGTCCAGCCCGGCGATCGTGGACGTCAACGGCCACCACGAAGTGATCGCGCCGCTGGGCGATGCCTGGGTTTATGCCTACGAAGCCGAGACCGGCAAGATCCTCTGGAAATTCGACATGAACCCCAAGAGCGCGGTCTATCCCCAGACGCGCAACGAAGTCATCGCCACGCCGTGCATCATCGATCAGGGCAACGGCAAGAAATACATGTACATCGCCAACGGCCAGGATCCCGAGCACGGCGAGGACCTCGGCCACCTCTATTGTGTGGACATCACCAAAGAGGGCGACATCAGCAAGGAACTGGAAGTCGAGCCCGAGCAACCCAAAGGTGCCGTCGGCAGCGGCCCGGTGGATATTCGCGGCGAGGCGCGCAAGGGCAAGCCCAACCCCAATTCAGGCATCGTCTGGGAATTCGAGCACGTCAACAAACCAGGCCGATTGCAGCGCGCCGACTACATGAACCGCACGATCTCCACCTGCCTGATCTCCCCCGCGGGCCTGTGCTACGCGCCGGATTTTTCGGGCTTCCTCCACTGCCTCGATGCCAAGACCGGCCAGGTCTACTGGACGTTCGACATGGAATCGGAAGTCTGGGGCTCGCCCCTGTGGGCCGATGGCAAGGTTTACCTGGCCGACGAGGACGGCGACATCCGAATCTTCGAAGATTCCAAGGAGATGAAGAAGATCAGCCCCGCCGACGACCACCTGAACCTCGGCAGCGCCAGCTACTGCTCGCCGGTCTTCGTCAACGGCATCTTGTATCTCAGTGACCGCGACACGCTCTACGCGATCAAGACCGGAACCCAGTCCGCCCCCAAATCCGACACGGGAGACAAACCCGAAAAGCCGGCCAAGGAAGATAAATAAGGAAAGACAGCTAACCACAGAGAACACAAAGAGCACGTAGCAAGTCATTCAGAAGAAGTTTGATCCGCAGATTGCGCAGATTACGCAGATTTGAAATGCATTTAATCTGCGAGCATCTGCGCAATCTGCGGATCTATTTCTTCTCTTCTTCCCTCTGTGCTCTCTGTGTCCTCTGTGGTTAAATCCCCACCTATGAACGCCACACTGGAATCCAAAGTCAAACAAGCCGCCGACCGGCTGGACGCGCAGGTGCGCGAGATCATCAACTGGCACTTCAGCCCCGAGACCGGCTGCGACTTCTGGCTGAACAAAGCCAAAGAATGGCGGATGGACCCGCGGAAGGAGGTGCATAGCTTTGCCGACATCCGCAAGCTGCCGCACTTCGAGGACGAATGGCTCCGCGGCGGCCCCGTCCGCCGGTGGGCGCCGCGCGGGCTGGCGGGCAAACCGATGTACGTCTTCGAGACCGGCGGCTCGACCGGCGTGCCCAAGTCGCGCCTCCAGTTCAACGACTTCCGCGAAGACTACGAACAATTCAGTCCCACCCTCCCCGACGAAAGCTTCCCCAAAGGCGCCGACTGGCTCATGCTCGGCCCGTCCGGCCCCCGCCGACTTCGGCTGGCCATCGAACACCTGGCCCAGTTCCGCGGCGGCGGGATCGCTTTCTGCCTCGACCTCGACCCGCGCTGGGTCATCAAGTGCATCAAGCGCGGCGAGATTCAGGAAGCCAACCTCTACAAGCAACACGCCATCGATCAGGCGCTGACGATCCTCCGCAGCCACGACAACATCAAGTGCATCTTCACCACGCCGAAGCTGCTCGAAGCGCTTTGCGAAAAGATCGACCTGGTTCGCTACGGCATCAAAGGCATCTTCGGCGGCGGCACGGAGTTCACCCCGCAGTTCCACCGCTTCTGCCGCGAGGAACTCGTCCCCGGCATCGACTTCCGCCCCACCTACGGCAACACGCTGATGGGCCTTGCCGCCCACAAGCCCTTCGATCCCGCCGACAACTACGAGATCATCTACCACGCCCCCCAGCCGCGTGCCGCGATCGAGATCTGCGATTTCGACAACTTCGACAAGAAGGTTGAATACGGCAAGCAGGGCCGCGTCATCCTCACCACGCTGACGAAGGAAACCTTCATTCCCCGCTTCCCCGAGCGCGACCAGGCCATCCGCAGGCCGCCGTGCGAGCCGTATCCATGGGACGGGGCGGGTAACGTGCAGCCGTATAGCGGGTTTGCCAGCACGGTGGTGGAAGGCGTGTACTAGGAGCAGTGACGCGCATTTGCTCCCTCTCCCCCCGGGAGAGGGTTGGGGTGAGGGGAAGTCGGACTGGACGTTCGATTTCAAGGTGAGGCATTCGCAATTCCCCCTCACCCCGGCCCTCCCCCGGCGGGAGAGGGAGTAAGAGGCGTCCGTTCCCGAGAAAGGTGATGGAGCAGAATGGCTCTTGTCAGCACGGTAAAAATGACCGCGCGCCAGTACCTGATGCTCGGCGAAGATCCGCCTGGCGTCCGTTTGGAACTTGTGGACGGACAAATAGCGGTGCATCCCGGGCAGACGCCCGAGCATTCGTATGCCGGAATCCATCTCAGCAGTTTGCTATCCGAAGATGTAGACCGCGCCAGCGGTCATTTGTTCCTCGGCCTCGATGTAGTGCTGGGCGAATACGATGTAAGGCGACCAGACCTGCTGTACTTCCGTCCGGAGCGAGCTCATTTGATCCATCCAACGAAGCCGGTTTCCGATCCGCCGGACCTGTGCGTTGAGATCGTCAGCGCCAAAAGCGCGCAGGTTGATCGGCGGGATAAATTTGTCCAATATGCCGTGGCAGGTGTGCCCTACTATTGGATACTTGACCCGAAAGCAGAAAGCTTCGACGCGTTCCGACTCGATCGCGGAGCTTACAAGTTGATCGGACAGGGATCGGGCACCGACCGCGTGCGAGTTCAG
>Ga0182024_10006420_pt1 | contig 25839 bp, 19 predicted proteins | sample P32metaG_FD_120480 | JGI IMG/M metagenome (GOLD analysis project Ga0182024, IMG submission 120480) | Permafrost microbial communities from Stordalen Mire, Sweden - P3-2 metaG (Illumina Assembly) | ecosystem: Environmental > Terrestrial > Soil > Wetlands > Permafrost | place: Sweden: Stordalen... | reverse complement strand
GGAATGCATATGATCGCGTTGGCTCTGGCACCAAGCGAAATCGTCGTCGTGGGTGACATTACAACACAATGGTGTTTGGCAGGTCCCGCGATTGAAGCCGAAATGCGCCGATACCCGCTGGTCAGAACTCCGAGGCTCCGGCCAGCTCAGGAGGGCAGTAAAGCACGCTTGCGCAGCGCTGTCGCATTGGTCATGAATGCGAATCAACTATAAGATGCAGACCTTCTGCGGCCGTGCCCCGCTGCACGGTCTAATCGGAATGGATGTTGTAAGTAGATTTTGCTCGCGAACAGGATCGCCTAGCTAATGCCGATCCCTAATTCTGTGCCGTGCGGCGAATCTTGGCCAGGCGCTCTTCCAGCGATACCGCTTCGTCATTGCGCCCCAGCTGCCGCATCGCATGGGCCTCGTTGTTCAGAGAGTCCGAGAGGCGCGGGCTATCATGGCCAAATTGCGTTTCCAGTATCCCGGTGGCGCGGTGCCAGCAGGGCTGCGATTGGTCCGGCTTTCCCCACCGGTCATACATGTCGCAGAGTCCCCAAAGCGGGATCAGCACCATTTGTGGCTGCGAGACTTCCGCGCCCTTCACTGCTCGCTGCAGATAGGTTTCCGCCTTCGGCCAATCGCTCTGCGACTCATAAAACCCCGCCATGGTTCTCAGGCTCTCCACGGCTCTGGGATTGTTGTCGCCGGACATTTTAAGATTGATGTCGAGAGCGCGCTGTAGATAGTCTTCCGCCTCCTTGTAGTTTTTCTGCCAGGCCGCGAGTTGCCCCAGGAAGCGCAGCGGCTCGACCGACCGCTCCGATCCCGGCCCGAAGGTTTTCTCAACCAGCGCCAGCTGCTGATGGAATGCCGCCGCCGCTTCGGTGAATTTCTGCTGCATCCCGTAAGCATTTCCCAGCCGCCCGAGGGCGACAATCAGATTCTCATCTCCAGGCGGCAGACTCTCCGCCAGATGCACGGCCTCTTTGTAGGATTTCTCCGCGTCTTCGATTTTTCTCTCCTGGAAAGCCTGGTCGCCCGCCTTGAGCGCCATTTCCACTTTCTCCTTCGTTCCGTCTGCCGCATCGAACTGGGTAACTCGCGTCTCCAGATCCGCAGCCTCGGTTCCGCGTCCAGCCGCTTTCAGCGATACCAGATAATCGGCGAATCGCCCCTGCGCGGCGGTGTATTGCCGGCTGCATTCTGTCCCGCAAACCTCCACGGATTGCCCGGCCTGGGCTTTCATGGTGACTCCAGCATCCGTCAGCGTCGCCTTCCGGTATTGCTCCAGCGCATCCACCCAATCGCCTTTCTTTTCCAGCGCAGCCCCTAATTCCGTCATCACATGGGCGCGCGTCGGATCGAGTGCAATGGCTTCCTTGAATTCTCCGACCGCAAGGTCGCTCTGCCCGGTGGCCTGCAGGGCTTGCCCGTAGAGTTCGTGGATCTCCCATGAAGCCTGTGCCAGAGTTGTCGCCTGTTTCAATTCCTCGACGGCTCCAGCAAAGTCTTTCTGGGCGATGAGAACTCTTCCCACGTCCTGGTGCGTTTCACCATCGGCGGGCGCAATGTTTTCCGCCACCCGATATTCTTCCAGCGCGGCGTCGTAGTTCTTCTGCTGTTCTTGAATGCTGCCTAATCCCCGGTGACCATCGGGATCGGTAGGATCCAACTCGTTCGCCTTGCGAAACTCGCCTTCGGCCGCCTTCCTGTCTCCCTGCCACGCCAAGGCTCTGCCCAGGCAGATGTGGCACATTTCAAAGTTCGGAAAACGCCGTTCCAATTCCTGCAGCTCTTGAATGGCCGCGCCCGGCGACTGCTGCATCAGCGTCGAAGCCAGATTTTGCCGCGCATCGGGATCGTTCGGATTCAGACGCTTCGCCTCGCGGAATTCAGCGACGGCCGACACCAAATCTCCCTTGTGCTTGTACGCGTTCCCCAAGTTGCCATGCGCGTCAGCATTGTTGCGATCGATTGCAATCGCCTTCTTATATTCCGCAATCGAATCGTCGTAGGCATGCACGTTGAAATACAGCAGTCCCAGATCGTAGTGGACCGGCGCATATTCCGGCTTGATGCGCAGGGCTTCTTTGTACTCGCCAATGGCTGCGTCGGTTTTCTCCGAACTGCTCAGAGCCAGTCCTGCATTCTTGTGGGCTTCGGCGTCCTCAGGATTGTCTTTCAAGGCTGCCTTCGCCTCGTTCAGCGCGCTGTTGGCGTCTTGCAGCCGGTAAAGCAGATAGCTGGCTTTCACATGCACTTCCGGGAAGTCGGGCTCGGCATCCAGAATCTCCCGGTAAATGCTCAACGCCACATCGATTTTTTCCTGCTGCCGCAGCAACTCCGCCATGACGTAGCCGGTTTCCATGCGGGCGAAACTACGATCCAGCGCATCGCTCAATTTCGTGGTCGCATCCCCGTACTTCTGCGCTTTCATTAAGACCGCGGCATCGCTAAGCTGCTCAAGGAACTGCTGGTCCGGCTTCACATCCCCGGACGCATCTACTTTCGCCGCCTTCAATGCCTCCAGCACGCTCGCATCTGCTCCGGCTTTCTTCATCAGAGAAAGAACTTCATCTGTCGGATGAAAATTCAGCCCACGACCGGCGACATCGTGCGCGATGTTTGCCTGCAATGCTCCGCCGGCTTCGAGCGCCATCACTTCGCTGGCCCGTAGCGGCCTCGGCGTAGTCTGTGCCACGAGATGCAAAGAAAAGAGGACTCCTAGGATAAAAATGAATAGCGACCAACGCACCGCCGACTTCGACATGATGCCCTCCGGCATATCTCCCTCAATGCTAAGTGCCGGCGCCCTCCTGATCCTGTTACGTTGGTTCCCATTGCACCCACTACTTTCGCTACAAGACTGCGGCCCAGGAAATCCTTTAGTCTGGAATCGGCAACAGTTCCCGGTTCCTTTCAATTGCCGAAAACAGGCGATCACACTCAAAACCCCTAAACGCCTCGCCGACTGCCGGGAAATTCTTCAACGTAGGTCGCCTTCCCGACCAGTTCCAAATGAACGTGTGTTCCGGTGATTCGCATGTTTCCGTCTTGTTCTCGCCATCTTACTAGCTATAGCTAGACGTGCTGGGATGTGACTTGGAACAGTTTTGCCACGTCGCGCGCGCGTAGTACGCCGGTTTCGTTTCCCCTCTTGAGAATTCTTTTGGCCGAGCGCACTTTGGGTGGTGACAATCCGCGCTCTTCGGTCGCCGGATTATGGCGGAGGGTAAGATCATGTATATACAGGCGGTTATCGTCGCCTTTCGCCTCGCTATGTGTGGGATTGAGCGCCCGCTACAAGGCGCGTTTGACTGGAAGCTGTTTCCGGTTTAAATAGGACTCGCGGACCAGCCCCGCTGTCGACTCTTGGCCTTTTGACCGGCGTGCTACAACGCACTCGAAAATGCCGCTGAAGGTCGAACTTGAGGTCCGCAAGGAAGACTACGCCCATGGCCACTCTACCAAGACCAGCCGAGCCGGCCCAATCTCCATCGCTCGAACTCCTGGAGCCGCTTCTCAACATTCAACAAGCAGCGAAGATCCTCGGCATTTCCCAGTGCACGCTGAGGAATTGGGTCCAGCGACGGAAAATCGCCCGCGTCAAAGTCGGTGGACGCGTGATGTTTCGTCCTGATACGATCCGGAGGTTTATCGTTCACAATACTTACCCAGGGTCCGACTGAAACTCATGCGCTTCTTCAAGCGTCCCGTCAGCTCTTACTACTACTTCGATTTCGATCTGGACGGCAAGACCCACGTAAAGTCCACGCGTCTCAAGAAGGAACGGGACGCGATGGACTGCGCCGCCGCGTATCGGCTGAGGCTCGTAAGGGGCGCGGTGGGACTGGCGGACCAGGATAAGCCGCTGGTCCCCACGTTCAAGCAGTTCCAGGTCCAGTTTGATGCCTGGATTGAAACCCAGCACGCCGATCATCCGGGCACGCTGAAATTCTACAAAGGCATTTACCAGATCCTCGTGGAATTCGAGGAGATGCGGGATCTGCCCCTCGACCGGATCGATGAGGCGGTGATTGAGCGCCTGAAATTCTGGGCCCTGAGCAAAGTGGGAAAGACGACTGTCAATCGCTACCTGGCAACACTAAGAAAGGCGCTCCGCTACGCCTGGCGGAAGCTGAAGATCATCGACCGGGCCCCCGTCATCGAGCAGTACCCGAATGAGCGGCAGGTCGAATACGTCTTCGACCCGAGGGCCTACCAGCAGTGGATCGAGAAAGCAGAGGAGCCCCTGAGATCGGCATCGATTCTAGCGCAACTCGGGGATCACGCGGGTCGAAATGCTCAACCTAGAGAAGGACTGCGTGCTCATCCGCAAGCGTCCCGATGAGGACGGCAACTGGGGAGACCTCGTAATCAAGCGCGGATTGAAAAGGCGGGCAAGGAAGCGCGTCCTGAAAATCAATGCAGAGGCGAAGGAAGTCATCGAACGGCTGGTCACGGAATCCGAGTGTCGGCATGTATTCAGCCAGCCCCGTCATCCAGACAAGAAACTCGAGCCTTGGGTCCTGGAATCCCAAATGGGCCGACTGCGTGATAAGATTAAGATCGATCCGGATGCCGGACTTCATACTCTTCGCCACACGTTTTTGACCGAGGCCGGGGAGTATACGGACGCCTTCACGCTGCAGTACATTGCTGGGCACGACACCATCAAGACTACGATGCGGTATGTGCACCCTCGGGCGGAGTCAGTCAGACGGGCATTCGGCCGGATCAATCGGAAGAAGAAGCCGGCGCAGTCGGCGTAGGCGTGGATGCAAAAGGTGCCTACAGAAACGCATACAGTCGACGTTAGTCCAGCTTGAAGATGTTGATGTAAGTAATTGAAAATAATGTAGTTGTTAAAAGTGCGGAAGTGGTGGAACTGGCAGACACACCATCTGCCTGTATCGCTTTAGTAATTCTTTACAAACTTCTGATAATAAACATTCTACCTTTTGCCTCAATCACTTCCGTTGATTCCCTTCGGAGCGGCCAGTAACCCACCGTAAGCGCCGGATGCAGGCAGTCGGTGCAAAATCCGGTGCAGCAGTTCCCTGTTCTGATTCTGGTAGCGTCTGAAAAGTGCGTTGAAGGAAAGTAGCGAGTGGTAGGGCAAGCCGACTTCGCTCAGATTGTGAAGTGGTTCGGGGGATTAGGTACAGCACGATAGGCCCGACCTGAGGTAATTCCCCCCCGAGGATCTCGGCGGTTATGTCCAAGGTCGGCTCTGCCAGTTCCGCTGTGGTCTACTCCCCCAATGCGCCAATCACCATGTCGGGAACCGCGGCTTGGTACGGCGCCGTAATCGGGAGCACTGTTCTCGACAGCGGTGGCGCAGCCATCCACTACGATTCAGCCCTGCAGAACAACTTTGTTACAGTGGGAAACTTCAATCCAACCGGACTCACTTGGAGCAAGAACTGAGCGGGCTTCTGTAGATTCGCCGCTTGAAGCTGCCCTCTAACGGGAGAGAGCGCCCCAGCTCTGCCGGGCGGCTGTCTCGTCGCCGAAGGCAACCCATCAAACAAATGCGGCCGCAGGCAACATTTATGCCGGGATGTGACCTGAGACGCTATGCGGTCAACGGCGCGATGGACCGATTGCCTTTTTCAGGCTAACCACTCGCAACAATTCCATTCGCTGGGGTGGCAGGCGCTGGGTCTCATATTTGCGGAGGAACATTCGAACGTATTCGTTTACGAGCCGGGAGGTGTTATCGGCTCTCATGATCACGCATGTTTCGAAACATAACGACGCGTCGGAAACTGGCTTTACGACCACACCGTCAGCATGAAAGCCTGGCGCCGTTGGCTGCGTGAGGATGGCGACGCCTACGTGCTCCGATACTAGGTCCACTGCCTGCTGTAGCGCAAAGACATCGTGAGCGTGCTTGGGGGCGATGGACTCACGTCGTGCTGTGTCCATAATCGCCTCATGCAAGAGTGGATGAACCCGTTTCGCAAACAGAATCCACTCGTCCTTTGCCAAGTCCTGGAGAACCAAGCGTTCTTTGTGAGCGGCGGGGTGGGTCTCCGGAAGTACAGCGTAGAGCGGAGCGGGAGCAAATGGCACAGCCGTGATCTGGGCATCCTGCGGTGGCGCCGTCACCAGGGCGAGGTTGACTTCGCCTACTAGGACGCTATGGACCGACTCCATTGCGAACTGAGTCTTTAGTCGAATTCCGAGCCTCGGATATAAAGGCAGCCGGATCGCAAGCATCGCGGAAACCCAGTCGTGATTGGCATAGGGTGAGTGCCCAATCGTCAAGATGCTATCGGACCCTTCGTGTGCAGCACGAGCGAGATGCACCGCCCGCTCCGTATGTGAGAGCGCAGAGCGGGCCTCTTCGACGAAGAGACGACCTGCATCCGTGAGTTCCACAATCCGTCGCTTGTCGCGAGTGAACAGATGAAATCGATGCTCTGCTTCGAGATTGGTAATCTGCTTGCTGAGCGCAGGCTGGGTTATATGCAATCTGTCCGCGGCCCGCCTGAAGTTCAGCTCTTCGGCCAAGGTAATGACTGCAAGCAGGTGACGTATTTCAACGCTGGGGAACACTGCTCCAAGCCCCGTTCAAGAGTTCGGTCTCCGGACAAGCATTCTGCGGAGCTAGTCCCGCGGCCTCTGGCAATGTAATTACTACGGTCTCCACTGCGTTTCTCCCGGCAATCCCGTTTATCTAACTTGTTCTTGTCGGCCCGCACTCGGCGGCGCCGTACGCCGAAAGGAATGGCAGTCTGAATGCCACAGGCATGGTGTTGACGATTCGTGAGTTAGCGAGATTGGCGTGAAGGCAGACTGTGTTCGGGAACGGACGGTGTGGATGGGAGAATACGCACGGACGCTCGGGCAAGAACTCAATCGCGACGTGTCCCATTCCCCTGCGATTCAGCAATAGCAAGGAGCGCACAAGATAGAACCACAAACCACGCACACGAATCAGATCAGTCAGGGTTTCGGTCTAGGTCTGTGATGCGGCATTCCCAATGACATGCCCCGGATAGCCGGAGCATAGCCGAGGCCAGGCCAGTGTCAAGGCCGGCGCTTCGCGCGCCGCGTTCGCGGTCGAAGAGCCTTGACACTGGCCTTTGCGCCTCGGCTTATTATTCAGCTATCCGGGGGATGTCAGATTCTAGTTCTACAAACCTGGCTTCCATCCTCAAGTTGAACGAAGATGTCAGAGGAAGCATACGGTTGGCGGGTCGAGTCGGCAGACAGCATCAAAAATGCGGCCGTTATCTAGGAGACGCCGAGTTCTATGTTGCGTGACTTTGCTACTTCATCAGCACTCTCAGGCAGCGCAACTACATTTCGCTATTAACTGCATCCTTACGATTGTGGGGCCAGCTTTAGTCCCGAATGGATTACTGCCGTATGCCCGTCAGTCGGGAACTTCTCTCGAACCAAACTGTATCCGACGAGTTGATCTCATCCAATTCCGTGTATTACACTCGCCCGGCTTTGCGATTGAAACGAAAGATGCGGATTCTATTCACGAAAGTCTTATTAGTCGCCTTAGCGGCTGGGGCCTTGGGCCAAGCTGCACCGGCGAATAGGACGCCCTCCGACGCCAAATCGAGGCCAAGTAGTCAAGCAGCCGCGAATCCCGCCACCGCAGCGGCCGACGCTCCGATTCTGTCTGTCCCCTACACTCCCGGACTCGACACTGAATTCATGGACAGGAGCGCCGACCCCTGCGTGGATTTTTATCAGTACAGTTGCGGCGGGTGGATGAAGAAGAATCCGATTCCCACTGATCAGCCCCGCTGGAGCGTTTACAGCAAGCTGGCTGAGGACAATCAGCGATTCCTGTGGGGCATCCTCGACGATCTGGCCAGGAAACCTTTGGACCGCAACCCTAACCAGCAAAAAATTGGCGACTACTTCGCCGCCTGCATGGACGGGCCTGCAGTGGAGAAGCTTGGTGCTGGCCCGCTGAAACCCTACCTTGACCAGATCAATGGCCTGACGTCGAAGAAGCAACTGCCAGCGCTTTTGGCGGAGATTCACTTGCGAACCGAAGGCAACGGTATGCTCTTCGGATTCGGCTCGAACCAAGACTATGGAGACTCGGCCCAGGTGATCGCCTTTGCCACCGCTGGAGGACTCGGTCTTCCCGACCGCGATTACTACACCAAGAGCGATCCGAAATCGGTAAAGTTGCGCCAACAGTACGTCGCTCATGTGCGGCGAATGCTTGAACTGCTCGGCGACGGACAGGATGCGGCACAACTCGAAGCGATCAGGATCATGGCAATGGAGACAACGCTGGCCCAGGCTTCGCGAACGCGCGTGGAGCGGCGCGATCCGCACAAGCTTTACAAACTGGACCTAGCGCAATTGCAGGCACTGTCGCCCAGTTTCGACTGGAGCGTCTACCTAAAGGAAACCGGGATTGGTCAACAAAACACATTCACCGTAACGGAACCAGCGTTCTACAACGAACTCGATAACCAAATCCAGGGCGCCAGTCTCGATGACATCAAGAGCTATTTGCGCTGGCACACGGTTCATTCCTTCGCGCCTTTCTTGTCCTCAGCCTTCGTTGACGAGGACTTCGATTTCTTCGGGCAGACGCTGCGCGGAGTGCCTCAATTGCGCCCTCGCTGGAAGCGTTGTGTTGAGCTGGTGGATCATCAACTCGGCGAAGCTCTCGGCCAGGAGTTCGTCAGGCGGACGTTTAGTCCGGAGATGAAGCGGAGAGTGCTGACGACGACCAACCAGATCGAGCAGGCTATGGCAGCGGACATCGAGCAGCTTTCCTGGATGGGTCCGGAGACCAAGCAGAATGCGTTGACCAAGCTGCACAGCATCGCGAACAAGATCGGCTATCCAGACAAGTGGCGTGATTACGGTTCCGTCATAATTTCGCGCAACGACTTCGCCGGCAACGTCGAACGGGCGACGGTGTTCGAGTCGAAGCGCAGGCTGAACAAGATCGGAAAATCGGTAGATCGGGGCGAATGGAAGATGACGCCTCCCACCGTTAATGCATACTACAACCCTCACATGAACGACATTACTTTTCCTGCGGGCGTGTTGCAGCCCCCTCTCTACGACCCGGAAATGGACGACGCACCCAACTACGGCGATACCGGCGGAACCATTGGTCACGAGTTGACCCACGGGTTCGACGATCAAGGTCGCAAGTTCGACGCCCAAGGCAACTTGAAGGACTGGTGGACGCCACAGGACAGCCAAAACTTCGAGGCCCGCGCGCAGTGCCTCGTGGACCAATACGCGCAGTACGTCGCCGTGGATGACATAAGGATCAACAGCAAGCTCACGGAAGGGGAAGATATCGCCGATCTCGGAGGGCTGATTCTTGCGTGGATGGCATGGAAGGATCAGACCAAGAATATTCGTTTGGAAACCCGCGATGGACTTACCCCTGAGCAGCGCTTCTTTGTCGGGAACGCGCAGTGGGCGTGTGAGAATGACCGGGCGGAAGACTTACGGATGAGCGCCATCACGAATCCGCATTCGCCCGGCAAGTATCGCGTCAACGGCTTGGTGCTGAACATGCCAGAGTTTGAGAAGGCGTTCTCCTGCAAGGCCGGCCAGCCGATGGTGAAAGAAAACCGCTGTCGCATTTGGTGAAGGACATTGCGAAGTGACTTTTGCCGTGATCACCAAGCGATTGCTCCTCTTCCTGGTCCCTGCGCTCTCTCTTTTTCGACCGGTAGCAAGGATATCCCCACCATCCCTGAACCGCTGGGCTCAGGCATCGCGTAACTCACGACGGGCGGTATTGGAGAGTCTGATAGGCGCAATAAGAAATATCAATTGGACTCAATTTATGCGTGCCTTTACTGTCTGCGGGTCGTTGGAACCCGATTCCAAGTCACGGAGATTGATAGCGGAGTAGTTGTTTTATCGCAATAGGGTATAGGAGTCTTGGGTATGGAGCGGCCTCGTTCCGTCTTTGGGAGTGGGCAAGATATGGACACCAGACGGTCCGATCTCGCACGCAGCGCACCACAATCGAGGATTAGGTCGCAAGAAAGCAAGAGTATAAAAAACGCGAGCAGCGCATGAGACGAACATACAGAATCTGGCTCTCCCTCATTCGAACGGTACCTGGTTGTCTTCTGATCGGGCTAATTACTCTCGTCTGCTATCGCCTTGAACTGAATCTCAGCGTCACCGGCTTCGTCTACCTGATTGTCGTCGTGTTGCAGTCCTTGGTAGGGACCTTCGCGTCATCAGCCGCGGTTTCCGTGGTTGCCGTTCTGTGTCTGGATTTTTTCTTCACGCCTCCCCTCTTTTCCTTTGAGGTCACGAACCCGCTGGACATCCTGGCGCTGATTTCGTTCTTGACGACGGGGCTGATCATCACTCGGCTCACCACTCGAGTACGCGAGGAGGCAGCGGTTTCGGATCATCAGCGGCAGCAGGTGGATCGGCTGTACCAGCTAGCGCAAGGGTTGCTGGCCTTGGACCCCGAAAAGACCGTGCACACAAGATCGATCCAAGTGTTTCAGGATGTTCTTGGTCTTCGGGCGGTCTGCTTGTTCGACGCGGCCAAAGCAGAAATTCACTGCACTGGTAATCTCCCCGACGGACTGGCTGATCAGACTAGGGCGGCATATTCCTCTGGTCGGGATAGCGAGGATGTAGCTTCCGGGGTTCTGACTCGATGTTTACGCGCTGGGGGGAACACAATTGGCGCGATCGGATTCGAAGGTCTACACGATCCGGAACTAATGGCAGGAGCTCTCTCCGTGCTTGCCGCGGCGATTCTGGAAAGGGCGCATACCTTCCGTACCGCCAGCCATGCTGTGGCCGCGGCCCAAGCGGAATTATTTCGCGGAGCCATTCTGGATGCCCTTGCCCACGAGTTCAAGACTCCACTCGCGACCATCGTCACGGCTGCCGGGGGACTTCGCGAACTCGGCCCTCTGTGTCCCCAACAGCTGGAACTGACCGAGATAGTCGAAACAGAGGCTTCCCGCTTAAGTTCGCTGACCTCTCGATTGCTCCGAACGGCGCAGCTAGATCGAGAGGAACTGAGGCCGCAACTGGAATTCACGGACATGGCCGATCTGGTTACATTCGTGGCGGACCAGTACGCAGAACAATGGACCGACAGAAAGCTCTCCATTCGGAAAGAAGCGCTAGCCACCGGGGTGATGGCAGACCCAGAGCTACTACAGCTGGCTTTGCGACAGCTGCTAGATAACGCCTGCAAGTATTCCGTCTCTGGCTCCGCGGTTACCGTCAGCATCGACTCGCAGGATCAGTGGGTGGCGATTCGGACATCAAACAGTGGCAGTTTCATTCGGCCCAGTGAGCGGTCACACATTTTCGAGCGGTTCTACCGGGGTGCCGAAGCGCAACATAAGGCGCCGGGTTCGGGGCTGGGTTTATATGTAGCGCGGAAAATCGTTCACGCGCACGGCGGGAGCCTGGATCTGGAGGTGGGGACGACCACCTATCAAGATACGGCTTTCCGTCTGGCCCTGCCGCTGGCCGTAAGAGAGTCCTGAAGGCTCTGTCGCTCGGCCTGGAACCCGGTTTTTTCGACAAGGTTGCTAACTGAAAAGGGCACAAGCTTAAGATGACCACAGAACGACTCAACGCATTGGTCGTCGATGACGAGGCATCCTTTCGCCGAGTGCTGCGGACTTCGTTGGCCACCAACGGGTTTGCGGTCGAGGAAGCGCGAAGCGGCGAAGAGGCTGTCGCGATTCTTGCCCGATGCGTTTTTGACCTCGTCTTGCTCGACGTCAACATGCCGGGGATTGGCGGTGTGGAAGCCTGCCGCGAGATTCGCGCGCACATGCCGAAGATTGGCATCGTAATGGTCACAGTGCAGGATGGCGAGAGCGAAATGGTGAGGGCTCTGGACGCGGGTGCGGACGACTACATTACAAAACCTATCCGGTTTCGCGAGCTGGTTGCACGGCTACGAGCAGTGTTACGCAGGCTCCGTATCGATGATGCCAGCGAGCCGACATTGTTGCAGGCGGGCGACTTCGAACTTGATATCAATCGCCATGTGTTTTACCGGCAAGGAGAAATCATCCACCTCACGCCTACAGAGTTCGAGCTGTTGGCACTGCTGATGCGTAATCAGGGTACTCCGGTAACGCACGCCAAACTCTTGCGATCCGTCTGGGGTCCAGAATACGGCACTGAGCTGGACTACCTGCGCTCCTTCGTCAAAACCCTGCGTCACAAAATTGAAGAAGATCCCGCCAAACCAAAATACATTGTGACCGAGCCCTGGGTTGGATACCGTTTCTGCAATCCGCGTGATGGGTCACCAGCCGTAGCCGGTGATCTGTCGCACTAAGCTTTCCGCCCGCGACTGACGGCGGCTCTAGTACCGCCTCATCCTGCCAATCAAAGAACTTATCCAAGCTAGTCGAATTATTAATATCCAATCTTCACGGGTTCTTCATGCCGTCCAGTCTACTCTCCTCACCACATTCGGGGCGTTGAACCATTTACTTTCCGCCTGGTAGCGCGTCTCTGCTGATGTCTTGCGAAAGTTTAAACAGTTTCTGGCTCTGGTCATCGAGGCACGAGGCGGCTGCCGTGTTGACTAAGTGACTAACAAAGAACTTAGGAAGGCCGTTGCTCCAGGTTGTTCCATATTGGAAGGGTTTATGCGTTCTTTATGAATTTTTTACCCGCCCTTTACGAGTTTTCGAATGTGATGGTGAATTGAGTGCCAAAGGAAAGCAGCAGGAAATGCGATTTGTGCATTCGGTCAGATTGAGCAACCTGCGATTGAGCGCAGAACCGGACTTCGTACCGGAAAGGATTCGAACTTGAAAATCATGAGAGCTCTATTGCGTAAGCCAGTAGCGGCATTAGCCTTCTGCCCGATGCTTGTTTTGAGTCTCTGTGTTGGTCAGGGTGCACGCTGTTACGCACAGACTCAAACCCAACCGAACGATCCACCGAAAGTGGCTGCCCTGCACGAACCATTGGCCAGTGACACAAGTACCACGAACAGCACGGCACCTGCGGTCGCCCGGCCTCCAGCCAAGCCCGATCCGGAGATCTCGCTTGATATCGCCAAAGAACTAGCTGTCATGAAAGCGCGCATCGAACAGCTCGAAGCGGAACTGAAGAGTCATGAGGCGGCTGAACCAGCACCGGCGCCGGCGACGGCAGCGGCTCCTGCAAAATCTGAGCTGACCACGGCTACACCAGGCGCAGGTTCGGCTGTATCGACTGCACAGGCGTCAAGTGAGGCCCCGGCCGCCAAGCCTGAGAAACAGCCGCCGACGGTACCTTTCGCTTACGCCGACTGGAGCTGGATGAACGGTAGTCCTCACAACAAGGACGCGGTGTGGGATTCGAAATTCTTCACTCCGGAAATCAGATTTGATACCGACTTCGTGAGCAGCTTCAACCATCCCAAGGATGACTCCCTGGGCGGATCGACCGAGATCTTTCGCTCGAACGAAATACAAGTGGAGCAGATCAGCGTAGGCGGCGACTTCCACTGGCAGGACGTTCGAGGCAGGTTGTTGACTATGGGCGGCATGTTCGCCGTGACTACACCGCGGAATGACGGCAGTGTCGGACGCGGCCAATGGGATCTCCGTGGCGCCTACAAATATTTTGCTGAGGCCTACGGCGGGTACCACTTCAATGTGAACCATGGGCTCAACGTCGACGCCGGCATCTTCGTCTCCTACATTGGACTGTTCAGTTACTACAACTTCGATAACTGGGCTTACCAGCCATCGTATGTTTCTTCCAACACACCCTGGTTTTTCAATGGCCTGCGAATTCAGTGGTTTCCTACTGACAAGTTGAAGATTGAGCCCTGGATCATCAACGGATGGCAATCCTACGGCAGGTTCGGCAACAGGCCCGGTCTTGGCGGACAGATTCTATACCGTCCCAAGCAGTGGATTTCGTTGGTCTTTAACAACTACGGTATGGGCGAAGATACGCTGGGACTTAACGGCGGCCGCTCACGCATCCACACCGATAACAGCGTAGAGATCAAATACTACGACCATCCGGAGAAGTTCATGGACAAGATGGCGTTTTCCCTGACCGGCGATCTGGGATGCGAATACGGTTCGGGAGTGTCTTGCTTGGGAGATAAGAAATCGGCCGGCCAGATCACTGCCTACAAGCAAGTCTTCGCGGGTTGGATGGCCTACAACCGCTGGTGGTTCAAGAAAGACCGTTACGCAGTAACGCTGGGTGGTGGTGTATTAGACAATCCCGGGCGCTATCTGACGCTGCTCCAGCCGATCAACGGAGCGGACGCGGTCTCCGGGTCACCATACTTCCCAACGTTTCCTGGGTCGGTCTACAAGGCCTGGGACAATTCCGCCAGCTTCTACTACATGCCCAGGCAGTACATCAGTTTCGTCTGGGAGTTCGGCTATCGCCACGCGAATCAGCCGTACTTTACGGGCCGAGGTGGAATTACTCCCCCGAACGGCAACAACGGATCTCCTGCCGATTATGCCTGCATGGACGGAAGTTCGACCGGGTTTGGGTGGGCGGCAAGTACCACCAGCCCCATCGACCCAAATGGCGCCAACCTCGGCCTCGCGCAATCAACTTGCAACTCGGGCGGGCATGGCGGACTTTGGACCCCGGATCTTCGAAAGGACGAACCCAGTATCAGGATGGCGATCATGGTGAAGTTCTAACGCGTCGATCCAGGCTTCCTGAGAGGGAGCCTGCTTGACATGGTCAAGCGATTTCAGGTGGAGGTGAAATCATGCTTAGGCTCTGGCCGATTGTTCTAGGCACTATCGCAGCGTTGTTCTTAGCCGAAGTTATAGTAGTGAATGCCGCAGAAACCCAAGGCGGGAAATCCTCGGTAGTTACTCCAACGCCGGCGGCTCAAGAAACTGAAAAAGAAGGAAAGCTCGCCGCCGCAACCGATGCGGCTAAGCAACTGTTGCTCGTGATGGACACGAATAAGAGTGGCAAGGTCTCCAAGGAAGAATGGATGAAGTTTATGGAGGCAGAGTTTGACAGACTGGACACGGATCACAAGGGGCAGCTGGATGTTAGAGAACTGACGGAGTCACGACTGCGTGTGCGTTCATCTGTCGGCAAGTGATCTAGAAGGAGCACGACGCGCGTGATGAACGGCGTCGGGAATACACCGCATAAGCGCCTCGGCGGAGCTCATCCCGAAGAGTACCATCTCTGAAATCGTGCAGTGGCAGGGTGTGTGCGCTGATGTTTCGGAGTACCGAGGCTAACGCCGAGGCAGATTGAACTGTGGTGAAGAGATTGATGAAGAGAAAAAGAGTGTTGGGAACATTTTCTTGCGTGCTCGGCCTGTCAGCCTTGCTGGCGCTGGTGGGCTGTAGCGCGCATGCTGACCCGGCGACCGAGGCGCCGCCGCCGGCAAACATCGTGCCTGGAGCGGATCCTGCTCTGTTCACGGTGGATCGTCCTGAGCAGTTCCCGCTCGCGGCCGCCGTTGAGCGTCCCTCGACCTCCGAGTTGGTGGTCACGGGGGCAGTCATGCCTGATGTCGCTCGCAACGTCCCGGTGGTCTCGCTCGCCTCTGGGCGTGTGGTGGCTATTCACGCGCGACTCGGCGACACCGTGCAAAAAGGCCAGTTGTTGCTGACCATTCGAAGCGACGATGTGGCCGGCGGCTTCGATGCCTATCGCAAGGCTGTGGCCGATGAGCTGCTCGCACGCAAACAGCTAAATCGAGCTGTAGACCTGTATGCCCACGGCGGCATCGCGCAGCAAGACCTCGAGGTTGCGCAAGACGCCGCGGATGACGCCAAGGTCACTCTCGAGACCGCGACTGAGCATCTGCGCCTCCTGGGCAACGATCCCGATAAGCCCATGGGCATCGTGGACATTGTTGCGCCCACCGCGGGCGTGATCACCGATCAGGAAGTGACCAACGCGGCGACCGTGCAGGCCTACTCCTCGCCCAGCCCATTTACGATTTCCGACATCTCGACGGTCTGGATTGTCTGCGACGTGTACGAGAATGATCTACCTACTGTCCGGCTCGGGGATACAGCGGAGATCACCCTGAACGCATATCCCGGCCGGCCGTTCAAGGGGAAGGTCAGCAACATTGGAGCCGTCCTCGATCCCAGCATTCGCACGGCCAAGGTGCGCATTGAAGTGCAGAATCCCGGAATGATGCGGCTCGGCATGTTCGCGAGGGCGACCTTCCGCGGTCAAAGCACAGAGATGCACACCATTGTCCCGGCATCTTCGGTACTGCGTATGCACGATCGCGACTTTGTTTTCATTCCCGCGCCCGACAAAAAGTTTCGCCGTGTGGAAGTCGTCAGCGGAGACGTGCTGACCGAGAACACGAATTTGCAGGAAATCAAGTCAGGGCTCAAGCCAGGGCAGCAAGTGGTTACGAACGCGCTGGTTTTGGACCACGTGCTCGCTCAATAGCGCGATGGCGAATGCATATCCGGCCTCGCGAGTACGGCTCATGACGGACATTCCACAGCAGCGGCCGTCAAGGGCGGTTGAGCCGGCGCATCGGCAAACAGGACAGGACAAGGAATGATTCGGGCCCTCGTAGACTTTGCGCTGAACAATAAATTCGTTGTCCTGGCCATTGCGGTCTTGCTGGCCGGCTGGGGAGCCATCTCGTTCCACAACCTGCCGGTGGAAGCCTATCCCGATATCGCCGACAACTACGTGACGGTCATTACGCAATGGCCGGGCCGCTCCGCGGAGGAGGTGGAACAGCAAGTTACGATCCCCATCGAGATTCAAATGTCCGGCATGCCGCACATGACCTTTCTGCGTTCCGAATCGATTTTTGGCCTGTCATTAGTGATCATGATCTTCGACGACAGCTCAGTCAACGACTGGAATCGCCAGAAAGTCCTGGAGAGGTTAACCCAAGTTAATCTCCCGCCAGGTCAAAACCTTCAGGCACAAATCGGCACGGACTGGAGTACCACCGGCCAAATCTATTGGTACACGCTGAGAAGTACGAATCCCCGCTACGACCTGATGGAACTCAGATCAATCGAAGACTGGGTGCTGCTCAAGCAATTCAAGTCCGTTCCGAATGTCGTGGACGTTTCCGATTTTGGAGGCACGGTACGCGAGTACCAGGTGCGCGTCGACCCCAACAAGCTCGTCTCCTACGGATTGAGCATTGGCCAGGTGGAGCAGCAGCTCGCCAATAACAATATCAATGCCGGCGGCAGTTTCGTTGAGGTCGGGATGCAGCAGATGAATGTCCGCGCCCTCGGTCTCTTTACCCGCGTGCGTGACATCGAAGATACGGTTTTAAAAGCCCAAACCGGAACCGCCCTCCGGGTCAAAGACATCGCGGAAGTTACTCAAGGTCCCAAAATCCGGTTGGGCCACATGGCGAGATCCAATCACATGGAGGACGGGCGAATCATCGACGAGCCTGATGTCATCCAGGGTGCCGTGCTGATGCGCAAAGGCGCCGAAGAACAGCCCACGCTCGATGCCATTCACAAGAAAGTCGACGAACTTAACAACGGCCTCCTGCCCCCAGGCGTGAAGGTCGTGCCCATGCTCGACCGCAGCGATCTCCTCTATTTCACTCTGCACACTGTCATGCACAATCTGGCCGAGGGAATGATTTTGGTCAGCGTGATCTTATTTCTGTTTCTTCTCAACGTTCGTGCCGCTCTCATCGTCGCGCTAACGATTCCATTTTCTCTTCTCTTCGCCTCGATCTGGCTCGATCTCAGCCACATTCCGGCGAATCTTCTCTCTCTAGGCGCGCTGGATTTTGGCATGGTGGTGGACGGCGCGGTGGTCATGGTCGAAAACATCGTTCGGCACATGAGCCGCCTGAACAACGGACATGGGCTGGCGAGCAAGAAGACACCCGCGGAAGCGATTCGTGAAGCTGCGCATGAAGTGCAGCGGCCGGTCTTCTATGCGATCGCCATCATTATCACCGCCTATATGCCGATCTTCACGCTACAACGCGTGGAAGGCAGGCTCTTCCGGCCCATGGCCTGGACGGTCGCGCTCGCCCTTCTGGGCGCCATGACATTTTCGGTTCTGGTCGCGCCCGTGCTCGCGGGCATATTTTTCCGCAAAGGCGTCCATGAACGGCGCAACCGCGTGATGGATTATCTGACGGAGCGTTACCGCGAGCGACTGCGCTGGGCGGTTCAGCATCGCTGGGTCGTGGCTAGCGTTGGCATCGCGGCATTGGCCGGAACGATTTACCTGGGGTTTGGCGGCGTCATTGGCGCGGAGTTCCTGCCTCATCTCGACGAAGGCGCCATCTGGGCGCGTGGCACTCTGGCCAATAGCACAAGTCTTTCAGAAGGAGAAAAGTTCACCACCAGCGCTCGCTATGTTTTCGCATCGTTCCCAGAGGTAAAAACAGTCGTGTCGCAGACCGGCCGCCCCGATGATGGAACCGACACGGGGGGATTCGGCAACACCGAATATTTCGTCGACTTGAAGCCGCACGATCAATGGCGCCCTGTCTTTCACAAGAACAAAGAGGAACTGATCGCCGCCATGAACCGTGCGTTGGAAAAATATCCAGGAGCGATCTGGAACTTCTCCCAGCCCATCGAAGATAACGTCGGAGAAACGATGACGGGCACCAAGGGTTCGCTTGCGCTCAAGATTTTTGGCGAGGACCTGAAGACTCTTGAACGGAAGGGCGAGGAGGTCACCGCGGTCATGTCCGACATCCCGGGCATGCACGACGTCAAACTCTTACGCGATTTCGGCCAGCCGAATCTCGACTTGACGATCGACCGCCGTCTGGCCGCTCGTTTTGGAATCAACGTGGCGGACATACAGGACGCCGTTCAGACCGCCGTGGGCGGGAACGCGGTGAGTCAGGTGCTGATCGGCGAGCAGCGCTATGACGTCGTAGTTCGATACCAGGCTCCCTACCGCAATACACAACAGGCCATCGAGCGAGTTCGTCTGCTCTCTCCCACAGGCGAACGCGTCTCCCTCGCGCAATTAACCAGCGTGGAAGTCAAGGACGGTGCGTATGACATTTTTCACGAGGGCAACACCCGATACGTAGCGGTCACCTTCAACGTGAGAGGCCGCGATCTGGGGACTACGGTCGAAGACGCGATCAAACAGATCGGCCAAAAAGTGAAGCTGCCGCCGGGCTACAGCCTGGGATGGTCGGGCGAATACGAGAGCGAAAAACGGGCGGAAGCGCGGTTGGCTCTGATCGTCCCGCTGACGATCCTCGTCATCTTCATCATTCTCTACACCATGTTTCGCTCTTACAAATGGGCGTTGCTCATTCTGTTGAACGTCGGCCTGGCTCGTGTCGGCGGCTTCCTCGCTCTGGTAGCGACCGGCACCTATCTCAGCGTGTCCTCGGGTGTGGGCATGCTGGCGCTCTTCGGCGTATCGGTGCAAACCGGCGTGATCATGCTCGAATACATCAACCAGTTGCGCGCGCGCGGCTATTCAATCCCGGATGCCGCGGTTGAAGGCGCGGTACTGAGGCTTCGCCCCATCATGATGACGATGCTTGTGGCCACTCTCGGTCTTCTGCCCGCGGCTCTATCGCATGACATCGGCTCGGATTCGCAGAGGCCTTTCGCAATTGTGATCGTTGGCGGACTGATCTCGGACCTGCTCCTGAGCATTGTCCTGTTACCAACGTTTTATGTCTGGATCGCGCGAGACGGCGATCAACTTCAGGAACCGGAGGCCGCCCTTGAATAATCTTGCCGTGTTCCGGAAGATCGGCGCCAACGGAGTCATGGCCGCAATCCTAGCGTGCTCGCTGGCTAGTCCGGCATTCGCCCAAAGCACGGGACCGACCAGCATCACGCTCGACGAAGCCATCCAAATGGCGCTCCAGCACAACCACAACATGCTAGCGGCACGCACCACCATTCAGCAGAGCGAAGCCGAAGAGACGACGGCAAATCTGCGGCCCAACCCGTCTCTGTTTGCTGATTGGGAATACCTTCCGCTCAACCGCTCGGGTCAGAACGCCCAATATCTGCACGACTCGACCGAAGGCGATCTCGGTCTCAGCTATTTGATCGAACGCGGGAAGAAGCGCCAGCACCGGCTGCAAGCGGCCAAGGACATTACCGCCCAGACGCGCTCCCTGGTGACCGACAATGAGCGCGGTCTTACGTTTAATACCGCCTCGCTGTTCGTGAACGTGCAACTCGCCGAGTCGACGCTCGAACTCGCCGACAAGGACTTGAAGAGTTTTCAGAAAACGGTCGACCTCAACCAATTGCGTTACGACAAAGGCGCCATTAGCGAAGACGACTACCTAAAGATCAAACTGCAACTGCTGCAGTTCGAAACCGACTATCAGCAGGCGGAACTGGCAAAGGTCCAGGCGCTGTCCGATCTCAGGCAGTTGCTTGGCTACGAATCTGTTTCTCCCGACTACGACGTGGCAGGCCCCTTCGACTACCAGCCGCTGAAGGGCAATCTCGAAGATTTTCAATTGAAGGCTCTGCAGAACCGGCCTGATCTCCGCGCCGCTCAGCAGGGCGTAACCGCGGCCACGAGCCAGTACGAACTACAAAGAGCGATTGGCAAGCAGGACGTCACCGTGCAGGGCAACTACTCGCACGTCAACGGGATCAACGCAGCCAGCCTCTACGGCAGCATCCCGCTCCCCATCTTTAATCGCAATCAGGGAGAAATCGCGCGAACCCGTTTCGCCATCACGCAAGCGCAAGAGCAGGAGAAAGCCACCAACGGCCAGGCCCTGACCGATGTGCGCGACGCCTATGAAGGATTGCGCGTGAGCGACCGGATCGTGCAACTCTATCGCTCGGGCTATCTCAAGGTGGCGCAAAAAGACCGGGACATCGCTGAGTATGCGTACCAGCGTGGCGCCGTGAGCCTGCTCGACTTTCTGGACGCGGAGCGCAACTATCGCGCCACGCAGCTTGCCTATCGTCAGGCGCTGGCTTCATACTTGCTCGCTTTGGAGCAGTTGCGGCAGGCAGTGGGTACGAGGGCTCTGCCCTGATTGAACATTGAGATCTGTGGCCGCTTTCACTTAAAGTCCACGCGGCGAAGAGTGCACGGTCGCCCAAGGAGTCGGATCGTTGAACAAGCAAGACGTACGGAGCCGGATCGAAGAACTCGGGATCATTCCCTCCATTCGTGTGTCGACGACGGAGGATGCGCTTTTCGCTGCCGAGGCGATCGCCCGCGGGGGGATTCCGATTCTCGAAGTCGCCTTAACCGTACCCGAAGCGATCAGAGTGATTTCTCACGTTGTGCAACAAGCCCCCGACGTGATTGTCGGCGCCGGAAGCGTCCACGATGTCGAGACCGCACGTCGCTGCCTCGATGCCGGGGCTAGGTTCCTTTCCAGCGACGGCCTTGATCCGGGGACCGTGACGTTCGCCGTGCAGCAGAACGTCGTCGTGATTCCCGGAACCCTCACCCCGACCGGCGTCATCACCGCGTGGAAACTGGGTCCGGATTTCGTCAAAATTGTGCCTTGCGGGCACATCGGGGGCGACAGCTACATCAAGGATCTGAAGGCGATGTTTCCCTACGTTCCGATGATTGCGGCTGGCGGGGTAAATCAGCGCACCGCATTCAGCTTCATTGCGGCCGGGGCGGTCGCGCTAGGGGTTGGCGGAGAGTTGATCCCGAGAGAGGCGATCCGGCGGCGGCAACCGGATCGAATTGCCGAGCTCGCGCGCAGGTTCCTGGAGTCGGTTAGCAACGCTCGCAACCGTTGAGCATGAAGTTAGGAAGCACAACTGGCGGAGCATGAGCCGCTTTCGAGGGAAGTCTCTTCGCCCGGCTCAAGCCATGGAAAGTAGAGTCCTTTGTGAATCGATATCTGGCGGTGCTGCCTGCGAGCATAGCAACCTTCGCTGCCACGAATATTGATGATGCCTTTCTCCTGACCCTCTTCTTTGCCCGGCGGATTCCGACGCGCCGCATCGTGGCGGGTCAGTACATTGGTTTTGCGGCCATCGTTAGCGTTAGTTTGGTCGGCGTTTGGGGTGCTCTCGCGATACCGCATCGCTGGATTCATTTTCTCGGGGTGCTGCCGCTCGCGATAGGAATCAAGCACCTGTTACGGGCGCGGCGAACCGATGCGCAGGAACTTCGCGCCAGAACGGAGAACGTCGCGTCCATCGCTCTGGTGACTTTGTCGAACGGGGCCGACAATATCAGCGTATACGTGCCGTTCTTCGTCATCGGACGAGCGAACCTGTGGCTGATCATGATCGCGTACGCCGTACTGGTTGCGCTCTGGTGTTTTGTCGGAAGATGGCTCGGGGGCCATTCGTTCGTTCTGCGTTCAGTTGATCGGTGGGGCCATTGGGCTGCGCCGCTGATTTTCATCGGGTTGGGAATCTATGTTTTGAATTCGTGAAAACCTCCCCCGCCCGGAGAAGCCGCTGGAATCCGCCCGGGGATCTGGCAGGGAAGGAACAATGCACGGCGGGTATCGTGCTCTATGTGCGATTTCTGGTGCCGCTGCTCACATGCAACAGAGGAGGCTCACATGAGGCTTGTTAGGTTTGAAGATATCAACGGCAGGGAAACTTTTGTCAACCCGGACCGCGTGAACCACGTTAGCGATTATGGAAGCGGAACAACCGAGATCAACTTTGGCGATAAGCAGGCGAGCGTCTTCGTCGCAACGGAGGTCTCAGCCGTTGCTTCGACACTGCTGAAAGCAGCGACACCGAGTTGAACAACATTTCGATGTCTTCGACCGAATAGATGCAGCGACGACGCTGCCACCTAACGCAGGGTGGACGGACGAGTGATTATCCGAGGAACTGACCTGACAGGTGCGACCAGCGTTATCTTCAAGGGTATTCGCCTCTCGCTCGAACTCTTCCGGTGGCCGATAGCCCAGCGCCGAATGTAAACGGCTCCGATTGTAGTACTGTTCGATGAACGCTTCGATGTTACCAAGCAAGTGTTCTAAGTCTTGGTAGGCGTTCGCATAAATCTCCTCCCGTTTGAGCCGTCTTCATAAAGCTTTCACAACTGGCGTTGTCATAAGGGTTCGCCGGTCGACTCATGCTCGGGATCATCTGCCGCTTTCGCAAGACCGTCGCGTACTCTCCAGAAGCGTACTGCACACAGTAGGCCCCACCTTTGCGCGATGCCAGAGCCGCCGATTCGTAATTTGCAAATCCTCCCACATTATCAACAGCTTACACTCGTGGAGGCGCGTCAAATGCGTGGTTCAGCCCCAGTATTCGTGCGGGCCGCCGCTGAGTCGTGAGCTAACACGAGAGAAACACGAGAGACTTTTCATGGTTGTGACGCCTTGGCTGGCAGCAGCTTCAGAAGCAGATTCCCGATTGCCACAGGCTGGTGCTCTCCCGCACTTCCGATCAATGTGTATGACCGTTCAAAACCGTTCGGTCCCTCGATCTTCATTTCCCAACGGTCGTTTTCGCGAGAGCCAATGATCGACACCCGCCAATCTCCGGGTCTGTCACTCAGCGCGTGTTCAACCAGCGCCTGAACCTCTGACCCGGCGGCAGGATCACCTATGTTGTGCAGTTCGACTGACACAGCCATTTCCGTCTATTCTACAAACACACTTCGCGAGTCGCTCTGCCGCTTCCCCGGCTCCGATCCTAATCCTCCTGCCAACGACGAGGTTAGACAGATCGTCGAATCGTTCAAGTCTACGCACTAAAACGGTGCTGCGGCACCTCCGCTGGTGGAAACCACGCTTTGAGCCTGCCCACACCTGCGTTGGGTAACGCCGAACAAAAAACCCGCGCCAGCGAGGACGCGAGCGCGGGTTTCGCGTTGTCAGTACTCGCTCGGCAAGTGGATCACGTTGTGGGCGAAGTACAGTGTGATTTCATCCAGCGGAAAATCCGTGTACTCGATTTCCTTTGTGAACACGGTGTTGCCGTTGCCATCATCGCACGTAAGCGTAGCGGTTCGGTCGGGACGTACGGCGAGCTTCCAGACTTGAAATTCCTCGGCGGCAACAGCCTTGTTGTAGGGCTGAATGATCGCAATTTCGTCCAGAAGCCAATACGCCCCGCCGTGCTCGGCAACGTGCTGCGCGCCGTCGGTGTAGAGAACGTTGCGGTTGATCCCGTGCCGATACCAGGTTTCGCTGCCGGTGAACTGCGCGAGGTCGCTTTTGCTGAGAGTCTTCGTCGTCATGATTTGCCTCTTTCGTTTTGAGTGACCCCCGTGGCGGGGGCGAGAGAGGCAACAGGAACAGCCGCACGGAAGGCGCGACGTCACAGGCAATCGTGAAATAAATGAGGGGCAGCCCGTAGGGAATCATCGTTTATGTCGCGAAAGTGCCTTGACGTTAGCCTGCGGCTGTTAGGTTGACTCCGAACCCGTCCGTTAGTGGGGCACGGAAAGAGGCACATCATGACGAAGACAGGGCGCGGAGAGATGCGGCGAGAGGGCAGGGGCGGTCACGTGGAGAAGAGAGGCGGTTCCCGGTGGGGAGGTCACGACCTCGCGTTCCTGCCCTTGCTTGAAATCCTTGGATTGCGACCGTGCGCTGAGAATCAAGCTCTTGAATTGTAGCAACGATTCCTCGGTTTCCATTCAGCACTTCTTGTAAGGTGTTCTTGCTATCTTGCTGCCATCGGATGTTGGGCGTGCCTTGACCCGGTCGCGCTATGGTCACGCCGTACTTACCCATTCGCCGTGAATTTCGATGATTTATGAAGACCTACATGGTACAAGCACAAAGCCCCTCTCCGAACGCGCGGCTAGGTGCTGAGAAAACCACCCAGCTTTCACGGGTACGGTGAGCTGAGCCCCCGAAACGCACTAGGCGCTCTATTGCCCTGCTTAAAGCATTCTAGTGCCGCCTCGGTGCGTTTGAAAACCCGCCGAGTCGCCTCGTCGAAACTTGTTCCCGGATTCAGTGGCGAAGTGCGCGAGCGCCCCTTATCGGCCTGGCGTCACGGAATGGCTGTCGTCGTCAGGTCGTCGGAGAGCGCGGGCTATGCGGACGTGTTCCTGCTAGCCGCTCGATGGCGGGGCAGCGCTTCGAGCGAGGCGTGTGCTCGATGCCACGCCGCATCGAGGTCCCGGCGATCAAGCGCGACCAGCGCGCTCGCGGTTTCGAGGATCGCGTCCGCTTGATCCGACAGCGCTTGACGGCAGGCGTCCGGGAGTCGCGGTGCCAGCCGGCAAATCACTTCGAGCTGGCGGATCAGTACAGCGGGCGTCGTCGCCGAGGCCTGACGGATCTGATCGAACGCGAGCTTGGCGAGGCGCTCTAACCGCACCGGGGGCATCCATACCCGGAGCCGGCTGCCAGTGTCGTACCAGTTCCCTTCGAGCGGCGGCCGCTCGGCCAGCGTGAGCAGCGCGTCGGCGAGCCAGTCGACGCACGCAACGCCGGTAAACGTATCGTTGACCGCGGGCGACAACGCCCGGATCGCGATCTCAACGACCTGCGCGATGCCGAACTCGCTATCTTGGGTGAGCGTGCGGTGACGACCGATGTGAATTCCACGATCAATCGCGGCTTCGAGCGTGCTGGCGTTCTCCGCTGGGACGATTGCAGCGAGCGGGTCACCGCGGAGCACGAACTGCCCCGGACGGAACTTCAGCACGATCAGCGCGTCCGCCGCCTGCGCGGCCGCGACCAGGGCACCGTGATCGACATGCTGCAGATATCCGCTCTTCGCGCACGACACGGTCGCGCCAGTCTCAGCCTGGCGCAGAATCGCGGCGTCGTCGGGCACCGCGCCGGTGCCCTCTCCAGGCCCGGGCACGTGCGCTCTGCCGGCCGCGACGTACAAATCGTCGACGATCGCGGCGATCATGTCGGGATTCTGGATCGATTTCGCAACCCGATGGCTGTAGTAGACGAGGAACCCGAAGCTGAGCACGACGAGCATCCAGGCCGTGATCAGCGAGATTTGCGGGATGAACGACGACCGCGGATCCTGATGC